>Ga0102953_1002834_pt1 | contig 9984 bp, 6 predicted proteins | sample SalPon2A_C_D2_MG_FD_78509 | JGI IMG/M metagenome (GOLD analysis project Ga0102953, IMG submission 78509) | Soil microbial communities from South San Francisco under conditions of wetland restoration - Salt Pond MetaG R2A_C_D2_MG | ecosystem: Environmental > Terrestrial > Soil > Wetlands | place... | reverse complement strand
TGCAATAGAATAAATCGGCTCACCCACCCGAGAATATAGGCAAAAAAGGTAGAAGGTTTGTCTATATCGGCAGTGCACAAACGCCCGCCTGGTTTTAAGACTCTATACATTTCAGCAAAGGCCTGTTTTTTTAATTCTCTGTCTACATGATGTGTAAACATAGAGTTGACGACAATATCAAACGAGTCGTCTTTAAGGTCAAGTTTTTCAGCTACACCAACAGTGAATTTGGCCGCTTTCTTTGCTTTATGCGCTTTCTGGCGGGCAATTTGAATCATTTTAGGGGCGGCATCAAGACCAATGACAGTGCCTCCTGACGTTAGTTTGTCGGCAATCAAGAGAGTCAGGCTGCCGGTACCGCAACCTATATCAAGCACATGATTTTCTGGCTTGATGGCCATGATATCCAAGGTTGTATTCCGAAAACGTCGTTCCCGGCCAAAGGACATTTTTTCAACAAGAGGGTCGTATAACCAGGCAACGTGGTTGAGGTGGCGACCCCGGGTTTTAGGGACAGATTGAGAGTCGTGTTCTGATGAGCTATGCGGCTTATCTGATTGAGGGGTGGCGAACAATGTTTTCATGCGCTTTTGTCAGCCTTCAGGTTGAGGGACAAGTAACTGAATGTGTTAATTGCTGCTCGCTAGGGAAGAATGGTAACAGTTGACGCACCCCCCTGAGTACAAAAAGATTTTTGATCAGGTTATAGGCTTGGTGAGAGTTGACCCAGAAGCCTGCATTTTCTAAATAAGCAAAACCTTGCAGAGCTTCACCAATTGCCTCCTCCATAACTTGGCGGACAGACTCAGGAAAGAGCGTCTCAATGGGTTCTTTGTCCGTATTGGCAGACGTCTGCATAGCTTTGTTCAGGGATGTTTTTTCACTTGTAGAACCACGGAAGTATATGCTGGACACAAGGTAGTTATGATTAGTATTGGCAATATCTTCGTAGAAATCAGTCAGGTCATCAATAAGTTGTAGGGCAAGGCCAATGCTGTAAATCCCCTTTTCTGTTAATTCCAGGTCCTTGTGGTATGTGGGTTCTGCCAGAAGAGGTGCGACAAAGGCAAGGCAGAGAAGACGGCCCCCCTTATACATGTGCACTGTTGAAAGAATTTCGGAGGGTTTTAGAATCTCATAGATGCCCCCTTCCTCATGCGCTTCTTCGGCGCCTATGGGGACGAGCGCTTCAAAAAGTTTCTGCTGCATGACAGGTGGGTCTATTCCCGTGATCAGACCTTGTTTTGCCATCTTATCGGTTACTTGTACAAGAAAACGGTCGAAAAGCAGGATGTGCATAACACTTTTGAAACGGACGGCTGGGGTCGGGAAGTTAAGGGGGAGCATTTCTTTGTATTCATCATCCAGAATATTGTCGGCGCCAGTGACAATTCCTCTAAGACAGTGATTGATCATGCCGTAAAACTTCCGTTTTTCCGGGGGGATGCCGATGGCGCGGTAGATAGCTAAAAAAAGGATGGAGAAAAAATTTTTCTGTACGTAAGCCAGGGGATTAGGCCGGGAGTATTTTTTTTGAGATACATAGTCTTTGCCGAGGGTGGTGGTGAGGAGGTCAAAGATATCTGCTTCAACTTGACGATGTTCCTTAAGAGAGGCATAAAGCCTGCGGTAGACTGTAATTGGGATCATATTATTTGAAAGTAAATGGAATGAGAAATGGTACTGAATTTTTATACTCAGCGTATGTTTGCTTAAACTTCAAACCAAGGATTTTTTCTTCTTTACGTAAAAAACGAATTTCGAGGAGTAAAAATGTGGGGTAGCTCAGGATAATCATGCCAAGAGACCCCAAAAATATACTGACTGCCAGTGCACAGAGGTCATACCCCAAAAACATAGGATGGCGACACAGTGAATAAACTCCTGAAGTCACTAATCTCTTGGCTGGTCGTAAGGGGTTTGGTGTGCCGCCGGCATTTTCCAGTTGTATCGTTGCCGCACGAATCAGCAGGAGTCCTAAGACAAAAAAAACAAACGAGAGGACATACTGTATAGGTGGAAAACATAAACTGGGCAGACCGAAAATCCAGTCAACTCCTTTGCCTGAAAAAATAACTGAGGCTGGAATAATCAGCCAGTATATTGAGGCGTCCCTAAGTTGATGTTTTCGTATAGCGGGGTGAATCATTTAAGGCCACCTTGAAAAATTGTCTTTTGACGCGATTGCTGCGTCATTGCTACAACTAAAAATGCTCTCATGCCCTAGTATGCTGCGCTTTTTAATTGTAGCATTCCTGGCACTCACACCAAAACAAGGTAGCCTTAAATTTGGTGCCGCTCCCAGAAGAAACGTATGTCGCTGCAAGGTGCTAACCAGACCTGGAGAGTCGTGATTGTACTAAGATCTTACTGGGTTGGCGCTATTTTGATCTCAACCCGGTGGTTTCGCTGGCGACCGGCCTCAGTTTCATTGGTGGCAACGGGCCTCGATTCACCAAAGGCAACGGTTTCAACCCTGTTGGCGGCAAGACCTCTTTGGGACAATAAATTTTTAACGGCGTCTGCCCGCCGTTGGGAAAGGTTGAGATTATACTCTTCAGATCCTCTGCTGTCGGTATGGCCTTCAACGCGAACTACTGTTTGCGGATACTGATAGAGGACATTGGCAATGCGATCAATCTCAGAGTAGAGTCCAGGGCGCACTGTGGCTGAGTTGGTGTCAAAGGTGAGATCACCTTTAAGGCTGATTGCCAGCAAATTACCCTCTCGTTTTATGGCAGCAGCTTCTGAGTTCGCTAAAGCCGCACGCATATCGCGCTCCTGATTGTCCATCATTTTTCCTGCTCCAGCTCCAGCCAGGCCGCCAACTGCGGCGCCAATAGCAGCGCCAATCAGTGTTGACTCCGAGTCACGCCCGGCAATCTGGCCGATAATTGCACCTGCCGCCGCGCCACCGCCGGCACCATAGAGACCTCCCTGGCCAGTGTTGCTCTGGGGAGCACAAGATGTGAGAAGTGAGAGAAGTACGACGAGACAAATGAGGGGATGAAATAGTTTCATATCGGTCACCTGTGAATACGCTAAGTTTGAGAGGTCCAGGTTAATTCTCTTCAGCCTGGATTTTTATCGAATCTGCCGCAGCTGACGTTCGTTTAAAATATGAAGAAAATTTGCTGGTAAGCAGCTTGAGTTTTGTGTCACGGGCGGCTAAAAACTCATAATTGGCTTGGGCAATGAGGTCAGGCCTACGTCCGAGTATGATAGTAGCACTTATTTCAGCGCCTATACCAGTTATTTTTTGGCAATTTTTGAGCCTGGCGCGTCTGTTATTCCGTAGTTCCTTTGTTAAGTCGTTACAGTTAATTGATGAGAGTCTTTCTTTAAAGCGGTCATGGAGCTCTTTGGCGGCTGAGCTGGCCTCTTTTTTCGATAAGCCGTTTGGGCTGTGGGGACTCAAAAAAAGTCCAATCATTGTTATGGCACCAGTCAAAGCGCCGCAGGTCCCATCATCGCCACCCATGCCGCCGCAAAAGCCGCTGCCCACAGCAAGGATGCTTTGATCATTCATCCCTCCTCTTAATCCTCTGTTTAAGACATGCATAATGGCTTCAGAACAGCAGAGGCCATGGGCGTTATAAAAATTTTCAGCACGAAGACGAATGTGTGAAACTAATGACTCAATATCGTTTTGTTGTTTCATCGTGGATCAGTAATTTGGTTTTGGGTAGAAAAACGCCCTCATTGATAACGAGGACGTTTCGATTATTCTTCAAAAGCTATTTGTTTTTCGTGAAGTTTAAAGCATGATCCTGTTCAGAGAAATCAACCGTAATTGTACTACCTTTCTGAAATATTCCCTCCAGTATTTTCATTGCCAGGGCATCCTGAATGTAGTGTTGAATTGTCCGCTTCAAAGGTCGGGCTCCAAAGGAAGGGTCGTACCCCACCTGAATAAGAAAATCTTTAGCAGCAGCTGAGAGATTGAGGTTGAAGTTCTGCTCACGTAAGCGGTCCTTTAAGAGTGAGATCTGAATGTCAACGATTTTGGCCAGGTCTGCTCTGGAAAGGCTGTGGAAAGTGATGATTTCATCGATACGGTTAAGAAATTCCGGTTTGAATTGCTGGTGCAGCAACTCATCAAGGCGGGTTTTAAGCTCCGGTGAATCTTCAGCCATCTCCATAATCAAATTACTGCCCAGGTTTGAGGTCATGATCAGGATGGTGTTCTTGAAAATAACGGTTCTGCCCTTGCCGTCAGTCATTCGGCCATCGTCAAGGATTTGTAAGAGGACGTTGAACACGTCCGGATGGGCTTTTTCAATCTCATCGAAAAGTATAACGGAATAAGGTTGTCGGCGGACAGCTTCCGTCAGATAACCGCCTTCATCGTAGCCAACATAGCCTGGAGGAGCACCAATTAACCTTGCCACAGAATGTTTCTCCATGAATTCAGACATGTCCAGGCGTATCATAGCGTGCTCTGTATTAAACAAGAATTCCGATAATGTTCGAGCCAGTTCTGTCTTGCCAACCCCAGTTGGTCCAAGAAAAATAAAAGAACCCAGGGGGCGGTCCGGGTCCTGGAGCCCGGCTCGCGAACGGCGGACGGCGTTGGCGACCGCCTTAATGGCATTTTGCTGGCCAACAACTCTTCTGGCAAGTAGCTCCTCAGCATGAACAAGTTTTTCTTTTTCTCCGGTAAGCAGCCGGTCCATGGGAATACCCGTCCATGTGGCTACAACATGGGCAATATCAGCCTCATCAACTTCTTCCTTAAGCATTTTTTTGTCCTGTTGGACTTCCGTCAGGCGGTCATTTTCCTGGCTGAGTTCCTTTTCAAGTTCTGCTATGAGGCCATAACGGATTTCAGCAACTTTGCTTAATTCGCCCAGACGTTCAGCACGCTGTTCTTCCATTCGAGCTTCGTCAATACGGCTCTTGATGGACTGGATCTTTTGGATGGTCTCTTTCTCAAGGGACCAGTGGCCTTTCATACTGTTTAGGTCTTCATTAATGTCAGCAAGTTCTGATTCCAACTTGGACAGCCGCTCTTTTGAGGCGGCGTCCTTTTCCTTTTTTAAGGCTTCACGCTCGATTTCGAGTTTTATGCGCTTCCGGTCAACCTCATCAATTTCAGTAGGCATTGAGTCAATTTCGATTCTCAGTTTTGAACTGGCTTCGTCAATCAGGTCAATGGCTTTGTCCGGCAGGAACCTGTCGGTGATATAACGGTTGGAAAGTGTCGCGGCAGCAACTGTTGCAGAATCTGTAATGCGAATGCCATGATGCACTTCATATTTTTCTTTAATACCCCGTAGAATGGCAATCGTGTCCTCAACCGAAGGTTCTGTTACCAGTACCTGCTGAAAACGCCGCTCAAGGGCAGGGTCCTTTTCAATGGACCTGAACTCTTTCAGGGTAGTTGCACCAACGCAGTGCAGTTCTCCGCGCGCCAAGGCAGGTTTCAGCATATTTGAAGCATCCATGGCGCCTTCTGCGGCCCCGGCGCCAACAAGGGTATGGATTTCATCAATGAACAGGATAATTTCCCCTGCGCGTTTCTGGACCTCTTTTAAAACAGCCTTCAAACGGTCCTCAAATTCGCCACGATACTTTGCTCCGGCAATAAGGGCGCCCATATCAAGAGCAACTACCTGCTTGTTACTGAGTGTTTCAGGAATGTCTCCCATGACGATGCGTTGGGCAAGGCCCTCTACAATAGCGGTCTTGCCAACTCCAGGTTCACCGATCAGTACTGGGTTGTTTTTAGTCCTTCGTGCCAACACCTGTATAACACGGCGAACTTCATCATCTCTGCCGATAACCGGGTCAAGTTTCCCCTGTTTGGCAAGGGCCGTCAGGTCTCGGCCATATTTCTCCAAGGCTTGATACTTCCCCTCAGGGTCCGGATCGGTGACCCGCTGGTTGCCGCGGATGGAGACCAGAGCCTGTAAAAATGCATCTTTAGTGATGCCATGGGTTTTAAGCATGGCTGAAATGTCGGAATTTTCTTCAATGAGGGCGATGAAAATGTGTTCCTGACTGACAAAATCATCCTGCATGCTGCCGGCAATCTTAAAGGCATTTTCGAATGTCTTTTTAAGAGAGGTTGAAAGGTACACCTGGCCAAAGCCGCTGCCGCTTACTTTCGGCAGTTTTGTCAGAATCGTTTCAGTGCTTTCTTTGATCTGTTCCGGTTTTGCCCCTATTTTCTGGAGCACGGGAATAATAACACCATCTTGTTCCTGCAACAGGGCTTTAAGCAAGTGTACCGATAGGATTTCCTGTTGACCATTGTTTTCGGCAAGTTGCTGGGCCGTTTGCAAGGCTTGCTGGGATTTTAAAGTTAATTTGTCAAATTGCATATATTTCTCCTTAACTATGATGCATAAAACATATACTCGTGTTGATTCTCTACCGGCTGGAAGAAGACTCTTTGCAAAGCCGGGCAAGTCACTAAACAGGTAAGTTTGAGACCTGGGAATGTCAAGGAGGTGAATGAAGATGAGAATATAAGCGTGTCAGTCAAATCATTGTGAGTGAAAGAAGATTGAGCGAGTACGAATAACATCTTTGTTACTCTCAATTTCTTTGATCAGGTCTTGTGGAGGAGAGGTTTCCAAATCAATAATGTTGTAACCAATCTGGCCGTTACTTTCATTGATATAGCTTGAGATATTGATGTTGTGACGACCGATAACCTGGGTAGCAAAGCCAATCATGCCGGGGATGTCTTGATTGATCATGATGAGCCGACAGGCAATAGTGTCTTTGGGGATGGATTCTGCGGTGGGGAAGTTGACGCTATGGGTGATAGAGCCGAGTTCAAGATAGTTTTTAAGTTGTGTTGCCGCCATAACTGAGCAATGTTCTTCGGACTCTTCTGTACTTGCGCCCAGATGAGGGGTACAGATCACCTTAGGATGGTTGAGAAGGGTTGTGCTTGGGAAATCGGTTAGATAGAAGCGTAATTTATTTGAGTCGAGGGCGTTGAGCACATCACGATTGACAACGATTGGACCGCGCGCAAAATTTATAAGCACTGCGTCAGCTTTGAGATGCTCTAAAAATGATTGATTAACCAGGCCCTCTGTTTTGGGGTTAAGTGGGACATGCAGTGAAATGATATCGGCTTCCTGCAGAAGCTCACGCATTGATCTCGCCAGAGAGACATTCGGGGAGAGGGTGTGAATGTTGGCCAGAGCCGGGTACGGATCGAAACCGATCACCTTCATTTCTCTCGATGCCCCGCCATTGGCCACTCGCACACCTATCTGACCTAAACCGATAACACCGAGAGTTTTTCCGGCGAGTTCAAACCCTTTAAACTGCGATTTTTTTTGTTCCACTTCTTTGTTCAGCCCGGCGTCGTCAAGATCCGTCAGGTTTTGGAAAAACCGTAATCCAAGATGTATATTCCTGGCATAGGCGCCCAGCATAATAAACACAAGTTCGGCCACGGCATTGGCATTTGCCCCTGGAGTGTTAAAAACACATATTCCCTGGTTAGTGGCCTTGTCAACGGTGATATTGTTGACACCCGCTCCTGCTCTGGAAATGGCAAACAGCGAAGGGAATAATTCGGTGTCAATTGAGGCGCTGCGCACCAGAAGGCCATCAGGATTGTCAATCTTTGTTCCAACCTGATAATGGCTCGGGAAAACCGCAAGTCCCTCGGATGCTATGTTGTTTAGTATCTGTATTTTCATTGTTGGAGTGGGTTTTATTCTTTTATCAGAAAATTGTGGGTTGGTTTGTGTGCTGTGGACCACCGAGAATACATCTTGACTTATCATAGCTTCTTTTGCATTCTGAAGTAAGTACTTTTTCTCAAAATTCTACTATAATAAATCGTGTACTGCAGGATTTCCCACCCCTTCAGAATGTGATACGAGCCGCTATCATCATAAATCAATGAGCGAGAAATTGACCGGCGTGCCAGAGGCACATCACAACATTACTGCTTCGGACACAGACAGCGAGAATAAAGAAAATATAAAAACTCCGTTGCTCTTTGCTGTCAGTGTTTCGTTTATTTTGTTGCTGATTATTTTCGTTGCCGGCATTTTTGGAATTTTCCAACAGCACTTTTCTCATCTGGTTGCGGGAAAGCTTCGTAGTGTCTCTGAATTAATAGCCTCTGATATGGACAATGAAGAGGCATCCCTGGCCAAGCTCATTGAGCCCCTGCTTGTTGATGAAAGATTAAAAAAACTATTTATAGCGCGAGATCGATCTGCTCTACTTAATGCGTCCCAGGATTTGTATGCGCAGATGTTTTCCACAAATTCGATAACACATTTCTACTATCATACCCCTGAGAAAATTAATTTCTTGCGCGTCCATGATCCTGAACGATATGGCGATCCGATAAACCGTACCACTTTGGACAAGGCAGCTGAGAGTGGTTTACCGTTTGGTGGTTTTGAACTTGGACCATTAGGGCTCTTCACTCTAAGAATGGTTATGCCTTGGTACAGTGATGGTGAGCTTATCGGCTATATTGAACTCGGAAAAGAAATTGACTCGACTGTTCAGCACCTTAACCAGATTCTCGATGTGGATGTTGCAATAGCTCTATCAAAAACCAAGTTTACCAAAAACGATTGGCGTGAAAGACTTAAATTCATAGGAGATAGCTCTGACTGGAACCTTCTGCCTACCCATGTGATGATCACTAATTATACTGACCAGAAAGTACCCCGGGAGCTGTTGGCCTATTTGGCAAAACATATTTACACGGCGTCACGGCCTGTAAAACTGCGTACTACTTTCAGGGCACATGTCGGTCCGACGATTTGGCGGGGTGGGATTTTTCCCCTTGTTGATATGAGTGACGAGGTGATAGGGGACATTATTGTCACCATGGATGTGACTGATGGTGAAACCATAATGCAGGAAACGGGCGTGAGTGTTGCGGTAATTATTCTGGGGATTTGTGGCGTGTTGATTGTGTTCTTTAACTTTTTCCTGAATAAAATTGAAGGTAAGCTTTATCTTTCCAGGAGAGAATTGCGTTCCGCCATGAACGCGGCTGAGAATGCAAATCGTGCCAAGAGCCAGTTCATGGCCAATATGAGCCATGAGATCAGAACACCGATGAATGGTATTATCGGTTTTACTGACTTGCTGGCAACGACCCAACTAACGGATGAACAACAGAAATATGTTGGGTTAGTCAGGAATTCCAGCAATCGGCTTATGGATATCGTTACTGATATTCTTGATTTTTCAAAAATTGAATCTCAGACCGTAGCTCTGCATGAAACGGTCTTTGATATTAATGAAGTCGTGAAAGAGCTAATGAATTTTATGGCCCCTAAGGCTCATGGGAAAGGAATACGCCTTGATTGTAACTTAAACATCGACAAGAAAAGGCGAATTGGTGATCATGGCCGATTTCGGCAGATTCTTATCAATCTGGTTAATAATGCGATTAAATTCACAGAAGAGGGGGGAGTGACCGTTACTGTTGACTCGTTACCCAATGTGGGCTGCCGAAAAGGTACGGTTCTTGTTACGGTGAGTGATACCGGTGTTGGTATTCCAGCTGATAAGAGGGAGGTCATATTTGATTCATTTTATCAGATTGATGGGTCAAGTACCAGAAAGTACGGTGGTTCCGGGCTGGGTCTGGCTATCAGTAAGGAGCTTGTTGGGTTAATGGGTGGTGAAATATGGGTTGAGGAAGCAGTGCATGGGACTGGGACGGTATTTAAATTCACCTTAGAGCTTAAAGAAGTTGATGGTGGGGGTGATGAATTGACCCAGCTTGCAGAAACGGCAGTAGAAAGTTCTCAATCTCCAGAGAGAAAGCAGTTGCGGATATTGCTCGCAGAGGATGATGTAATAAATCAGACACTTGCCGTGGCCCTGCTTGAGCAACAGGGATACATTGTAGCTGTTGTTGAAAATGGTCGTTTGGCGGTTGAGAAAATTAAAGAGAAGGCTGGTCTGTTTGATCTTGTTCTAATGGATGTGCAAATGCCAGAAATGGATGGTTTTGCGGCAACACACTTGCTG
>Ga0102953_1002833_pt1 | contig 9985 bp, 10 predicted proteins | sample SalPon2A_C_D2_MG_FD_78509 | JGI IMG/M metagenome (GOLD analysis project Ga0102953, IMG submission 78509) | Soil microbial communities from South San Francisco under conditions of wetland restoration - Salt Pond MetaG R2A_C_D2_MG | ecosystem: Environmental > Terrestrial > Soil > Wetlands | place... | reverse complement strand
GTGCAGGCTGGTGGGCCAGCCGCAGAAGCCGTCACCGCCCAGAACGAAGATCTTCATGCGTACCTCCGGGCGCCGGTGGCGGCGCCGGCACGCGCCGCTCACGGAGCCGATCCCGTGGCGCGCATCCATGGGCGCCGAGCGCCGAGTCTGTGCCGTGCCGGAGGCGGACACGCCGGGTGCCTCCGACCACATGAGTGCGTGCCCGGACGGGGCCGTCCGAGGCACATGGAGTGTACCACCGGCCCCGTTGGCCGCTCGTGAGGCCGCCCGCAGCGCCACGACGGCCGGCGTCCGGTGCCGGCGCCGACCGGGCGGCGGGGCCGGGGTACGCTGACGCCGGTGGACGACGCGCGCGACGAGAGCTTCCATGCTCGCCTGACGGGGGTCCCGGACTACGCCGAGCAGGTCGCAGGCTACGCCTTCTACCCGCCGCGGGCGGGGCGCCTCGCAGCCGGCTACGACGGACCCTTCGCGGACGACCTCGAGCGTCTGGGCATCACCCCCTTCGCCCACCAGGCCCGGGCGCTCATCGCTCTCGGCGCGGGGCAGAACGTGGTGGTCGCCACCCCTACCGCTTCGGGCAAGTCGCTGGTGTACCAGCTCCCGACGCTCCGGGCGGCGGCGGCGGGGCGTGCCAGCCTCTACCTGTTCCCGACGAAAGCGCTGGCGCACGACCAGCTGGGCCGGTTGACGGCGATGGCCACGGCCTTGGACCTCCAGCTGGGGGAGGATGCCATCGCCTCGTACGACGGCGACACCCCGGAAGCGCGTCGCGCGCGGTTGCGCGACGGCGCGCTCGTGGCGCTCACCAACCCCGACATGCTCCACTACGGCGTGTTGCCGTACCACGCGCGCTGGGCGGGGTTCCTGTCGCGCCTCGACACCGTCGTGCTGGACGAGCTGCACAGCTACCGTGGGGTGTTCGGCACGCACGTCGCCAACGTGCTCAGGCGGCTCCTGCGCCTGGCGCGTCACTACGGCGCGGACCCCAGGCTGGTGGCGGCGAGCGCCACCATCGGCAACCCGCGTCAGCACGCCGAGGCCCTCACGGGCGAGCCGTTCACGCTGGTGGACGAGGACGAGGCGCCGCGCGGGGCGCGCGAGTTCATCCTCTGGCAACCGCCGGAGGTCCCCGGTGGGGCGCGCCGCCGCAGCGCCACCAGCGAGGCCGCCGACCTGGCGGCCAGGTTCGTGCGCGCCGGCATCAAGAGCATCTTCTTCTGCAACTCGCGCAAGGTCGCCGAGCTGCTCCGCCGCTACGCCGGCGCACGGCTCAGCGGCGAGGAGGCCCCGTTGCTGCAGAGCTACCGGGCGGGCTACAGCAGCGAGGACCGCCGGCTCATCGAGGCAGGCTTCAAGAACGGGGACATCCGCGTGCTGACCGCGACCAGTGCGCTGGAGCTGGGGATGGACATCGGCGGTGTCGATGCGGTGGTGCTGGCGGGGTACCCGGGTTCGAAGATGGCGCTGTGGCAGCGTTCCGGACGGGCCGGCCGCGAGCGCCGCCGGGCGTTGACGCTGCTGATCCCCGGCAACGACCCGCTGGACGAGTACTACCTGCACCACCCGGAGCTGCTCACCGAGGGCGCGGTCGAGGATGCCGTGGCCGACCCCTTCAACAGCGAGCTGCACCCGCTCCATGTCGCCTGTGCGGCGGCCGAGCTGCCGATCCGCGACGGCGAGCGCGGGGTGTTCGGCCCCGATCTCGACCCGGCGAGCGTGCCGGGGCTCCACCGCGTGGACGGCGCCTGGAGCCACATGGGGCGCTACCCGCATCGGCGGCTGCGCATCCGCGGGCAGGCGGGGCGGCTGATCAGGCTCAGGCACGTCGGCGGCCGTTCGCTGGGCAGCGCCGACCTCGCCACGGCGCTGCGCGAGCTGCACCCGGGCGCCGTGTACCTCCACCAGGGCGAGCCCTACCAGGTGGTGCGGCTCGACCTGGGTCGCGGCATCGCCGAGCTGCTTCCGCACATCGAGGACTACTACACCCAGCCGCGCAGCGAGACCGACATCGAGGTGCTCGCCGTGACGCCAGGCGCGGCGGCGCCCTGGCCCACGGGCGTGCACCTGGGGCGCGTGCGCGTCGCCACCAACATCACCGCCTACGTGAAGAAGCGGTACGTGTCGGGGGCGGTGCTGGAGGAGCGTCCGCTCGACCTGCCCGAGCTCAGCTACCCCACGCAGGCCCTGTGGTTCAGCGCGGACGGCGTGGCCGACGCGGTCGCTCCGGCCGAGCTGCCGGGCGCGCTGCACGCGCTCGAGCACACCCTCATCGGCCTCCTGCCGGCGTTCGTGCTGTGCGAGCGGGCCGACGTCGGGGGCGTGTCCTACCCGCACTACCCCGCCACCGGAAGCAGCCAGGTGTTCATCTACGACGGGTACCCCGGAGGCGTCGGCTACGCCCGGGCCGGCGCGTCGCAGTTCGTCGCCTGGTTGCGGGCCGCGCGCGACCTGCTGGAGCGCTGCCCGTGCGAGAGCGGCTGCCCTCGCTGCGTGCTGTCGCCGAAGTGCGGCAACGGCAACCAGTACCTCGACAAGCACGCCGCCCGGCGCCTGGCCGCGGCGTTGCTGGCGCGGCTGGACGCGGCGCCGGCGGCGGCGCGCGCCTGAGCGCGCCAGCGCGCGCACGCCCCGCACGCTGCCGCGGCGCCGTGCTAGACTTCGCAGCCGTGCGGGTCGGCTTCGTAACCCAACTGTTGTGGGACCGCTACGGTACCTTCTGGCGCCACCTGGTGGAGGACGCCGGTGCGGAGAGCGTGGTGGCGGGCGGCGACCAGGTCCGGGGAGCGCTCGCCGACGCGCGCGTGGCGGCCGTGGGACCGCTCGCCTTCCGGCTGGCGGCCGCCCAGGCGGTGGCGCTGGCGGCGGCCGGGGTGGACACCCTGGTGGTTCCCGAGCTCAACGGCGAGCTCGACGGGGTCGTGGCGACCCCGCGCGGCGGAGGTGCCGACCCCTGGATCGCCGATTTCCCCGCCGCTCTGCGCTCGGCGGTGGCCGGTCTGCCGCCGCTGGTGCCGGTGCCGGCGTCGCTCGGGCCCGGCGTGGAGCGCGTCGTGGTCACGACGCTCCAGAACCTCCTCCACGACGCGCACGCCGTCAGACGGATCTGGGGGCGACGCCGGGCCGAGGCGCGGCCGCAGCGGCGGCCGGCTGCCCGCTGGGAGCCGGCGGCCGGCGAGCGCACGACCGTGGGGCTGGTGGCCCAGCCCTGGTTGCTCACCGACGCCCTCGCCGCGCGCGCCGGCCGCCAGGGGGAGCACCTGGTGGCCCAGCACCGGTTGGAGCCGGCGCTGCTGCGGGCAGAGGGAGCGCGCGTGGAGAGCGGCCTGGCGGCCACCGACGCCGAGGCGCTCGGCGCCGCCCGCCTGTTCGCGCGCCGCGGCGGCGTCGACACCGTGAGGTTCCTCGCCGACCGCGCCTCCGGAGCCGACGCCTGGCTGGCGGGGCGGCTCCGGGCGGCAGTGCGCAAGCCTCTCGAGGTGCGTTACCTCGATGACGTGCTGGCCGGCGCCGATCCCGTCGACATCGTGCTCGTGACGCAAGTAGACTGAAGCCCAGTGCGCGCCCTGGTCGTCGTCGTGGTGCTCGGCGTCGTCGCCGTCAACGCCTTCGGGGCATGGGCGGTCAGCCGGCGCAGGCCCGACGTGTCCCGCCTGTTCCTGCTCAGCGCCGTGGTGCTGGTGGTGGCGGCGGTGGCCGTCGGCTACGGCTTGCGCTTCGCCGCCTGGATCCTCGGCGGCGGCCTGCTGCTGGCGTGGCTCACCTCCTACCTGAACGCCCGCCGGGTGCTGGGGCGGGTGATCTGGCGCTACCACCTGTTGCGGGGGCTGGCGCTGGCGGCGCTGATGGTGCTGGGGCTGGTGGCGCTGCGCTGAACGCGCCGGGGCGGGTCGTCGACGGGGGGCGCCGTGGCCGCCGCCGTCCGGGGCGGGTGCCGTCCGTGGCCGGAGCGGCCGGCCACCCGCCGCCTCGTACAGCGCTCAGAACGCGCTCACGCCGGTGATCTGCCTGCCGAGCACCAGCGTGTGTACGGTGTCGGTGCCCTCGTAGGTGGCGACGGTCTCCAGGTTGAGCATGTGCCGGATGGTGGCGTACTCCGTGGTGATGCCATTGCCGCCGAGCAGGTCGCGGGCGGCGCGGGCCACGCTCAGGGCCGTGCGGACGTTGTCGCGTTTCGCCAGCGACACGCGCGAAGGCGCGTCGCCGCCGGCCTCCTTGAGCTGTGCCAGCCGGAAGGCCAGCAGGCTGCCCTTGGTGATGCCCGCCAGCATGTCGGCCAGTCGCTCCTGGACGATCTGCTTGTGCGCCAGCGGCGCCCCGAAGCTGGGCCGGTCGGCGACATAGGCCGTGACCTCGTCGAAGCAGGCCTGGGCGGCGCCGAGGACGCCGAAGGCGATGCCGAAGCGGGCCTGGTTGAGGCAGCTCAACGCTCCCTTGAGGCCGCTGACCTCGAGCTTGTCCGACGCCGGCACCGCCACGTCGTCGAGGTACAGCTCCGAGGTGACCGAGGCGCGCATCGAGGCCTTGGTCTTGATGTCGCGCGCCTGGAAGCCCTCGCTGGAGGTGTCCACGGCGAAGCCGAGGACCTCGCCCGAGTCCTCGTCGCGGGCCCACACGATGGCGACGTCGGCGCGCGAGCCGTTGGTGATCCAGCGCTTCACGCCGTTGATGACGTAGCGGTCGCCCGCCTTGCGGACGCGGGTGCTCATGGCGCCGGGGTCGCTGCCGGCGTCCGGCTCGGTGAGGCCGAAGCAGCCCACCGCCTCGCCGCTGGCGAGCGGCGGCAGCCAGCGCCGCCTGAGCGCCTCCGAGCCGTAGCGGTGGATGGGGTACATCACCAGGCTCGACTGCACGCTCACGAACGAGCGCATGCCCGAGTCGGCGTACTCCAGCTCGCGGTTGATCAGCCCGTACGCCATGGGCGACGCGCCGGCCCCGCCGTAGCTCTCGGGCAGCGTGGCACCGAGCATGCCGAGCGCGCCGAAGCGCCTCGGCAGGTCCTCGGGGAAGACGTCCTCGCGCCACCAGTCCCCCACCTGCGGGAGGATCTCGGAGCGCACGAAGTCCCGCACGCTGTCGCGGATCATGCGCTCCTCGGGGGTGTAGAGCGACTCCAGGTCGTAGAAGTCCTGCAGGGACGGGGCCGAGGCGGCCTGCGTTCGAGCGGTCATGGGTCCTCCTGCGGTCGGCGGGTCTGGGATGTGGTCGGTCGGGCCGCTCGCCGGCGGCTCAGCTGTCGCCGAACAGCTTCTTGAGGGCGTCCTCCTTCGTCGTCTTGTGGGCGACGGAGTAGCGGGTCCCCTCGCGCGCGAGCTTACCCTGGTCGACCAGGGAGGCCAGGGACGACTCGATGGTGTCGACCGCCAGCTCTTCGAAGTGTCTCTCGTCGATGTAGCGCTGGACGTCTCTAAGCGTGGCGCCCTTGGTCCCGGAGGACTCCACGGCGTCGTATACCCAATCGTCCACCGTCATGGTTCAGTGTACGCCCGGCGGCGAGGCGCGGCCGGGGCGCACTCGCGAGCGGGCGGTAAACAGAGCGGCATCCGCGAGAGGCCGCGCGGGCGCCGCCGGCGGCCACCGCGGGAACCGCCGGGGTCAGTGGAAGAGGATGCCCTGTGGCCCGTGCCCGGCGGGGCTGCGGAAGGCCTCGATGGTGCCCCCCGAGAGCTCTCCCCAGGTGACCTCGTCGTCCATGTGGATGACCTTGACCGGGCAGGCTTCGACGCAGGCCCCGCAATCCAGGCAGCGCTCGGGCTCGAGCCGCAACACCGGCCCGCTGCCCTCGGCCGGCTCGAAGTCGCGGGAGAAGGCGCCGGTCGGGCACACGCGCGTGCAGACCGGGCACATGATGCAGCCGTCGTCGACACGCGGCAGACGCCAGTGCACCTGCTCGCCCGGCTCGGGCCGCGCCAGCTCGAGGATGTGATACCGGCGCAGCGTCTCCTGCGGAAGCGCTCTGGGCCCCTGGTCCTCGGAGGGAACCCGCAGGACCGCTTCCAGCGGCGCGAGCGCACCTGCGGCCGAGCGACGGATGCTCCGGATGCCACCGCTCAGCAGGTCGCGGCGGCTCACGCCCTGCGGTGTTCCGTCCTCGTCCAGCCGCTCCCGCTGCTCGATGCGGACCTCGATGTCGCGGCCGTGCGCCCGCAGCAGCCCGCGCGCTTCCTCGACCGCCTCGGCGAGCCCCTCCAGGATCGCGGGCACGCCGATCGGGCAATCGCTGCAATCGCCGTGCGCCAGCGTGACCTCGCCGCGCCTGGCGGTCAGGCGCACGATGTCGCTCGCCTGTAGCCGGCCCAGACACAGCACGCTCTGGGCGCTGCCGCCCACCTCCGAGCAGCGGACGGAGCTCCCCGGCTCGTAGCTGACCTTCGGCTCCAGAGCCTGGGACGGGCACAGCTGCACGCACAGCCCGCAGCCGCTGCAATCCACCTCGTCGATATCGATCTGGCGTCCCAGCTCGATCGCCTCGTGCGGACAGGCGGCGACGCAGGCATGGCAGGCCGTGCTGGACTGCGTGACGGCGATGCAGCGCTCCGGCGCGTACGCCGGCGCGACGTTGGTGGCCTTGAGGACGAACTTGAGGAGGTCTTCGAATCCAGGCATGCGCGTACCTGCCGTCCAGGATACCTAGAAGCCGTACACCTCGAGCCGCTTCTCCGAGAGCTTGGTGTGGTAGCCGGTATCCGCGAGGTAGCGGTCGAAGGCGTCGAAGTCGATCTGCTGCTTCTGGTCCGACAGGGCCACGGAGGGGTTGGGGTGGACCTCGAGCATGATGCCGTCGGCGCCGATGGCGAGACCCGCCTTGGTGAGGGGCACCAGCAGGTCGCGCCGGCCACCGGAGTGGGTGACGTCGACCAGCACGGGTAGGTGCGTCTCGAGCTTGGCCAGCGCCACCGCCGACACGTCGAGCGTGTTGCGCGTGTAGCGCTCGAAGGTGCGGATGCCGCGCTCGCACAGCACCACGTTGGGATTACCCTCGCTCATCAGGTACTCGGCGGCCATCACCCACTCCTCGACGGTGGCGGACAGCCCGCGCTTGAGGAGCACCGGCTTGCGGCTGCGGCCGGCCGCCTTGAGCAGCGTGAAGTTCTGCATGTTGCGGGCGCCGATCTGCAGCAGGTCGACGTACTCCTCGAAGAGCGGCAGCAGCCCGGCGTCCATGAGCTCGCTCACGAAGGCCAGGCCGTGACGGTCGCACGCCTCCCGGGCGAGGCGGAGGCCCTCCTCGCCGAGCCCCTGGAAGCTGTAGGGGTCGGTCCGCGGCTTGAAGGCGCCGCCGCGGAACAGGGTCACGCCCTGGGACGCCACATGAGCGGCCACCGCCTCGACCTGCGCCGCCGACTCGATGGCGCACGGCCCGGCGATGAGCACGGGCGCGTGCTTGCCGCCGATGGGTACGTCGCCGACCATCACCACCGTGTCCTGGCCGTGGGTCGTGCGCGACGTCAGGTAGCGCCGCTTCTCCTGGGTCTCCTCCAACTGCATGCTCGCCTGGAAGATCTGCTTGAACAGGCTCTTGACCGCGGCGTCGCTGAAAGGCCCCTGGTTGGCGCCGGTCAAGGCTTCGAGCATCTCCTGCTCGCGCACCGGGTCGTAGTGCGCCAGCCCCATGGCGGTCTGCAGCTCGCCGATCTCCTCGGCGATGGCGGCACGGCGGGACAGCAACTCGAGGATCTCGAGGTTGAGACCGTCGATGCGGGCGCGTAGGCTGTGGATCTTTCCGTCCATGCTCCATCCTACGGCGTGCGCCGGCTCTGCCCGCCGGCACCGGGGCCAGCCGCCCGGTCCGGCTCAAGCCGCGGCGTCGGCGGGCTCCTGCTCGGCGTTTCGAGCCAGGCGCGTGCCGATGCGGAGCGTGACCTCGTAGAGGACGAGGAGCGGCAGGAACACCAGGAGCGGCATCACGATCGGGTCGGCGACGGGCGTGATCAGCTCGGCGAAGGAGAACAGGATGAAGTAGGCGACCTTCCGCGAACGGCGATAGCGGCTCGGGGGCACCAGCCCCAGGCGCATCGTGAGCACCATCACGACCGGGAACTCGAAGGCCGCCCCCAGCGCGACCATCATGAACAGCGCCATGTTGACGTACTTCGTGATCCCCGGCAGGTACTGGATGTTGGGCCCATACTGCGACAGCAGGAAGCCCATGGTCGGCGAGAGCAGCAGGTAGCCCGCGCCGGCGCCGCACAGGAACAGCCCCACCACCGAGAGCAGCGTCGGCACCGCCACCCTGCGCTCGCCGTCGGTCAGGCCCGGGAGGATGAACGCCAGGATCTGGTAGAGCCACGCCGGCGAGGTGAAGATCAGCGCCGACCAGAACGCCAGCTGCAGGCGGATGGTGAAGCCGTCCACGGGGCCGAAGCCGACCAGCTTGGTGCCGTTCAGAGGGCGCTCGAGGAACGCCAGCACCGCGCTGGAGAAGAAGTACATGACGACCGTGGCCGCCACGACGACCAGGACTCCGACGAACAGGCGCCGGCGCAGCTCCTCCAGGTGATCGAGGAACGGCATCGCCCTGCCGGCGTTGCCGCTCCCGCGGTTGCCTCGATCTGCCACGACCTAGATGCGTCTCCTGGAACTAGCCGTTCTCGCGCGGAACGTTCGCCGGCTCCGGCTTCGGCTCCTGGCTCTGCTCGGAGCTGGCCTCCTGGAAGTCGTTGGCCATCTCCTTGCTCGCCTGCCGGAACTCGCGGATGCTCCGGCCGAGGTTCTTGCCGAAATCGGGGAGCCGCTTGGGCCCGAAGATCAACAACGCCAGCACGATGATGACCACGATATGGATGGGTTGAAGCCCGAACATGCCTGCTCCTTCCGGGGTCGTGCCCCTGGGACCCGCCGGCGCCGGTGCGCGCCGGGCCGGTGCGCGGCGCCTGCCTCAGTCGTCGCGTTCCTCCGGGCGACGATCCGCCTGGCCGCCCGCCTCCTCCTTGAAGGCGCGGACCGACCTGCCTGCGTTGCGGGACACCTCTCTCATCTTACCAGGCTTGAAGACGAGATATCCCAGCAGGACCAGGATGATGATGCCAGCCGGTTTGAGCACCCACATGTCCGCTCCTCCCTCCGCGGTCGTCCCTCGATGGTACCCGACCATGAGGCCGGCCCGGGTTCGCGGTACGCGGCGTCGGGCGAGCGGCACCCGGGCCGGAGCTTTTCCCGTCAAGAACGCCAAAAGCTCCGTTGACAGGGAAAAATCGGGCGTGCTAACTTAGGCATCCGGACGTCAGCCCGGCTCCCGTCTCGCGGCGGGGGGCCAGCGTCGGCGAGGCCGTGAGGAGCGGCGCGCCACCCTAGCTCAACCGGTAGAGCATCCGACTTGTAATCGGAAGGTTGTCGGTTCGACTCCGATGGGTGGCTCCACGGCGCGGTGCCGCTCTCGAGAGCGGGCGTCCAGGGTGCGGGTAGGTGCCCGAGTGGTTAAAGGGGACGGACTGTAAATCCGTTGGCTTTTGCCTACGCTGGTTCGAATCCAGCCCTGCCCACCACAGCCGGCGGCCCCTGCGGCCGTACCGGCCGGTAAGGCGCGTCCCCCGGGGGCCGCGCAGGAGTGCGGGAGTAGCTCAGTTGGTAGAGCGTCAGCTTCCCAAGCTGAATGTCGCGGGTTCGAATCCCGTCTCCCGCTCCAGTCTCCTCCCGTTCGCGGCAGGCGCCGCGGCCGTGGGCGCGGGCGGGAGGGGGACGGTGAACGGGGACGTGAGCGGGCTCGTGTAGCTCAGTGGTAGAGCACTCCCTTGGTAAGGGAGAGGTCGACGGTTCAATCCCGTCCACGAGCTCCAAGACAAATCCCCCGGAGCCGGATCGAGTCGCGCTCGCCCTGATCCAGGACGAGCGGGCTCGTTTCGGCTGGGAAAGGACATGCACGATGGCTAAGGGTGTGTTTGAGCGTACGAAGCCGCATGTGAATGTGGGGACGATTGGGCATGTGGATCATGGGAAGACGACGTTGACGGCTGCGATTACGTTTGCGGCGGCGGCGGCGGATCCT
>Ga0102953_1002831_pt1 | contig 9986 bp, 5 predicted proteins | sample SalPon2A_C_D2_MG_FD_78509 | JGI IMG/M metagenome (GOLD analysis project Ga0102953, IMG submission 78509) | Soil microbial communities from South San Francisco under conditions of wetland restoration - Salt Pond MetaG R2A_C_D2_MG | ecosystem: Environmental > Terrestrial > Soil > Wetlands | place... | reverse complement strand
CTGATTGTCAAGCGTGACGGTTTGCCCGACCGCCTGGGCCGGGTCGAAATGCTTTTCTGCCGCCGAGCGGGTGAGCACCAGTGTATTGGGCCGGGTTAGTGCGGTAGCCGGGTCGCCGTACAGCAATTTTAATCCCAGCATGGAGAAAAGGGTAGAATCTGCGTAGGCCGCATGAAGTTCTTTGGCATTCACGGTGGTATTGCTCTTCCGGATCAGCATGCTGCCCAGGTTCCGGAAGCGGGTCGTGGATTCTACCTGGGGGAAATCCCGTTCAAGGGCTGCGGCCATCGGGGCCGAAACCTCAGCAAACCGGTTTTCCATCCCGCCGAATTTAATGTCCGAATTCAGGCGATAGATCCGGTCGGTATCCGGGAACATCGTGTCGAAACTCAGCTCGTCATAGATGTAGAGGGAAATGAGCAGGCCTCCTGCCATTCCTATGGCCAGGCCGAAGGTATTGAGGAAGGTAAAAAAGGGTTGTTTTTTCAGGTTCCTCCAGGCGATTTTCAAATAATTTTTGATCATAGTTGTATGGTATTCTAATAATTCTGTTCTGTATGGCTAAGGGATGCTTCTACCTTCCCTGTTCTGTTATTCATAACCCGTACTAAATACTTCATCCTGAATCTTTCGACCTCCAACTTACCACCCCCCAACCTGTTACTTCGTACTTCGTCGTTCGTACCTCCAACCTCCTACCCCCAACTCGCTAATTCGTCATTCGTACTTCGTCATTCGTACTTCAACTCATTCTGTCCTCAGGCTTTTGACCGGGTTGGCATGGGCCGCCTTAATCGCCTGGAAGCTTACTGTTAAAAGGGTAATCAGGAGGGCACCCACAATGGCCAGGGCAAAATTCCACCAAGATAGGACCACCCGGTACGGATACTCCTGCAACCAGCCGTTCATGATATAGTAGGCTATAGGAACGGCAATGAAACAGGAGATGACCACCAACTTCAGGAAATCCTTTGATAGCATGTTCCACACGTTAAAGATGGAAGCCCCCAGCACTTTCCGCACCCCGATTTCCTTGGTGCGTTGCTCAGCCACGAAGGATGTCAGTCCGAAGAGCCCGAGGCAACTGATAAAGATGGCAAAAGCCGTGAAAATGGCCGCCAGGCTTCCGATACGCTCTTCCGATGCGAACTTTTTCCCATACTCCTCATCCACAAAATCATACTGGAAGGGGATGTTCGGGAAATGTTCCTTGAAAACACGCTCGATAACAGCAAGGTCCTGGCTTGCGCTTTTTTTCGGGTTTAACCGGAGGTTATAGAAGCTTGCATTTCCGTATTTATCAAATACATACACCCCCTGTTTTACCGGTTCATAGGGAGACTGGGCGATCATATCCTCCACGACCCCGACAATCTTAAGTGGTTCCCCAGGGTCTTCCTCGTCGTCGTCCTTTAAATACATCCCGATGGGATCGGTCAGCCCCATATACTTCACCGCAGTTTCATTAAGGAGTACAGCATTGGAATCTGAGGCAAATTCCCTGGAAAAGTCCCTCCCCTTTACGATTTTCAGGCCTAATGACCGGGCGTATTCCGGGGATACCTCCGTCCAGGCGAGGTCTTCCTGGAAGCCCTCCGGCTTCCCTTCCCAGTTAAAGCCACTGCGATTGGACCAAATATTGGTTGTCGGCGCACTTGAAGTCGACATTTCCACCGCGGCCCCGGACGAAATGAATTCATCGCGCATCAGTTCGAATTTCCCCTCAAAATCCCGGCTCATGGTGGGGATTTGGATCAGGCCTTCTTTATCATACCCCACAGGCCTGTTTTTGGCGTAGTTGATCTGCTGCATGACCACGACGGTTCCGATAATAAAGGCGACGGATACCGAAAACTGGACCACTACCAGGATCTTTCGCGGAGCGCCCGAGTATTTGCCCCCGTGGTAGGTCCCTTTTAAAACATCCACCGGGCGGAAAGAGGAAAGGTAGAGGGCAGGATAGCTGCCGGCCAGCAAAGCCGTAAAGCTGATAAATGCCAGGCAGATCAACCAGAAGGCCGGGCTCCCCCAGGGAAACCGGATCTCCTTCCGGGCCAGTTCGTTGAAGGTGTCCAGGGACAGCAGGGTGATCAGAAGAGCTGCAATAAATGCCAGGCAGACTACCAGGAAGGATTCACTCAGGAACTGATTGATCAGTTGTTTCTTTTGGGAACCGATAGATTTCCTGATGCCCACCTCCCGGGCCCTTTTTTCGGACCTCGCCGTACTGAGATTCATAAAGTTGATGCATGCCAGCAGGAGGACAAAAGCGCCTATGACGCCGAATAACCAGACGTATTTAATACGGCCTCCCACCTGTTTCCCGTTTTGAAAATCCCCCCGCAGGTACCAGTCGTTCATGGGGAACAGGAAAAGTTGCGGGTTGAATTCGGCCGTGTCTTCATTCAGGTCTTTCTTGACATCGTGAATGACCTGGGTAACCCGTTCCATAGTTGTGTTGTCCGCGATCTGAACAAACATCTGGAAAGAGTTGTTCCCCCAGCTGTCTTCTGACTTCTTTATCCATTCGTTGATGGCGGTATACTTATCCCAGGGCATGATGAATTCAACATCGTCAAACGAATTATTAACCGGGATATCCTCAAACACGGCAGAGACTGCCATGTCGTATTGACTATTTACCCTGATCACCTTTCCAATGGGGTCTTCCTCGCCAAACAAAGCCTCGGCGGTGGAGGAAGAAAGCATAATGGAATTTATTTCGCGCAGGCCATCTTTCTCGCCTTTTAAGATTTTCAGGCCGAACAGCTCAGGTGCCTCCCGCTGCATGAAATTCCCCGTACGGGAAAGGCTTTTTTCCTTGTAGTTCAAATACTGCTGATTGGTCCAGGACGACATGACCAGGTATTTGAAATTATCCGCATACCCTTCCCGGAATGCCTTTTCCAGAGGCCTGGGAATAGCAGCGCCGGTTCCGGTTTCTCCGTTGAATGTCTGGGATTGATACACCTGTGCGATCCGGTCCCGTTTCCCGAAATAACCGTTAAATGAGAGTTCGTCGTGCATCCAGAGACCTATAGACAGGGTAACGGCCATCCCCATCGCCAAACCCCCTATATTGATGAGGGTATAGCCTTTGTTTTTCAGGAGATGCCTCCAGGCGATTTTCAGATAGTTTTTAAACATGACGTTTTTAGTTCAAGGTTCATTTAATAATATTTCGTAATTCCTAATTCGTACTTCGTACTTCGTCATTCAGTCCGCAGGCTCTTAACTGGGTTTGCCATGGATGCCCTTACACTCTGGTAACTTACAGTCAGCCAGGCAATAACACCAATGACCAAAAACGGCAGTATGAAAAACGTCCATTGTACATTTACCCGGAAAGCATAATTCTCCAGCCAGTGATCAATGCTGTACCAGGCGATAGGAATGGCGATCAGGAACGCCACAACCAAAAGCATGGCAAATTCCCTGTAGAGGAGTTTCAGAATCCCGGCAACGGATGCCCCCAATACTTTACGGATCCCTATTTCCTTGGTGCGTTGCAGGGTGGTGAAGGAAGCGAGCCCAAAAAGTCCCAGGCAGGCCACCAGGATGGCAAGGCCTGTGAACAGGCCGAATACCTTCCCAAATCGCCTGTCCGCGTTATACTGTTGATTGAAATGGTCATCCAGGAAAAAATATTCATAGGTATTCCCTGGCATAAATTTATCCCATTCCTTCCTGACCGTTTCTATGATGCCGCCAATATCGGCCGTGCTGTGTTTGATCAGAAAATATCCCCGCAGATCCGGGATCAACCTGAATATTAAAGGTTCATAGGGCAGTTTGAGGGATTCCTGGTTGAAATTCTCGGTCACCCCAACAATGGTGTACTGATTGCCCCAAAACTCGATTTCCTTTCCCAGGGCTTCCTCCGGATCCTGGAATCCCAGCAGGTGAAGGCCCGCCCGGTTGAAGATGACGGAGGAAGCGTCATTGCCGAAGTCTTTGGAAAATCCCCTGCCGGCGATCAGCCTGACGCCAAATTGATCTATATAATCATAATCGACGCCAATAACCCGGTATTGCTTGGAATCCTTGTCATCTTCTGTTACCAGGCGGATCCCGCCGGCATTCCAGTCCACGGGCTGCCCCGGGATGGTGGTGGCAGTGGCTACGCTTTTGATACCCGGATAACGCAACAGGCTTTCCTTGAATGCCTCCATTTGCGTGGCATAGGTAGAATCTGTGGCAACGGGTGGTGCGACCACCAGAGTTTGGTCAATTTGAAGGCCCAGCGATTTCTCACGCATATATTGAATTTGCTTATATACCGTAAGAGTGCCTATTAACAGGAACAGGGAGGCTGCAAACTGGAATACCACCAGGGCCTTGCGCAAGGCAGAACCCCCGGCAGTACTGACCATTTTGCCCTTTAATACCTCCACAGGCCTGAACCGGGACAATACCAGGGCCGGATAGGATCCGGAGAACACAACCCCCAGGATGAAAATTATCGAAAGACTACCCCAAAATCCACTGTTCACGAGAAACTTCAATGAAAGTGCCTGCCCGGACAGGCGGTTAAAGAATGGGATACACAGGGCTGTAATACCAAGGGCCAGGACCAGGGCCAGGGCGTTAAACAAAAAGGATTCCATAAAGAACTGGGCTACCAGTTGCTTGCGCTGGGAACCCACGGTCTTGCGGATCCCCACCTCCTTGGCCCTCTGTAGGGCGCGGGCCGTGGCGAGGTTGATATAGTTCACCCAGGCAAGGACGACAATGAAAAAAGCCACCCCCAACAGCAGGTATACGGTGTTGCCATCCCCGGTCGGGCCGGGTTCCAACATATAGTTGGAATACAGGTGGATATCGGTCAGCGGTTGCAGGTTGTAAACAGCCCCCGCATTCATGGAGCCCAGGTCTTTCCCTACCTTTTCTTCGACCACAGGCACAAATTTGGATTCGACCAGTTCCGGAGAAACCCCCGGCTTTAGTTTCAGGTAGGTGAGGCACCCGTCAGAGAGCCACCAGTTATCCGGATCAGCCTTGGGATCCTGGTTATTATTGGCCAGGACCCTGCTCCTGAAGGTACTGTATGACAAGAGGATATTCGGGTGCAGCTGGGTGTTCACGGGCATGTCTTTATATACCCCGGTAATGCGGTAGGTATCTTTCCCGAACTTCACGGATTTACCCAGGACATCGGCAGTGCCGAATATTTTGTTGGCCGTGGATTCAGACAAAGCCGTGGTGTAGGTATCTTTGAACACGCTGGCCAGGTCTCCGCTCAGAAGGCGGTAAGAAAACAGGTTGAAAAAGGATTCGCTGGCATAGAAGACTTCGTCAATTTTAAGGATTTCGTCCCCTTTGTCGACCACCACATCCCTGGTACTGATCAGCTTGACATAGTCTTCGATTTCGGGGATGGCCGCCTTGAAATCATTCCCCACGGCGTATGCCCCGGCTGCCCAGCGTGTCGTCAGTACCCCATCGTCATACCGGTCTTGTTGAACCCGGTAGATCCGATCCTTATCTGCCTGGAAGTCCTCGTAACTCAGTTCAAAAGCCACGTATTGCAGGATGAGCACGCAGGCGGCGATCCCCAGGGCGAGCCCCCCGATGTTAATGGCAGAATACCCTTTATGTTTCAAAAGGTTCCGCCAGGCGATTTTCAGATAGTTTTTAAGCATGGCCTCATATGGTGTTCTGTTGTTAACTATTTCGCCATAGCCGCGCCAAATGGCTTGTTCCGGCTTTCGGTGACGATCTGTCCGTCGAACAGGTTTACGATCCGGTGTGCAAAATGCGAATCGTGGTCCGAGTGGGTCACCATGACAATGGTAGTGCCCTCCTGGTTGAGTTCGGTCAGCAGGTTCATGACTTCCAGGCCGTTCTTGGAATCCAGGTTCCCGGTGGGCTCATCCGCCAGGATGAGTTTGGGGTTGGTAACCACGGCCCTTGAAATGGCCACCCGCTGTTGCTGCCCTCCTGAAAGCTGCTGCGGGAAGTGCTTTTCGCGGTGGGCGATCTTCATCCGTTCCAGGACCGTTTTCACCTTGGCCCGGCGTTCACTCTTGTTCATTTTAAGATAGATCAGGGGCAACTCCACATTTTCATAAACCGTGAGTTCGTCGATCAGGTTAAAACTCTGGAAGACAAAACCGAGATTGCCCTTACGGAGTTTGGTGCGCTGGCTTTCCCTTAACCCACTTACCTCGTGGCCTGCGAACTTATAGCTGCCATCCGTGGGGTTGTCGAGCATCCCGATAATGTTCAACAAGGTGGATTTCCCGCAACCTGAAGGGCCCATCACGGCTACGAACTCCCCTTCTTCCACATTCAGGTTTACCTTGTTCAGGGCCAGGGTTTCCACCTCTTCCGTCCTGAACGTCTTTTTCAAGTCTTTGATTTGTATCATTTTCTGTTTGGATTTATTCTGCTTTTCAAATAATAGTCTGGCTGCCGAACAGCCCCCGCCTAAATTAAAGACGGCATCTTCCCCCTGTTTGTGACAGGTATTGGCTGATTTTATTTCAGGACGATGCGTTCGGCATCGCCGAAATTGTCGTAATTGCTCGTAATCACTTTTTCCCCATCCTGAAGCCCTTCCAATACTTCATAGTAGCGGGAATTCTGCTTGCCGATCCGGATGTTCCTTCTCAGGGCTTCGTCCCCGTCCGGGCCCAGGACAAAGATCCACTGTCCGCCAGTGCTTTGGAAAAAGCTGCCTTTGGGTAAGAGGAGTGCGTCCGAGGATTCGCCCAGCTGGAGCTTTATATTGTAGCTTTGCCCGGCCCGGATGGTTTCGGGTTTGTCGCCCGTAAATACCAGGTCTACCTTAAACCGGCCATTCCTGACTTCCGGGTAAACCTTCCTCAACCGCAGGGGATATTCCTTTTCGTTTCGTTCGAGGATGGCGGTCAGGTTGCGCTGTACCCGATCTATATAGTGTTCATCAATAGCCGCCTCGATCTTGAAATCCGTCAGCACATTGATCTGCCCGATACGGTCGCCCTGCCCGATACTCTGCCCGATCTCCGCATCTAAAAATCCGAGTTGCCCGTCTGCCGGCGCCCGGACATTTAGCTGGTCTATGCGCTCATAAACCATAGACAGGGTTTTCTGCATCCGCTCCAGGTCGGTTTCCAGGCTGGCGAGGGAGGTTTTCCGCAGGGCATCGTCCTGCTCGGTCTGAAGCTTGATGATTTCATATTGCTTTTTGGACAGCTCGTAATTTTCCTTCGCTACCAGGTAGTCTTCTTTTGAAATCAGCTCATCGTCGTACAAAGCCTTGTTCTGTTCGTAATTTCGTTCCATGCGTTGCAGGTCGTATTCTGCCGTGGCAAGGGCTTTTTTGCCGTCTACCTGCCTCGAATCGAAGGTCAGCTTAGTCGATCGCAGGTCGTTCTGTTTCAGGGCCAGGTTGCTTTCACTTGCCAGGATCTGCTCATACAGGGCCCGGTTTTCCAATTTCAGGATGATGTCGCCCTTTTTTACCATGGCGCCTTCCTCTATAAGCTTTTCGGAAACCCGCCCACCTTCGTAGGCATCCATATAGATCGTGGCAATGGGGGCCACCACCCCGTTGATGGTAATGTAGTCGTCGAACTTGCCAGCCGTCACCTCCCCGATGGTGAGCTTGTCGCGCTCGGTGCGGAAGGTATTCATCGTACTGCCGAACAGCAGCTTCCAACCCGTGAATGCCAGCAGCAGCCCCAGGGCAATATAGCCGTAATGTCTGGGCCTTAATCCTTTCTTCTTTTCAAGTTGTATATCCATGTCAATTGATCCCGTTAAAGTTGAAAATGGGGGCCCCTTCGTAGAAGGAAAGCGTTGTTTCGTTTATCTGCAGCCGGAGGCGCACCTGCAAGTGTTCATTCTGGGCCGCGGCATAGCGGTTCTTGGCCTGGAACAGGTCCAGGGCATTGATCAGCCCCCGGTCATATCTTTTCTGGGCGATCATATAGGCCAGGTTCTGAGCTTTCACCTTCTCCGTACTTTGTGCAAATTCGGTTTGAAGTGAGGTGTTTTCCTGTACCAGTTGTTCCACCAGCTTGAAGAGCTCCTGTTTCTGGATCTCCAGATCGTTGTTTGCCTGTTTCATGGCGATTTTTTGTTGTTTTACCCTGGAGTGGCCTGCCCAGCCGTTGCTGATGGGGATGTTCAGGGAGACCCCGATATAGCGCGAGGCATTGTCCTTGATCTGCGTCCTGTAGGGGATGACCACGCCGTCCTGGTCTGTATTGGTTTCGTAGTACCCTGTCCCGTAACCGGCCTGGAATGAAATGGACGGATAGAGGCTTCCCCTGGCTACGGCTACCTGTTTCCTGGCTGCCCGGGCCTGTAATTCGCGTGCTTTGATGAGGGGCACCACCTGCAGGGCCGTCTGGTAGACCGAATCTGAGACGCGGGTAGCCAGGGCACTGTCTGAGGGGGTAACGGGGAGCTGCAGGCTAATATTGATGGGGCCGTCTTCCTCCAGGTTCATTTCCTGTTTCAGGTTTAACCGGGCATTGGCCAGTTGGTTGGCTGCCTGGGTTACCGCCAGCTTGTCGGTCAGCAGGGCCGATTCCGCCTCGTGAAGGTCGGCCCCGGCCTTCAGCCCCAGTTCGATCTGCTTCTCCACCAGCCGGTAATTATTTTGAGATATTTCAAACTGTTCCCGGGTATTGGTCAGCAAGCCTTCATAAAATTCGATGTCGTAGAAGGCCGCCATCACCCGGAAGGCCAGCAGGTATTTTTGTTGTTCGAGTTCCTCCTTAGTAGCCAGGTATACCAGGCGCGTAGCCTTAATTGAATTGAGCTTCTGGAAGCCGCGGAAAATATCGATGGATGAATTGATCGAATAGTTGTTGGAGAAGAAATCAGTATCGATGATGTCGTTGGTATTCGGGTCTGTAGAACGGCCATAGCTGATATTGTAGTCGGAGAATCCGCTAATGGTGGGGAAAAGGTCGCGAATAGACTGGCGATACCGTTCCCGGTCCGAATCCCGGTTATATTCAAAATTCTTGAGTTCCAGGTTATGGTCCACGGCGTAGTCAATGCAAGCCTCCAGTGTCCAGGTATCCTGGGCATGGGCAAACTGAACCATCAGTACCAAAAAAATTATTATTGCTGATTTCAAAAGCTGTACAGATTTCTTCTAAGACCGTACTATTCCCATGCCAAATAATTAAGTGTCTGGATATCTGTTAGTTAAGGATAAGATTACGTAACAAGGCTCCATCATTTGTAAATTTTTTATACAGCGTTTGTCAAATATTTTGACAGGCCCTGAAATTTCTCGTGCCGGTTGCTTAGCTTTATAACCTCATCAAAATCAAGAAGCCATGATCGATGCCCGGGTGCTGGTCATAGACGACAATAAAAGTGTACTCAGCGCACTGGAGATCCTGCTCCAGTTTGAATACAAGCACGTAAATACGCTGTTCAACCCCAATCAACTCTCCTCATTGTCCAATCTGGCGGATACCGATATTGTATTGCTCGACATGAATTTTTCTGCCGGGGTAAATACGGGGAATGAAGGTTTGTTCTGGTTAAAGGAGATCCGAAAAAAGGCGCCGTCCACCTCAGTGATCATGATGACGGCATACGGGGCCGTTGACCTGGCCGTGCAGGCGCTAAAGCTGGGGGCAACCGATTTTATCTTGAAGCCCTGGAACAACGAAAAATTGCTGGCGACCGTGAAGTCGGCTTATATGCTCCGTAAGTCACAAAAAGAGATCCACCAGTTGCGGGCCAAGGAAAACAACCTGAAACAACTCATCAACCGGGAAAAGCCCTACATCATCGGGAATTCCAAGGCCCTGAACAAGGTCATGAAACTGGCCCATAAAGTGGCCAAAACCGACGTGAACGTGCTGATAACCGGTGAAAACGGGACCGGGAAGGAACTCATTGCCCGCGAATTGCACCAGAAATCCCAGCGGCAGGGCGAGGTATTTATCCCGGCAGATACGGGGTCCATCGCGGAGAGCCTGTTCGCGAGCGAGGTGTTCGGGGAACGCAACGGGGCCTGGAGGGGTGCG
>Ga0102953_1002830_pt1 | contig 9992 bp, 8 predicted proteins | sample SalPon2A_C_D2_MG_FD_78509 | JGI IMG/M metagenome (GOLD analysis project Ga0102953, IMG submission 78509) | Soil microbial communities from South San Francisco under conditions of wetland restoration - Salt Pond MetaG R2A_C_D2_MG | ecosystem: Environmental > Terrestrial > Soil > Wetlands | place... | reverse complement strand
TGTAACCGGATTTTTTTTATGACTCTTGTTTTCCATTTAATCCAGTGGAAACAATATCAGACACTCTGTATCGAAAAAAAATTGATGTTTTTATTGAGTAGGATAATTAATGATTTTAATTTCAGTTAATTAAGCTTATTTCAGTTAAATAATTCTTTAGAAATATATAAGATGCGGGGAAGAAGTGGGGAGATGGGCACAAAATAAAAGCGTAAATATTTAATATTTAAATATTTACGCTTTTTAATGGTGCCCAGTAAAGGACTCGAACCTTCACGTCCATGCGGACACTAGTCCCTGAAACTAGCGCGTCTACCAATTCCGCCAACTGGGCTTTTATTTTTCCAACGCGTTTACCCCTCCGAAGCGCCGGGACCGCCAAATGGGCTTTAATAATTTTTGCTCAACCTGGCTCTTCTCAACTTTAAGAGATGCCGTTTTTTAGTTAAGCGGTGCAAATATAAAAAATTTCCCTAATGGTATTTACAAATTTTGCCGATTTATAGTATTATTTCTATAACCAAAAAAAATGTGGTTAGCGGTTTAATACATTCTTATCTGATCTTCTGAAGTAATTTTTTCACAATACTTACATTTCAACGCCAGTGGTTCTTTGGCAATAACCGAAAAACAAGTCGCTATTTTTTCGTGGTTGGTAATACATTTCGGGTTAAAACACTTTACAATTCCTTTGATGGTTTCCGGAATTTCAACTACTTTTTTCTCCACCACTTCATAATCTTTGATTATATTCAATTTTGCATGTGGAGCAATGAGTGCGATTTTATTAATTTCGTCGTCGGCAAAAAACTTGTCGGAGACTTTAATAATAGCTTTGGCTCCCAATTTTTCGCTTTCAAGATTGGTTCCAAAGGTAATTTGGTTTTCAATCTTGTCCAATCCTAAAATAGAAATTACCTTAAAAAGATTTGATGCAGGAATATGGTCGATTACTGTGCCATCTTTAATGGCGCTAACTTTTAATTTTAGTTTTTTCTTGATAGTTTCTTTCATGGCCGTTTATTTAAGGTTCATGGTGTGAGCAATAATCGCTTCGCGGGTAAAAACGCCATTTCGTGCCTGGGTGAAATAGTAAGCCTTTTCGTTACTGTCAACATCCGGGTGAATTTCATTTACCCGTGGAAGCGGATGCAAAATTTTCATATTAGGTTTGGTTTTGTTTAACATTGAATTCCGAAGGATATACACATTTTTCACTTTTTCATATTCAATTGGGTCAGAGAACCGTTCTTTTTGAACACGTGTCATGTAGATAATATCCGCTTCACTAATGATATCTGTAAACTCTTTGTACTCAAAGAATTTAATGCCTTTTTCGCGCAGAAACATTTTATATACACGAGGCATTTCTAACTCTTTTGGGGCAATAAAATTGAAAATCGGATTTTTAAATTCAGACATGGCCATTAACAGAGAATGTACGGTACGTCCATATTTCAGGTCGCCAACCATAAAAATATTCATATTGTCGAGTGTACCTTGTGTTTTTAAAATGGAGTACATGTCGAGCAGGGTTTGCGTGGGATGTTGATTGGCGCCGTCACCGGCGTTGATTACCGGTACCGGGGAAATCTCGGCAGCATAACGTGCCGCACCTTCCAACGGGTGGCGCATTACAATTAAATCGGCATAATTACTCACCATACGAATGGTGTCGTGCAGGGTTTCGCCTTTGGAGGCACTCGAACTATCAGGGTCGGCAAAACCAACAATTCGTCCTCCCAGTCGGTTGATGGCCGTTTCAAAACTCAGGCGGGTGCGCGTCGACGGCTCAAAAAAAAGGGAAGCAACAACTTTCCCCTTTAACAAATCCTGGTTCGGATTTTCTTCAAATTCAGCTGCCAGTTTCATAATCTTCAGATATTCTTCTTTTGAATAATCTGTAATTGAAATCAAATCTTTCTTCATTGCGTTACAGTTGTTTTTCTTTTAATGTTGGGTGAAAAAAAGAAAGCCAACATTTTATATTCAAAATGTTGGCTTTCTGCCGGATGAAAAAGTGTATTTACTTTTTCGATAAATGGTACATATTTAAGATTTAATGGTCGCATAATGAAACAGTGGGAATCGTGAATTTTTATTTGATGGCGGACAAAACCTCCTTTTCCTGAAATAACCTCGTTTAATTGGTGTTGCAACATGAATTCAAAATTAATTTGTTTCTATAAATCCTCCCATATTTTTGATTGAGTTTTATCAGCATTTTATTAACAGCAATTGTTGTTTACTCCAGTTTTTTAATTTCGACTCCATAAAAATTAATGAAAATTTGTTCAGTACGAGGAGCTTCTGATTTTCGGACAGAAAATACCAGGCTGCATTTATCCTCAAACTTCGTGTTTACAACGTTCAGGTTTTCCTGTTTTATAATGTGCATTACTTCATTTAACTCGTTGTAAGTGAAATTCAATTCATAATAGGTTTCAATTCGTTTGATCAAAATTTTCGCATTTTTAAGCGCTTCAGCTGTAGCAGTTCGATAAGCATTAATTAATCCGGGAACACCAAGAAGTGTGCCTCCGAAATAACGCACCACTGCAACTAAAATGTTTGTGACATCGAAACTAAGCAACTGCCCTAAAATAGGTTTCCCAGCGGAAGACGATGGTTCACCATCATCGTTAGCGCGATACTGAATTTCTTCGGTTCCGAGTCTCCATGCATAACAATGGTGTCGTGCACTGTGATGTTCTTTTTTTAGTGTGAACAGTATCTCTTTTATTTCTTCTTCAGTTTTTATGGGATAGGCAAACGCAAAAAATTTACTGCCTTTGTCTTTAAAATAGCCCTCGCTTGGTTTTTCTATGGTTTTGTATGTGTCTTCCATCATATTAAAAAATACAAACTTACTACCGCCAGCAACAAACCGGCCACGTTTAATTTACTCCATTTTTCGTGAAATATAAAATAGCCTGCTACTGCAGAAAGTGCTACTATCAGCATGTTATTCAAAGCAAAAACGAGCGAACTGTTTAGTTTGCTGAAGTTTAAGGCATTAATTATAAAATAAAGCGATCCGAAATTTACGATTCCGAGAAGAACTCCTAATAAAAGGGTAGGAGAATGCCAGTTGGTAAATCTGATTTTATTTTTTACAACCAAGGTTGCTGTTGCAAATATTAAAGCCACTAAAAATACGAATGTTGAAAAAACTCCGGCCTGGTCGGGTGTTGCTTTTAAGGCCTGTACATATTTAACTACGGAATCGGTAAGGCCGCTACCCACAAAAATAAGCAACGGCAAAATTACAAATACCAGATTGGTTCTTTTTATTTCTTTTTTATAAACGGTTAAAAAAATTGCAATAAAAGCTGCACCCAGTCCCAACTGTTTTGTCCAGGTGATTTTTTCCTGAAAATAAAGGATTGAAAGAAGCACAGGAAAAACCAGTGATAGTTTATTGGCGAGGCTGGTAACTGTAATTCCGGCTTTTTGCGATGATTTACCTATTAGAAAAAACATCACGACAAACAGGATTCCGACCAATATACTGAACGGAAGCCATTTTAATTGATTTTTAAGCTGAAAATTTTCCGGTATAAAAAAAATAAATCCTAAAACTGTAGCAGCAAGGTAATTCAGCGAAATAAGGCTAATAAGTTGACAGGAATAATTTTTTGCCAGCCTGAAAATAATAAATATGGAAGATGAAGAAATGATGCTCGCAATCAGGTAAATCATACCGTTAAAAATAAAAAAAGCAGACCGTTTGGCCTGCTTCATTTTACATTTTTAGTTTCTTTTCGATGTCTTCCACAAATTGCCGGAAGTTTTTATCGGTATCAATTAAGTTATTTACTGTTTTGCAGGCATGAAGCACAGTAGCGTGATCTTTACTACCAATTTGGGCTCCAATACTGGCCAGTGAATATTTTGTTAGGCTTTTGGAAAAGTACATGGCTATTTGCCGGGCTTGTACAATTTCGCGTTTCCGTGTTTTTGCCTGGAGCGCATCAACCGGCATATTAAAGTAATCGCAAACTACTTTTGAGATGTATTCAATAGAAAGCTCTCTTTTCGAGTTTTTAACCAGTTTGTTAATAAGTTTGGCTGCCAGTTCAAGGGTAATCTCGCGTTTGTTCAGCATCGATTGTGCCAGCAGCGATACCAATGCCCCCTCTAATTCGCGCACATTATTCGAAACATGCGAAGCGATATACTCCATTACTTCTTCTGAAAGTGAAATGCCGTCTTTATAAACTTTGCGCCGCAAAATTTCCATTCGGGTTTCGAAATCGGGCATTTGCAAATCAGCTGTTAAACCCCATTTAAAACGGGACAACAGTCGCTGTTCCATTCCTTTCAGTTCAATGGGTGGTTTATCGGATGTTAAAATGAGCTGTTTGCCCATTTGGTGCAAATGGTTGAATATGTGGAAAAAAGTTTCCTGCGTTTTTTCTTTGCCGGCAAATTCATGTACATCATCCAGTATAAGCACATCAATCATTTGGTAGAAATGCAGAAAATCGTTACGGTTATTGTTGCGCGTGGCTTCGGTAAACTGCGTCTGAAATTTGTTTGCATTTACATACAATACAACTTTATCAGGTGAGTGTTCTTTTACTTCAATACCGATGGCTTGTGCCAGGTGGGTTTTTCCCAATCCTGAATTTCCATAAATCATCAATGGATTAAATGCAGTTCCACCAGGATCTTGGGCTACGGCATATCCGGCACTTCGAGCCAAACGATTACAGTCGCCCTCAACAAAATTTTCGAACGTATTATCAGTTTTTAATTGTGGGTCGATTTGAAGTTTCTGAATACCGGGAATGATAAACGGATTCTTAATCGAGGTTTTCTCTTCCGTTCTTAAGGGAACAGTCAACGGCTTATTTTGTATCCGCGTGTTGTTGTTTGTCGGATAACTAACCGTAAACGGGCCATCTCCATTTGAACCTCCCATTACTACATTGTATTCAAGTTTTGCACCAACACCCAATACCATGCGAAGTGTTTTTCGCAGAATGTCGATAAACTGTTCTTCAAGGTACTCATAGAAAAAAGCGCTGGGTACTTGAATGGTTAAAACTCTTTCTTCAAGCTTAACCGGCACAATTGGTTCAAACCAAGTTTTATAACTACTGCTGGGTACATTGTCCTTTATAACGTTAAGGCACTTTTCCCAAGCAGTTCTGTATTCGTCATTCATTTAGAATTGCTGGATTTAATGAGGTTCTACAAATAATTCTCTACGTATTCCCGAAAACAAAATTTGCGAAAAAAAAGTTAAAAAAAAAATTAAATTACTATTGATTTTTTCATGAAAAGCATATTGTTTTCGCTATCAGTGATTTAAGAAAAATATATTTTTTTATTTTTATAAATAATTGTATTTCAGTTCTTTGTGTTTAATAGGTTGATTATTAAAGTTATATCTGGTGGGTAGTAGTTGGTATTTATTATCTATAAATAATATTATCACCAATTTACTGTTTATTTCCGAAGTGATTTGAGTGCTTTCTCCAATTTTATTAACCTTCCGTTTTTGAACGCAACAATGGTTGCATCAGGGAATTTTTGCTTAGCTAAATCTAAAATAACCTGGGCTTCATTGTACGATGGCGTAGATCCAAGTAAATAGGTGTAAGCACCACTGGCATTGTATTCTTCAACATCGCCTAACCCTTGGAAAAGATTAGAATTTTCAGGGATTTTTGTTTCCGATGAAATAAGGTGGACTTTAAAAAGTATGTTTTTTGCCACTGCATCAGGACTGGCATTTATATATACTTCTTTCCCCAAATCGAGCGCTGAAAAATGCAGGTAACGTTTTGGGTTGGTTTGAATATCGCTAATTAATGAACTCAGGTTGGAAGATAATAAATTTAGCTGGTCATATAATTCATTGTCGTTGAGTAACAGCCCCGCAGTGCTTTCATTGCTGTTCAGTTTTTCAAGTACGGAAAGAATTTGGTTCGATGCTTTGGAAATGTTTGCCAGTACTGGTGAAATTGAGAGTTGAGATAAAGTATCGCTGAATGCAGACAGGTTTTGCATTATTTTGTCCAGATTTTCCGTATTTGCCTTGAAACGGGTGGTAATATCATCCATATTGGTGATGATCTTTTGTACGCTGCCTTTTTCTGTTGAAACGATGGTTTGTAAATCGGCAGTGGTGGTTTCCAGGTTTTCAATAGTCCGGTTGATATTGGCAAAACTTTCAGAGAGATTTTGCCTGGCGTCTTCATTAAATATTACCGTTAATATGGTAATGGCCGAATCGATAGTGCCGAGTAACTGTTCGGCTTTGTTTTTAATTGGAAGTACCTGCATACTTACCTGTTCTTTCAAGTCGCTTTCAACGGTACCGGGAATAGTATCGTTTGTCGAATACATTTCTTTTGAGTCGCTTAAAACCATTTTTATTGATCGGTTACCCATAATGTCGCTGGTTACAATTTGTGCCACCGAATTTACCGGAATTCGAAAATCGGAGTATATCATTAAAGTTACCAGTAATCTTCCACTGTTATCTGAAGTAAACTGAATTGATTTTACCTGACCGATTGGATATCCATTTAGTGTTACTTTATTAGATTTGGTAAGCCCTTCAACACGGTCGTAAATCACATGATAGTATTCATTTTGTTTAAAAATATCATTTCCTTTCAGGTAACTCAATCCCCAAATTAATATGGTTAAAGAGATTACGATTAATATTCCTAACCTTGTATATTTTGAAACTTTCATATTTGTCCTTTTAAAAGTCGAAACATTTTTGTGTAAAATTAGGGAATTCCTGCTGGAATTACATTTTTCCAAGAGCCTTTTTCACCGAAATTAATTTATCGTTTTCAAATGCAACTATAAAAGCGTCTTTAAATTTGCTCTGCAAACGTCCCTTTTCTTCCAAAGCTTTTTCATAAGTTGAAAATCTACCGGAGTAATATCGATAGGTTTTTTCAGTGTTTATTTTGAAAATATTTGTTTCTCCTTTAAAGTTCGATGGAACTGGTTCGATGGACTGAGATGTTGCTGCCACCTGTACCGAAAAGAAAAGTAAGTTTTGTGTATTAGGATTTTTGCTTTCCGGTTTTGGTTTTTTGTAGTCTGGATTTGAAGTTTCGGCAGTTACCAAATTAAAACTGCTTTTTTCTTCGATTTTCCGTTTATAATCTTTGAAGGCGGTATAAATCGCCGTAGCAATATTTGTTCGCCCCTTATCACTCATTAAATAATTTCTTTCCGAAGCATGGCTTAAAAATCCTGTCTCGATAAGAACACTTGGCATTGTTGTTTCACGAAGAACCAGGAAGCCGGCCTGTTTCACACTGCGATCGAGGCGTTTTGCTTTTTCCCTGAATTCGTCCTGAATAACCGAAGCCAGCATTACACTTTGCTCGAGGTATTCACTCTGAAGCGTTTCGAACATGATGTATGATTCTGAAGAATTTGGGTCAAAATCCTCATACGTTGTAGAATAATTGTCTTCAAGTAGAATTACCGAATTCTCCTTTTTTGCCACTTCAAGGTTGTCTTCACTTCGGTGTTGCCCTAAAACAAAGGTTTCTGTGCCTTGCACTGAGCGACTTCCCACGTAGTTTGCATGAATGGAAATAAATAAATCAGCTTTGTTTTTATTGGCAATTTCAGCACGCCGGTATAATGGAATAAAAACGTCTTTGTTTCTTGTGTAAATAACTTTGGTTTCAGGGAAGTTGGTTTTTATTAATTGACCCAGTTTCAGTCCAATATCCAAAACTATATCTTTTTCACTGGCATTTCCCACCACTGCTCCCGGATCCTTTCCTCCATGTCCTGGATCGATTACAACAACCGTAACATGGGTTTCATCCTTTTCGGGGTAATTGAATGGCATTCCTCTGGCTATCCTGCTGTTATTTAGCAAAAAAATGAAGATGAAAAGAATATATAAAAAAGTCTTTTTCATAAAGTTTCCTGTTTCCCTGACAAAAATAGAAATATTAGAATTATTTTGCATTTATTAGGGCTTTTGTATAACCCTTATTTTTATTTTTGCACGGCGAGCCGTGTAATAAAGGTTTTAATTCAGAAAGCATTTTGTACAAATTAATATTAACATATATATTCATAGTCTTTCCCATTATTGTATTCTGTCAGGAATCAAATAAAACTAGTCGTAATATTGATCAACGGGCTGACAGTTTAGCTTATTACGAAATTGTTCCCCTGGATACAACTGTAACCGACACTTTACCAGTTCAGGATTCTGTTGCCCTCGATTCGGTGGTGCCGCCGGTTATTAAAGCTCCCATAGATTATAACGCGCAGGATTCGATTATTGTATCTTTCGACGGGCAAAAGGTGTTTTTGTATAATAATGCCAAGGTTACCTATCAACAAATTGAATTAACCGCTTATTACATTGAACTCAACCTTGAAACCAAGGAAGTGTATGCAGAAGGAATACTCGATTCAACGCAAACACTAATACAAAAGCCGGTGTTCAAAGATGGTACCCAGGAATTTGAGTCGAAAACTTTGCGCTATAATTTTGAAACTGAAAAAGGAATAATTACCGATGTAGTTACAGAGCAGGGCGAGGGATTTGTGCACAGTGCCCGAACGAAAAAGATTTCGAAAGACGCTTTTCTAATGGTGAATGGAAAATATACTACTTGTGATGCAGAACATCCGCACTTTTACCTGCACCTTTCGAAAGCAAAGGTAATTTCGAATAAAAAAATTATCACCGGGCCTGCATATTTGGTTCTTGAAGATTTTCCTATTTATTTTCCATTTATTCCTTTTGGATATTTCCCAAATTCGCCAACTTATTCTTCCGGAATTTTAGTCCCTATGTATGGTGAAGAACAAAATCGAGGTTTCTTTTTGCGCGACGGAGGTTACTACTGGGCGGCAGGTCAGTATTTCGATTTGACGGTTCGGGGCGATATTTATTCAAAAGGATCGTGGGCGGTAAAAATGCATACTAACTACCGGAAAAGATATAAATTCAACGGTGGATTCGATTTTAGGTATGCTGTGAATATTTACGGTGAAAAGGGACTGAATACCTATACCCGTTCACCACAGTTTGCGGTTACCTGGAACCACAGCCAGCATGCCAAAGCCAACCCAAATCAAACTTTTTCAGCCAGTGTAAATTTTTCAACCAGCGGCTACGACAAACAAAATTCATATTCGGCTGAAAACTATTTGCGTACACAAAAGCAATCGAGTGTTTCGTATACCAAAAAGTTTGAAAATACACCTTTTAATATGTCGATAAACCTGCGGCATTCGCAGAACTCAACGGATACAACAATTTCATTATCCTTGCCTGAGATGACATTCAGCATGGCGAAAATTTATCCTTTCAGAAAGAAGAACCGTTCAGGTCCGGTAAAGTGGTACGAAAATTTCGGGATAAACTATACAGGAAACCTGCGAAATACCATTACAGCTAAGGAATCGGAAGTTTTGCATAAATCCTTTTCGCGCGACTGGAAAAATGGAATAAAACACAATATTCCCATTGCACTTCCCAACTTCAACCTGATGAAATACATCAATGTGAGCCCGGGCTTCAATTACAACGAAAAATGGTATTTCAAAAAGTACAATTACAGTTATCATGAAAATGAGGTTTTTTATGATCAGTTCGGAAGGCCTACCAACGTTGAAATTGATACCATTACCGGCCTTAACCGGGTGTATGACTATTCGTACAGTTTGAGTGCCACAACTAATATTTACGGGATGTTCATTCCGCTGAATCCTAATTCAAAGATTCAGGGAATCAGACATAAAATAACACCCTCATTTAGTTTCTCCTACCGCCCCGATTTTGGGAATCCAAAGTTTGGCTATTGGCAGGCATTGCAGGATTCCACCGGAAAGGTACAGTATTACGATGTAAACGCGGGTGGAGTATACGGAGGATCACCAGGTAGGGGTGCGTCAGGTCAGATTTCATTTTCGGTAAATAATAATATTGAAATGAAGGTGCTTGATACCAGGGACTCAACCAAAACCGATGCCGA
>Ga0102953_1002827_pt1 | contig 10001 bp, 15 predicted proteins | sample SalPon2A_C_D2_MG_FD_78509 | JGI IMG/M metagenome (GOLD analysis project Ga0102953, IMG submission 78509) | Soil microbial communities from South San Francisco under conditions of wetland restoration - Salt Pond MetaG R2A_C_D2_MG | ecosystem: Environmental > Terrestrial > Soil > Wetlands | place... | reverse complement strand
TGCAAGATCAGCCTTCCCCTCTGTAACTGCTAAATTTGCAGCAGTTAGAGCTATCTTTTCATTAGTATATGTAATAGCAGTTTGAGTAATTGTCTCATTCGCTAGAGTTAGGATTGTTTGATTTCCTACTCGGGTCCATATATCACGAGCATGTTCAATATCCCCTAATAAAGAGGCAGATAGGTTAGCGTCAGTTATACTTTCAGCCAATAAACTTATTATAACATCCTGGTCATAACCAATACCAAAACCAGTACTAACAATAACTTTAGCAGGTTGGTCTGCTCTAATAGTAGTTGTAGGAGTACCATCAATTACTTTAATATCTCCAGACTCGTTATCTACAATAGAAATAACAGCAGAATTATTGTTAGTAATTGTGACAGCTAGTACATCATTTTCTATGGTTGCACTTTCAGTCATTATATAACAATCTCACCAGTTACATACATAGTTCCATAAAGAAGTTTATCGACAATCTCATTAGGTATGGCAGCAACTGCAGCAGTACCTACTTGTGCTGTTCCAACCTGAGCTGTTCCAACCTGAGCAGTACCTACTTGATCAGTTCCATTGGCTAAAGCAGTTGCAGGAGCAGTTAAATCAGTTGCAGCTCCTGTACCACCGGTTACAGTTACACCACACAATAGAGCATTCACAGCATTCTGTATTTCTAAATGTGTGGGGATACCTACACTTGCACCACTGAAATCTCCAGTTACATATATAGCACCAACTGTATATGTCGCAGATAAAGTTTCTGCAGAATCTATAAAAGTTACATTAAAATTATTACCAGCAGCACCTGCAACATCAGCAGTGAATGTCATTGTACCCGCTACTAGATATGCATTCACAGCAGCAGCGTAATCACCACTAGCAGCTACATAATCTGAACTAGCTGCCTCGTAGTCTGAACTAGCTGCTACATAATCACCACTAGCAGGAACTTCAGTAGCTGCATCAATTATCATTTCAAGTTCAAATTTACCACTATTAAAAGAAAGATCTCTTGTTTCAGCAGCAGTCATTGTTACATTAATAGTATTAGGTGTTGAAGTAAAATCTATATCACCATTACTAGAAGAAAGTGTAAGTAGTGGGCTAGATTTTACTGTTCCTGGTTTACCAACCCATGGGGGTCTGACTTGGATGATCATAGAGTCATAACCAGAAAAATCTCTGGGATTACCACTTTCATCTTCAGCAGTTAACGCAACAGAAAAAGTACCACCTCGTTGTATTGTTGGGTTCCATTCAGATGCCAGCATTATACAAATCCTCCATCTTCGAATCTTTGACTATGATCATCATCCGTGGTTACTAAACCATTATTGGTAATTTCAAGACAAGCAGTACGATATAAAGTTGCAAAGGTGGAAGCAGAAGTCACTTCACCCTCTAAAGCTTTAGAATTTATACCTCTGAATACTAAAGAGGCTACATAAAATATTAGAGCTTCTTCTATATAATCAGGAATCTCCAGGTATATTTCTTCTGGATCAAAAGATTCATCAATAACTATTTTAGGATGCCTAGCTCGGTATTCAATTAAGACAGTAATGGGGTTTGTCCAAGGTACCATTTTAAGTACATTGTAAGAAGGAGTAAAACCACCAGCTTCTCCATTGTCATCTAAGTACTTGTGCTTAACATCATTGAGGGGTATTTCTGTGCCATCAGTTTGCCATAAACTATTCACTTTAATAAAGTCATCAGGCCAATCTTCATCATCAGCTAATTGGATATAACTATAATCATCCATTTCAGAAGCGGTACCGGAGTGTTCTTCACTAAGTACATATTTACTTACATTAGGATGCTGCTTAAGAGTATACTCTCCTTTACGAAGAGGAAACTTTTTATGTAAGTCCAAAAGACCCCTATTAATAGCATTTACTATTTTAGGGTAATCTTCTTCTGCAATAGTACCCTGTAAAGAATTGCCTAACTTAAGATGTGAAAATTCACCTGTTGCTAGAGCATCAAAGATATCTTGTAGTATAATCATAAAACTCCTTATATTCTGTAATAAGTTATATCTTTACTATACAAATTGAATAATGTCTACACAATATATGAATCCATTCCAGATTCACTAGAATCATCTTCTTCAATCTCATAGATACCTTGTACACTTTTGACAGTAGGTACAACCTCACTCGGACGCCAAACAGTTAATAATGGTAACATAGAAATTGTATCAATAAAGTCATCATGCTTAGATTTGAAGCCACCTTTTGCTGCTAATTGTAATTCATTAATACATTCAAGCATAGCATCTTCATCTTTTAATTCAATAGGAAAAAATATTTCCTGAGCAGTAAATCTAGGTAAAACAACATTAAATCTTACCATTTTATTAGTATTTGGTTTAATCCCTGGCTTACCTTTGTTATTCTCTGAAGCAAGATTGAACCAACAATTCTTATCCATCATTTTCTCTTGTATCCAAGGTATAAATCCACCTTGTTGGCCACTTATTTCTATGCCCACACTCTCAGGATTCCATTTTTGAGCCAATCTGAAAAGGTCTTTAATATTCTGACCCATATCTTGCTTTTTACATACACCATCAACCCAAAACCAATAACCTTTATGATTTAATGCCCAAACACTTATAACAGAAAAATCAGAAGCTTCTCTATCGGTAGTTGCAAAGTCAGTTGTTATATAATAATTGAAACATTCTTTTTTCTTGAGAAGATTAGCACGTTTATACCACATAATATTATTATCTGGTACTATCCTCTCCTCATCAGACATAATTCTAAGCATCAACTCTTGATTAAAGTTTTCTGGTTTACCCACGGCAATAGCTTCGTTATATTCATCAAGCACGTAGTCATAGGGAAACCTATCTTCCCATGATCCTCTAAATTCTTCTCTAATACAAGGAAAATGTTCACAGATTGGGTATACAGATACATTCCATGCACCTGATTCTACTGCTTTATACAAGGGGTCTCTTGCATTAAAGGGAGTTCCTAACCATACCATTTTCTGACGGGTTGGATGTAAAGCTTTTGATACAGCTTTATATATTGTATTTTCAATGGTATTAATTACAGTTTGGGATTCTGCATCAGTGTCACTTACTAAGTCATCAAGGATTGCTATACTAGGTCTTTGACCCATCTCTTTAGCACCCCTCACTCCTGTTTTTGCCCCATAACCTTTTACTACTAAAGCATGCCCTTTATTATTCTTAAACTCTAAGCGAATATCAGTAAATTTATGACCAGCACCAGCTGCATCTTCATAATTATCCAGATCATGACGACCTCCATTAGAATCACCGAGAGTAATCTTTTTATTGGGTATTAATTTCTGTAAAAATTCACTTTCTTGGTATCGAAACTCAACATTCCTTCTAAGATTTTTAACACCATTCTCAATACTATCTGTTACATACAGCATAAGATTGACTTTACCAAAACCAAGGAATACGCCAAAGGCTGCTACAAATAGAATTAAATACTCAGCAAATACAGTAGTATTATGGGTTACAGTATATCCATCTGTAAGAAAAGTATGCGAAGTGTTGTCAACACTTATACATTGGCTTGCTACTGATGGTATAGGCTCAATAGAAGTAATAGCTACTTTTTTAGGTGCGTTAGGCCTATACCTAACACGTTTTCTATGGAGATAAAAAGGATTGATACTTAAGCGTACTGATACATTGTAAGAATCTTTTTTAGTATATACTGTAGAGACACCGCCTAATGATTGAACTAATCTCTTAACACCCTCAGCTAGTAATAATGAGTTATTAGAAAAAGACATATTACCTGATGCAGTTACAGTTCCATCAGAATCCATCAAACCTTTTAGAAGTTCAAGTCTTTGTTCTATACTACCAGTAAAATACTCTTCTGGTATAAATTTTGCTTTACTGGAAACATTTAAACCCATACCCTTTAGTATCTTACCAACCTTTCTAACACCAAAAGTTACTGTGTTTTCCGATCTAGGATCAAGCCTACTTGAACCAATTAGATAGGGTATCTTATCTAAATACTCAGGCACATCTTTTGTATCAGATGTTATACGCAGATAACCATCTTTTGTATTTGAACTACCATCTCCTAAAAATAAACCAAGAGTATATGGATCAAACTTAAAGATTTTTTCTGAGTAATTAGCTGCTTTAGCAGTCGGTATCCATACCCTAGCCTCAATACCTTTAGGATTCTTCTTTGTTTTACTACGCGTTGAGTATAGTTTAGTTGATAATAGTTCAGTTGTAGTAAGATTTCTTCTATCCAAATAGTTGACTCTTTTACCTTTAATACGTTTTTGTCTTCTGTGTATGATAGTATTAATGTGGTCTTCACATACATCAATTTTACGCCCATCAGCTAAAGAGATCCTATACATTTTTTTATGGAATACCTTACTTTTGGTAGTAACTGTCGTTAGTTGCCCATCTTCTCCTATAACCTTATCTCCTACTTTTACAGAGGCCATAGTAGTTTCACCCTGATCTGTATACAAGGTAGAATTAAGACTTAGGGCTTTCCCTATACCACGATGACACATAATGGCGCATCTTTTGTCTTTATTGAAAACCTTATCCATCATCTTTAAATGGACAATAGGTGTTTCATTCTCCTCAGCACCATTATTTACTTCTTTAATAAAATTTACAAATAATAAGGCTTCAGCCTTTGGCATATATCCTTTAAATTCGTAATCAGTTTCACGTAGGTATTCTTCTACGTTTTTCTTTTCATATTTAGTGGACATTAAGGTATCATCTTAAGAGGAGTAGTATCAATCACATCATCATCATCAATAACTGTAGGTATGGCTTTTTTCTTAGGCGGGACAATTTCAGCTTCAACAATATCTGAGTCCGTTTTCTTGATAGAGGCGTTAGTAATTTGTAAAAGATCACCACCTGCAGCTATTAATTCTTGTTGTTTTTCAACCATTCGAACCATAGCTTGTTGGTAATCTTCTATTATAGATCCTTGGTTCACGCCAATATCAATCTCGATTTTCTTATTCTCAGGTGGCTTAAGGTGGGTTAGTATACTGTTCGCAGCATCACTTCTAACTTTAGGACTAACAGTTGGGTCATGCATTAATAAATGCTGAGTGTTTAAAGCATCTTGAAACATATGATTATTAGCTACATAGCAGGGCACCATAGACTGTTCCATGATAAGCATTACTAGTTTACTATTTTTATATGCATTTACATAACTAGAAATATCCTTGTTACTCACACCATCAGCAGTAAATTGGGCTATCTTTTCTGGGAATGCCCGGGTGTATGCCATAAGATTAGTGTCACCCATAAACTTGAAACTGCAATACTTAACAGCAGCTATATATTGCTGAATCTTAAACCTACCATCATTCATAACACTAGTGAAGGAGAGCATATTCTCCCTCATTAGTGCCATAGTTTCGGGGTGTTCCATTGTATTATTGATTTGATCAACTAACTCTTGGCTAATTGATTTCTTCATTTTAGGGGGTAACACCTGTTTAAATTGCTCAACTGTTAAAGCAGTGGTCATACATTATCTCTTTAGATGTAATTTATTACTCTATAGTTGGTCTGGGTGGCTAGACTCGAACTAGCGACCTCCGGTGTCCAGGACCGGCCTTCTGCCACTGAATTACACCCAGATATTTAATTAGTATATAGGTTGTATATAGTCATTTTGATTAAAAGTCAACATTTATTAATATTATTATATATTTCGGGACAACGAGCTTCCGAGCTACGGCCAGTCTCACAGCAAGCTGTTCGAGTGGCCTTGCTCACGCTCTTATGTCCCTAAGTGAGGTTTAATATTACTTAAACCTATCACTACACTCAGGTGTACCAAAGTCTTGCATTAGTAGACTTAACATCATATTCTTTTTATAGTCCTTCATACTACTTTTGCACTTGTCGCAATCAACCTCTCGTGGATCTTTAGTATACCTATTCGTATTGTCACCCCAATAAAAATTACGCTTAATCATGCCACACATAGTAGTTGAATGTACTGGTGTGTCACCCTTCCACAGTTGTTTATCAATAAAGTGTGTAGTCATAAATCCTCCATTAAGTGTTTACCTACTTACCTGCACATACTGGACCCAAACCAGTGAGTAAACTTTCAGGTGTTGTTAAACGTTTGCCACATCTACCACAGAATCCTGAATGCTCAACCTCTATATTTGCAGGTACTTCCCAATTATTTTTTAAACCAATAACTAAACTATCAAATAAACCAAAACTAAAACTCTCCTCGTTCACCCTACTTTTATATGTGTGGTTAAACATACCATCCCTGATCACCCCAATATATTTAAACTCATCAGCACCAACATACAACATAACAGCCCATACTTTATAATCCATCTTATTGATCTTGTAAGTGCAGTATCTGTTACTATTCAAGTCAGTTAGGGTTACAATACTCTTACCAGCTAGTAGGTAATTATAAACAATCTGGGGATCTCTCATAATACTTCCTTTGGATTAAGTTCAACCCACTTAGACCATACGTTATCATATTCCTCGAATGCGGGCATCATAGCTTTAGGGTTAATTAAATAATGTTGACGCATAGTTCTCACTATTAAACCAACTTCATGTAATTCTTTATATGCTCGTGTGATTTTAGCTTCTTCAGCTTTATCCTTCGCTTTTAGTGTACTTTCATTAGTGTAGTAATTTCTATCATTCACTAATCCCCACCACATCCAACTAGCACCTTTAGACATATTCTTGAATACTTTATATAAATCCTGAAACCCCTCAACCTTAGTCTTTAACTTCATATTACCTCCTATACAATCAAATGGGGGTAGATTAGCTTTCTTAACTGCCTGTCTTCGATAGACAATTTCCTCATTACGACCCATATCTGCACTTAATGTAACTTTCATATAGCACCTATTGAATGAATAACTAAACATAATATATACTACCCCACATATTTGTAAAGTACAAATTACGTACCCCACAAAAAACATAGGGTAAATGTTTAATAAGTTACTGAAATTACTCAAAATTTTTTCTATACTATATATTAACTACAATAACTAGAGATAATTAGAGACAACAACTTAAGATCGGAAAGCAAAATTTTACAATTTTTAACCTACTCATAGATGTAGCGAAAACTTTTTAGAAAAATTTTAATATACTTATGTAAGTAGAACAAACAGTTTTTAGAAAATTTATTAGCTACTTACAAATGTAGTACTGTATAAGAGCAACTTCAAAAACCTAAACCCACCCCCCGGGTGCTTAAATAAATCGGACTACGTTTTTAGATTCAACCTTGCGCTTACGCGCTCACCTGTGGCGTACAATAACGTATGCTATCATACCCTCATGAGGTAAGCATTATGGATACAGTTACATCAGCACCACCACGTATTGGTTTGTTCCAAGCCCTTGGTAACATCATCACATGCGTAGGCACTACAGCCAACCGTACCACCGAGATCATCGACACTAACATGCAATCACTGCAAGTTGTCAGTAACACCGGTCTTAAGTATGCACAGCAGTTCGAGGCAGAAGCAGACCTCACTCTGCAACGTAAGAAGGCAGCACTGGCAGCTCAAATCGAGCTATCAGAAGCCTAGTACCATGGGAGCCCTTAATTGGGCTCCTAACAGCTTTACACACTACAACACACAAACACACCCAGATAGTTCTATATTACTCTTATAGGGGATATTTAGTAGGTAGATGGACTATTACACTACATTAGTTAACCAATGGTCAACCAAAGTTAGCCTATCTACACCTTTCGAATGCACTATTCCATTCCTATATATCACCTATATACTAACACACTCACCACTTAGTTCATCTAAGTAGGTTCCAGGTAGTAACTAAGTACTATATGAGCTTACGCTCTCATTTATGGAAAGTCACTTTAATCAATCTCAACTAATAAGGAGTAATATCATGCCCATTCCTAAATCTAACCACACTCATGCCCTAGTAGTAACATTTGATAATACATCACATACTTGTTGTATATTCCATGCACCATTATCTGATAAAGCGCAAACAGAGTTTGCTGGCAAAATGGCTAGAGCATACATAAAGTCAGTTATTCCTATGTATGCTAAAGACAACATTCAACTCACTAAAGCTAATTTCAAGCTTATTAAACTATACTAGGAGTAATAACTATGTATAAATTTAAAAAAGGTGATTTAGCCATAAGAACTAAAGCTAATGTTAAACACCTCACAAAAGGACTCTCTTACAAAGTACTAGGTATAAGCTTTGACAATGGTTGCCAACAAAAGATAGTTATTAAGTGTGATGACCATAGAACACGATGCTATGACACTAAAAGCTTTAAACTGACAACTATCTCGCTAGATAGAACTACTATGCATCCATATTATTGTCCTCTTTGTGGGAACCAATTGAATGAGATCAGTCTCGGGTTTTTAGGATGTGAAACATGTCAGTCGCAATTTATGCCAACATCCACTCAAGATGGACGATATCGTAAATTAACTTGGAAAGCATAGCCAATATATGAAATAAATACCTATTAACTGCCCTAAAGATCATTAGGAGTAATAATGTACCTACTAAAACAATTATACAACACCCTCACAATCAAGCAGGTAATCATTGCTGGATCATTAGTTATTTGGTTCAGTACAGTAATATTCATAACAACCTATATGGGAGTGTAACAATGAAACAAGAGATATCACTTGTATTGGCAGAAGCTTTGAATGATAACTATAACAAGTTTATGTCTACTGAAGGCTTGGAAGTTATAGACAAGATTGGTGATGAGCATATTTCATTCATCTTTGATGATTATCATTATATAGCTGAATGGCGTGGTGATGCTTGGTATGTAACTCAAGTGTAGTTACGTCAAATTGGCCTTACGGCCTGATATGTGGAGTGTCCAATCTCGGGCACTCTGCAAACAATAAAGGAGAATAATTATGGCTAAAGTATGGAAAAAAGGTGACCCACACTGTCCTAAAGATGCTGTATATATTGGACGTGGTAGTAAGTTTGGTAATCCATTCCCTATGCGTAATCATACCCAGCAAGAACGTGATAGGGTATGTGATAAGTATATTAATACTAACAAACATCGCAGTGAGTTCATTGCTATGGTTAAACGAGAGTTACGTGGTAAGGATCTCGTATGCTTCTGTGCTCCACTTAGGTGCCATGGTGATTGGCTATTAGAGGTAGCTAATAGTTGATAATAAATATGGGCTCTTCGGAGCCTTCAATTAAACAATAAAGGAGATAGCTATGAAGGACTTAACAGAATATTTCAATACCAAAGATCAATCAAAATACGAATTTGATCCAACAAATCGAGTTAATTTAGCAGAATTAGATCCACATTCTCGCTATTACTATAAAAAGAAATACAAACCTGCTAAACATAAACCAGCAACTTTAGATAAAACCAAAACATTCTGATCTATGAGGTAGTACCATGAATCATTGGACATTACAGTATAGCCCATGTCATGCATCTAAGAGATTTTTATACCATGTAGTATTTATGCGTTTGATAGAAAAATATGGCAGAGAGATAGCTATAGCTTGTAGACACAAAAATCGTTGTAATAATAAACAAATAAGGAGACAGTAATGAAAACTTTACCTATGACCATCGAAGAAGCTAAAGCAATGAGCGGAACAGAATATACCCATGTCTTTGATAGTGGAGACACAGTGCAAGCTTATGTAAAAATATTTGATCCAGCTAGAGGCTTATCTTGCTGGTCTTTAAGTAATACAACAGACAGAGGCCACGTACTTGAGTATAAGTCAAAAGAGGAATCTAAAGAAGAAGCAGTTTGTTTAACAGGTATAGATTTGGTAAGAGATCCAGAAAGAATTAACCAGGCTCTTACTGCATTAAAAGAAATACGTGATACAGGTAAACGTGTAATACATTCTAAGGGTGGCATATTTACAGGATGCCCTATATAAATACCACTTAAACAACTAAGGAGACAATAAATGA
>Ga0102953_1002826_pt1 | contig 10001 bp, 12 predicted proteins | sample SalPon2A_C_D2_MG_FD_78509 | JGI IMG/M metagenome (GOLD analysis project Ga0102953, IMG submission 78509) | Soil microbial communities from South San Francisco under conditions of wetland restoration - Salt Pond MetaG R2A_C_D2_MG | ecosystem: Environmental > Terrestrial > Soil > Wetlands | place... | reverse complement strand
TGGGGCAGATCTTCTCGTTGCATGTAGGCGGACCGCGGCTTGTTCGGCGGCACGCGGCATGCAATTATACCGGCCTGAATTTTCGAAGGTTTTGCGGTGAGCCTTTACGCCCTGATTCCCGCCGCCGGAGCCGGTACGCGCATGGCCGGCGGCCCGCCGAAGCAGTACCTGAGCCTCGCCGGCAAGCCGATGCTGTGGCACGCGGCGCGCGCCCTGTGCGTGCCGGCGGTGGAAACGGTGTTCGTCGTGCTCACGCCCGGCGACGAGCGCTTCGCCGCCTGCGACTGGAGCGCGCTCGGCGGCCGCATCGAGCCGCTCTATTGCGGCGGTGCGACGCGCCGCGACTCGGTCTACAACGGGCTGGTGGCGGCGATGGCGGCGGTCGATGCCGACGACTGGATCCTGGTGCACGACGCGGCGCGCCCCTGCCTGCCGCGCGCCGACCTCGAGCGCCTGATCGAGGAGTGCCAGGGAGACGAGATCGGCGGCATCCTCGCGCTGCCGACGGCGGACACGGTCAAGCGCGCGGCGAAGGACGAGGCGGGGGTCCTGCGCGTCGCCGCGACCGAGGACCGCGCCCAGCTCTGGCTGGCGCAGACGCCGCAGATGTTCCGCGCCGCGCTGCTTGCGCAGGCGCTCAAGGACGCCAGGAGCGAGCTCACCGACGAGGCGAGCGCGGTCGAGGCGATGGGGCTCAGGCCGCGACTGGTCACCGGCAGCCGGGAGAACCTGAAGGTCACTTTTGCGGAAGATCTCGGCATCGCCGAGGCCATCATCGCGGGGAGAAAATGAGAATCGGGCAGGGGTTCGACGTCCACGCCCTAGTGCATGGGCGCAAGCTGGTGATCGGCGGCGTGACGATTCCGCACGACAAGGGGCTCGCCGGGCATTCGGATGCCGACGTGCTGCTGCACGCGATATGCGATGCGCTGCTGGGCGCCGCGGGCCTGGGCGACATCGGGGTGCATTTCCCGGACAGCGACCAGCAGTACTCCGACATCGACAGCCGCAAGCTGCTGCGCGAGGTGGCGCGCAAGATCGCCGCGCGCCAGCTGCGGGTGGGCAACGTCGACGCCACCGTGATCGCCGAGGCGCCGCGGCTCGCGCCGCACATTCCGCGCATGATCGGCAACATCGCCGCCGACCTCGGCGTGGCGCCGGCGCGCGTGAGCGTCAAGGCGACCACCACCGAGCGGCTCGGCCTGATCGGGCGCGGCAGGGGCATCGCCGCGCTCGCCGTGGCGCTGCTCGAGGAGGCGTGATGTATTCGCCCCCATACAACCGGGTCGAGGACCGCGCCGAGATGGTGGCGTTCATGCAGGCGCACTCGTTCTGCCTGCTGGTCAGCGGCGCCGGCGGCGAGCTGGCCGCCTCGCACCTGCCGTGCCTGGTCGAGGCGCGCGGGGAGGAGCTGACGCTGACCATGCACATGGCGCGCGCCAACCCGCAATGGCAGTCGTTCTTCGACGACGACGCGCTGGTGGTGTTCGCCGGGCCGCACGCCTACATCTCGCCGCGCTGGTACGAGCGCGCGCCGGCGGTACCGACCTGGAACTACGCCGCGGTGCACGCCTACGGCAGGCCGAGGGTGATCGAGGAACGCGAAGCGAAGCACGCCTCGCAGCGGCGGCTGGTCGAGGCGCTCGATCCGCAATGGCTGCCGACGTTCGACGCCCTGGCGCCGGACTACGTCGAGCGCATGCTGGACGGGATCGTCAACTTCGAGATCGACGTCGCCCGCCTCGAGACGCGCTGGAAGCTGTCGCAGAACCGCGGCCGCCGCGAGCAGGAGCTGATCATCGCCGCGCTGGAAGCCTCGGGCGACGCGGCCGACGGCGCGCTCGCGGCGCTCAGCCGCAAGCACCTCGTCTGACGCGTGCGCCTGTTCTTCGCGCTCTGGCCGCCGACGCGGGCCGCGCGAAGCCTCTACGCCTGGGCGCAGAAGGCCGCGCGCGGAACGCGCGGACGCGTGACGCGTGGCGAGACCATCCATCTGACACTGGCGTTTCTTGGCGAAGTTGACGAGCAAAGGCTTCCCCTCGTGATCGGAGCCGGGCGTGGCGCCGGCGGCAGGCCCCACTCCCTTCCGATCGAGCAGGCGCGCTGGTGGAAGCACAACCGCATCGTCTGGGTGGGACCGAACGAGACGCCCGGGCCGCTTTCCTCGCTTGCGGCCGATCTGAAAGACAATCTTCTGCAAACGGGGTTCGAGCTCGAAACACGCGCTTTCGCCGCGCACGTCACGCTGATCCGCAAGGCGGGCGAGCCGCGCGAGCTGCCGCCGCTGCCGGCGATCGACTGGCCGGTGGCGGAGTTCGTGCTGGTGCGCTCGGCGCTCGCCAAAGAGGGCTCGAGCTACACGGTGCTCGAGCGCTTCGCGCTGGCTCAGAAGTGACGCGCCGCCTGGTAGAAGGCGAAGCTCGCCAGCCAGGCCAGGGCGAGCGGCCAGGCCACCGCCACCACGCTGAAGGCGGGGCTCCTGGCCTCGCTGCGGATGGTGGCGATGGTCGACAGGCAGGGCGTGTAGATGAGGGTGAACAGCATGAAGCTGTAGGCCTGGACCCAGTCGACCTGCTGCGCGATCGCGCTCACCAGCGCGCCGCCCTCGCGGGCGTAGATCACCGCCAGCGAGCCGATCACGATCTCCTTGGCGACGAAGCCGAAGATGAGCGCGATGGTGAGCTTCGGGTCGATGCCGAGCGGACCCAGCACCGGATTGAGCCAGACGCCGAGATGCCCGGCCCAGGTCTCGCTGCTGCCGGGCGCGGCGGCGGCCGGGAAGTTCGTCAGCAGCCAGACCAGGACCACCCCGGCGACGATGAAGCGGCTGGCGCGGCGCAGGAAGTGCCTCACCTCGTGCCAGCCGCGCAACACGATCTGGCGCACGGTCGGGAAGCGGTAGGGCGGGATCTCGAGCACGAACGGGTCGCTGTTGATCAGGCGCCGCTTGAACACGAGCGAAGTGAACATCGCCGCGGCGATGCTCATGACGTAGAGCGAAAACAGCACCAGCGGCGCGATGCGCGGCGGGAACAGGGCGGCGATGAAGAACAGGAACACCTGCAGGCGCGCCGAGCAGAGCGAAAACGGGATCACCAGCATGGTGAGCAGCCGCAGGCCGCGCGAGCGCATGACGCGCGTGCCCATGAGCGCGGGCACGTTGCAGCCGAAGCCCATCAGGATCATGACGAAGCTGCGCCCGTCGAGCCCGAAGCGCGCCATCAGGGCGTCGATCAGGAACGCCGCGCGCGACAGGTAGCCGGTGTCCTCGACGATCGCCATGGCGAGGAAGAACAGGATGATCAGCGGCACGAAGCTCGCCACGGTGGAGAGACCGTTGTAGACGCCGTCGAGCAGCAGGCCGGACAGCAGCGGCGGTGCGGCCGCGAGAGCGGGCTCCAGGGCCGCGCTGCGGACAACCGAGAAAAGCGCGGCGAGCGCATTCTGCAGCGGCGTGCCGAGCCAGAACACGGCCTCGAACAGCAGGAACATGACGCCGAAGAAAAGCGGCAGCCCCAGCCACGGATCGAGCAGCACGCGGTCGATCTTCTCGGTCAGGCGGTGCGAAGCCTGCGCCGGGACGTGCACCGCCGACTTGATCGCCGCTTCGATCACGCTGTCGTCGGGCGGTGATGCCTGCGCCGGCGCGCGCAGCGCGCGCGCCATCAGGTTGCGCAGCTGCTCCATGCCCTGCCCGTGCTTGGCCGAAACGAGGCAGATCGGCACCCCCAGCCAGCCGGCGAGCGCTTCGCGCTCGATCGTGATGCCGAGCGCGGCGGCTTCGTCCGCCATGTTCAGAACCAGCACGAGCGGGATGCCGAACTGAGCCAGCTGCGCGAACAACTGCATCTGGCGCTCGATCTGCGAGGCATTCAGCACGACCAGTACGACGTCGACGCTTTGCTCGCTGAGGAAAGTCGTGACGACGTGCTCGTCCTCGGAGAATCCGCGCAGGTCGTAGATCCCCGGCAGGTCCACCAGCTGCACCATCTGGTCGCCGAGCAGCAGCTTCGCGCTCAGCAGGTCGACCGTGATCCCCGGCCAGTTGCCCACCTTGGCCTGCGCGCCGGTGAGGCGGTTGAACAGGGTCGACTTGCCCGTGTTGGGCATGCCGACCAGCGCGACGCGTTTCACGCCTTCGTTACCTGGATGCGGCGGGCGTCGGGGATGCGCAGCATGAGGTCAGTGGTGCCGACCCGGATGTGGAACGGCCCGCCGAAGCGCGCGCGGCGGATCATGCGCACGGTCTTGCCCGCGCGCAGGCCGAGCGCGGCGAGGCGGTGGTAGAGGGCCTGCCCGGCGTCGAGCGCGAGAATGGTGGCGCAGTCACCGGGTCTGAGGGCGGCGAGGGTCTGGGCGGGGGTGGGCGACATGGGTTGGTGGTGGAGCTCGTATTGAGAATCATTATTGATTGTCAGGTATTCCCAGTCAACCGCTCGCTTTGGTTTTATTGATTTTCCTCAGGTTTTCTCGCCGTCCCTCGTCCTGCCGCGATTCCGGTCAGCGCGAGCGCGGCGACGATGAGGGCCATGCCGGCCCACTCGGACGGGGCCAGGCGCTCGCCGAGCAGGGTGACGCCGAACGCGGCGCCGAGCACCGGCACCGACAGGATGCCGAGGCTGGCGAGGCCGGCGTCGAGCTTCTGCAAGGCCCAGAACCACAGGAACCAGCACACCGCGCCGACCAGAACGCCGTTGTAGAGCACGGCGAACACCAGCTGCGGCGACCAGTTCATCGGGCGCGAGGGAAAGGCGAGCGCCAGCGCGAGCAGCCCGGCGCCGCCGAGCAGGGTCTGCCACGCCGAAAGCGACAGCGTGTCGACGCGGTGGCGCGTCTGCAGCCGCTTGGTCGCCACCACCCCGAGCGCCCAGGCGACGCCCGAGGCGAGCGCGAGCAGCTCGGGCGCGCCGGCGTGCGCCCCGGGCTGCACCAGCAGCGCGAGGCCGGCGAAGGCGAGCGCGAGCGCCACCCACTGCGCCGGGGGCGGTCGCTCGCCGAGCACCGGCCAGGCGAAAAGCACGACCCAGAACGGCATGGTGTAGTTCAGCACCGCGCTCTTGCCCGCGGCGCCCGCGACCAGCGCCCAGGTCACCAGGGCGAAGGTGGCGGTGGTCTGCAGCACGCCGATCAGCAGCACCTGCGGCGCGTGGGTCAGCCGCAGCGGCCGGCGCAGCGCCGCGAGGGCGCCGAACAGGCAGGCGCTGGCGATGGCGAAGCGCCAGGCGAGGAACTCGAACGGCCCGGCCTCGCGCATCGCCTGCTTGAGCACCACCCAGTTGTAGCCCCACACCAGCGCGATGACGCCGAACACCAGGGCCGAGAGCCCGCGGCGCGAAATCCGCTCAGGGCGCGAGGCCAAGCGTGATCCTGGCGAGCAGGCCGCCGCCCTCGCGCGGCAGCAGCTCGAGCGTGCCGCGGTGCGCGCGCGCGACGCGCTCGACGATCGCCAGGCCGAGACCGGCGCCGCCGGCGCCGCCGCGCGAGGGATCGAGGCGGGTGAAGGGCTGTTTCAGCCGCTCGGCTTCCGCGGGCGGCACGCCGGGGCCGCGGTCGAGCACCTCGACGATCGCGGCGCCCCTGGCCGTACGGGTGCGCAGCTCGACCGGCTCGCCGGCGTAATGCAGCGCGTTGTCCACCAGGTTGGCGATCGCGCGCCGCAGCGCCGGGCGGGCGAAGCGCAGCGGCGCGACGGCGCCGGGGGCGAACGATACGCGCTTGCCGCGCCGCGCGTACTGCTCGGCGAGCTCGCCCACCAGGGCGTCGAGATCGTCTTCCCGCTGGTCCTCGCCCTCGCCGCGGGCGAAGGCGAGAAACTGCCCGATCACGGCGTCGATCTCTTCGATGTCGAGCGCCATCGCTTCGGCGGTGGCGCGCTCGCCGCCGAGGATCTCGAGGCCGAGGCGCAGGCGTGCGAGAGGGGTACGGATGTCGTGGCTGATGCCGGCCAGCACCATCGCGCGCTCGCGCTCGAGCGAAGCGAGGTCGCTCGCCATGCGATTGAAGGCGGCCGACACGGTGCGCAGCTCGCGCGGCCCCTCTACCGGCAGCGGCGCGGGCGTCTCGCCGCGGCCGAGGCGCGCGGCGGCGCGCGTCAGCGCGGCGAGCGGGCGCGCGATGCGCGAGGCGATCAGCCCCGCGCCGAGCAGCGCGAGCGCCAGCAGCGCCGCGCCCCAGGCGAGCCATTCGATGCCGAAGCGCGGTTCGAAGCGCCCGCGCGGCAGCATGACCCAGAACTCGTCGACGTCGATCATGAAGCTGACCCAGAAACCGTCCAGGCCGTTGCGCGCGAAGGCGAAGCGCGTGTCCTTGCCGAGCGCGGCGCGCACCCGCGCGGCGACCATGTTGAACAGCGGGTCGTCGGGCAGCGGCTCGAGCTTCTCGTCCGGGGTCACCGGGTAGACACGGATGCCCTCGCGCTCGTTGAGATCGATCAGCAGCTGGCGGCGCAGCGAGGGGTCGGCGTTGATCAGCGCCGCGCGCGTGAGGTTGACCACGCTCACCGCCTGCTGCGCGAGCTCGCGCGACAGCGGCTCGCGCTCGTAGAGCCGGTAGAGCTGGAATGCCGAAAGCACCGAAACCACCAGCAGCAGCGCGATCAGCAGGAACGAGCGCGCCAGCAGGGAGTCGGGCGCGGCGATCCGGCGCGCGATCACTTCTGCTCGCCGTCCGGGACGAACACGTAGCCGAAGCCCCACACGGTCTGGATGTGGTGCGGATGCGAGGGATCCTGCTCGACGATCTTGCGCAGGCGCGAGATCTGCACGTCGATCGAGCGGTCGAAGACTTCGTACTCGCGGCCGCGCGCCAGCTCCATCAGCTTGTCGCGCGAGAGCGGATTGCGCGCGTGCTCGACCAGCACCTTGAGCACCGAGAATTCGCCGGTGGTGAGTTGCACCGGCTTGCCGCCGCGCGACAGCGAGCGCGTCGAGAGGTTGAGCTCGAAGGCGCCGAAGCGGTGCAGCGGGCTGCCGGCCACCGGCGCCCCGGGCGGGCCCGCCGGCGCGCGCCGCCGCAGCACCGCGTTGATGCGCGCGACCAGCTCGCGCGGGTTGAACGGCTTGGGCAGGTAGTCGTCGGCGCCCATCTCGAGGCCGACGATGCGGTCGACGTCGTCGCCCTTGGCGGTCAGCATGACGATGGCGAGCGCGGGACTGCCGGCGCGCAGGCGGCGGCAGATGGCGAGCCCGTCCTCGCCCGGCAGCATCAGGTCGAGCACCAGCAGGTCGTAGCGCTCGCGCGCGAGCATCTTGTCCATTGCCTGCGCGTCGGGCACCGCGCGCACCTCGAAGCTCTGCTCGCCGAGGTAGCGCACCAGCAGGTCGCGCAGGCGCTGGTCGTCGTCGACTACGAGGATTCTCTTCTTCAATTCGGGCATGGCGCAGGGTAGCGGCGCCGCTCGCGGGCATGGCAACAAGGCGTTACCGGCCGGCGGCGCAGAAACACATTGTTACAAAATTCCGCCGCTCCGGCATCCCCGCGGACGCCGAGTTCCGTAACATCGATACCGTCATGATCCTGACGCGCCGCGTGCCGCTCGTGCTCGCCTTCGCCGCCGCCCTGGCGGCGGCAAGCGGGAGCGCGCTCGCCCAGCGGCGCGAATCAGGCGACAGTCACATGAGCCCCGCGGCGCGCGAACGGCTGCGAGAGCAGGTCGACTCGGCCCGCCGCGACGCCTACCGGCGCCCGCGCGAGGAGCGCAGGCACGAGCGCCTGACGCCCGCCCAGCGCGAGCGTCTGCGGCGCGACATCCAGGACGCCAATCGCGACCTCGAGCGCCGCCGGCGCTAGCCGCCGGACGCGGCGCGGCCGGTGAAAAGGCGATAGCAGTTCTTGCCTTCCTGTTTCGCCACGTACATCGCGGCGTCCGCGTGCCGCATCAGGTCGCGCGCGTCGTCGGCGTCGTCGGGCAGGATGCTGACGCCGACGCTGGCGGAGACCTGCGCCGGCGTGCCGTCGGGCAGGGTGCAGGGACGCGCGATTTCCGCCAGCAGCTTGCGCGCCACCGCGGCGGCCTGGCCGGGATCGTGCAACTCCTCGAGCAGCACCACGAACTCGTCGCCGCCGAGCCGCGCCACCAGGTCGCTCGCGCGCAGGCAGCCGCGCAGCCGGCCGCCGATCTCGACCAGCACCTGGTCGCCGGCGTCGTGGCCCTGGGCGTCGTTGATCTGCTTGAAGCCGTCCAGGTCGAGGAACACCAGCGCCAGCTTGCGGCCGTAGCGCCGCGCGAGCTGCGCTGCGTGCTCCAGGGCCGGCGCGAGGCCGGTGCGGTTGGTCAGCCCGGTGAGCGGATCGTTGTAGGCCAGCGCCGCAATGCGCGCCCGTGCCTCCACGATCTCCGTGATGTCGCGCCCGACGCCGCGGTAGCCGGTGAAGCGCCCCTCGGCGTCGAACGTCGGCTCGCCGTGGATCAGGAACCGGCGCTCGTTGCCGTCCGGTGCGTGGCGCGCAAACTCGAAGTCGCGGAACGGCAAGTGGGCGTCGAGCGTCGCCTTGTGCCTGGCCCAGCCGGCCGCATCGGGCGCGGAATGCCCGACCTCCCAGCGCCGCTTGCCGATGTAGGCGGCGCGCGGCTGCATGCCGACGTAGCTCGGACCGTGGACCCACTCGGTAAGGCGGTGCTCGGGATCGGTCTCCCAGTAGAAATCGCCCGACAGCCGAAGCATGCACTCGAAGCGCTCGTGCACCGCGTCGTCCGCCAGGGGCCGGTCCTTGCCGCCCATGCTCTTTCCTCCTTGGCGCGAATCTACCGGACGTTTATCCCTTCGTCCAGCGACGGATCCGCCTCAGGCCGCGCCGAGCGCCTGCTGCAGCAGCTCGGCGACCGCCTGGTCGAGCGTCTCGCCGCGCTCGCTCGCGCGCTGGCGCAGGCGCTCGGCGAGCTGCGCGTCGAGCTTGACCGCGAACGGCACCAGCCCGAGGGCCTGCTCGCGCTGGCGCCGCTCGCGGCGGCTCTCGAGCGCCGACCCGCTGCCGTAGCGCGCCGGCGCGCCGGCCTGCTTCATCCGGCCCGCGATGCGCGCGCCCTTGAGCCTTTCCATGTCCGTCTTCTTCATCGCTTGCCTGCTTTCCTTTCAGTCGAATGAGTCTATCGCCGCGCGCGCTCGCGCTGCAGCAGGTAAAGGCCGCTGCCGATCACGATCGCCGCGCCGAGCGCGACCGTCCAGCGCGGCACGTCGCCGAACACGACGTAGCCGAAGATCGCCATGTAGAGCACCTGCGGGTACATGAACGGCGCCAGGATCGAGGCCGAGGCGTAGCGGTGGGCGAGGGCGAGAAAGTAGTGCCCGACGCCGCCGAAGACCCCGAGCAGCAGCATGATGGTCCAGTGCAGCGCGTCGGGCGGCATCTGCCACACCGCGAGCGCGAACGGCGCCAGCCCCACCGCCGGCACCAGCGCCGACAGGAACTGGGTCGTCTCGGGCGGGTCGTAGGCGGCCAGCCGGCGCGTCATCATGTTGAACACGGCGTAGATGAAGGCGTTGATCACCGACAGAATCATCGCCGGATGGAAGCCGGCGCCGAACGGGCGCACGATCACCAGCACGCCGCAGAAGCCGACCACGATCGCGACCCAGCGCCGCGCGTCCATGCGCTCGCCGAGCAGCGGCACGCTGAGCAGCGCGATGATGATCGGCACCGAAAAGAAAATCGACGAGGTCACCGTCAGCTGCAGGTACTGCAGCGCGGTGAAGTTGATCGCCGTCATCGACACCATCAGCAGACCGCGCACCCCCTGCAACCGAAGATGTTTGCTGCGCGCCAGCGTCCGGCCGTGGATCGGCAGCAGCAGAGCGGCCGACAGCAGCGCGTGCGAGACGAAGCGGATCCACACCACCTCGATCACCGGCAGGGCGCGGATCAGCCACTTGGCGTTGCCGTCGAGCAGCGTGAAGAAGATGTAGGTGAGCGAAACGAAACCGATCCCGACCAGCCGGTTGCGGGCACTGTCTGCGTGGAGCAATTGGGAAATTCCAGGGAAAGAAGCCGTTGCAGGCGCAATT
>Ga0102953_1002825_pt1 | contig 10009 bp, 3 predicted proteins | sample SalPon2A_C_D2_MG_FD_78509 | JGI IMG/M metagenome (GOLD analysis project Ga0102953, IMG submission 78509) | Soil microbial communities from South San Francisco under conditions of wetland restoration - Salt Pond MetaG R2A_C_D2_MG | ecosystem: Environmental > Terrestrial > Soil > Wetlands | place... | reverse complement strand
GCAAGAATCCGCAGCTCTACTCCATCGGCATCAAGGAGGTATGGAAGGTCCCGGAAGGGCGCTTCGCCCCGGGACGGGTGATCCACACTCTAGGCTGGCCCCTGGACCGCCACACTTTCGGCGGCGGCTTCCTCTACGGCATGACCGACAACCTCGTCATCGTTGGCCTGGTCGTCGGACTCGATTACGAAAATCCGTGGCTCGATCCACATACCGAGTTCCAGCGCTTCAAGACGCATCCCCGGATCGCTCCCATTCTGCGAGGGGGCGAAATGGCGTTCTACGGCGCCAAGGCACTGCCGGAAGGCGGATGGTGGTCCATGCCCGAGCTCGCCGGGCATGGCTTCGTGATCGTCGGCGACGCGGGTGGCTTCTTGAACAGCGAGCGGCTCAAGGGAATCCACCTGGCGATGAAGTCGGGGATGCTCGCCGCCGAGGAAATCTTCGCAAGACTGCGCGCTGAGAGGGGCGATGCCAGCGCTCCTCTCGATCTCTCGGGCTTCGCGGAGAAGATCGAGAAGAGCTGGGTCAAGCGGGAGATGTGGCGGGTGCGTAACTTCCATCAGGCGTTCGACCACGGTCTCTATGGAGGGATGCTGCAGGCGGGCCTTGGGATGGTGAGCGGCGGCCGGGGCTGGGGCATCAAGAACCGTGTCGAGACGACTCCCGGCCACAGCCGGATGGTCCGACTCGACACGCCCGAAGGCAAGCGAATCAAGAAGCCGAAATCCTTGACGCCGGACGGCGAACTCACTTTTGACCGTCTCGCCGACGTCTACAACTCCGGGACCGCGCACAGCGAAGACCAACCGATTCACTTGCACGTGGCCGACCCATCCGTATGCTCCGATCGCTGCGCTCGCGAATATGCGAACCCGTGCCAGCGTTTTTGTCCGGCCGCGGTCTACGAGATGGTCCCCGACTCCTCGACACCGAGCGGCAAACGCCTGCAGATCAACGCCTCGAACTGCGTCCACTGCAAGACCTGCGACATCATGGACCCCTACCAGATCATTACTTGGGTTCCCCCCGAGGGGGGAGGCGGCCCGAGCTACAGCAAGATGTGAACAAGCGCCGCAACAGGGCGACACGGCCAGATCTATCGCCCGGCGCGGCCTCCTAGCTGCGCGGCAGGCCGGCCGCCTGGGCCTTCGCGAGCATCGCGATCTGACCGGTGTGGTAGAGGTTGTGCGCGAGAACGCCGAAGAGCATGCCGCGAGCCGTCGGCGCCGAGCCGGCCACCGGCCGGTCGAGATCCGCGTCGCGCAGAGATTCCACGGCACAGACGAGCTTGCGGTGGGCCTCTCGCAACATGGTCACCGCGTGCTCCCAGTGCCGAGCTGATGCCTCCGGAACCGGTGGCCAGTCTTGCGCCGGCGGTAGATCTACGACCGCTTCGCCGGCCAGCCGACGCAGCGGCGCCTCGTTCCACACGACCAGATGGTTGACGATCTCCCAGATCGAGTGGGCTCCATCGACCGGACGGCGCACCGCCCTCGTCGCATCGACCTCAGCTAGAAGCTCGAGGAGCGCCGGACCGTGCCATGCAGGCCCGCGAAAGGTTCGCTCCAGCTCGCTTGCCAAGTCGCTAGTCTCGGACATACCGCCGTTCCCCGCTCGATGCCTCCCGACTTCGCCTCACTCGCGGCCGAGGCGGGCGGGCCTTACCAGCCGATGCCATAGTCCTCGCCATAGTTGCTCGAGCCGCCCCACATGGTGCCGTGTGCGAGATCGAAGACGATGGCGTTGATCGGACCCGAGGTGTAGCGTCGGGTCTCCACTTTATAGCCCATCTCCGTCAGCTTGTCGCGGACCCAGGGCGGAACATCGTCGCGGACGATGATTCGGCCCGGCTCGATCTCATGATCGCCGAACGAGCTGTGCATCTCGAAGCTGGTGATGTTCGCGGCCTCGGCTGCTTGCTGTGCGTTCATTCCGAAGTCGACGACATCGAGGAAGAACTGCAGCAGGTTCTGGTCCTGCGTGTCCCCGCCCTGCACCGCCGCCGCGATATAGGGCTTGCCCTGCTTCCTGGCCAACATCGGGGTCAGCGTCACACGGGGACGCTTGCCTGGCTCGACTATGTTGAAGGGGCTCTCCTTGGCGTCGAGCACGAAGCTCTGCATGCGCTCCGACAACCCGACCCCGGTGTGCCCCGCTATGTATGCCGGGACCCAGCCCCCGCTAGGCGTTACCGAGACGACCCAGCCCGATGGGCCCGCCGCCTCGATCGAGGTCGTTCCCGCCCGGAAGGCCACGTCGTAGGCCGCCTTGAGCGCCGCGCTCTGGTTCGCGGGATTCGCCACCTTGCCTTCACCCCAGTGCTCGAGGAGACCGAGATATGGATTCTTCTTGCCTTCGAAGGGATAGGGGTCCCCCGGCTTTACCTCGGGATCATTGTGTTCCCAATCGATCTCCTTGCGCCTATGTTCGGCATAGGCCTTTGACAGGAGGCCTTCGATCGGCTCAGCGGGCGGGAAATAGGGGTCACCGTAATAGAAGTCGCGATCGGCATAGGCCAGGTTCATCACCTGGTACAGGGTGTGAATGTAGCGGGCGCTGTCATAGCCCATCGACTGAAGATCGATCGGGGCAAGAAGGTTGAGCGCTTCGAGCATCACCGGCCCTTGGGTCCAAGTGGTGAGCTTGTAGACGTCGATGCCCTTGTAGTCGGTCATCACCGGCTTCTCGATCCTCACCTTCCAGTTCGCGAGGTCGTCCATGGTGATGAGACCACCACCCTCCTTGGTCCCGCGCACCAGCTCCTTGGCGATATCACCCTTGTAGAACCGATCATAGGCGGCATAGATCGCCTCCTTTCGGCTCTTGCCCGCGGCCAGGGCTTGATGCTCCGCTTCGACCAACTTTTCCAAGGTTGTCGCAAGGTCCGGTTGGCGGAACATCTGTCCCGGCTGCGGAGCCTCCCACTTGTCTCCCAGGTGGGGCAGCAGGACCGCCTTCGAATATGGCCACTTCTTGATCATCTTCTTGTAGTGCTCGATGGTGCGTGCCAGCTGGCCCTCGACGGGATACCCCTTCGCCATCTCTATGGCGGGAGCGAGGACCTGCGCCAAGCTCATGGTGCCGTACTCGGCGAGCATGGTCATGAGCCCCCCGGGAGTTCCCGGCGTGACCGCGGCCAGCGGCCCCCATGCGGGTGGGTAGGACATCCCCTTCTTCTTGAAGAACTCGGGCGTAGCGCCGGTCGGTGCAACGCCGAGAGCATCGATCGCGATCACCTTTCCGGTGTGCGGATTGTAGATCAGCGCCTGCGTCTCCCCTCCCCAGCTGAGGGTGTCCCACATGGTGCAGGCCGCGGCGAGCATGGCGCAAGCGGCGTCGACCGCATTCCCGCCCTGCGCGAAAATCTGGGCACCGGCGCTCGCGGCTAGCGGCTTGCCGGTGATCGCTAGCCAGTGCTTGGCGTGGATCACGGGCTTCTCGGTTCGTGACGCGCGAGCCGGTGCGATGCAAACCAAGGCCGCGAGAAGCACCACGAGGACCACGGAAGCCGTCTTCGATCGATGGGTCGAGTTCATCCTTGCCTCCTTCTGTCGCTTAGAAAGATATCCGAAGAGCGGACGATGCGCGAGTTTGCCCCTCGTCGCGCAGCGCCCCATCGCGAGCGGCGGCACCATTGCGGGAGCCGGAAGCCGATTGATAGGGTCGCCCGGATGCCTCCCAGCGCTAGGAAGGGCGCGCCCAAGGATCTCGAGCTGCACCCCACCGTATACCTCGTCGCCACCTCCCATCTCGACACGCAGTGGCGGTGGACCGTGGAGCGGACGATCCGCGACTTTCTGCCCCCGACGGTAGAGGGAAATCTGGAGCTTTTCGAACGCTTTCCGAGCTACGTACTGAGCTTTGAGGGGGCCTTCCGCTACATGTTGGTCCAGGAGTACTACCCGGAGCTCTGGCGGCAGCTCGTCGATGCCTGCGCCTCGGGCCGATGGCAACCCGCCGGATCGATGCTCGATTCTCCCGACGTCAACATTCCGGCGCCCGAGTCCCTCATCCGCCACGTTCTCTATGGCAACTCCTTTTTCGCTCGGGAGCTCGGCCGGCCAACGCGAGACCTCTTCCTCCCCGACTGCTTCGGATTCGGCTTCGCGCTCCCCTCGATCGCGGCGCATTGCGGAATCCTCGGCTTCTCTTCGCAAAAATTCATCAAGTGGATGCCGCCCGCCGAGATCCCTTTCGATCTCGGCTACTGGAAGGGTCCTGACGGCAGAGGCCTGGTGGCCGTGCTCAACCCCGACGGCTACGGAGACCCTATTCGGGAGAACCTCACCGCCAGCCCCCGGCTCGAGAGACGCATCGAGCGCCTGCGGCGCACCAGCGGTCTCCGGACGACCTACATGTACTTCGGGACCGGCGATCAAGGTGGCCCCCTGGACACCGGTTCCATGTATCGCCTGGAAGACGCCCTCGCCGGCCGCGGTGAGGGGCCGATTCGAATCTGCCATGGAGCTTCGGACCAGCTCTTCGAGCTCTTGACCCCCGAGCAGAAGGGAAGCCTGCCGGTCTACACGGGCGAGCTCCTCCTACCTCGTCATGGAACCGGGAGCCTGACCTCGATCGCTTTTCTCAAACGGGCGAATCGCAAGAATGAGCAGCGAGCGATCGCCGCGGAGAGCGCCGCGACGATCGCCAGCTTGTTCGGTGCCTTCCCCTATCCCCACGAACAGCTCCGTTCGGCCTGGATCCGTTTTCTCTGGCATCAGCAACACGACGGCATCACTGGGACCTCGATCCCTCGCGCCAACCGCATCGCCGCCAACGACCACGCGGTGGCGGCGAACCTCTTCGCCGACGCGCGGGATTCAGCCGCCGTCGCAGTCGCGCGGGGGCTACCGAGCACGCCGCAAGGCGTCGCCACCCTCCTGGTCTTCAATCCGCTCGGTCTAGCGAGGCAAGACGTCGCCACCGTGTCAATCACCTTCGACGCGCCACCTCCTCCCGCCCTCCGCGTCATCGACAACGCGGGGAACGAGGTCGCCTGCCAGATTCTGGGCCGAGGCGAACGCCGGCTCGAAGTCGCCTTTCTCGCCGACGTCCCCGCACTGGCTTTTGCTCGCTTCGAGGCGCACGCCGCGGCTCCGAGCCCGACCGACGGTGAGCTCCGGGGAGGCGATCACACGCTCGAGAACCATCGCTACAGAATCGAGGTGGACAAGGCCGGGAACCCCGCGAGCATCGAGGACAAGCTCCTCGGCCGGGAGCTGCTGTCGGGAACTCAGAGGCTGGAGCTGCTTCCCGATCGTCCGCGGCGTTGGCCCGCATGGGAGGTCCGCTTCCTTGATCTGACTGCGGCACCGCTGGCGGTCAGCGACGGTGCGGCACGGGTACGGCTCATTGAGCGCGGCCCGGTACGTTGCTCTCTCGAGGTCGAACGGTCCCTAGGAAGGTCACGACTTCGCCACACGCTGCGGCTCGGCGCGCAAGGAGCTGGAGAGAGGATCGAGATCGAGACGGAGCTCGACTGGCGCGACCGCAACACCCTCCTCAAGGCGTCCTTCCCGCTGACCGCCAGCAACCGGACGGCGACGTTCGATCTCGGACTCGGCGTGATCGAAAGAGGAACCGCAACCCCCGCCTGCTACGAGGTGCCGGCGCAGCAATGGGTGGATCTCTCCCATGCCGACGGATCCTTCGGTGTCTCCATCCTGAGCGATTCGCGCTGCGCCTGGAACAGGCCCGATGACCACACCCTGCGCTTGTCCCTGGTGCGCTCTCCGCGAGCACAGCGGCGGTACCAGCACCATGCAACCCAGGACTACGGCCGCCACCGCTTGCGCTACGGCATTTATGGTCACCCCGGCACCTGGAGCGACTCGGATGTCGTGGGACAGGCCGCGCGGCTCAATCAACCTCTCATCTGCTGGCAAGCGCAGGGGGGCGACGGCCACCTGCCGGATCCGCCCTCGCTCCTCGCCTTTGATGGGGATCAGGCCATGATCCAGGCGGTCAAACGCCCCGAAGACGACCCCGAGCGGGAGCATCGGATCGTGGTCCGCGCGCGCGAGACGCGTGGGCGCGAGCTCTCGCGACTGAAGATAAGCTTCGCTTCCAAGGCGCGGCGGGCGCAGTCCGTAGACGGATCTGAAAACCCCCTCGCCGCCGCCGAGATCGTCGATGGGTCGCTGGTGACCGGCTTCGAGCCTTTCGCCATCAAGTCTCACCTCGTCGAGCTCGCACCTCCCGCGAGACGCCTCGCGGGGTTTCATTCCGAGCCTGTCACCTTGCCGCTCGACCTCTGCGCCCACTCCTTTCAAGGCGAGGTCGGCCGTCGCTTCGACCGCAGGGGACGCAGCTTCCCGGCCGAGCTCCTGCGCTCAGAGGTGTCGAGCGGCGGGCTGCGCTTTACCCTCGGATCGTTGCTGCCCGCGGGCGCCAGCGCCCTCCGCTGTCGCGGTCAGAGCATCGCCCTGCCCGCCGGGGACTGGCGCTCGCTTCATCTCCTCGCATGTTCGGTCCGGCGAGGTCGGGGCGGGAGGGGAGTCTTCGTGACCGGCCCCAGCGAGAGCTCTCTCGACATCGGCTACTGGTCGGGCTGGTTACCCGTCGGGCCCGCCGAGCTCGCGGTAGAGGACGACTGGGCGCCACCGAGTCCCGCCCCGATCGGCTGGCTGGGCACGCATTGTCACGACCGGAAGGGCCACGATATTCCCTACCGCTTCTGCTACCTCTTCCGCTACGACCTGGCGCTACCGAAGGGGGCGCGCAATCTCGTCCTTCCGTACAACCGCGCGATACGCTTGTTCGCGCTGAGCGTAAGCGATCGGGGCCGCCAGTAACGCGAGATGGTTGAACCCAGACTGAGCAATCCTCTCCCCGCGAAGGGTGATACATTTTTCTGTTAGCCCCCTCAATTGGCCGCTTTCGACCGCCGGGGCACGTGAACCCACAGATCACTGATGGAGGAATCGATGCGCAGATCCAGCCGTTCAATGATGGTCGTCCTCACCACTCTGGCCCTCGTCGTCGCCCTCGCGTTGCCCGCTTTCGCCAGCACCGCGAGCGCGACGGAGAAGGCCAAGGGCCCGTTCGCCAATCTCAAGTTCCGTAACATCGGACCCGCGGTAGCCGGCGGCCGGGTGAGCTCCGTCGCCGGGGTGCCCGGCGATCCCAGCGTCTACTATGTCGGAGCAGCGGCTGGCGGCGTATGGAAGACGACGGATGGCGGCGCCCATTGGAAAGCGATCTTCGAGCACCAGCCCATCGCTTCGATCGGAGCGATCGCGTTGGCTCCCTCGAATCCCAATCTCGTCTGGGTGGGAACCGGGGAAGCGAATCCGCGCAACGACATCGCTGACGGACACGGCGTCTACTTCTCCCCTGACGGCGGTCTGACCTGGAAGTTCATGGGCCTCGCCGATGCCGGCCAGATCGGCCGCATCGTGGTCGACCCGGCCAACCCGGACATCGTCTTCGTCGCCGCCCTCGGGCACCCCTGGGTTCCCAATGCCGAACGCGGCATCTTCCGCACCACAGACGGTGGGAAGACCTGGAGCAAGGTGCTCTACGTCGATGACAAGACGGGCGGGTCGGATATCGCCTTCGAGCCGGGGAACCCCCACGTCCTCTTCGCGTCGATGTGGCAGGTCCGGCGCTATCCCTGGGAGCTGGTGGATGGGGGACCGGGAAGCGGCCTCTATCGCTCGACCGACGGAGGGGCGACCTGGACCAAGCTCACCAAGGGTCTGCCGGAGGGGCCATTGGGGCGTATCGCGATCGCTCTGGCGCCGACCGACCCGGAGCACGTCTATGCCTTGATCGAGGCGAAGACGGGTCTACTGTGGGAGTCTCACGACCTTGGAAGCCATTGGAAGGCGGTGAGCGACAATCACGACCTCGATGTCCGCCCCTTCTACTTCTCCCAGATCCAGGTGGCTCCGGACAACGAGAACCGCGTCTACTTTCTCTCCTTCAAGATGCTCGTGTCGAATGACGGTGGTCGAACCACGAAATGGGCGGATCAAGGCGTCCACGTCGACCACCATGCCCTGTGGATCGATCCCACCAACGGCAAACGAATGATTCAGGGTAACGACGGCGGCGTTTTCCTTTCGACCGATGGCGCCAAGACCTGGCGCTTCCTCGACAACTTGCCGATCGAGCAGTTCTATATGGTCGCCGCGGACTCGCACACTCCCTACAACCTATGCGGAGGCCTGCAGGACAACAGCGCTTGGTGCGGGCCCTCGAGCGCGCTCGGCGGCCGCTCCGTCGACGGCAGCCGGTGGTTCACAGTCGCCGGAGGCGATGGAGAGTACGCGGTACCGGCTCCCAGCGATCCAGACATCGTCTACGCCGAGGCTCAGAACGGATCTCTCGAGCGTCTCGATCTCAAGACCCATCGCTCGCGCTATATCCGCCCTTACCTCGACGGCGTAGAGGGGATGAAGCCCGCCGACCTCAAGTACCGCTTCAGCTGGACGACTCCAATCGCGGTGTCGCCAACCGACGCGAACGTCGTCTACATGGGCGCCAACGTGCTCTTCAAGACCGCCGACGGCGGCAAGAGCTGGGAGGTCATCAGTCCTGACCTGACCCGCAACGACAAGAGCAAACAGGTGGTAAGCGGGGGCCCGATTCAGTACGACATCTCGGGCGCCGAAACCTATGACACGATCCAATCCATCACGGTGTCGTCGTCTGATCCCCAAGTCCTATGGGTCGGCAGCGATGATGGCCTGGTTCACGTGACCCGCGACGGGGGCAAGACCTGGAAGAACGTTACCGGCGCCATTCCGCACGCCCCCGCTTGGGCTCGCGTCTACCAGCTCGGGGTGTCACCCTTCGACCCCGGAACGGCCTACGTCGCCTTCGACGGCCATATGCTCGGCGATCGCCATCCCCACGTCTACCGGACGACGAACTATGGGGCCAGCTGGACGAGTATCTCCGCAGGCCTGCCCCAGGACGCACCCGTCTACGTCGTCCGTGAGGATCCGGAACGCCGCGGACTTCTCGTCGCCGGCACCGATACGGGCCTCTTCTTTTCACTGGACAGCGGCGACCACTGGAAGCGCTTCGGCGCCAACTTCCCCACCGCCCCGGTTTGGGACCTCAAGTTCGTCGCTCCCAGCCACGACCTCGTCGTGGCCACCCACGGGCGGGGGCTCTTCGTCTTCGACGACCTGCGGCCGATCGAGGAATGGTCACCCAAAGTGGAGGACGCCGACTTCCATCTCTTCACGGCGCGCGGGGGCACACTCCTCCATCACTGGAGAAGCGCCGGCAAGGGCTCCCTCTACTCCGCGCCGAACGCTCCAGAAGGGGTGGTGATCGACTACGACATCAAGAAGGGTATCGAAGCTACGCCGGGAGAGAAGAAGAAGCACCAGGGACCGGTGAAGATCACGGTCACCGACGCGGCCGGCAATCCGGTGGCGACGGAGCATGCCGGAGCGAAGGCAGGGGTCAACCGGTTCGTGTGGGGCATGCACTATGACGGCGCCAAGGAGCTCGACTTCGAGGCGAAACCGGACCTAGGGGCCTTCTCTTTCTTTTTCCAGAACCACGGACCTCTGGTGGCGCCGGGCAAGTACAACGTTACGGTATCGGTTGGCGACCACAAGTCCAGCCAGGTCGTCGAGGTCTCGGCGGACCCGAATCTGAAGGTCGACCCGGCCGTATTCGCGCAACAGATCAAGCCCGCGCTGGAAGCGAGAAACGACTTGACGGCGCTCAATACAATGCTCAACCGGATCGTGTCGCTCAACAAGCAGATCGAGCATGTCCACGCTCTCGTAGACAGCGACAAGGCGAAGGCGGGCGATCTCAAGTCGGCCCTCGATCAGCTCGATCCGCTTCACAAGAAGCTCGAGAGCCTGGAAGAGAGCGTCTACAACACCAAGGTCCAGCACGCGGTGATCGAGGACGACATCCACTATCTCGCCCGCTTTCACGACCAGCTGTCGAACCTGGCCGGAGACATGGGCTCGGGCTACGCGCAGCCGCCGCGCGACATCGAGCTCGCCAGGAAGGCCGAGCTGGAGAAGCG
>Ga0102953_1002824_pt1 | contig 10011 bp, 7 predicted proteins | sample SalPon2A_C_D2_MG_FD_78509 | JGI IMG/M metagenome (GOLD analysis project Ga0102953, IMG submission 78509) | Soil microbial communities from South San Francisco under conditions of wetland restoration - Salt Pond MetaG R2A_C_D2_MG | ecosystem: Environmental > Terrestrial > Soil > Wetlands | place... | reverse complement strand
GTCTCGGTCAGCGCCGAGAGGACGAGCGCGAGGCCGACGCCGACGAGGACCTGCGGCGGCAGGGTCAGCGCGACGTTCGCCTTCGGCAGCAGCGCCAGCCCGCCGAGCCCGCCGGTGACCAGGATCGCCCCCGCCGCCGCGCGCGCCCGCTCGCTGCCCGCCCGCGGACCGATGCGCGCCCCGAGCAGCGCCGCCAGCGGCATCGCCGAGACGACGACCGCGGCGCCGATCGGGCTGAGGCGCCAGCCTTCGATCAGCAGCAGCACCAGCAGGAAGAGGGCGGCGGCGATCGCCGAAGAGACGAGGGCCAGCGCCGCGTTGGCCAGCAGGTGCGGCCGGCCGGTGCGGCGCAGCTCCGATGAGACGACCGCGGTCGAGGCCTCGTGCCGGGCGACGGCCAGCACCGGGATCGCCGCGCCGATCGCGATCGGCGCCTGGATCAGGAAGATCGACTGCCAGGAGACGAGCTCGGTGAGCAGCCCGCCGACCGCCGGGCCGAGCGCCGCGCCGGTCGCCCCGGCGGTCGCCCAGACCGCCACGGCGCGGCGCTCGGAGCCGACCGTGGCCGGCAACAGCTCCAGCACCGCGGTCACCGCCATCGCGCCGCCCAGCGCCTGCACGCAGCGGGCGGCGACCAGCGTGCTCAGATGCTCGGCGAGCCCGCAGGCGATGCCGGCGCCGGCGAAGACCGCGAGGCCGATCGCGGCGGCGCGGCCCGGTCCGATGCGGCGCGCGAGGTGCGCGGCCGGGACCGCCGCGAGCGCCATCACGAGGTTGAACGAGACGAGCACCCAGGTGACCCCGGCGACGCTGGTGTCGAGCTCGCGGTAGATCTGCGGCAGCGCGAGGACGACGATCGAGGAGTCGGCGAGCACGAGGCCGACGGCGATCGCCAGCGCGGCGAGGCGGGGGCGCGGCGCGGCGCTCAATACCCCAGCTCCTTCGCGTACTTCTTGCGGTAGGCGGGCTGCTTGTCGAGCACATCGGCGACGTAGCCGCGCGTTTCGTCGAGCGGGATCTCGTCGATCGTCAGGCGCTTGCCGCCCCATTCGTCGACCTGGGTCGGGCCGGCGTTGTAGGCGGCGACGGCGGCGACCTCGTTGCCGTCGTAGCGGGCCAGCAGTTCGCGCAGGTAGAAGGTGCCGTAGCGGATGTTGATGTCGGGGTCGCTCAGGTCCTTCAGTTTGAAGGTCGTGCCGCCGCTGAGCCGCTCGATCTCGTTCGCCGTCGCCGGCGTGATCTGCATCAGCCCCCGCGCGCCGGCTTTCGAGGTCTGGTCTTCGAAGCGCGACTCGGCGTAGATCACCGCGGCGATCAGCGAGGCGTCGACATGCTTCTCGGCGGCCTGCTGGCGGATGATGTCCTCGTGGCGCAGCGGCAGCGTCAGCTCCTGGATCACATCGTCGAACCTACCCGCCAGGCCGAGCGCCAGGCCCGCCGCGATCCCGGCCGCCACGACGACGCCGACGACGAGCAGGCGCCGGCGGCGCCTCGCCCTTCTTCTCATCCCCTCAGCTTCGCGACGAGGCCGGACAGCTCCCGCTCTAGCTCCTCGACGCTGCCGTCGTTCTCGACCACGTGGGCGGCGCGGGTGGCCTTCTCGGCCTGGGCGAGCTGGCGCGCCTCGCGCTCGTCGACCAGCGCGTGCCCGCGCCCGGCGGCTCGCTCGCGGCGCACCTCCTCGGAAGCGACCACGGCGACCGTCGTGTCGAAGACCCCCTCCATGCCCGACTCGAACAGCAGCGGCACCTCGACCACGGCGACCTCGGTCCCCTCCGGCAGTGAGCCGAGCCAGCCGCCGATCCGCTCGCCGACCAGCGGGTGGATCTGCGCCTCCAGCCACTTCAGCTCCTGCGGGTCGGCGAACACGACCTCGCCGATCCGATTCCGTTCGATCGCCCCGCCCGGCGCCACCTCCTCCCCCCAACGCTCGACCAGCCGCGAGAGCAACGGCTCGCCCTCCAGCAGCTCATGAACCACCGCGTCGCTGGAAATCGTCTCCGCTCCCAGCCGCCCAAAAGCCGCCAGAGCCTCCGACTTCCCGGCGGCAATCCCCCCGGTCAGCCCAATGGTGAGCGGCCGTCCCACGACCGCCGCTCAGGACTCGGGAGCGTCCGACTCCTCGACCTCGGCAACAGGCTCCTCAGCCGCGGCCTCGGGCTCCTCAACCTGCTCAGCCGTCTCCTCGGCCACAGGCTCCTCAGCTACGGCCTCAGGCTCCCCAGCTTCCTCAGCGGGCGCCTCGGCAACAGGTTCCTCCGCAACGGCCTCGGGCTCTACGGCGTCAGTCTCAACCGCCTCTGCCGCGGGTGGCGGCGTAGGGGGGACCTCCCCTGAGGACGCTTCAGCGACCGGAGGGGGAGGTGGGTCCCCTGCCTCGACAGGACCCGCGGGCTGATCCCCCTCGTCCCGTGCCTCTTCCTGCGCATCCCCAGCCGCTTCGATCTGCTGCCCGAGATCGCCCATCGGCATGTTCTGCCCCTCGACCCGCTTGATGCTGAGCGAGAGGCGCCGCCGCTCCTCGTCGATCTCGAGGATCTTCACGTTCAGGGTCGAGTTCGGCTCGACCACCTCGCTCGGGCTCTCGACATGGTGGTCGGCGAGCTCGGAGATGTGGACCAGGCCCTCGACCCCGGGCAGGATCTCGACGAAGGCGCCGAAGGCGACGACCTTGGTCACCGTGCCCTCGAGCACATCGCCCGAGCGGTGGGTGCTGATCACCCGCTGCCACGGGTCCTCCTGGGTCTGCTTGAGGCCGAGCGAGATGCGCTGGCGGTCGCGGTCGATGTCGAGCACTTTGATCCGCACCGTGTCGCCGATCGAGACGACCTCGGAAGGATGGTTGACATGGCTCCAGGAGAGCTCGGAGATGTGGATCAGGCCGTCGATACCGTCGAGGTCGACGAAGGCGCCGAAGTCGACGATGTTGGAGATCTTGCCCTCGACCACCTGGCCGGGCTCGAGCCGGCCGAGGATCTGCTCGCGCACCTCCTTGCGCTCTTCCTCGAGCACCGCGCGGCGCGAGAGCACGACGTTGTTGCGACTGCGGTTGAGCTCGATCACTTTGCACTCGAGCGCCTGGCCGAGGAACTCGTCGAGGTTATGCACGCGGCGGATGTCGACCAGCGAGGCGGGCAGGAAGCCGCGCACCCCGAGGTCGAGGATCAGGCCGCCCTTGACGACCTCGATCACGTTGCCTTCGACCGGTTCGCCCGACTCGGCCGCGGCCTCGATTTTGCGCCAGGCCTTCTCGAAGCGGGCGCGTTTCTTGGAGAGGACGAGGCGACCCTCGGCGTCCTCTTTGGTGAGCACGAGCGCGTCGACCTCCTCGCCCAGCTCGACCTCGTCCGCCGGATCGACCGACTTGCGGATCGAGAGCTCGGTCGAGGGGATGACGCCCTCCGACTTGTAGCCGATGTCGACGAGGACCTCGTCCTTGTCGATCCGCACGACGTTGCCCTTGACGACGTCGCCCTCGTCGAAGGAGACCATCGTCGCCGCGTAATTGGGGACGACCTTGCCGTCGACTTCGAGCAGCAGGCCGGCGGAGCCCTCCACCGGGGCGCCGTTTGCAGCAGGGGTAATGGTCGTATCGGTCACGGACACAGCGGGGCATGATTGCAGGTAGATACGCTCTGCGTCGTGCCGGTTCGAGCAACGAAACGCGGTGAGGACCGCACTCCTCTCGAGGGCTCCTACGACGTGCTGATCTGCGGCGCCAGCTTCGCCGGGCTCGCGGTCGCACGTGAGCTGGCGGGGAGCGGCGCCGCGGTGCTGATCGTCGACCGCTACGAGATCGGCGAGCGCCAGACCTCGGCCTGCGGCATCCCGACCGACTGGCTGCGGGCCACCGGGCTGATGGGCGCCGAGCGCCAGCGCTTCGACTCGCTGCTGATCCACACCCCGCACGGCAGCAAGCGCTACGAGCTGCCCTGGACCTTCTCCACCTTCGACTACCGCGAGCTCTGCGGGCTGCTCTGGGAGCAGTGCGACGCGCGCTTCGAGACGGCGAAGGTACACGGGCGCGCCACGGCCGCCAACGGGGACGGCGCGATCGCGGTCGAGACCGACCGCGGCGTGCTCTCGGCGCCGCTCGTCGTCGACGCGCTCGGCTGGCGCCGCATGCTCGCCTCCGGCGACGGCTTCCAGCCGCCCGACGCGCCGCTCTCGCGCGGGCTCGAGGTACACCCGCACGGCAGCGGCGAGGACCTCGAGGTCTGGATCGACCGCCGCTACGTCCCCGCCGGCTACGGCTGGTCGTTCCCGGCCGGCGACGAGCTGCGGATCGGCGTCGGCTCCTTCGACCCGCGCTTCCACGTGCGCGAGACGACCGAGCTGCTGGCCGAGGACCTGGGCCAGGACCGGGTCCGCTACCAGGGGAACTGGATCCCGCACAAGCTGCGCGCCGCGACCGAGGGCGGCGTCTTCTTCGCCGGCGACTCGGCCGGCCACTGCCTGCCGCTGACCGCGGAGGGGATCAGGACCGCGCTCTACTTCGGCGTCGCCCTGGGGCGCGAGCTGCGCGCCGTCCACGAGGGTCGCCAGGACCGCGAGCGGGCTGCCGCCAACTACGCCTCCTACCACGACTCGCACGAGTGGAAGTTCCGCTGGATGCTGCGCGCGCAGAAGCTCGTGCCGCGCGTCCCGCCGCGCCTGCTGGCGCCGCTGATCCGCCTGCTCGGCCGCAAGCGCTTCGTCGACTGGTCCTTCGACCACTACCTGCGGATCGCGCCGCCGCCTCCCGCCTCAGCGGACGACGAGAACGGTTCCCGCGATCAGCAGGACGACGCCGACGACGCGCGGCGGGTCGAGCGCGACCTCGTGCAGGCCGAATAGCCCCAGCCGGTCGACCGCCACGGCGGCGACGAGCTGGCCGGTGATCGTCGCCGCGGCGACCCCGCCCGCGCCGATCGCGGAGACGGCGATCAGCGCGTTGGTCACGTAGACGGCGCCGAGCAGGCCGCCCAGCAGGTAGTACCAGCTGACGCCGGAGACCGCGCCGAGGCCGCCCGCCTGACCGCTGAGCACGACGATCGCCGCGAGCGCCAGCGTGCCCATGCCGAAGGAGACGAGCGCCGCCGGCAGGCTCCCCGTCGCGCGGCCGAGACCGGCGTTGATCGGCGCCTGCAGCGCGATCAGGCCGCCCGCCAGAGCGGTGAGGACGACGTATACCCCCTTGTCCATCCGGCCATCCTCTCAAGCGGTGGTGATCTTTCTCCTCCGCCCGTGTTGCATCATTTGAACATGCCACCGCCAGCAGAGGGACTCGCCTCCCGCCTCTTCCTCGGCCCCGCCCTGCGCGCGCAGCCCGACCGGCGGCTGGTGACGCTCGTGCGCGAGGGCTACGAGGCCGCCTTCGAGGAGATCGTGCGCCGCTACGGACGGCCGCTCGGGCGCTACGCGGCTTCGATCGTCGGCGGGCGCTCCGAGGATGTGCTGCAGGAGGCCTTCGTCAAGGCGCTGCCGGCGCTGCAACGCGCCGACGCCGAGATCGAGCTGCGGCCGTGGCTCTTCCGGATCGTCCGCAACACGGCCCTCAACGACCTGCGCGACAGCCCGCCCTCGCCCGAGCTGCTGGCCGAGGCGCTGGCCGGTGGCCGCAACCCGGCCGACGAGCTCGAGCAGCGCGAGCAGCTCGCCGACCTGATGCGCCGCCTGCGCGAGCTTCCCGAGCCGCAGCGCGCGGCGATCGTGATGCGCGAGCTGGAGGGCCTCGGGCACGAGGAGATCGCCGCCGCGCTCGGGCTGAGCGGGGGCGGCGCCCGCCAGGCGATCTACCGGGCGCGCCAGGCGCTGCGCGACGGCGCCGGGCTGCTGCTGCCGCTGCCGCTGCTGCGCCTGCTGATCGACCACGGCGGCGAAGCCGTCGGCGCGGGCGCCGGAGGCGCGCTGGCCGCGGCCGGGGTCTCGGCCGGCGGCGCGGGCGCGAGCGGCGCGCTCAAGCTCGGCGTCGTCGCGGCCGTGGTCGCCGGCTCGGTCGGCGCCGGCGTCGCCGTGCAGCACCACGGCGGCGGGCGCTCGTCCGAGGCGCGGGCCGCCCCGGCGGCCCAGGGGCAGACCGCCGGCCGTGCGCCGGCCTCCCCGACGGCGCAGCGAATCGCGCCGAGCGCCTCCCCCACTGCAGCGTCGTCCGGTCGCCGACGCGGCGATTCCGCGTCCGGCGGCCACGCCGGTCCCCAGCCGAGGCCGCCGGGCGGCGCGCGCCGGGTCAGCCGGCAGATCGAAACCGATCCTCTGCCGCAGCGCCGCCCGCCACGCCTCGGTGGGCACGAGGGCGAGCGGCACGGTGGACGCCGCGGCGAGCTCTCGCCGCATGGAGGGCCCCGGCGACCCGGGCCCCGGCACGACGGACGCTCCGGCCCCGGACGCGGCGACGGCGAGCTCGGCGATGGCCGGCACGGCGGTCGGGCCCCCGGAGACGACGGGGGCGCGGGCGGGGAAGGCGTCCGCTCGCCGGCCGGCCCCGGGCGGCGCGGCGACTCCGGATCGGGCGGCGTCCACGACGAAGGCGCGGCGCCACCGCCCCCCGAAGAGACGACGCCGGGCGGCTCCGGCGAGGCGGAGAGCCCCGGCGAAAGCACCAGGCAGGGCGACGCCAGCGGAACTGGACGGGAATACGAACAGCCGTGATCTTCGTCGCTCCCCGGGGTTGAGCCGTCGAAGGTGTTCTCGCTCAATCCAATCAGGAGGGAAAGATGATTCCGCAGGGCAATAAGGCTCGGCTCGCAGGGGTGCTCGCCGCGGTGGCCGCGGTCCTGGCGCTCGTCGCGCTGCCGGGGCTCGCGTCCGCTCACCATGGCCACGACGGTCTGGCCGACGCGGGCACGATCGAATCCTTCGACCAGGAAACCGGGATGCTGACGATCGCCCTGACCGAAGGCGGCACGGTCAGCGGCCTGGTCACCCGGCGCACCCACATTCGCTGCGACAAGGGCCGGCATCGGGGTCGACGCGGGCTGCGTCACAGTCGCCGCCACCGCCTGCGTCACCGTCGCGCGACGGCGTCCCACGAGCGCGGTCGAGGGAGCGAAGACGAAAGCCAAGGCGAGGAAAGCCACCGCCGCGGCGAGGACATGGAACCCGGCGAGGACAACCCCGAAGCGGGCGACCCGCCCGGGCACGACGGCACCGCGCCGGGCCGCAGCGAGGGTCCCGGCCGCGGCTTCGAGCACCGGGATCGCTGCTCGACCGAAGACCTGACCGCGGGCGCGACGGTCAAGTTCGCCGCGTTGGTGCTGGTCGACGGCAAGGCGATCTACAAAGTCGTCGGGCTGCCCAAGCCGGCGGCCGAAGGCGAAGAAGAAGGCGAACCGGAAGGGGAGCCGAGCGAATAGGAGCTACTTGGCGTCGAGCCAGTCCTGGCCGACGCCGATGTCCACCTCCAACGGCGGATCGAGCTGGTAGGCGGCGCACATCTCGCGCCGCACCAGCTCGGTCGCGTCGTCCATCTCCCCCGGCGGGCCCTCGAACAGCAGCTCGTCGTGGATCTGCAACACCAGGCGGGTCTTCGCCTCGCCCGCGGCGAGCGCGTTCTGGCAGCGCACCATCGCCAGCTTGATGATGTCCGCGGCGGTGCCCTGGATCACCGTGTTGACCGCGAGCCGCTCGCCCAGCCGGCGGGTGTTCGGGTTGCCGGAGCGCAGCTCGGGGATCGCGCGCCGCCGTCCCATCAGCGTGCGCACGTAGCCCTCCTCCTGGGCGCGCTCGACGACCTGCTGGCGGAAGGCGCGCACGGCGGGGAAGCGCTCGAGGTAGCGGGCGACGAACTCCTCGCCCTCTTTGCGCGGGATGTTGAGCCGGTCGGCGAGGCCGAAGCCGGTGAGGCCGTAGACGATGCCGAAGTTGACCATCTTCGCCTTCGAGCGCTGACCGACGTCGACGTCGTCGCGGGAGATCTCGAAGACCTCGGCGGCGGTCGCGGCGTGGACGTCTTCGCCGGCGCGGAAGATCTCTTTCAGCACCTCCTCCTCGGCGACGTGGGCGAGCACCCGCAGCTCGACCTGGCTGTAGTCGGCGGAGAGCAGGCGGTGGCCGCGCTCGGCGACGAAGCAGGCGCGCACCGGGCGGCCGATCTCGGTGCGGATCGGGATGTTCTGCAGGTTCGGGTTGGTGCTGGAGAGCCGGCCGGTCGTGGTCGCGGCCTGGTTGAAGGTGGTGTGGACGCGGCCGGTCTGCGGGTCGATCAGGTCGGGCAGCGAGTCGAGGTAGGTGTTCTTCAGCTTGGTCAGCTCGCGCCAGCTCTCGATCTTCTCGACGATCGGATGCTCGTCGCGGATCTGGGCGAGCACGCGGGCGTCGGTCGAGAAACCGGTCTTGCCGCGCCGTTTCCTCGTCAGCCCGAGCTGCTCGAAGAGGACGCGGCCGACCTGCTGCGGCGAGCCGATCGTGAACTCCTCCCCGGCCAGCTCGAAGATCTCCTTCTCCAGCGAGGCGATGCGCTCGCCGAAGCCGGCGCCGACCTCGGCCAGGCGCTCGGCGTCGAGCTTCAACCCCTCGCGCTCCATCGCCGCGAGCACGTGGACCAGCGGCAGCTCGATCTCCTGCAGCAGCGAGGTCAGCTCGAACTGCTCGAGGCGAGGGCGCTGGGCGTCGGCGAGGGCGGCGACGAGACGCGCTTCCTGCGGCGGGTCGAGCCCCGCCTCGACCTCCTCGCCGAGCGCCATCTGGGCGTCCTCCTCCTCGCTTTCGGCCGCCGCCCCCTCGGCGATGCCGATGCCGGCGTCGGCCGCCAGCTCGGTCAGCTCATAGGTGCGCCGCTGCGGCTCGAGCAGGTAGGCGGCGAGCATCGTGTCGTGCTCGAGCGCCAGCTCGACGCCCTCGCGGGCGGCAGCGGCGAGCAGGCCGTGACGGCCGCCGCCGAGCGACTTGGCGTCGTGTGCGGCGAGCGGGTGTGCGGCGAGCGCCACCGCGAGCTCGTCGAGCGTCGAGGTGCCCGCCAGGGTGCGCTCGCCCTGCGTGGCCGCCCAGTGCTCGCCTGCGACCCCCATGGCGACGGCGCCCTGCGGAAGATCCTGCGGCGTCCCCTCCTCGACCTCGACCGCGAGCTCCTGCTCGACGCTGCGGCCGGGAACCGCCTCGCCCTCGGGCAGCGCCTCTTCGAGCCGCTCCAGCACCGCGCGCAGCTCGAACTCGCGCATGAAGTCGCGCAGCGCGCCGCGGTCGGGCTCCGAGGACATCGCCGCGCCGAGGTCGACGCCGGTCTCGATCTCGTACTGGAGCGTCGCCAGGTGCTTCGACATCCGCGCGTCGTCGGCGTGCTCGACCAGGTTCTGCTTGCGTTTGGCGCCGGAGATCTCATCGACGCTGGCCAGCACCCGCTCCAGCGTGCCGAACCGCTGCAGCAGCTGCGTGGCGGTCTTCTCGCCGATCCCGGGGACGCCGGGGATGTTGTCGGAGGTGTCGCCGCGCAGCCCCATCAGGTCGGTGATCAGCGCCGGCGGCACGCCGTAGCGCTCCTCGACCGCCGCCTCGTCGTAGATCTTGGTCTCGGTGATCCCGCGCGAGGTGCTCATCACCCGGATTCCGGGGCCGACGAGCTGGTAGGCGTCGCGGTCGCCGGTGACGACCATCACATCGATCCCCTCCTCGCGCGCCTGCCGGGTCAGCGAGGCGATCACGTCGTCGGCCTCATAGCCCTCGACCTTGACGTTGGTGTAGCCGAAGGCGTCGACCAGCGGCATCAGGTTCGGCCACTGCTCGCGCAGCAGGTCGGGCCGCGGTTTGCGCTGCGCCTTGTAGAGGTCGTAGGTGACCTCGCGCCCCGACATCCCCGCGTCCCAGGCCACCACAACCCCGGCCGGATGGTGCTCGTCGATGATCTTCACAAGCATCGAGGCAAGCCCATAGATCGCATTCGTCGGCCGCCCGTCGCTCGTCCCGATCGACTCCGGCAGCGCAAAGAACGCCCGGTAGGCAAGCGAATTGCCGTCGATCAGAAAGAGCTCGGGCTTGGCGGAGGAGGCGGCAGCAGCGTCAGGCGACATCGGCGCCCACTCTAAGGCGCAGCCTGGC
>Ga0102953_1002819_pt1 | contig 10023 bp, 11 predicted proteins | sample SalPon2A_C_D2_MG_FD_78509 | JGI IMG/M metagenome (GOLD analysis project Ga0102953, IMG submission 78509) | Soil microbial communities from South San Francisco under conditions of wetland restoration - Salt Pond MetaG R2A_C_D2_MG | ecosystem: Environmental > Terrestrial > Soil > Wetlands | place... | reverse complement strand
TCGCCCTGCGCGCCGACATGGACGCCCTCCCCATCGAGGAGGAGAGCGGCGAGCCCTTCGCATCCGAGCGGCCCGGCGTGATGCACGCCTGCGGGCACGACGGCCACACCGCCATCCTGCTGGGGGTGGCGCGCATCCTCAGCCGCCACCCGGAGCTGGTCCGCGGCGAGCTACGCTTCCTGTTCCAACACGCCGAGGAGCTCTTCCCGGGCGGCGCCCAGGAGCTGGTGGACCAGGGCGTGCTCGACGGGGCGGACGCGGTGCTGGGGCTTCACCTGCAGTCGCCCGAGGAGAGCGGCATGCTGCTGCTCCGCGGCGGCCCGATGATGGCCGCGCCCGACAGCTTCGACATCAAGATCGTCGGCAAGGGCGGTCATGCGGCCATGCCGGAGACGTCGGTGGACCCGATCGCCATCGGGGCGCAGGTGGTGAGCAGCCTGCAACAGCTGGTGTCGCGCACCGTGGCGCCGCTCGAGCCCCTGGTGCTCTCCGTGACGCAGTTCCATGCCGGCACCGCCTACAACATCATCCCCGAGTCGGCGACCCTCGCCGGCACCGTGCGCAGCTTCGACCCGGAGCTGCGCTCGCGCATGCCGGAGCTCATGGAGCAGGTGATCAAGGGCGTGACCGAGGCGCACGGCGCCGGCTACGCCTTCGACTACCACTTCGGCTACCGCTCGCTGGTGAACGACGAGGCCGTCACCGAGACGTTGCGCGCAGCCTTCGTGGGCACGTTCGGCGAGGAGCGGGTGGCCACCTCGACGCGCCACATGGGCGGGGAGGACTTCTCCGCCTATCTGGCGGCCAAGCCCGGCACCTTCTTCTACCTGGGCGCCAGGCCTCCGGGCGTGGAGAGCGCCTACCCCCACCACCATCCGAAGTTCGCTATCGACGAGGCCGCGTTGGAGACCGGCGTGGCCGCGTTCCTGACGGCGGTCGAGGCGATGGGGGAGGGGAAGGACTGACTCCGTGGCCCGCCCTCGGGCCGTCGTCGCGGCGGGCGGGCGTTACGGCTTGGTCAGCTTGAAGGTCCCGGTCTGCAGCACACTGCTGCTGTCCACGATGGTCCAGGTCCCGCTGAATACCCCGTCCTCGACGGCGCCGGCGAGGGTCCCAGCCGACGTGGACAGGATGTAGGTGCACGTCAGGTCGTTCGGGTTCCGCGTGGCGTCGTGAGTGCAGGCGCCCGTCGCGGTCGGCGACGCGCCGTCGTCGAGGGTGAACGCATAGGTACCCCCGCTGGGGCTGGCGATCTTCATGGTGATGGTGTTGGGGCTGAAGGACGCGAGGCCCAAGAAGTTGCCGACGGGATCGAAGACGGGCGACGAGCAGGCGGCCAGGAGCGCGGCGACGAGCACCGTGCCGACGATCAAGTTCTGCGTGCGAATTCCCATGTTGCCAAACTTAGGCACACCGGATTCATGAGACCGTGATGAACGTCTCATTTCGTCGTTGCTACGGCGGGGGCGGTGCAGCGATGCCCGCGCCCCTCGCGAGCAAGGGGATTTCACACAGTCGATACGGAAGGAGCGTCCGACGTGTGGGCGATGCACCATCGCCTGTCCTTCGCCGCGGAGACGACGCTGGTCAGCGGGGCGGCCTCCGGCATCGGTCGAGCGGTAGCGCTGCGGTTGGTGGAGGCGGGTGCGCCGCGGGCGCTCGTCGATCGCGACGGGGCCGGCCTGCGCGTCACGGTCGGGGCGATCGACCGGCCGGGGGCGCCACCTGCCGCGCGCGAGACCGTTGAGCTGGGCACGCGGGAGCGGCCGTCAGTGGCAGCGCGCGCTGCCGCCGTCGGTGAAGGTCTGGCCAGGCTCGGGCACGAAGCGCCAGGTGTAGCCGTCCGGCTCGAGCGTCAACAGCAGCACGCCGAAGGCGACGTCGTCGTGCACGAGGCTGTTCGGCCTGACGTAGCCGATGGGCGTGTGGTTCGCGCCCCCCGTCCCCACGACGAGCTGCACGACGCCGCGCGCGGGGTCGAGGTTCCAGTGGGCGTCCTGCGGCGCGAAGCGCTCGTAGTCGTGCGCGTGGCCGGATAGGACCAGCTCGGCGCCGTTGTCGTACAGGGCCTGCCACAGCGCGGTCGTGTTGGCGTTGTCCCACTCGGGTCCCGAGGCGTATCGCGGCTCGTGCCAGTAGGCGAGCGTGCAGCGCGACGGGTGGGCGGCGAGGTCGGCGCGCAGCCAGCGCTCCTGCGGCGACCCGCGCCCGCAGCCGCCGACGTGGGAGCACTCGGAGTTCAGCGCCACGACGTGCCAGGCGCCCAGGTCGTAGCTGTAGTAGCCCTTGTCCGGGTCGCCGGCGGCGGCGCCGAAGTAGGCGAAGTAGCCCGCCGCGTCCGGCGTGAGGTACTCGTGGTTCCCGACGATGGGCCTGGTGATGGCCCTGAAGCGCCCCCAGGTCGCATCGTACGAGGCCATGAACTTCGCCAGCGCGCCGTCTTCGTACTGGTTGTCACCGAGCGCGAGGACCGCGTCGGGGTGGAGCGCCGCGATCATCTCGGCGGTGGCCGCCTGATGGCAGACCGTCGCGCTCCCCTGGCCGCCGTGGAAATCGGGCGCGGCCGGGTCGCAGGCGATGTCGCCTGCGGCCACCGCCGTCACGACCGGGCCGCCGAGGGCGGGTGCCTGGGCGACCACGGGCGCTCCCGGGGCGCCGGCGGGCGGCAGCTGGGAGGCGTTCAGATTGCGACCGAGGGCCGAGGCTCCGGCGGTCAGCGCCAGGGCTCCGAGGAGCGCGGGGAGGACGCGCGCCCGGGCGCAACGCAACCTGCCCGCCACGGCGCTGCCTCTGCCGTCTTGGCCGGTCATCGATGGGGCTTGCAGAGGCGCACCGGGTCCACCAACCTGTCCTCGACCAATCTACTCCGGCGCCGAGCGGAGAGTGTGCACACCCGTGATCGCTTCGCCTGTCGCTGCGGCTCGCGAGGGTGGCCGGCGCGGGGGTGGCATGCGTGGACGCCTCCACGGCCGGCGGGGCGTCTGCCCCGGACGCGATATGAGCCACGGTGTATCATGTAGCTGGCCGACGAGGAGCGGTGCGCGATGCGCGCGATGCACGAGATGCTGTCCCTTGTGGGTGAACGGGCTCTGGTCACAGGCGCCGCGTCCGGCATCGGGCGCGCAGTGGCCCTGCGCCTGGCGGAAGCCGGCGCTGAGCTCGTCCTCGTCGACCGCGACGACGCCGGCATGTGCGTGACGCAGGGTCTGGTGGAGCGCGTCGCGGGCGCCGGCGCCGTTGCGCGCGAAGCGGTCGAGCTGGGCGTGCGCGAGGAGATCGTCAGCCTGTGGCAGCGGCTCGAGCCGGTTCCCTCGGTGCTGGTGAACGCCGCCGGCAGCTACCCGTTCGCCCCCTTCCTCGCCATCGACGACTCCGCCTACCGGGCCGTGATGGGTGTCAACCTCGACGCCGTGTTCTGGATGTGCCAGGGCATGATCCGGCGGCGCGGGTCGCGCGGCGGAAGCATCGTCAACATCGCCTCGGTCGAAGCGCTGCTGCCGTTCAAGTCGGACCTCGCCCACTACGGCTCTGCCAAAGCGGGCGTCATCGCGTTCAGCCGCTCGCTGGCGCGCGAGCACGGCGGTCACGGCTTCCGCGTGAACGTGGTGGTCCCGGGGGGCATCGACACGCCGGGCACGCGCCGCGCCGCCCGCGAGGTGCTGCGCCTCAAGCTGGGACGCCTCATCGAGGGTGTCGACTACAGCCGGCGGCTGCCGCTCAGGCGTCTGGGTACCGCCGACGAGGTGGCGTGCGTGGTGGCCTTCCTGGCGAGCGACGCGGCGTCGTATATGGTCGGCAGCGTCGTCGCCGTGGACGGCGGGTTCCTTTCCGCCTGAGCGGTCCTCAATCGGCGAGCGTGCTCTCGATGCGCCGGTCGGGCACCAACCAGATAAGCGCGACGGCCACGTAGACGGCGTAGGAGAGCCAACGCGCCCCCAGCAACGCCGCCGCGATCGCGATCAGGTAGAGCATCGGCGAGAGCCGGCCCTTGAGGTCCCGCCCTATCGCTGCGCGTAGCCGGGAGCCCGGTCCGTTCGCGACCATCAGGCGCTGTTGCAGGACGTGGTACGCGATGGCGGCAAGGAGCAGGACCGCGCCGTAGGCGGTGGTCGGGGCCGCGGCGAAATGGTTCTGGCCCATCCAGGCCGTTACGAACGGGACGAGAGACAGCCAGAACAGCAGGTGCAGGTTCGCCCACAGCGCCGCGCCGTCGACGCGTTCGATGGCGTGGAGCATATGGTGGTGGTTGTTCCAGTAGATGGCCAGGTAACTGAAGCTCAGGACGTAGGTGAGGAGCGCCGGCACCGTCTGCCGCAACGCAGCCCAGCTCGCCCCCGAGGGAACCGTGAGCTCCAGCACCATGACGGTGATGATGATGGCGATGACGCCGTCACTGAACGCTTCCATCCTCGACTTGCCCACGTCCTCGGCCCTCCTTCCGCCATGTCGACGCGGCCAGCATAGGACGCGGGTGGTCAGGGGACACCGGGGCGATCCGAGAATGGCTTCGGCGGCTTCGTGCCCGGAGGGCCTGCAGGTCGAATTGGAAGCAATCTCACATTTCTTGTGAACCGATGAGTATACGGTGAGCAGCATTAGAACTTGCGGATAAGGCTGTCGGTCGTTGTCGTGCCTCGCGCCGCTGTGGCGTCGGATCTGGGCTAGTCCCCGGACCGACGGCAGGTCGCATCGCGAATGCTGGCCGTCGTTTGCCGTTTCCGTGCTGGTAACCGGGAGTGAGCGTTGCGGCCGCCGTCGGCCTCGTGCTCCGGATCGTCGGCAGAGGGTGTCGTTCGGTCTGGCATGGAAGTGCGGAACGGTCGGTCGATCCGCTCCAAGGCTGTCGTCGGGCCCGTCGTTCGGGCTCAGACCCAAGGAGGGCTGTATGAACAGGGCAAGAGCACTCGGCCTCGCCACCTTCGCGGTACTCCTGCTGGCGCTCAGCGCCTGCAGCGGACCCGTCTTCGACCCCACGGGAAACTACGCGGGAACGCTCAGCTCGGGCGGCTCGCCGGTCCCGGTCACGACCGCGATCACGGCAACGTCCACTCCGAACACGTGGGACTTCTCGCTCTCGGGGGGAGGCACCGCATTCACGGGCACCTGCACGCACGACACTTCGGTGAGCGCCGAGAACCTGACCTGCACTCTCGACGTCAGCGGAACGATCCTCACCTTCACGGGTGACCTGCACAACGACACGTGGAGCGGCACGGTAACGGACGGGATGACCCCCGCGACGTTCACCGTCACGCGCTCCTAGGGCGACCGGTGACGCGACGTCCACCCGCCGGGACGCCGGGCGTTCCGGATCCTCAGGATGGGCCTTGTCGACCCACGATTCCCCGTACCGTCCACACGCGAGGAGGAAACAACGTGAGAATCAGAGCATCCATCGTCTTCTGGGCTTTCGCCCTCGTCGTCGCGCTCTCGGCCTGCAGCGGACCGCTGTTCGACCCGGTGGGGAACTACACCGGCACGATGGCCGCCGGAGGCGCCGCCAGCCCGGTCACCATCGTGATCACCGAGGTCTCTTCGACCAGCTGGGACGTCGCACTCACCACCAGCTCGACGTTCGTTGGCACGTGCACGCATGACACCTCCGTGAGCGCCAAGAACCTCACGTGCGTCGTGGATGACGGCGGGACCCCTGCCACCCTCACCGGCGACCTCGACGGGAACACCTGGAGCGGAACCGCCTCGGAGTCAGGTACCACCTTCGCGACCTTCACCGTGACGCGCTCGTAGTACCCTTCGGGACCGCGACAACCCGACGCGGAAGGGCCGCGGCGATCCTGCCGCGGCCCGCATTCCCAGGAGGAGGCGGCCCAATCTGAACGTTCTCGGTTGGTTGCAGGACTCGGACCCTGCGCTCCGGCGGCCGCCGCAGGTCGTTCACGATGACCAGCTTCCCAGTCGCTCGGGACAGGAGCTCGGCGGCCCCAGCCGCTGGGTCACGCTGCGGGCCATGCGGGTGCTGCGTTGGGCAGGCCGCGCGTAGGCCTTCTCGGGCCGGACGGATTGCGGGCGGCCATGAACGGCCAGGAGGGCGTCGGACGGCGGAGGGTCTACCGGCGCGGGGCGGGCCGGCCGGAGCATCAGCCCGGGGGTCCTCCCACGAGTTCGTCGATCAGCGAGCCGGCATGGTCGACCGCACGCTGGAGCGTCTCCGGTGCGGTCATGTCCACGCCCGCCCTCGTGAAGAGCTCCAGCGGACCCGCCGAACCTCCCGCCTTCAGGAAGTCGAGCCAGCGCTGCGCGGCGCTCTCGCCCTCCTCCACCACCCGGGCGAACATCGCCGCCGCCGCGGACAGGCCGGCGGCATAGGTATAGGGGTACATCCCCATGTAGTAGTGCGACTCGTGCATCCAGATGGTGCGGTCCTCGTCGACGAGGTCCACGCTGTCGCCCCAGAAGGACTTCAGGACCTCCATCTGCTCGCGGTCGAGGGCGTCGGCCGTGACCGGCTCGCCGGCTTCGGCCAGGGCGTAGATGTGGCGCTGCAGCAGGGCCTTCTGAAGGTGCACCACGAAGTTGCGGTTGAACGTCGCCAGGTGCGTCTTGATGACGCGGCGTCGGAACGCGGCGTCCTCCGATCGGTCGAGCAGGTGGCGCGCCAGCAGCAGCTCGTTGAACGTCGAGGGCGCCTCGATGGCGAACAGGCTCGGTCGGCTGCGGCCGAGCGGGTTGTTGTCCATGGCGAGCTGGCCCTGGACGGCGTGGCCGAGCTCGTGCGCCAGGATGAAGGCGCCGCGCAGGCCGCCGGTCCAGGTGACGAACACGTACGGGTGCACGCCGTGCACGGAGCTGCAGAAGGCGCCGCCGCGGCGGCCGGCGTTGTCCGCCCGGTCGATCCAGCGCTCGGCGAACGCCCGCTCCAGCACGTCTCGGTACTCGGCGCCCATCGGTGCGGCCGCGTCCAGGATCAGCTCGCGCGCGTCCTCATACGAGAGCGGGTCGGCGGCGTCCGGCCAGCCGGCGTCGACGTCGGCGACGCGCACGCGCTCGAGGCCGAGCACGCGCTGCTGGACGCCGGCGTAGCGCCGCATGTGCGGGGCGATCCCGCGGCCGATGGTCTCCAGGACCGCATCGAAGGCCTCGCGCGTGACCTCCTGCTGGTGGAGGTCCATGTCGATGGCGGACGGGAAGCCCCGCACCTGCGCCTCGATCACGCCGTTGCGGACGAAGGTGGCCAGGTTCGTCGCCAGCGTGTGGCGGTAGGGCAGGAACCCGCGCGCCACGGAGCTGTACGCTTCCCGCCGCAAGCGCGTGTCCGGCGACGGCGCGAAGGTGAACATCTGCCGTCCCATGGATACGGCGTGGGCCCGCCCGGTCGCGTCGCTGGCGTCCTCGAAGCGCACGTCGGCGCCCGAGGCGCGCTGGTATAGCACGTGCGGCGCCTGGAACGCCTCGCCGAAGGCGGCCAGCACGCGCTCGGTCTCGGCCGCCAGGCGGTGGGGCTTGTCGCGCAGCGTTCGCTCGACGACACGCCGGTAGGGCTCGAGGCCCGGCTCGGCCGCCGCCAAGGCGTCGAAGGCGCCGGCGTCCAGCTCGAGCAGCTCGTCGGTCAGGAAGGTGATCTCGCGTGCGACCTCGCTGGCGAGCCGGCTTGCCCGGGCCATGTCGGCCTGCCGCTCGGTGTCGGTCTGCTCGACGGAGGCGGCCAGCACGGCGTAGGCGGTCACCTGTCGCAGTCGGCGGGCGAGCGCCTCGTGGGCGGTCAGGGCCGCGAGCAGGGTCGCCGCGTCCCGCGTGACGTGGCCGCGGTAGGCGGTCACCGACGGGATGTCCGAGCGGACGGCCTCGGCTCCGCGCAACCAGCCGTCGCGGTCGGCGAAGAGGTCGCTCAGGTCCCAGGTGTGGTCGACGGGGACGCCGCTACGGGCAGGTTGATCGGCCATGGCGCACACCATAACGCGGTGCCGTGGGGGCGCGGGCGCCGGGCCGTTCGGCCCGGGCGTAGACTGCTGGCTGTCGCGACATCGAGCGCGGCGTCTATCCGGAAGGGGCAGAGCATGCTGGTAGTTACGACCGAGAACATCGCCGGGCATAGCGTGGAGCGCGTTGTCGGGCAGGCGTTCGGGGTGATCGTGCGCAGCCGCGGCCTCGGCGGGAACATCACGGCGGCCCTTCGCAGCCTCGGCGGCGGCGAGATCAAGGAGTACACCGAGATGCTCGAGGACGCCCGCAAGGCCGCCATCGACCGCCTGGTTGCGAACGCGCACGCCATGGGCGCCAACGCCGTCGTGATGATGCGCTTCGACTCCAGTGAGGTCGGGCAGACCATGTCCGAGGTCGTGGCCTACGGCACTGCCGTCGTGGTGCGCGAGGAATAGGCGGTGCTGAGGTTCGTCACGTCCTACCTGCTGTTCGAGGTGCTGGTCGTGGTCCTCGCGGTGGCGGCGACCTACTGGGGCAGGCGCAGGCGGCTCCGCAAACGTGACGCGCGGTCGCTCGTCGGGTTCGAGGAGACCGAGGAGACCTTCGTCGACCCCACCACCGGCATCCGACAGCGGGTGTGGTTCAACCCGAGCACCGGCGAGCGGCGGTACGTGACGGTCGAGCCTTGATGGAAGGTCCGCACCGAGGCTCTGGACGGCCGGGCGGCGCGTGGAGAGCGGGCACGCCCACGGCCACCCAAAGGTCGCCGCCGGAGTGGCGAACGTGCGCCGTCAGGCGCGCCTGCGGACGCGCCGTCGCCGTTCGGCGCTCAGCGCGCGTGCCGTGGCCTCGTCGGGCAGCAGCTTCGCCAGGGCGGAGAGGTCGTCCGCGACCTTCTCCATCGCGGACAGGCTCACCGGAGAAGAGACGCGCGTCACGGCTTCCGTGGATCGTTCGGCCGGGCGGTCGAGACGACGCGAGATCTCCGTCCGCAGCAGCACGGCATCGACCTTGAAGCGATCGCGGTAGGCGGCCAGGCGCGATGCGCTCTCCGTCAGCAGGCGCTTCGCCACCTCGTTCCAGGCCTGGTCCCCCTCGTCGGCGGTGGCGGCCGCCAGCGCCGACGGCCGGTGCGCGAGACGCCCTTCGATCTCCTTCCTCCAGGCGGCGAGCTGCGCCTGCAACGCGGACGCGAAGGCGCCGGTCTTGTCCCGCAGCTGATCGTTGCTGAGCCGCGTGAGCGCGGACCTGCCGTTGGCCGTGACGCCCAGCAACTCGGCGAAGCGCCTCCCGTCGGCTTCGGACTGCCGCACCCGTTCCTTGGCGTCCCGAAGCCGCCGCTCGAGCATGCGGCGCCGGTACGCTCCGGGCAATCGGCCCAAGCCGAAGCCGACGGCGAGGCCTACGATCCCGAGCGTCACGAAGACACCAGGGTGTTGAGCGAACGGCTGCTCGAACGGCGTAATGACGGACGCCAGGATGCCGTCGGCCATCGATGGCTCCTCCTCTCGCCGGGCGCTCGTCGCCCGGCCCCCCGTGGGTATGACAGTAGGGGGTGCGGGGGGAGCCCCGTATGAAAACGACCCAAGTCGACAGGGCGCGCGCGAAACCGCATGGCTTCGCGACTCGCCCGAGCGGGGGTCTCCACGGGGCGACGGACTACGTCGGAGGAGGGGGTCGGGCAGAGCGGGGGTGATGTCGAGACCGGCGACGCCCCGGTCCTCGAGGGGCCCGCAGGGCGGCCCGCGGGTGCCTTTGCGCTCAGCGGTTGTTCAGGAACCTCAGGTAGACGGCCGAGAACACCATGACGATGCCGATGTTCACGATCAGCCGTTCCCAGACGTGATGTCTGAAGAACAGGACGTCCACGCCGACGACCACGGCGACCAGCACCACGACGTATAACGCGACGGACACGGGTCTCGTCATGTCGACCACCACCTTGGGTCCACTCTACTCCGACCGTGGCGCGATCGCCTTCGCCGGCCGGTCTCCCCGGTGTCGGAGTCGTGGTGGGCGATGACGGGTTCGAACCGCCGACCTACCGCTTGTAAGGCGGCCGCTCTCCCACTGAGCTAATCGCCCTCGCTCCCGCGGGCTCGCCATGAACGAACCAGGGGCGACGCCATTATGGCATCGGCG
>Ga0102953_1002818_pt1 | contig 10025 bp, 7 predicted proteins | sample SalPon2A_C_D2_MG_FD_78509 | JGI IMG/M metagenome (GOLD analysis project Ga0102953, IMG submission 78509) | Soil microbial communities from South San Francisco under conditions of wetland restoration - Salt Pond MetaG R2A_C_D2_MG | ecosystem: Environmental > Terrestrial > Soil > Wetlands | place... | reverse complement strand
TCCTGCTGAGCCTTGAGCTCGAGTTCTTCCCAGGCGGCTGGCTCAGCCGAGCCGCTGAGTACGCGATGAATGAGGGTAGCTTCGTGTCTCATGTCATTCTCCTTGCCGTGCCAACGCGGCAGATGCGGCGGGGCGGGGTGCGGAGAGTTGCTTCCGCAAGAGCTGGCGTGCCCGGACCAGGCGCGTTTCCACCGTGGTCTCGGGCAATTCGAGGCTTTGGGCGATGCTCTTCTGGCTCATGCCCTCCAGTGCGCGCAAAAGCAGTGGTTCGCGGTACTTGAGCGGCAGCTCGCGCGCCGCGGAGAGCGCCCGCTGAGCTGCCAGCCCGGCCTCGAGGGCGGCGAAACTGCGTTCCGCCGCGCTGTCCGCGACACCCTCGTGGTGGCTTTGGAGGCGGCTGAGGATCCGGCGTCTCAAGCCCGCTTTTCGTCCCGCCGAACGGGCAGTATTGAGCGCCACGTGCCGTAACCACGGCCGCAGCTTCGCCGGATCCTCCAGACTCTGAATTCCCGCCACCACCTTCAAGGCAACCTCCTGCAACAGATCGTCGAGTTCGCCCTCGCGGGGCATGTGCGCCAGGAGCACCACCGCGAGCCAGCGCCGGTTCTCCTTCCACAGCCGATCCAGGGCCGCGGCATCTCCAGCGTGGGCTTGCTGGAGGAATTGGACTTCGGGGTTTGTGTCCATCTACTCCACTAGGACGCGTGAGAAAAAAGGTTCCGTCCAAAAAATTTCGAAAAACTTCCCGATGCGGACCTCGGTGGGGCGAGACGCTTCCTTGTCCGGGCCCGGCCCAGTTCCTACCGTGGGGCGAATTCCGTAAACCAGATCCTGGACTCCGCAGGCTTGCGGAAGGGTCCAGTCCCTCAACCCCTCAAGAGTGAGCCATGGACTACGATTTCAACGAACGCGAAGCGATGATCCGCGACTTGACCCGTAAGATCGCCAAGGAGAAGGTCTTACCCGTCCGGGCCGAGTTGGATGAAAAGAGCGAGTTCCCCTACGAGGCCATGGCCGCCATGGCACAGGCCGACCTCTTCCGGGTATTCATCCCCGAGGAGTACGAGGGAATCGGCGGGGGCTGCATGGAAATCTGCATCGTGGCCGAGGAACTGAGCCGGGTCTGTGCGGGAGTGGCCACCACCTACTCGGCCAACGCGTTGGCGGCCCAGCCCATCGTCATTGCGGGCAACGAGGAGCAGAAGCGGAAGTACCTCTCGCGCATCGCGAGCGGAAAGAGCTTCGCGGCCTTCGCCCTCACCGAGCCGGGAGCGGGAAGCGACGCTGGCGCAATCCAGACCACGGCCAAGGAGACCGAGACAGGTTTCGTGCTCAACGGCACCAAGCAATTCATCACCAATGGTGAGGTCGCCGAGATCTACACCGTACTCGCCAGCACCGATCCCTCCCGCGGCGCGCGCGGTCTCAGCGCTTTCATCGTCGAGAAGGGCACCCCCGGATTTTCCTTCGGCAAGGAGGAGAACAAGATGGGGATCCGCGCCTCCAAGACCACCGAGCTCATCTTCCAGGACTGCGAGATTCCCAAGGAGAACCTCTTGGGCCGCAAGGGTGCCGGCTTTTTGACCGCGATGAAGACCTTCGACCATACCCGCCCCGGCGTGGGAGCGCAAGCGGTGGGGATTGCTCAGGGCGCGCTGGACGAAGCCATCCACTATGCCAAGGAACGCGAGCAGTTCGGCAAGCCCATCACCACTTTCCAGGGCATCCAGTTCATGATCGCGGACATGGCGACCCAGATCGAAGCGGCTCGCGCCCTGGTCTACTCCACGGCGCGGATGATCGACCGCGGGGTCAAGAACACCGCGCGCGAATCCGCCATGGCCAAGATGTTCGCCAGCGACATGGCGATGCGCGTGACGACCGATGCGGTGCAGGTTGTCGGGGGTTACGGCTACATGCGCGACTATCCCATGGAGAAGTTCATGCGCGACGCCAAGATCACCCAGATCTACGAGGGCACGAACCAGATCCAGCGCCTGGTGGTGGCAAACGCGGTACTGAAGTAGCGCGCGGCGGATCGGCGAAGGAATTCAGCTCGCAGCAGCCGTGCGTGAGGCCATGGTGGAGGCCTTCGCGCACCCAACGCTCAGCCCAGCCAGCCCTTCTTCTTGAAATACACGAGAAGGGTGACCGCGACCGCGATCATCAGGCCCCACGCAAACGGGTACCCGAAGTACCAGTTCAGCTCCGGCATGTTCCAGGGCGATTTCTGAGGATTGAAGTTCATCCCATAGAGCCCCGCGATGAAGGAGAGCGGGATGAACAGGGTCGCAATGATGGTCAGCACCTTCATGATCTCGTTCATGCGATTGCTCACGATGCTGAGGTAGAGGTCCATCAATCCGGAGCTGACGTCGCGATACGATTCGACGATGTCCATCAGCCGCAGGGCGTGGTCGTGACAGTCCCTCAGATAGACCTGCGTCGTCTCATCGATGAGACCGCTCTCGTCCCGTGCCAGTGAGCTCATCAATTCGCGTAGGGGCCAGATGTAGCGCCTCAGAGTGGCGAGGTCACGCTTGAGCTGGTGGAGACTTCTGATCGTTTCTTGGTTCTGGTGATCCAGAACATCCGCCTCCAGATCTTCCAACTGATCTCCGTAGTACTCCAACAAGGGAAAGTACGCGTCGACGATGGCGTCGAGAATGGCGTAGGCCAGGTAGCCTGCCGATCCTTCGCGAATCCTGGGGCGGCCTTCGCGAAGACGCGCGCGGACCGGTTCGAGGCAGTCGCCGATCTGCTCCTGGAAAGTGAGCACGATTCCCGGACCTAAAAGCAGACTGAACTGCTCGGTCTCGAGCGTGTCGCTCGACCTCGGCATACGAAGCACCACGAAGCGAAGGTCCCCGTACTCATCCACCTTGGGCCTCTGGTTGACGTGCACGATGTCTTCGACCGCCAAAAGGTGCAGGCCGAAGGCCTTGGCCACCTCTTGAATGACATTTTCATTACCCAGGCCGTCCACGTTGACCCAGGTCACCGCGCGTTCGCGGACTCGCGAGCGCAATGACGACAGATCGGTGATGTCCTCCTCGACGAGTTCCTGCTCGTTGTAGGAGGTGAGATGCACCTTGCTGGGCGCGGCTTCGGGATCTGAAAAAATCGTGCCGGGAGATGCTCCGACGGGAGCGCGCCGCTTGGCGGGATTCTTACGCTTCTTGGAGTGCTTCTTCATCGCGGGCTCCTCGCGGGGATGAGTCGAAAACGGCACGCAATCACGCTGTTGAACACGCTTGGGTGGTGGGATGGATCATATCAGAATCACTCGTTTAGAAAAGAGCGGGCTGCAGAGGAGAAAGGAGGGGGGAATCCCTGCTGTTTCTCGTCCTAGATGGAGAGTCCTCTTCTCATCGACGCTGGTCCCAAAACCCGCCGATGGAGTTGGGCTCCTGGGGTTGGGGCCGACTGCGCGAGGAAAGGGAGCCTCCTCGCCGGGAACGCCCCTCCCCACTCAAACCTCCAAAGATCCCACGATTGCGACAACACTCCGTTTGAAATGAAGCCCGCCACGCGAGCTTGCATTGCGAACTCATCCTTCCGTAAACTTCAGAGTGGCTCCTCGAACTCCCATGATTGGAGGCAGGTCGTGTTCCCCCGACGCTGCGAAGGGCTGCGTACTCTGATCCTGACGTTCCTTGCGCTGCTGTTCGTCTCACTGCCCGCCCTCGCCGACACTCTGTTCGTTCCAGAAGATTACAATTTCGATTCAGCGCTCAGTGCAGCGACATCCGGCGACACCGTATCGGTAGCCGGGGGGACGCTGGAGTACGGTTCCGTCCACCTACCTCCCGGTATCGTCCTTCTTTCGCGCGAGCCCTGGACGAATAGTATTTCGCGGCTGCTGGCGTGGGATTTGAGCGGGAAATCCGAAGTACGTGGGTTTCGATTCACCGCGTATCCCTATTGGAACCCCGCGGCGCCGATTTGGCTTGGGGTCATCGTGGACAATTCCGAGGTGTGGTTTTCAGAGTGTCATTTCGAGGGCTTGGATTCGGAAATTGGCGAAGCGAACGGAATCGATTATCCCAGAGCCGCATCCTATCGCTGCCCTCTGGACTTTCGCAATGATTCGAATGTGTTCCTGTATTCATGTTCCTTCAGTGGAAACACTTCGAACATCAAAGACTACCACGGGACATCTGCCTGCATCGCTTCCGTGACATCCATTCTGGAGATCTTCAACTGTACTTTCGAACACCAGGACCACGCCCTCTACTCCTCCAGCGGGTCCGTCATTCTTACAAAAAGCAGTTTTCGCGAATGTCACGATGAGTTTCTGTGGGTGAATGGACCGCTGTGGATGCTGGGGAATCTGATCGTCAAGTGTGGTCCGCGCTATTGGGAAACACCGGGCTATCTCAAAGACGGGACATTCAAGGAAGGAAGCTGCGAGAAGACACCGAGCATCTATCTGAGTGGATCGGTCCAGATGCAGAGCAATACCTTCGTCGACAACCCGGTTCTGTTTCCTCCCTACTATCAGTGGTGCTCGGAGTCATTTCCCGAGCCGGACGATCGCCTTGCCCTGGTCATTCTGGAACCAAGCACTACGGGAGCGATCAACCAAAACCTCTTCATCGGCCTCACCGGCCCCGCGCTGCAGGCGCCGGCCACGATCCAGGTTTCGTGCAACGACGCCTGGGATGGCCTGGGTCAGTACTGGGTGGGAGATGCGGGCGACCTGACCGGGATCGACGGCAACATCTCCGAGGCACCCATCTTCTGTGGGCGGAATACGGGGGACTACACCCTCAGCTTGCAGTCCCCGGCCGCCAATGCCAGCTGCGGACTCATGGGAGCATTCCCCGCGCAGTGCGATCGGGCGCTCGAGATTCCGGACGACGGCGGCACTCAGACCGGCGGTGAACCGGCGAAGCTGCAAACTCGCCTGCTGGGCGCCGCACCCAATCCCTTCAACCCGCGCACCCAGATTCGCTTCGAGTTGGAATACGCGGGCGACGTGCGCCTGGAGATCTTCGATGCTGCCGGTCGCCTGGCCCGCAGTTGGAGCCTGCCGCAAATGGAAGCCGGAGCGCACGCGATTCCCTGGGACGGCCACGACGCCCACGGCAGCGCGGTTGCCAGCGGGGTGTATTACCTGCGGCTGCTGACGGGTGGGAAGGCTCTCAGTCGCTCGATGGCGCTTTTGCGCTGAGCCGCAAGCCGAGGAGAAGGCAGGCGCCTGATCGGAGTTGTCTACCCGGGTAGACGATGGTAGATCGCGCGGAGGCGCGTGCCTTGCTCTTTTCGCGCAACTTGGAGTAAGCTTGGCAGTGGCTCCTCTCACTCTCGAGATTAGGAGGCGCGCCGTGTCCCCCCTGCGCCGTACTGGGCCTACTCTTCTTCTGATCGCCGCTGTTTCCTTCTCTGCTCACGCAGCGACGCTTCTCGTTCCTGAAGACTTTTCATTCGATGACGCGCTGCTCGGTAGCACGCCAGGAGACACTGTGTCGGTGGCAGCCGGGACGCTTCAGTATGGATCCGTCCTCCTGCCGCCAGGCATCGTTCTTCGTTCGCGCGAGGCGTACGCCAACACCATCGTAAGGCTCTTGGCCTGGAATCTGAGCGAGCCCTCCCTGGTGGACGGATTTCTCTTTGGGTTCGATTTCAGATGGGATGTTTGGCCGAGACCCTGGTTGGGAGTCATCGTCGACAATTCCGAAGTGTCATTCGTCGACTGCCGTTTCGAATCCCTGAACTCGATCTAGGGTGATGAGGGAGGCTGGTCCTATCAGCGCGGTGACCTGCAACGCTATCCTCTCGACTTCGTCAATGGTTCAAAGGTGAGTTTGAACTCCTGCTACTTCCACTGGAATATGATCGATGGGGATAGCATCTCGATGGTGGATGCCGCGATCAATTCCCACGAGTGTCCTCTGGACATCGTGAACTGTGTTTTCGAGGGCCAGGAACGCGCGGTTCGTGCGGACGGCCCGGTCACCATCACCGACAGCACCTTCCGCAACTGTTATGCTTTGACCTTGAGAACCACCAGTTCCCTTTATTTTCTCGGCAACCTAGTCGTGGGCTGCGGCCCTCTGTATTGGCCGGACCTCTTCTATGGTACCTCCACCAAGGATTTCTTCGGGTGCCACCAAACTCCCACCTTCCACCTCGGCGGCTCCGTGCACTTGTACCGTAATACATTTGTCGATAACCCGGTCTACTTCGTCGATTTGTACAGTGTGTACTGCGAGATCCCCGAGCCCGATGATCGGCTTGCCCTCATCATTCTCGATCCTTCGAGCCATGGGGTCATCCGGCGCAACCTCTTCATCGGCCTGACCGGACCCGCGCTCGAAGCTCCAGCCGCGGTCGATGTCTCTTGTAACGACGCCTGGGACGGACCTGCGCAGTACTGGACGGGCGGAATTGGTGACGTGACTGGAACGAACGGCAACATTTCGCAGGCGCCCATGTTCTGCGGACGTAGCGAGGGGGATTACACCCTCAGCATCTATTCTCCGGCGGCCACCACCGACTGCGGGCTCATGGGGGCTTTTCCCACCGCCTGCGATACAAAGCTGGAGATTCCGGACGACGGGGGAGCGAATCCGGGAGGGCAGCCGGCGAAGCTGCAAACTCGCTTGCTGGGTGCCGCACCCAATCCCTTCAATCCGCGTACCGAGATCCGCTTCGAGCTGGAGCACGTGGGCGAGGTGCGGCTCGAGATTTTCGACGTCGCAGGACGTTTGGTGCGGAGTTGGAGTCTGCCACAACTCGCCGCGGGACCGCACTCGGTTCCCTGGGACGGTCACGATGCCCACGGCAATGCGGTCTCCAGTGGGGTGTACTATCTCCGATTGCAGTATGCGGGGAAGGTACTCAGCGGCCGCATGGCGCTTCTGCGCTGAGCCGAAAGCCGCGAGAGAATGGGCGCCTGATCGGAGTTGTCTACCCGGGGAGAGGAGGGGAATTCCGCTGGGCTGCGGGAACTCTCAGTTTTGCTGGGCCTTGTGGACCGCGGAGCGCAGCAGCTGCGCCCAGCTGTCATCAGGTGCGAATTCCTCGTAGCGCTGCAGGAGCTGCTCCGCGTCTTTGACTTTTCCCAGCGCCAAACTCACCTGAATCTGATCGTAGAGTGCGCGTAGATAGTTCGGGGTCGAACTCTCGACACGCGTCAGAAGGGCGTCGGCCTGCTCGAGTAGGCTACGACGTTCGTCGTCTGTTGGTGCATTCAACGAGCGCTGGTATTCCACGATCGCCAGTCCGATGAGCGCTTCGGAATTCAGAGGGTCGTGCCTCAGCGCCGTCTGGTAGCTCTCTTCGGCCAGCTCCAGTTTTCCCCGAGCCAACTTGAGATGAGCGAGTGCGTTGCTGGTGCCGACCGGATCGATGCCCTTGCTCCGTTGCAGGATGAGGGTCTCCTCGGCCGCAACCATCTGCGACTCGCTGGAGACGTGATTGCTGCCTCGCAGGATCCCGGATTTCTCCGCGGAGAACTCCTGCGCCAAGCGCAGGGGCGCGGCGATTCCGCTGGGATAGCGCAGATGAAGGTCCTGGACGGCCTGAGTTTGGCCTCCTGCCCCAAGGAGGGCTCCCAATGGTAGTCGCGAGCGCACGAGGGGAGAGAGCACGACCAGAAGGGCCGCCGCACAGGCCACCAGAGTCTGGACGGCTTGGCGCCGGGGCCAGCGTGGGAAGGAGACGATTCGCGCGGAGTCTCGCCTTCTGGTTCGCTCGAGGATGGCTGCGTAGTACTCCGGAATGTCCTCTTGGCGGAGGTGCTTCCACTGCTGTGGATCCAGAGGGGCATCCAGGATGGAGACGACTCTCGCCAGTTCTCGGCGGGCATCATCGTCGCGGCTCAGCAACTCCATGCGACGTGCAGTCGTCGTCTCGTCCAGCTCTCCTAAAACGAAATCCAGAATCTCCTCGGAATTACGCCATCCCTCCCCTGTGGGACCTTCGGGTTCGGGATGGCCGTCATCGACCGAACGAGAACGAGCGCCGGGTCCTCCGAGATTCTGCCGGAGGATCTTGCGACCTCGCTCGATCACCTTCTCCACACCGCCCCGGCTCAAGCCGAAGCTCTCGATCGAAGCAATGCGCGCGGCGGACAAGCCATCCAGGAGAGCCATGTTACAGATGATGATGTCGCGCTCGCAGGTGGGACGACTCGCCCAGTGCTTTTGCAGTAGTGGCGTGATGCGCTCTTGGATTTGCCGGATCTCGACTTCCACATCGACGGGCATGCCGCCATCCTGCGCTTGAGCGATGACCTGGTCATGCGTCTCCTCATCCAAAGCCGCATACTTGGGGCGCCGTTGCGCTCCGTCCCGTTTCAGCTTGTCCCGAACCACGTTCGAAGCGGTCTTCCGTAAGTACATGTGAAACTCGCCTTCGCTGCGATCAGGGTAACTGCGGAGGTGCTTTCGGCCGCTCCCACAGAGCTTGGCCCAACTGTCCTGACAGGCATCTTCCACGTCATCGTGGTTGAAACGGCCAGGCAACTGCACTTGAAAGATCCTCACCACGGCTTGCCGAACCACTGGATCGAAGCGTCGGATCAATTCCGACCAGGCTCGATCGTCGTCGCTCGTCGCACAGAGTGCGTAAACAACCGAAAACGGAGTGTCCTTTCCGCAATTCACGCTGGCTCCCACCAGAAAGACGAATTTCTTCGATTCCGGACGAAACCAGTGTGCTGGCTGGCCCCGGGGGCGTCAAGCCGTGCCCCCGTCATTGCCTCTACACTCAAGACGAAAAAGCGTGGATACTTCCTAGTGGGAATTGCGATTTCTCAAACACCGGTGGGAACCGAAATTGAGCAAGCCCGAGAAGCTGAGCAGTCGGCCTGCGCCCTCATCTGCGGGGCAGCTCCTTTTGGCGTTGATCTGCGCCCTGCTGGCCCTGTCGGCGGCGGTTGCCGCGCAGGGCGAAGAGGCCCCTCCCTTCGCGCGTTTTACCCCGCTGTTGCCGCCCGAATCGCTGGCCCAGGGTCCCCAAGGCGTGGCCAGTTTGGAGCAGGCGGAGGGGGCGCTGGATGAGCTCACCGCCCGCACCGCGACCCAGCCTCACCGGCTTCAAAACTGGACCCACGCGACCATTCTTCAGCTGACCCTCGATCGTCCCTTCGCGGCCCTGAGAACTCTGGAACGCGCCGGAGAATTTTCCTGGTCTTCGGCGGAGAAGCTGCAGCTGGACTTCCTGGAAGCCGCGGCGCAGCTCGCGGTGGAGCCGCTGGAGAACGATGCCCTGGTGGGAGAGGATCACCTGGCGCGGGCCCGTGAAATCCTTCAGGAGCTCAAAAGTCATCCCGATACCGAGCTGCCCGCCAGCTTCGGGCTGGCCTGGATCGCATGCGAGATGGGGCACCCCTCTGCGGCGCAGGAGCTTCTCAACTCGAGGCATGATCTTCCACCACGGGCCGAGCAACGGCTCTGGGAAGCAATGGTCCGCGCCAGTGGGTCCACCATGGACAGCTGGCTTCCCCATTTCGAACGAGCGCTCGCTCGGCACGACCGCATGCGACTCTCCGCCGCCGCGCGTCTGGCGCCCGGCCCCTTGCTCCTGTACTTGCAGCAGGCACTGGACGAGCCGATCGAGGAGGGGCTGGCCCTGGGCAGGGGAGGCAAGGCGGTGGACTTTTCCGCGGTCGACTCCCTGCTGAAGCAGATCGACGAGCCCTTTCCCGGAGCCTATGCGGGAGTGCGCAACCGCATGAAGAGTATCCGGAAGCTGGATGCGCGGGAGGGAAGCCTGGCGCTGCGACTGGTGCAGGAGCTGCATCGCTTCGACAGCACCTTCGGCAATCTGGATCTCCCCTGGGAGAAGCGCTGCCAGAAGGCGGTCCAGCTCTCCACGGCCAAGGCCGACACCTGCGAGGCCCTGGGCCTCTGGTACCTCGCGGGACGCTGGCACTGGGGTCGCGGCTACGCGCAGGCGCAGCTGGGGCATCCTCTGCAACAATTGAGCGAATACGAAGACGCGCTGGCGGCGGCCAAGAAGCTGGATGATGCCGCCTATCTCTCCAAGACCGCCTTCAACCTCTTCATGGTGTG
>Ga0102953_1002817_pt1 | contig 10026 bp, 13 predicted proteins | sample SalPon2A_C_D2_MG_FD_78509 | JGI IMG/M metagenome (GOLD analysis project Ga0102953, IMG submission 78509) | Soil microbial communities from South San Francisco under conditions of wetland restoration - Salt Pond MetaG R2A_C_D2_MG | ecosystem: Environmental > Terrestrial > Soil > Wetlands | place... | reverse complement strand
GTGCGAGGCGCGAGCTCGTCGAGCAGCGCCGCTACCCCGGTGAGCCGGCCGTCGTCGTCGTTGACCCCGGCGACGAGCATGGTCTCGGTGGTCAGGGCGCCGCGGAAGTCGCGCGCGAACGCTCGTGCGCCGTTCAGGATGCGTTCCAGGCTCAGGTCGCGATGCGGGCGGTTGAGCACGCGCCAGGTGCGCTCGTCGACGGTGTCGAGCTTCAGCGAGACCCAGTCGGCCTGGGCCAGGTCGCGCCTGACCTGCTCCTGCCAGATCAACGAGGCATTGCTGATGACGGCGACCGGGATACCCAGCGAGCGCAGCGCGCGGATCTCGAGGCCGAGGTTGACGTCGAGCGTGGGCTCGCCGGCTGGAACGAAGGTGAGGAAGTCGATGGCTTCGCTCCGCTGCCGGAGCGCCGCTACCTTGGCGGTCACGGCCGCTGTCACATCGTCCGGCTCGTAGAAGGCCCGGCGGCCGGCCTGCATCCGTATGGTGGGTCCGAGCTGGCAGTAGATGCACGCGTAGCTGCAGGTCTTGGGCGGGATGTTGTCGATGCCGAGGCTCCGGCCCAGGCGCCTCGACGGCACCGGCCCGAAGGCGATCTCCAGGTCGACTGTGTTCTCCGAGGTGCCTTCCATGGGTAGACCTCCTCGCCTTCGGAACGCTCAGCTGGGTGGACCGTCCAGGTGCCGGCGGCGGGCGCCGTCCAGGTCGTCGCTCGCCTGGAACACCACCAGGAGCCTGGCCGGGCTCGGGCCGGCGTTGCGGAAGGTGTGGGGCCGAGTCGCCTCGAGGAGCAGGCTGTCCCCCGGCTCGAGAGGGTACGAAGCACCACTCACCTGGTACTCGACCCGGCCTTCGAGGCAATGCGCGAACTCCTGGCCGTGGTGCCGAACCAACGGGCCGCCCGAAGCGTCGGGCTCGAGCGTGAACAGGAAGGGTTCGAGTTGCTGGTTGTTCAGTCCTGTGCCCAGGCTCTCCATGCGCTTGCCGTCGGCGTCGTACCGGAGGCGCCGGTCGCGGGCCACATAGACGACGCCGCGTCCGCCGAGGTCATGGAAGAAGTCGACGATGGGCACGCCGAGCGCTCCGGCCAGAAGGTGCAACGAGGCAACCGTGGGAGAGGTCTTTCCACGCTCGATCAGGCTGATCGTGTTGACCGAAAGCTTGCAGCGCTCGCCCAACGCGCGCATGGAAAGCCCGCGTTCCTCCCTGAGGGTACGGATTCGAGCCCCCACGGCGAAGCCGGGAACGCCGTCATCCCGACGCGTTTCCATACATATATCGTACAATAATAGTGTGTGATCATACCAATAAACAGTACGGCCGAGATCGCGCGCGGTCGGGGGCGGCCCGCCCCTTCTCGCCGCGGCCGACCGCGGGATCGAGGAGGGGTCGCCCATGAGTGATCGTCCTGGCGTCCTGCGTGGCCGGCGGATCGGCGTGTTCGGAAAGGGGGGATGCGGCAAGAGCACCGTCCTCGTCCTGCTCACTCGGGCCCTTCTTGGGCGCGGCTACGAGGTCTGCGTCGTCGATGCCGACTCCACCAACGTGGGTCTGGCCGCGGCGCTTGGCTTGGCGTCGCCACCCGCCTCCCTGATGCGGCGGTTCGGCGGGACCGCGTTCAAGGGGGGCCCGGTGACGTGCCCGGTCGACGACCCCATGCCGCTCGCGAACGCCGGGATCGATCTGGATGTGCTGGAGCCGCAGTACGTGAGCCACGACGGTCGGGGGCTGAGCCTCGTCACCCTCGGGAAGATCACCGAGGCCGGGGCCGGCGCCGGCTGCGACGGACCGGTGGCGAAGATCGCGCGGGATCTCGACGTCCGGCGCCAGGGGCGCGCCGTCCTCACCCTCCTCGACTTCAAGGCCGGGTTCGAGGACTGGGCCCGAGGCGTCATCACCACGCTCGACTGGGCCCTCGTCGTCGTCGACCCGACGACGGCCGCCGTCGAGATGATGGGCCGGATGGACGACGTGCTGGGCCAGATCCGCGCCGGCGCCGCGCCGGCCACCAGGCACCTCGACGACGCCCGTCTGGTCGAGGCGGCCCGGGCCCTCTACCGGAACGCCCGCACCCGGGGCGTGCTGTGTGTGCTCAACAAGGTAGCGGACCGACAGAGCGAGGCCTACCTGCGGGATCGGTTGGCGCGATACTCCATCGAGCCGGTGGCAGTCGTCCGTGAGGAAGCGCGGATCGGCCGCGCCTGGCTACGCGGAGAGCCGCTGCTGCCCGGCCCCCTGGGCGAAGCCGCAGACGACGTCGTGGCGGCGCTCGAGGCGGCCGAGGTAGAAGCGGCGATCGACGCGCGTCCGGCGGCGAAGCCCACGGGAGGGGTCGGCTGACCCTTCGAGGTACGCGCCGGGCGCGAAGAGCTCTCGTAATGGTGGGCCCTGCTCGACTTGAACCAGCGACCCATCGATCATGCGTCGCTCGGCAATGTCTAGAGGCTGATCGACTGAGTTCTTCCGGGTTAGCTGAGCACCGTCGTAGACCGTACTGCGCGCGTCATCGTGTTTGCAGGGTCGATTCTGCTCCACGTTCGAACCTGGTGTGTCGAGCGGCGAGCAGTCCTCGGTTCGGGCCTGACGGATCTGGTTCGTTCAGGACGCGGTGGAGGCGCCTGGCGATGAGCGTCTCGAGTTGGCGGGTGGCGGCGCGCTGGGTCTTGCCCTCAGCTATCTGGCGGGTGAGGTGGGGTTGGCTTGCGGAGTGGGAGCGGAGCCCGACCATGGCGGCGATGCGCAGCGCGTGGTCGAGGCGGCGGTTGCCGCCGGTGTCGAGCTGCACGCGTCTCGGCTTGGCACTGCTGCGTTCGACGGGGGAGGCGCCGTAGTGTAGTAGGCGGCGTCCCGGGCTTGGACCCGGGCGGCGTCGGCGCTGCGGAAGCGCGGGATGCCGCCGGCCTCCGACCCAACCCGTCTCCACGAGATCACAACTACACACCCTTGCTAGAATCCCTGTTCGTCACCGCAACCGCGGGAAGCGAGGCTCCATGCGCGACCCCCAGATCTTCGACATCGCGGCCAAGGACCACGACGCCGTGCGCCCCGGCTGTCCCGACGTCATCGTGGGCGCCGTGCTCCACGACGCTGGCGACCCCGAGGTCGCGTTGGAGATCGGCTGCGGCACGGGTCGGCTAACGAAAAGCCTCGCCCGAGGCGGTCTCCAGGGACGCCGGCCCATTCGGGCGAATTCTCCGGCGAACGTGTAGAACGCCCTACCGCCGCTCCGAAGAGCGGCCCGGCACACTACCTGGGCTTGAACTGATCCACGAGCGTGGCCACCTGAAAGCGGGTGGACCGGGTTCCGCCAATCATCGGGCGGCGCACGACCCTGCGACCACTCTGCCAGACGCGCCCTGGGTCACTCGCCGTGCCAACCCAGGGTCCTCGCCACCGTTCGCGCGTGAAGGGGCTCCAGCGCCCAGCAGACGGCGACCTCCCACGCCAGGAACGCGCGGCGGACGAGCGCGCGCTCGCCCTCGGCCATCCCCGCCGACCCCCCAGCGGGGCGGGCTTCCCCATGTGACCGCAAAGGTTCGGTAGCTCCGCTGCGGTTCTCCTCGTCGAGCCACGCCATGTCATCGAAGCACGTTGCGTCGACGCGGCACTCGTCCCAGTCCAGCAGTACGATCCTGCCGCGCGCGTCGACGAGCACGTTGTCCGCGTTCAGGTCGCCGTGGATCGCCGCCCGCGGCCAGCCTCGAAGCGGTCGCCAAGCGTTCCGACACAAGCGCACGAGGCCGCCCGGCATGGCGTCCAGGTCGACGTCGCCCCCGCGCCGCCTGCGGAGGAGGGCAGCGCTGCTGGCGAAGCCCGGCCGCTGACGCAGGCGGGCCGTGGCGGCATGAAAGGACCGCAGGCGAGCCAGGGCCGCGCGGCGCTCCGCGACCGTCGCCTGGCGACCGTCGATGAAGGGCTGGAGGGTGACCCCTCCCACCACCCAGCGGCCGTCGCGAGTCGGCAGGTAGCCCGAGCCGGCGAGCCCTGCCCTCCAAGCGCGCCGAGCCAACGCGGCGGCCCAGGCTACGGCCTCCGGGGTGCGGGTCGTGGTCTTGGCGACGAAACAACCGCCGGTTTCGTCCGGCGGGAACCCGTCGCCATGCTCGCGCGCGACGAGGAAGACGCTCGCGCGGTTGCCTCCCGGCAACGGGCGGACCACACGGAGCTCCCCCCATGCGGGCAGAACCTCAGCCACGGCACGAGCAGCCTCATGGTGCTGCGACAGCATCTGCGTCATGACTCGCGCCAGGGGAAGCTGTAGGGAGCTTCTACGGAGCGTCGGTCGACGCGCTCGCGATCGTGGCGAGCCACGCGGTCGAGGAATGGGAAGTCGTCCGGGCGCACGTGTAGCTTGGCGAGGGGGCGTACGGGCGCCTGGCGGGCGAAGTGCGGCTCGAGCGCAGACCTCTCGCCGATGCGGCCCGGCGGCTGTCGCCGGAAGCCTCCCGGAGGGAGGATGTAGACGACGCCGGGGCGCCAGGGCGCGGCCGGGGCACTGTGCGACAGGGAGAAGTAGTAGCGCATCGGGGACCAGCGACCCTTGCCGTCTCCGAACCGGAGAGCGGCGTTGAGGAAGCCGAACGATCCCGCGTCGCGGTCGAGGATCGCGTAGAAGATGGCCCAGATGCCGTCGGTGGTAGCGAAGACCGCGCGCTGCTTGCTGAACTGGTCCGGTGACCTGTCATCGGGCGCCCTTGGCGTGAACGCCTCGATCGCCGGATGGCCGCTCCCGCGGAGCATCAGCCCCATCTCCTCCCCCAGCCACGTCAGGAACACCCAGGCGGGACACGGAAGGGGCGTCGGGAGCCAGGCGCCCGTACCGTTCAGGACGTGAGCGTCAGTGATGCGACGGAGTGCCGCATCGAGTCCGTCCGTGCGCGTCGTCCCGGGTCGGGGGAGCCAATAGCTGGGCAGGCCCCAGTCCTCGTGACGTGCATCAGCCATGCTCAGGCCAGCATAGGAGATCGACCAGGCGTGACCGGAGCCTCTCGGCGGCCCCTCAGGCCTCGTCGAGCTCCGCGAGGAACCCCTCGATCAGGCGCATGAAGCGTTCGTAATCCGGCCGGAACACCTCATGACCCGCATCCTCGAACACCTCGACCTGCAAGTCCGGGAGCGCGTCCCGGTAGCGCTCGAGATCCTCCGCCGATACGCTCGGGCTCTGCCCGCCTGCCACCAAGAGGACAGGACACCGCAACGCCCCCAACTCGCTCCACAGCTCCACCTGGGCGGCATCGCGATGGATCGCCCGAACCACGCGCTCTGGAACCCCGCGCTCCCGCGCGAACGGCAGCGCCCGCTCGAGCCAGGCATCATCGCGACCCGGGTAGCGGGCAGGATAGTCCAGCAGGATCAAGCCACGGACCTGCGCCGGATGACGCACCGCATACCCCAGCGCGATCGGCACCCCCAACGAGAACGCCATCACGCACGCCGGACCCAAGGCTGCATCCGCCACCACGGCTTCGAGGTCGGCGACCCGATCCTCGAACGTGTAGCCAACCTCCGGCGCCCCCTCCCCCTCGAACACCCCGCGCTCATCCACCGCCAATGCGGTGCGCGGAGCCAGGCGCTCCATCTCCGCCCGGAACTCCTCCGCCTTCCCCAAGCTCCCCGGCACGTACACCAGCGGCAGAAGGCCCGCTGGTCCGCGCTGGACGAGGTAGTGAAGCTCCACCCCGTCCCGATCCCCCCACCGATCCTCGATCATGCGGCATTATGGCGGAACCGAGCGAGAGGAGCCGCCATGGTGCACTACCGGCACAACGCCGAAGGCATCCAGCCCGCGCAACTCCGCGGATTCTTCGAGGGCTGGCCCAACCCGCCGACACCCGAGACACACCTGCGCGTCCTCGAACGCAGCGACGCCATCGTCCTCGCCCTGACCGACGGACCGACACCCCGCGTCGTCGGATTCGCCACCGCCATCACCGACGGCATCCTCTCCGCCACCATCCCCCTGCTCGAGGTCCTGCCCGGCCACCGAGGCCAGGACATCGGCCACGAGCTCATCGAGCGCCTCCTCGCTCGCCTCGACCACCTCTACATGATCGACGTCACCTGCGACCCGAACGTCGTGCCCTTCTACACCTCGCTCGGCATGACAGCCGCGACCGGCGCATCCCTACGTAACTACCAACATCAGGCCGGCGCCACGGCAGGACTCAATCCCTAGGAACCAAGCTCCTCGGCGATGGCCGCCAGCGCCGCCTCCACAAGGCCCCTCTCGCCCACAGAAAGACCGTCCGCCACGACCGCCGCGGTCTCTCGATACAGCTCGACGCCCGCCCGCACCTGACCACGAAGCGTTCTAGCGTCCTGCGAGTCAGCTACACCAAAGACGCGATCCCGAAGCGCAACCCACGTCGACGATTCGCCAAGGGCCGCCGTCAGCGCAGCATGCATCGCATTGTCGCCCTCGAGCAACAAGCGCCGGTGCACCACCATCACCCGCGACAGCCCCCACGACAACCCGAAGCGCGCACTGAGAAGACGCCCCACGTCATCCCGCCGCAATCCCTCGAGGCCCTTGAAGACCTCCTCGACCCACCCCACCATCTGCTCCCCCACCCACGCGTCGGCACGGCGCGACAGCTCCGAGGTCCACCGGAACGCAACCGCCCTCTCCCGAAGCCCGGCGATGACCCCATCCTCATCAGCCAGAGCATGTGCGTACCTCAGCCCGCCGATGTAGTTGACGATCAACTCCGGCCGATCGAACCACGACGCCACATCCTCCTGCGACACCGTCGCCACCACCGCGAGCCTGCCACGCACGAAGAAAGTGCCGTCCGTCGACCGGAGCGCCACGTCGTCCGAGAAGCGAACCACATCGATGTCGCTGAATGGGCCAGCATCTCCCCGGGCAAACGAGCCAAGGACAGCCAACGGGACGCCAGGACCACCGAAGCGGCTCACCAGCTCTCGCTTCATCGCCGGCGAAAGGGTCTCGCTGTCGCTACCCACGAGCGCATCCTAGCCGTCAGGCCAAGGGCGTAGTGCCGCGTTCCTCGCGCCGAAGGGATTCGAACTGGTCTGCCTCTGACCCGACGCGACATCGAGGGAGAGCACTACATCTGGGGGAAACGCGGGGGCCAGAGCGCCGGTCAATTGTCTGACGCCTGGGTGCGCCGCAGGGCGGCCGACAGTGGCGTCGTCCGGCACGATGCGAAGCACCCGTATCATGGCCCCGTGTCGCGCAGGCCCACGATCCCGTTCGTGTCGAGCGGGGGCTATCCGCGGCGTTGGGGCAACGAGGTCGAGCTTCGCGTCGACAAGGTTCCCGCCCTCGAACGGCTGGAAACCCCCCCTCGACCTACCCCTCCTCTACGCCCTCCGCCTAGAACTGCTGCTCACCGCGGCACTCCACGGTCGAGGCTCACCCGACTACGTGAGGCACACCCTCTCAGCGTTCGAAAAGCTGCGCTAGCAACCACCGGAGCGACCAATCGCGCCCCGTCCACGGTGGTCAGGTCCCCATGAAGGGGTCGCGCACCAGCACGCCCTCGATCTCCTGGCCATCGTTCAAATCCTCCGTGAGCAACTCACGGCAACCGCCGCGCTCGGCGGCGATCACGATGGCGGCGTCCCAGAGCGCCAGGGGAGTTCGTTGCACGAGGTCGATGGCATCCTCCACCAGGCTCGCGTCGACCGCGACCACGTCGGCCGCCCGCGTCAATTCCCGCACCATGGCCTGGGCCTCATCCGCGGGCATGGGAGGCCGCAGCTTCCGGGTCACGGTCCAATAGAACTCCTCGAGCACCTGGGCGCTCACCACCAGATGCCGCGCCTCGTCCTCCAGGATGGCCAGGGCCGCCGCCCGTTTGCGCGGGACGGACGCGTCCACGGCGTACACCAGTACGTTGGTATCTAGGAACGAGGCCAACGAACCCGTCCCTCGTACAGCTCCTCGCGCGTCCAGCTCCGACCGCTCCCGTCGCCGCCGGCGACGCTCGCGCGTGCGCGGTCCACGAGACGACGGCGCGCCCCGCGTCGTTCCTCCTCGGAGACGTAGCCCTCGAGGAACTCACGCACTACAGCGTTAACGGTCGTGCCGCGCTCGAGCGCACGGATGCGCGCGCGCCTCAGCAGATTCTCGTCGATGGAGAGCGTGAGATTCGCCACAGGTTCAGTGTAGCACGGGACCCGTGGTTTCCTTGCCTGCGGACCGCAGCACGAGCATGCCGGCCTGATTGGCGTCTCCACGCCCAAGCCGGTCAGGAACCAGAACCCGGATCCCCGGCACAGCGTAGAACCATCACACCCGCACAGAACGATGTGGAGTCGAACGACACACCCAATCCAAGCCCAGCTAGGGACGGAGTGATCTCGTCCATAGCCCAGTAGTGCTCATCCTCATCCCACCGCTCACGCCACAACGCCCGCTGACGCTCGAGCTCCACCCTCGACGCGAACGCGACATCACCGACGACGATGGCACCGCCCGGAACGAGCCAACGCTCCACCAGCGCGCCCACCAACTCGACCTTCCGAGCATCGGACAGCTCGTGGAACAAGTAGGTCGACACGATGCGATCGAACCGCATCCCCGCCATCTCCGCCGGCCACTCCCCCAGCACGTCCGCTCGGTACAGGCGCGCCCCCGGAACCCTGCCGCGAGCGCGCTCCAGCATCGCGCCGGACACGTCGATGCCCCACCCCTCACAACCCGCCTCGACCAGGCGCTTCGTCACCGCACCCGTCCCTACCCCAAGCTCCAGAACGCGGCCCCCACCTTCCTCCAAGACGACGCGCGCCACCTCCGCCAACGTGCCCTCGTACCCCTCGAACGGGAACCCCTCACTGCCCGCCACATCGCCGTCGTAGCTCGGCGCCCAGGCATCGAACAACCGCTCCCGATCCGTCACGCGCCAAGGATAGCCGAGCGCTAACATGCACCATGCCCGCCGAGGACCCGGACCAGCTCCGTGAGCACCTCGTCACCACGCTCCAACGCAATCACGCGCTGCGCGACAAGGCCATCGCCAACGCCCTCCGAACCGTCCCCAGGCACACCTTCGCGCCCTGGCTATCCATCCACCAGGCGTACGCCGACGAGGCCTTCCCGGTCCCGACGGCAAGAGGCGATAAGCTCTCGAGCATCTCCCAACCCTCGACCGTGGCGCTCATGCTCGAAGCCCTCGATCTCGAGCCCGGCCACCACGTCCTCGAGATCGGCACCGGAACCGGCTACAACGCCGCCCTCCTGGCCAGCATCGTCGGGGGCAAAGGCCACGTCACCACCATCGACGTCGAAGCCGAGCTGACGCAACAGGCCGAAGAACGGCTCCAGCAACACCACATCGCCAACGCCCACGTCATTTGCCGCGACGGAGCCCTGGGCTGCCCAGAGCACGCACCCTTCGACCGAGTCATCGCCACCGTCGGCGTACAAGAGGTTCCCTGGGCCTGGGCCGATCAGCTCACCGATCGAGGCATCATCCTCGGCCCCGTCCACCTCGGAGGCGAACCCCAGGACCACGTCCTCCTGAAGCTGCGAGAGGAAGACGGCCACCTGGTCGGCGAAGGCATCGACACCCTGGCGATCATCGCCCTGCGCCGGGACGACACGGAAACGGGCAGCTTCTCATCGGGCCGCCAAGGACCCGCCTGGCACGGAGCTCCGGTCGACGCACTCCGCGTCCGCATCTATCCAACCTCCGAACATCACGAACCCGGACCCTTACAGAAGATCCTCGACCGAGCACACTCCACCATCGTCCTGGAGCAGCGCCAGGGTTGACCCGGCTGTCGCGGCCGAGCTCCGAATAGCGGCAGCATCCTGGCCCTCCAAATGGCCGTGACAGACCCGCGCGGATGCGACGGGCTTGATGGCAAAGCGTTCCGACCAATGAACGCATGCGGCGGCAGCTCAGAATGCCTAGGATTGGGCACATGGCCGACGAACCACACGGCTACGCCGGGCTCGATTACCTCACGAAGGCCACCGCCTTCCTGATCGCATGCCGCCTCCAAGACCCGCACGGCGGCCTGTGGGACGCCGCCGACATCCAATGGTGGTGGCGC
>Ga0102953_1002816_pt1 | contig 10031 bp, 7 predicted proteins | sample SalPon2A_C_D2_MG_FD_78509 | JGI IMG/M metagenome (GOLD analysis project Ga0102953, IMG submission 78509) | Soil microbial communities from South San Francisco under conditions of wetland restoration - Salt Pond MetaG R2A_C_D2_MG | ecosystem: Environmental > Terrestrial > Soil > Wetlands | place... | reverse complement strand
CCAAAACTGCCAAAAGAGGGAGAATAAAAATTAATTGGCGTATTCCGCTGTACAGGTTCGAGTGGATGGCAACGACATAAAGCACCGGAAAAAAAAAAGTGAATGCCACAATGGATTCAAAAAATACAGGATTGAACTGTATTAACTTTGAACTTAACTTCCGTATAAAAAAAATAAGAAACACTCCAAATCCAAAAAAAATAAATTCAGGTGTTGAAATCAAAAGCCATCGAAATAAATAATACCGGGGCAATTGAGTACTCCAAAGTAAACTTCCTTCAAAAATTTGCCTGATACTCACCTTGTAATGTTCCATTACACGCAAACTTTCCAATGGATTTACCCACACATTTTGCAAAGCATAGGGCCAAAACAGTAATCCTGCAAAATAGCCAGTAATTACGACTACTGTTAATTGGCCCATTAGCCTTACAAAACAAGGTTTAGTTGAAACTATTTGTTTAAGTTCAAAAGGCTTCCATGCAAAATATAAGGCACTAAAAAATGCCAGATATGCAAAAAGTATTAGCCCACCAATGCGCACTGAACAAGTAAATGCAATGGCAAGCCCTAACAAAATTGCCGTCGACCAGCGAGGACGAGGTAATTCTTTAATAAAACGAATTATCATATAAATTCCGGCCACATAACCAGTTGCAAAAGGAATGTCTTTTAAGTTTCCAAATGCTTGTCCGAATACCCTGGGCATAAAAACGATAGCCAAAACTGTAATCACCGAACTCCAGTATGAACCAGTTAATTGTCTGGCCACTAATCCGGAAAAAAACAATAACAATAAAAAGAAAAATGCACCCGTGTAATGACGCAAGATAAATTCATTTTTTACATGAAAAACACGGTTAACCAAAGCTGTAAAATTATCTACCGACTGACCGTAATATTTCAGGTTACTATGTGGAGTAGTTAAACACGAAACATCTTTTCCCCCTGTAAAATACCAGTTAACCACCTTTTTAGCTTGCGGATAATGAAGTTGCTCGTCAACATTTACGGCAGCACGGGGGGCCAAAAATGCCAATACAACAGCTACCACTAATAAAGCAGTTGTAAATGCATTTCCCCCCGATAATATGTTGCCGATTTTATTCATAAACTTCATTTATAAAATATACTGGTCGATTCTGAACTTCTTTAAAAATGCGATAAACATATTCACCGATCAATCCTAAGAAAGTAAGCTGAATGGAGCCAAAAAAGCTGATTGCCAAAAACATGGAAGACCATCCAATGGGCGCAATTCCTAAAAATTTAGAAGCCAAAATATAGATTATCGCCCCAAGAAAAATAAGAATCCCTATCAATCCAAAATACAAACAGGCTTTGATTGGCCATTTCGAAAATGAATAGATAGCATCAGCGGCCAGCGCAAACAACTTTCTACGACTCATTTTAGCCTCACCTTCCAGACGATCTGGTCGATCGTACAAAACAAATTCGTGTTTAAAACCGATAAAATTCCGAATACCAGGAAGGTAACGATTTCGTTCAGTAAATTTCAATATAGCCGAAAGTGCTTTCCTGGTTAATATGGAGAAATTACCTGTATTAGCCACTTGTTCCTCTACGGAAATCCGGCTAAAAATCTGGTGAAAGATATTGATGTACAGGCGGCGAGTAAATTTTTCGTTTCGTTGCTCACGAACTGCACTTACAATATCGGCATTCGTATCCTTCAATTTCTTCAACAGTACCGGAATTAACTCCGGGGGATCTTGAAAATCACCATCCATCAGTACTGTAAAATCTCCTTTTGCATACTCCAAACCTGCGGTGAGTGCAGCCTGAAGACCAAAATTTCTGGAAAATGAAAGCACCTTTAGTTCTTTATTGTTTTCCCTGATTTTGAGTAATTCTAGGAGGGTAGAATCAGTACTTCCATCGTCAACACAGACCACTTCATAAGGCTCACCTGTTTTTTTCAGATTGGAAAAAACCTCATCAAGCAACCTTACTACAAGTTTGCTCTCATTCAAAAGCGGTATGACAACAGAAATCATCTATTATATAAATTATGCTTTTTGCTGTGTTCCAGGTACCGGTACCGGAAATTCCATATCAACCGGGCCAAGTTTGTATTCTTTTGGTCCAAGTCTCATGGTTGAATTCATCATTTCATCCCAGGTAACTTTTTGACCGGTATAAGCCGAAGTTCTTCCCATAATTGCTGTCAACGTTGAAATGGCTGTTCTTTCAGCTTCAACAACCGGAGTGTTGGTACGAATGGCAGTCACAAGATGAATGTGTTCCTGAACATAGGGCGAAATCTTTACCACTTCTGTCGATTTTCCATCCTTGTTTTTCGGATATTCATATTGCCATCTGATAGTGCCATCGAGATTATAAATGGTATTTTTACAATTGGTAAAACCTTCGGTTCCCATCACCATTTCACCCAAAGTATTGGCACAACCATCCATCTGTCGTGTCATACTATGCGAGTAAATTCCGTTACCATAATCAAAATCAACGCTAAAGAAATCATACTGATCTCCGGTTAACCTGTGAACTCTTCCACCAAAACCGATTGCGGCTTCAGGATGCATTCCGGTGAACCAGTTAATTACATCAATATTATGTACATGTGTATCTAAAATATGATCACCACACAACCAGCAGAAATTATTCCAGTTACGGATCATATATTCCATGTCGCTCCATCCTTCCTCGCGGGTTCGGAACCATACATGCGATTGCAACCACCAGGCTTTTGCCGAAGTAATTTCTCCTATTTCACCAGCAGCAATATGTTTGTACGTTTCCAGGTAATCGCGCTGATGACGACGCTGTGTCCCTGTAATAACAGTCAATCCGATATTTTCAGCCTTTCGTGCAGAGGCAATAATTAGTCTTGCACCTACCGGATCCACGCATGCCGGTTTTTCCATGAAGACATTCTTTTTTGCCTGCACGCAAGCATCGAGCATTTCGGGCCTGAAATGTGGCGGAGTAGCAAGGATTACAATATCCACATCTGTTTCAAGCAATTTTTTGTAAGCATCGAATCCCGTAAAACAGTTGGCTTCCGGTACTTCAACTTTTTGCTTTTTCAACTTATTACGGCAATCGTCAACTTTATCTTCGAAAACGTCGGCCAACGCAAATATTTCGAGATCATTTCCTGCTTCCAAAAAATTGAGAGCCGCTCCGGTTCCACGATTGCCACATCCTACCAAACCAGCTCGCAGTCGTTTACCATCAGGAGCTTTATCAAGCAAAGGAGGAAATACATAATCAACAGCTTTTTTACTTTTTCCGCAGGAACTAAGCGCACTGATTCCTGCCAGACCAGCAGCACCAATTAATGCCGTTTTTTCAAGAAAATTCCTACGCGAAAGTTGATTTTTTTCCATGATCTATTCGTTTTTATTTTTTTCTTTTTGAATTGCATTGGGATTGTATTCACAAACAACCCTAAAACCTACACTTTTACAATCGGAGTACCACCAAATACTTTTCGGAATTTGAGGATCAGTTTGCAACCACTCAATGGTGTGCGTAAAATCGCGGTGGGCTACTCTTAAATCTTTTGCACTATTTTTATATGAACCTCCACGAACGACATGTTCTGTTCCGTTTCTGGGGCCACGTGGATTTTTCACCACTCCTTTTGGATATTTTGCATAAACCTGAGGATCATAATAATCCAAACAAAATTCGGCAACATTACCCAACATATTCTTCAACCCGAATGGATTGGCTTTTACCTTTGAAGGTGGTTGAGTTTTAAACGGACTGTTTTCCTGGTAAATCACATACGAATTGATAACAGTTGTATCAGGTCCGAAAATTTTATGCAAAATTCCATCGGTCTCATAATCTTTAGGCGATCCTCCAAAGAAATAAGGTCCGGAGGTTCCACCACGCGCAGCATACTCCCACTCAGCTTCGGTAGGAAGACGATAATTTTTACCCGTTACACTGCTTAACCAGCGACAATATGTTTCTGCTGCATGGTGAGACATGGTAATGGCTGGTCGGGTACCTTTTCCCCAACCCTGGTCTGGTGCCCCCCAGGGTGGAGTTGCACCGGAAATTCCATCAACATCGTTATCTGTTTCTTCTGCTTCCTTTCTTCCCTGCGAACTGGTAGCATTAAAAAAGGCCAGATATTCATCCCAGGTTACTTCAACCTGCGCAATCCAGAAACTATCCAGTTGCACTTCCCGTACTGGTCCTTCGTTTATCTGGCGGTAGGGTTCATTTGCAGGACTACCCATTTTAAATGTACCTCCGGGAATTGCAACCATTTCAAAAGAAACTGCTGTTTCCGGAATCTTTTCTTCAAATGATACGAATTTTGTTACTTGAGCCGGCTCCTTAAAAATTTCTTTCGGAGCTGTTTCCTGTTCCTCTGTCACTGTTAGACCAATTTCACCACGATAGTGCCCTATTCCCTGGTGACATTTTATGCAGGAAGTACTTTCAGGATTACGCAAATATTTTAAATGAGATTCCGCACCAAGCGAATTTAGTGTGGATGGAAATAAATTAGTGTGACATTTTTTACAACCATCTTCATAAACGAAACGTTTGGCTGCTTCCGGTGTTCTTTTATCAGCCCAGTTAATTTTGCTTACATCTTGTGTAGTGTTTACATAAATATCGTGAAAACCATGATATGCTTTCCGTACCAAATACCGAACCGGTTGATTTTCCGGAGGCAAATGACAATCGACACATTTTATTGAAACACCACTACGGGTATTATGATGCACGGATAGTTTCCAACTGGCATCAGCTTCCGGGTGCGCATGGCACGAAACACAATATTTATCGGAGGAAGTATAATGAATTGTTTTCTTAAATAGAGCCAGAAACAAAATAGCCGTAAGGCCACCGGCAATAAACAACAGATAATGTTTACGTTTGATCGTATTTTTCGCCATTCTAAGTAAGTTTATATACAAGTATAATATTTCGTAATTAGCTGAAACTTAATGAGGCAAGTATTGATTGTTTAATTTTATCTTAATTTTATCTTAATTAGTTTTGGAACTATTTGAAATAAAATATTTTACAAATATTTAAAATAATTTAATATTTATCTGTATTCTTAAAAAAAAATATACTTTTGGGAAGAAAATAATTAAAAATTAAGAAAAGAGCCTACATTAATTTTGGAGTATATGAAGGTTAATTTAATAAGATATTTATTGCTATTTCCGGTTGTATTCTTTTCATTGCAAGGACAAAATCTTTATGCAACCGAGTTTTCGGATTATTCATTTTTAATAGCCAAAGGAAATGCAACTAATATCAATAATCCAGACTTTTGGGAGTTTCTTGAAGCAAATAATTATTCCGGGATTGAATTAAAAGTTGAAGAGCAAAAAAATAATATTATCATCCCCGGAATAAATGAAAATTTTAACTCGTTTCTCCAACAGATTAACAAAATATTTATAGAAAATACATCAAAAGTAATTCCGGTCTTTTTAAATTATAACGGGAATATTACTGTTCTCGACTCCATTATCAACAACTCACCAGTTTCTTCGGAAATTTTCTATTTGCCGCAGGGAGAAACCTGGCCCTCACTTGAGTATTTAATACAGGCAAAACGGCGGGTAATTTTTTTTGTTGACGGGAATTATACTGGTGAAAGCCATATCCTGCATAGTCTTTCTAATTATGTCCTTCGTATTTCGGCCAAAGAAATGACGGGAAAAAGTGGAATTTATACCACTTCTCCCCGTGTAAACATGGAGTTATTTATGGTTGATCATTTCAATGAATTGCCCGTAAAATCTCCACCTTCTCGTCTAAGCCGCCACATGATTCCTGATTACATTAATTTTCTACTCGAAAACTGGACCCGATATGGAAAACGTCCTAATTTTATTTTCATTGGAAACGATTATTCCAGTTTCCGGTTTATCATTACCCAACTTAATTCTTTTACATGGATTAACGGCTCGGTTAAATTCTCCGGAAAAACCATGGAAAAAGTATACTGGCGAAATCCCGATGTATCCATCACCGGGGGAAAATTCAGCTTTCCATACCGAGGAGGTGAAGAAATCACCTTGTCACCATTTGTACCAGGGTATCGAATGACTCCCCAACAAATTGTGGTAACGGGTGAAATGGATGTACCCGAAAGTTACACAATAATTGCAACACCATTAAAACTCAGCGACAATCTTACTGGGAGTTTTGGTTTTGAGGGAATTGTTATGAATGCCCTGGAACCAGAAAAAGTGTATAATGGTGAAAATTATTCGTTCACACAGGATATTGAACGTGGAAATGTATTAAAACTACCGGAGAATGCAAGTATTAATCTTGGAAATCCGGAAGATTTTGGATTGCGAAACAGTAGCTTCACTGTAAGTTGTTTTGTTAAGTTTACCGAAATTCTGGAACATGGAGACAATGCGGTTCTTGGTAACTACGAAAGTGAATACCGGCGTGGATTGCATTTAATTTTACGTTCAGGACATCCCTATTTTGGATTATATTCAAATGATTATATTTCTGACATTAAACTGCAGCCCAACGTTTGGTACCATCTGGTTTGGCGTTACATTATTGAAACTGGAGAACAAACCATTTTTCTTAACGGAAGAAATATAGGCGGCTCTGACGGACATCCGCCTTTCTTGGGCACTGGTGATATTCATTTGGGAAGTGCATTATCGAAAGGAGCCAGCCTGCGCGGCTATATCGATGATTTGAATTTCTGGAGCCGCCCATTGGGAATTGAAGAAATTAACCGGCTTGCCTTGAATGAAAGTATTGTTTTGCCGCAACCTAAAAAACGGGAAGGTACACTTCAGAAACTTCCTTTTAAAATTATTGGATCAACTTTTTTAGGAATCCTATTGGTTTTAGCTGCTTTCTTTGCTTTAAAGAAAAAACATATTACAACGCCGATTGCAAATTTACCCACCCGGTTTACTTACAACGCAAACAGCATCCAGTTATTTGGGAAATTCAAAGTAATTGATAAAGATGCAAATGACATTACTATACTTTTTACACCGAAAGTAAAAGAACTATTTCTTTACATACTTATATATTCTGTGAAAAATGAAAGTGGTGTCAGGGTTGAAGATGTTGATGTAAATCTATGGCCGGGAATTGAAGCCGGCAAAGTAGCCAACAACCGCGCGGTAACATTAAATAAACTTCGGAAAATTTTACTCAAAATCGAAGGAATTGAAATTGTAGTTCAAAATAAACGATTACATGCGGTAACTGAACCCCCATTTTTTTGCGATTATACAGAAGCTTACCATCTTTGCCAGCTAACCGGAGAAATGTCACGTCATGAGTTGGAAACCTTTTTCTTCTTTGTGAAAAAGGGACGTTTTTTGAAAGAGACAATCTGGCCCTGGCTTGACGATATGCGTGGGTTAACCGGAAGTATGGTTATTGATAACTTGCTGAAACTGGCATCTAATTATAGAAAAGAAAAGAAATTGGATGAGATTGATGCCATTTCGCGACGAATTCTCGATTACGATGACCTGAACGAAGAAGCTATTTTTCTTCAAATATGGAGTTTACAGCAAACCAGTAATATTCATCTGGCCAAATTTAATTTTACTTCTTTTTGTTCAAAGTATCAGGAAAATCTGAATGAAGCATATCCTATGAATTTCGATGAATTCATCCAGTTCTACTCTTCTCAGGTTTAGAATGTATTCTGATTCTCAAGTAATTATTAAGGCTATTTACCGTAGGGATGTATCATTTATGTCCGAAATTGAATATTGTATATTTGCAATTAATTTCATTCAGAAAAAGGATAAGAAATGAAAAACCTGAGTTTCGAAGCAGTTATTTTCGATATGGATGGAGTAATTACCCAAACAGCCATTATACATGCAGCCGCCTGGAAAAAAATGTTTGATGAATATTTACGCAAGCGAGAAGATTTATACGGTGAACCTTTCCGTGAATTTACGTATTCAAATGACTATTTAACCTATGTAGATGGTAAACCACGTTACAAAGGAGTTGCTTCGTTCCTGAGATCGAGAGGAATTGAACTTCCTTTCGGCGATGCTATTGACGCACCTGGAACAGAAACCATTTGCGGACTCGGAAATCGTAAAAATGAGGCTTTTAACGAAGTAATAGAAAAAGATGGTGTGGAAGTTTTCCCTTCGACTGTAACATTGATAAACGATCTAAAGCGAGCCGGAATTCAGCTGGGTGTGGCTTCGTCGAGTAAGAACTGCAAACAGGTGCTCGAAGCAGTTAATTTGCTCGGTTGGTTTGGAGCCCGCGTCGATGGTGTAGTTTCGGCAAAGTTGGGACTGCACGGAAAACCGGAGCCAGACATTTTCACTACCGCCTGTAAAATGCTGGGGACTTCGCCGGCCAAATCAATTGTTGTGGAAGATGCCGTTTCCGGTGTTCAGGCAGGAGCAAAAGGTAAATTCGGACTGGTTTTGGGAATTGCGCGAGAGAATAATTCCGTCGAACTTCAGCAAAACGGAGCTGACTTTGTTGTAACTGATTTAGTTGAAATAAATGGTCTTCCCGAATTAAATGCACTTTTCCTGAAATACAGGGGAAATAAATAAGCAGATCCTTTCTTTAGATATTAATGCAAAATCAGCTAATCTCATGAACACTTTTTTGTAAAAAATCGCGTGTGTAATAATCTTTGTCAACAATCTCGCCGTTCCAAACGATAATATCAAGGTCTATGGTACGCGGACCAAACTTTGGCGCAGTTCTGTCGCGTCCCAGATCATCTTCAATTTCTTTTAACTCATGGTTCAATGACTCACGATTATAAGCAGTACTGATTTTTACAGCACCGTTGGTAAAATAAGGCTGCTCTGAAATACCAATTGGTTTCGTTTTCAAAAAGGAAGAAACACGTAGCACCTTCACTTTCGTTTTAAGTATTTCAAGCATTCTCCGAATATTCTCTTCAGCATCGATATTGGAACCAATTCCAATGATACATTCATTCATCTCCGGGCCTCCATTTCCAGTGAAACCGATTGGGCAAAACGCAAAGCATGTGGTTTATCCACCTCCACTTTTGCCCATTGTACCCGTTCATCTTCCATTATTAAATCCAGGATTTTTTGGGTGAGTACCTCCAGCAGTTTAAACCTGCCATCCTGAACCAGTGCAATTACTTTTTTCGTTATTGTTTTGTAATCGAAAATATCCAATGGTTCGTCAGCTTCAAGCGCTGTTCGCGGAATATCAGCTTCAATTTCATAATTAATAATTACATCTTGCTTGTTCACCAGCTCTTCCGGATTAAACCCGATGTAGGTTCTGAGCAATAAATTTTTAATCCTGATTCTTGCCATATTTATTGAGATTACACATTTTGTCCTAAATTTTCGCCGCCGTCGGCAAACAACAATTGCCCGGTGAGGTGGTCGTTTTCCAGAATAAAATCAACGCTTCTTAAAATCGGTTTTACCCCGCCCGGCCTTTTCATGGGAATAGTTTGAGCCAGTTGCAGCAGGTAGTTTTCATCTTTGTCTTCCGGTGGCAACGTAACTCCCGGTGCAATGGCATTCACCCTTATTTCCGGGCCAAATTCAAGCGCCGCCATTTTTGTAGCTTCCCATAATCCTTTTTTTGAAAGCGAATAGGCTGCAAAATTAGTTTTATTGGTTGTCACCCGCGTATCGATAAAATTGATGATATTGCCCGTTTTACAGTAAGCCGCAAAATCACGCATCAAAAAAAACGGAGATTTTAAATTCACACATATTTGTGCATCAAACAATTCTGTCTTAGTTTCGGCAATGTAACCCGAATCGAAAACAGATGCGTTGTTAACCAGCAATTGAAATTTTCCATATTCTGAAACCACTTTCGGAATTAGATTTTCCACTTCTTCCGGTGACTGTAAATTGGCTTTTATACGGTGAAATTGTTGATTGAGATACCTGTTCTTCAGTAATTCTTCCAAAACTTCAGCCGGTTTCTCTGATCGATTAAAATGAATAATCACATTCCAGCCTTTTTCAGCAAGATGTTCGGTTAAAGCCCGGCCAATTCGTTTTGAAGCACCCGTAATT
>Ga0102953_1002815_pt1 | contig 10031 bp, 5 predicted proteins | sample SalPon2A_C_D2_MG_FD_78509 | JGI IMG/M metagenome (GOLD analysis project Ga0102953, IMG submission 78509) | Soil microbial communities from South San Francisco under conditions of wetland restoration - Salt Pond MetaG R2A_C_D2_MG | ecosystem: Environmental > Terrestrial > Soil > Wetlands | place... | reverse complement strand
GCCATTCTGATCCGGTAGCCAGGGATTGCAAAGAATGTCATCGTTTCAAAGATAATAAATTTGATTTTAAGAGGCTGATCCCGGCCCGCGCCGATTGCACCGCAAAGTGTCATCAGGAGATAGGGAAATCAGAGCATGTGCATGGTCCAGTCGGCGCCGGTGTTTGTATCTCTTGTCATACTCCCCATGGCAGCAAAAATCGTGGATTTGTCGTTAAAGAGGGTAGTGCTTTATGTACCAGCTGCCATCAGGACCGCCATGAAGAATTTGAGCGCGAGGTTTTGCATCCGGCCCTGGAGGACGGTTGTACGGGTTGTCATAACCCCCACGAGTCTTCCAAGCGTTATCAATTGGAATACGAGGGGGATTCGATTAGCGCCTTATGTTTTAATTGCCACGATCAAGACATGTTTATGCGGGAAACACAACACTCGCCGGTCGAGGAGGGTGACTGTGTCGCCTGCCACCAGCCGCATTCTTCCGATAATTCTTCCCTGTTGATTGCGCCGGTCGAGGGCGGCGCTCTCTGCTTTGAGTGCCATGACTATATGCAAGAAGATATGCAAAAGGAATATATACATTCGCCGGTAGAGGAGAGTTGCACCGAATGTCATGACCCCCACAGCTCAAATGCCTCGTATATGCTCAAGAAGCCGGGAGGCGACTTGTGTGCCATGTGTCATCGGGAATATACTCCGGAGATATATGAAGCGATTGATAACGCTAAAACGGAGCATCCTCCGGTTGCCGAGGGCCAATGTGTTGAATGCCATCGGCCCCATTCCTCAGACAATCCGTCATTACTGGCTGATTCCATGGAAAAACTTTGTTTCACATGTCATGATGATTTGGGTGCAGTTGTAGCCGAAAGCGCAAACCGGCACGGGCCGGTAAAGACCGGCGACTGTACTGCCTGCCATAATGTGCATGGTTCCCCGTATGAGCGTCTGCTTGTCCGCTATTTCCCGGTTACTTTTTACAGTTCATATAGCAAGAATAAATATGATCTATGTTTCGGTTGTCATAATCCGGATATTGCCAGGACAAAGCGAACCGAGAACCTGACGGGGTTTCGTGACGGTAGTTATAATCTTCACTTTTTTCATGTGAATAATGAAAAAGGCAGGACTTGTATTGCCTGTCATGACCCCCATGCCAGCAACCAAGCCAAGCACTTAAGATACGAGGTGCCATTCGGAGCGTGGAGTTATCCGATCAATTATACCAAGACGCCTACAGGTGGGTCTTGTGTGGTTGGCTGTCATGCGCCCAAGCAGTACGACAGGCAAAATCCCAAAATCCAGAGATAGCCGTTTCTTAACTTAAAGTAATCATTGGCATAAATCAGCTTACTTAAGGCAGGTATGTTGTTGGTAATATCTTTTCATTGACTCCCGGGTTTGCCGATGCACTTTTTTGATATGGTCGGGCTAGTTTTTGGGTATGTCTTGCTCTGGAGCCCTGATCAGACCTGAAGGGCAGCTTTTATTGTGTAATGGATATGCGTAAACAAATTAAATCCAGCCAAGCTCCGGGGACTTATTCTGTTAATCCTTATGTGTGGGTGCTCTTTTCAATCATACTTTTGCAGTCAATTCCAGGGACGGCCGAGGCAGGTTTAATTTATGGCGGACAATTTGATACAGTTCAAGATGAGTACGGAGTCTTTCAAGAGACAGGCAATAACAATGTAACCCTAACTTTGCGACAGGATGTTACCAACTTTATTTCGACCGATGAAACTATTCGTTACAGTAACCGTTGGGCGGCAGACTCTCCTTCAACAGATACATTGTCTTCCAGTGTAGACCTGGTTGATGAAAACGCGCTACTCCGCATTAATATGTCGGCCTTGAACGATACTTCATTGGCGAATAATAATCGGAACTTCGATAGAAAGACATATGAGATAGGGGTTAGCGGAAAATGGGAAGATAATCTGATCCCTTCTTTGAAAGTGGTAGCAACCAGAGAGGAAACTGTTCCTCCCGAAGGAGTTGTGGGATATACCGGGGAGGAGACGAATACAGTTACTTCTGCGCTCTCTTGGCGACGAAACCACTTTTCCGCTTACTATAGCTACTATTGGAGTGGCGGTGACGAGAAAAACCCCGAAGCGGGTGGGGCGCAAAGCCATCAAACCAGGGAGACCCATCAAGTCTCGGTTAATTATCGAAATGATTTGTCGAGGTGGTTACGGGTTAATATCGGCCAGGATTACGGGACGAGGTTGGTCGAGCGTGATGCCGTTTCTTCAATTGGGGCGGCAATCCCTCAAACTATCTTGGAGGTCAGATCAGGTTTCGATAATACCCCTGCAGATCCTTTTGAGGCGACGACTATCAATCCGTCCCTTCGAGACGGCAATGTTGCTAATGCCGCTTACAGTGTTGCAACTAATAGCAATTCTAATAATATCCTATTGGCGTTGACCAGCCAAGTTGATCGCATTTATCTTTACACCGCGACCGATTTGACTCTGGCGCCTGCATCTTTGAATGGTTTGACATGGGCCCTTTATACCAACGATCTTCTTGGTGGAACTGCATGGAATGATGCGACCACGGCTATCGGTAGTGTAACCTATAACAACTTGTTGAAACGATTTGAAATAGCAATTACCCCTCTTTCCGAAAATTATGTGAAGGTAGTTCTTGATGTTCCTTTGTCCGGGCCTGCAATAGATTTTACTGAAGTTCAGGTGCTGAATAGTAGTGTGAATCTAAGTGGTGGTTACGTGAACCGGGAAAATACGACTAATACAGATCTTGTTTTTAGCGGCAACCTTTCAAGGAAATGGTCGTATAATTATCGTTTTGGTTTCACATCTAATGTTATTGAAGAGCCCAATTCCTTTAAACAGGATCGGCTGCGGCATTCTGCTGATTTAGGATATAGTTCCGGCGATGGTAGCTTTTCTTCAAAGTTTTCTTTCGGTTCATTCGTTACTGAAAGTGACAAGGCGGATACCGGACAAAATCACTATGGAGTGGATATTTTTAAAACTTTGCTGCCGACATTGAGTGTTTCGGGTGGCTGGGAGAGGGCAGAGACAAGTAAGGAAGCCGAAAAAATTTCCCAGAGCAACGCATACTTTTTTTCTACTAAGGCCAAGCTTTACCCAGACTTGAATATGTCTTTCTCGATAGATCTTAATGAGAGCGAATCATATATAACGGCTATTACAAGCAGTTCAATGTCAACTGGCTTGACGGTAACCTCTCGGATAAAACAAGGAATGGTCCTTACTTTGAAGGAATTTTACAGTCGACAAAAAGGGAGTTCGGTCGACCCTGATAGAGCTAGTGCAGATCAATATAAATCTACAGCCGCTCTTCAATGGCGAGTTTCGAACAGCATCAATCTAAACAGCCTGGTATCTTATACGGATGATGGTTACATTGATTATAATTTACAAATGTCTTTGATATTAACCGATAATATGCTTTTTTCTGCTAATTATGCATTCTCAAAGCAAGAAAAACAAACAAAGTCCGGCTCAACTGTCTTGGATTGGTATCCGGCGAAAAAGCTTCGCCTGTCAGGTGGTTGTTTTTACAAAGCTGATGATTCGACCATTGGCAACGAGTTTAGAGCTTTTGCGCGTTTGTCGATAGGCTTTGCTTTACCTTGAGATAATAATTGTTTTGCATTAGTGCTAAAGATATTAACGAACATAACAGGAGAGGGAGATGCAGAGATTCACTTCAGCCGTATTATATGTTACGGTTTGTTTATCATTGCTCGGGTGTAGTGGTAAATTCACCAGCGAAGAATTTCTCCGGCAAGACGTTGACTTTGACTCGATAAGACGAGTAGCTGTGTTGCCCTTTCTGAATCATACGAGTGACAAGTACATTAATGAGAGAATCAGGAACGTTGCGATCACTCAGATACTGGCCAACGGCGTTGCTGATGTGGTTGATCGCGGTATTGTCGACAGTGTTCTTTATGAAGAGGTTATCGATCCAAGACAGCCTATTGACTTGATAAATCTGAAGCGTCTCGGGCAACGTCTTAACGTCCAGGCTTTTTTGCTGGGTGATGTGGATATGGTGACAAGCAATAGCGTCGGCGGATCTTCAGGTTACCCCCAGTTGGGCTTGACAATTAGATTGGTTGAGGCGCAGTCTGCTTCGATTTTATGGCAGAGTAGTGGTCATTGGACATCGGAATCATTTGTTGGGAAAATGTTCGGTATTCCTCCCAGCGACAGTTATCACGTTAACATTAAGTTGCTGCATAATATGATCGAAAGTTTAGCTAAACGATAGATTGAAAATTTGGTATAATCAAAAGCTTGTAAAACTAAAAATAGTTGTGCCACGCGATGTTATTTGTGTTTTGTCTGATTTGTTCTTGGCAGGAGGTATGATGCTGCGGCGTATTTTATTTATCTTGTTTTTTATTATCCCTGTGTGCGGGAAAGGGATTGTTGCAAACGCCGAAACTCTTGCGATTTTTCCGATTGAGGACTTAAGCCAAGGCATAAACGGAGTTAATTGGGAGATATCCGATTATTTGGCTTGGGAAATGGACCGGCGAGGATTTGATGTCATAGCCAAGGAGGAGGTGGTTCCTTTTATGGCACGGCATCGGATGCGTTGGCTCGGCTTTATGGATACCAAGAGTATTGTTTATGCCAACGAGGAGTTAGGGGCGGATATGGTCTTGTTTGGTACGATATCCGCTAAAGGGGAAGGAAAGGCTGTCTCTCTCGGGCTGACTCTCTATCTGGTAAGGACAAATGATACGCGAACCATTTGGACGGGGACTGGAGGCTTGAGCGGTGAGGATATCGTAAATGTTTTAGGGTTAAACGAGGAGTCAGAGAGAGAGGGATTAATGGCAAAGCTGACTCTGGAAGTTTTGAAGAGTTGGCCCGCCGACCTGAATCTTGTCGCTCCCCCGCAATTTCCCTTGGAAATCGATGATTACAATTTAAAGCCGGAATTCGTGCAACGTGGCGATAAAGTTTCCTGCACTGTGACCTTGCGATCCGAATGGGCGGAAGAAGATATGCCCAGGGTATTTTTTAAAGCCGGTGGGCGTGTTTACCGTGCGAATCCATCCAGGGACAATAAAGAATATTCTAGTGATTGGATTGTTGCGGACAGCGATGGAAGATACCCGGTAACAATGGTCGTTAACTGGCCTTCCGGAAGGAAGAAAGTCTCTTATATCGGCGCTTATCGTGTTGACAGCACACCCCCGCGGGTCGTACTTGATTTAAAAGGTGTACAGTTGAAAGGGACGGTTGCCTTTCGTGACAAAATCATCATTGTTCCTAGGATGCTGCGTCGTGAGCCTGTTGCGCGATGGAAATTACGGGTTGATGATGAGATGGGTAAGGAACAGATGAGTTCCTATGGGTACGGAAATCTTCCGATGCGTTTTGTCTGGAATGGTTTAGGGCGCGAAGGTTGGCCTGCGGAGGAAGGTATTTATAAAATAAGTTTGCAGGTATGGGATAGGGCCAATAATGTTTCAGAGGCTATTGAGCCTGTTGCTGTAGCCCGAACTCCACCGACCATGGTTCTGGAGGCCAAGAACCGGGGGCGTGACATGATAGTAGATCTAAGCCACGAGGGTAATGTCCCTGTTGCTTTTTGGCGAATGGAAATGAGAGACGAGGAGGGTTCTGTTATTAAGGTGGCGGAAGGCGAGGAGTTGCCTGTACAGATGGAGTTAAACCGGCCAAGCAATACAATCAAGGTTGCCGATGAATTGAAGTCTCCCAGTAAAACGATTAAGGTTGCCGATCAACTCAAACCACCCAATAAAACGATTAAGGTAGCGGAGCAACTTAAACCACCCAGTAAAACGATTAAGGTTGCCGATAGATTGCAGCCCCCCAAAAAAGGCACTACCATAAAAGTTGCTCAGGGAGAGCCCCTGCAAACAGACGGAATCCATCCTGAAGACAAAGATAAAAGAAAGGTTGAAGCAACCATCATCATCAGGGATATCCTTGGCAATATTACGAAAAAGAGAATCAGCGATCTTGACGATTATTTCGAGCAACAGAGAATTGCCAGGGAAGGTAAGTCGGAGAAAGAATCTGCGGCACCGGTTTGGCTTGAAAATTTTTGATTAGCTGTGGGGGATGCTCGTCTTTTTCGACAGTTGCATTTTGTTTATGAAAAGAAATAAACCGGCGGCTAGTTTGGGTAGGTTGGCGTTAATTTTGGTATTGGCGTCTACCTTGTCGTCGTGTGCCTTTAAAGAGAAACCGGTGCTTATGGAGATGGGCCCTCTTCCTTTTGCAGGCAATATATGCAGGATTGCAGTGTTACCGTTTACTAACCAAACGGGACACCCTGGTACAATCGGAACGGCATATACACGTGTTTTTACCTCCGAGTTGATTGATTATGGCAATTACATTGTTTCCCAGGAAGGTGATGTTCGCAAAATACTTCAACAAATGAAAATGATACCTGGAGAAACTTTGAGTTCAGAGCAGTTACGGGCGTTGGCGGATAGATTAGGTGTGCAGATTGTCATTACCGGAGCCGTTTTGGAAATGAGCGAACGAGACAAATCCGGGAGAAACCTTGATCCCGCCTTGGCCGTCGTTGTAAGGGTTTTGGAGGCTTCTTCCGGCAGGACACTTTGGATTACCTATGATGCATCTGAAGGTAATCAGTATCAGATTATTATGCATTTCGGGTTGATTAACTCTATGAACGCTTTAGCGAAAAGGTCCGCTCTGGAGATTCTCGATTTGTGGAAAAAAAAGGGGTTTGAAAAATGTTCAGAATAATAAGTTTATTTATTTGTTTGGCTACTTTTCTTTTCGTAGGCGTGTCGGCAGTTGCATCCGAAGAAATATTACTCTCCTTAGGAGATGAAGAATATACGGCCCAGGATTTTCGTGAATGGTGGAAACATTGGGAAGAGCCAGGTCTTGAATTTCCTGATACACCCCAGGAATTTGTTGATTACCTTCTGTTGGTAGAGGAAGGAAGACGGATGGAATATGGTTCGACCCCTGAATACAAAAGGAAACTGAATATATTTTTGAAGGTGCGGGCACTTAACGCCTTAAAATACGATGAAGTTGACTCGAAAATTAAAATAACCGAAAAACAAGTTCGTGATTATTACAAAGACAATTATACACCAATTTGGGTTTTACAAATTTTAAGTTACGATGATTATGACAAGGCTAAAGCTGTTGCCGAGGAACTAAAGGCTTTTAACGGTCAAAAAGGCGGGAGTTTAGTATTTGCCGATTACACTGGTGTTAAAGCTGAAGATGGTGGGCCTGTGGCCTATGAGCAGGTATCAGTTGATCCGGTCACTATTCGTAAAACGAATAATGAACTCTGGTTTCCGGTGATTTCTAATCTCCAAAAATGGTATGTGTCAGATCCTTTATTTCTCGAAGGCAAAGGTCGGTATGTGGTGATTCGCATCGAAGATATTATCAATGATCCAGGCGAGGAAGCCTTCAAAAAGAAGCAACGTCTTATAGAACAAACCTTAGAAAAGCAAAGAGCGCATCAGTTGACACGAGAGATGCTCGAAAAATTTAAAAAAGAACAACATGTAAAGATAGACGAAGAACTAATTAAAAAAATAAATGTCGTAGATGAATTTCCCGAGGAAGTTTTAAATAAGCCGGTGATAATGATGGACGGGATGAATATGACGGCGGGGTTGTTAATTCAGAACATCAAAAAACAAATGCCTGTGCGGGGTGGCATGGATGACGATGAATTGAAAAATTATATGGTCAATAGTATCGTGAGCCAAGTAGTTACGGATAATGCTGCGCTGAATCGCCATTACGAAAAGAAACCGCCCCTTAAAGCAGTTTACAGTTTTTATTCGGATAATTTATTAAGGAAATTTGTTGAAGCGGAACTAAGGAGGGGTATCAAAATTTCTGAGGAGGAGATAAGAGGTTATTATGATAAAAACCTATCCTCTTACACTCTGCCGGTTAGGGATGCATATGCTATTATTAAGGGCGATTTGGATTCTCTGAATGCTTTCTCTGCCGATGTTTCTAAAGGGAAAGACTTTTTTGACCAGGCTTCGGAACACTCGTTGGAGGCGAAGATCAAAGCAGATAACTCCGATCTAATCAGGCCTGAAATAAGATCTCAGTTGGCCGATTTGCATAAAGATGAAGTCAGTCGCCCTTTTGCGCTCGACTCTGAATATGCGATTGTAAGACTCCTTAATAAAGAGGAAGCTAAAATCATCCCTTATGCGCAGGTCAAGTCGCAAATAGAAAAAAAGATAAGGAATGAAAAGTTCGTGGTTGCTAGAAAAAATTACCTTACAGAGTTGAAATCTTTATTGGGGATAAAAATTAATCAGGATGTCTGGAGTAAACTTAAAAAAGAGTATGTGAAATGAAGACCGCTACGAAGACCTATCTTCTCCTAGCCGCTATTGCGATATTGATTTTATCGGCGTGTGCTGCCCAGCAAAATAGAGCCACGGCGAGAAAATCCTGTTTGGATTGCCATTCAGACATGGCCGGAAAATTTTCAACTGGAATAATCCATCAGCCTGTCAAAAAAAAGGACTGCAAGGCGTGTCACCGGCCCCATGGTCTATTGGGAGGATTGTACCTTAAACAGAACATTCCTGAGCTGTGCTTCGGATGTCATGATGCAATGCGGGCGCAGATGAAAAAGAAATCCTTGCATAAACCTTTTACTAAAGGCGAGTGTTTGAAATGCCATGAAGTGCATAACAGCCCCAATGAAAAATTGCTTAACATTGAAAAAAAGAAATTGTGCTTTACTTGCCATAGCAACCAGGAATTTGTCGGGCCATTCGTGCATAAGCCGGTCGAGGAAGACTGTTTTTTATGCCACCAGGCTCATGGGTCTGACTATGGAAAGCTCCTGAATCTCGAGACGGACACTCTTTGTCTTGGTTGTCACGTTGCAGGGGAAGAAGGATTTTTAGTTGCCCATAAGAAAATTCCAGTGGTTTCTGGTTGTTTGAATTGTCATAATCCACATAGTTCAGCATCTAAGGGGCTGTTAAAGAAATTTGTTCATGAACCGATTAAGGATGGACTTTGTTTTGATTGCCATCAGGTTAATGACAAAAATGAATTAACAATAGTATCGACTGACATTAAATCTCTATGTCTTTCTTGCCACGATGAAGAAGTAAAAGATCCGGTTGTTCACCCCGCTTATTTGCAAAATCCATGTACAACATGCCATGAGGTCCATGCCAGCAAGTATGAATACATCTTGAATAAGCCGGAGGGAGTATTGTGTTTAGAATGTCACCAACAAAGTTTTCCGAAGGGAATGAGAAAAAACCAGATCCATTCCCCTGTTGCGTACGGTGACTGTGTTTCATGTCACAAAGGGCATTCCTCCCAACAGCCGATGTTGTTAGTCAAAGAGAAGAGTAAGTTGTGTTTCGGTTGTCATGATAGTAACGCTTATGCCGAAGGAGGCGTTACCCATCCACCAGCGGCAGAAGGTGCCTGTCTGGAGTGTCATTCCCCTCATCAGGCAAAAGAGAGGAAACTGTTGAGGCGTAAGGAGGAAGAACTTTGTCTTTCTTGTCATGATATAATCAAAGCGGAAAAGGGGTTGTATAGCATTCATTATCCGTTCGGCACTGGAAACTGTTCTGGTTGTCACCAGCCCCATAAGAGCAATCAACGCCCATTGTTAAAGAAACCCCTGGCCGGTGGCGCTCTTTGTTTCACATGTCATGATGAATTAGCTAAGGCGGCGGCAGAAAAAGGGAGGCATGAGCCATTTGCGAAAGGGGATTGTACCGAATGTCACGTTGCCCATGCCAGTGATTTTATGCCGATCATGAAAAAACAAAAAGGCAAGGTCTGTCTGGAGTGCCATGATTTGATCAAGGAAAAATTAGATAACGACAAGGTGAAGCATGTGCCATTTGCTGATCAAAATTGTCTGGCGTGTCACGGTGGGCACGGAACATCCGGTATAGAAGGAAATTTAATTCTACCCAAAATGCAATTATGTCTGACATGCCACGTTGATATAGATAAATATTGGCAGAGTGGG
>Ga0102953_1002814_pt1 | contig 10040 bp, 7 predicted proteins | sample SalPon2A_C_D2_MG_FD_78509 | JGI IMG/M metagenome (GOLD analysis project Ga0102953, IMG submission 78509) | Soil microbial communities from South San Francisco under conditions of wetland restoration - Salt Pond MetaG R2A_C_D2_MG | ecosystem: Environmental > Terrestrial > Soil > Wetlands | place... | reverse complement strand
GCCGAGTGAGTCGACCCCGGGCCGAGCGTCGCCCAGAGGCCGTTTACGCTGGAAGTATTGACCAGATGCCCCTCGTCCGCTTTGACCAACAGTGGAACAAAAGCGCGGCTACAGTAATAAACACCGTACCAGCAGATGTTGAAAACACGTTCCCATGTCGCGCGCGCGTCCTCATCCAGAAAGCTGGGCGTGTTGCCAATGCCTGCGTTGTTGAACAGCAGATTGACGTAATCCCGCTCGTGCTCGTGCTGCACCTCGTCGCGAAAGCGCAACACGTCCTGTTCGTTGGAAACATCGCATTTGTGGGCGGAGATTTTCCTGCCCTGGGGTGCCTCAGCCTGACACAGGCTCAGGGTCTCGTTCATGTTTTCTTCGATCACATCGCAGATCGCAACGTCGCACCCTTCGGCGAGCAACTGCCGGGCGAGTTCGCGCCCCATACCCGTTCCGCCGCCGGTGATTACCGCCAACTTTCCACTAAAGTCCTTCATGGCGTGCGCCCCTGTTCCCCTTGAAGTCCAATCCTACCAATTTGCGGAAGCCATTACCCCCACTGCCACGAGTGTGCCACGAGCGCGGAATGACCTGGCAAAAGACCCTGTTTTCAGGCCCTGCCGGAACTTTCGCCCGACCTGTTGACGTCGATCAATCCTGCGGAAAAAAAGCATCAGTAGAGTTAATTCATGGCCAGGAGATGGCGATGGACAAGACGCAGGCAAAAGCCGCCTTATTGGCGATGAAACAGGATTTAACGGGGAGAGTGGAACGCACTCACCACCGACTTCATCAGCGTGGAGAACGGGTGAGCGCAAACTTCGCCGAACAGTCCGTGGAGATGGAAAACCAGCAGTTGGTGATGTCGCTGGATGCCGACGGCAAGCAGGAATTGCGTGACATCAATGCCGCGTTGGCGCGCATCGAAGCCGGGACCTACGGGGAGTGCACACACTGCGGCCAGCAAGTTGCCGAGGCACGGCTGCAAGCGCTGCCGCACACGGCACTTTGCATTGACTGCGCCAAGTCGCAGGAGGAATGAAAATGCTCAAGCTCAGCCAGGTTGTGGTTGCGGTCGACCCGCAACAGGAACACCAGCCCGCACTGGACAAGGTTCTGACCCTTGCCCGGCTGGACGACTTCGACATCACACTACTGTCCGTCGAGTACAGCCAGTACCTGGTAGAGGGGTATTACTTCGACGCGATCGACCTGCCCAGGTTGAGACAGGAGTTCCTCGATGAACGCCGTGAAACCCTGGAGGCCGTCGCTGCGCCGTTGCGGGAGAAGGGCCTTTCCGTCAGTACCCTGACCGCCTGGGGACATCCTTCCTACGAGGTTATCGTCCGCGAAGCCATGCGGCTCGAAGCCGATCTCGTGATACAGCATACGCGGCAGCATTCCTCGTTGTCCCGGTTGCTGCTCACTCACAACGACTGGCAGCTGGTTCGCTGCTGCCCTGTGCCCTTGCTTCTGGTCAAGGAAGAGCCATGGAAACAGGTCCCACACATCCTGGCCGCCGTCGATCCGATGCATTCACGCAACAAACCTGCGGGACTCGATCACAAGATTCTGCAAATCGCGACGGACATCGCACAACTTACCCAGGGTGAGGAGTTCGTCATCCATTCCTACAATCCCTCGGCCCTTATCGACCGACCATCGACGGAGATCAGGGACGAGCACCAGCGTGCGTTCGACGCCCTGTTGTCCAGTTTCGATATCCCGGAATCGCACAAATTCTTTAACAGCGAGGCCACCGAATTTGCCCTGACCGAAACCGCCAGGGACGCAGAAGCAGACATGGTCGTCATGGGCGCCATCTCTCGAAGCATCCTCTCGGATGTATTCATCGGCAATACCACCGAGAAGGTTCTCGACTTTCTGACCTGCGATATCCTGATTATCAAGCCGGATGGATTTACGCCGCCGATCGTCTCGCATGGATGACATCCAGCGGATTTGTACAAGCTTTTGATTTAAAACACTTATTTTTCGCCTCACCGGATTTTGCGTGCAATTCCTAATAATGAACAACAGGAATACATTACTATCCAAATATTCCGTTTTAACCTGTCTCAAGCATTGGTAGATTTTGCGGCCACTCGGAATTAACCTCAAAGACTCAACAGCCTGGCCGGAGGAAATCTTATGTCAGCGAACCCAAAAGCGGTGGTCTCGCCTTACCTGAAGGAGATCGAAGCACTCACCGCACTGCGCAACAAGCACAAGGACACCTGGAAGGGTATCAACCCCGAATACGCCGCCCGTATGCGCATGCAGAACCGGTTCACGTCCGGCCTCGACATTGCGCGCTACACCGCGGACATCATGCGGCGCGATATGGCGGACTACGACAAGGATTCAAGCCAGTACACGCAATCCCTGGGTTGCTGGCATGGATTTACTGCCCAACAGATGGCCATCGCGGTGAAACGTCATCGCGGCACCATGAACAAGACCTACATCTATCTGTCAGGCTGGATGGTTGCAGCGCTTCGTTCGCAGTTCGGTCCCCTGCCGGACCAGAGCATGCACGAAAAGACCGTGGTGCCGGACCTGATCGGTGAGATCTATACGTTCCTGAAGCAGGCCGATGCCGTCGAACTCGAACACCTGTTCACTGAACTCGACGATATTCGTTCCACAGGGGGCGACGAATCCAAGGTGATCGCAAAGATCGACAGTTTCGAAACCCACGTGGTGCCGATCATCGCTGACATCGATGCAGGCTTCGGTAATGAAGAAGCCACCTACCTTCTTGCGAAGAAGATGATCGAGGCCGGCGCCTGCGCCATCCAGATCGAGAACCAGGTTTCCGAAGCCAAGCAGTGTGGCCACCAGGCCGGCAAAGTCACGGTACCTCATGAAGATTTCATCTCGAAGATCAACGCCATTCGCTACGCGTTCCTGGAACTCGGCGTGCCCAACGGTATTATCGTGGCGCGTACCGACTCCCTGGGTGCCGGACTCACCCAGAAGGTTCCTGTTTCCAAGGAAGCCGGCGACCTGGCGGGCCAGTACAACGACTTCCTCCAGACAGAGGAAATCCACAATGTCGGCGAACTCAAGGAAAATGACATCACCATCCACCAGAAGGGCAAGCTGGTTAAACCGGTCCGTCTCGACAATGGTTTGTATGCATTCCGCGATGGCACGGGCTTCGACCGTGTGGTACTCGACTGTGTCACCAGCCTGCGCCACGGTGCGGACTTGCTATGGATCGAAACGGAAAAACCCAACGTCAAGCAGATCGCCGAAATGGTCAACGCCGTTCGCAACGAAATTCCCGACGCGAAGCTGGTTTACAATAACTCGCCTTCCTTCAACTGGACGCTGTCGTTCCGTGAGCAGGTCTACAATGAATGGAAGGAGGCCGGCAAGGATCTCTCTGCCTATCCCGATCCAAAGAAAGTGGACAAAGGGCTGATGGATGCGAGTCTCGACGGTTCGGAACTCTGCCTCGAGGCCGATGCCTTGATCCAGCGATTCCAGAAGGACGCATCGCGGGAAGCGGGTATTTTCCATCACCTCATTACCCTGCCCACGTACCATGAAACGGCACTTGGCACCGACATTCTCGCAGAAGGCTACTTCGGCGATATGGGTATGCTCGCCTATGTGCGCGAGATCCAGCGTACCGAGATCCGTCGCAACATGGTTACCGTCAAGCACCAGGACATGGCAGGCACCACCATCGGCGACAATCACAAGGAATACTTCGCCGGGGAAAATGCACTGCTTGCCGGTGGCAAGGAAAACACCATGCATCAATTCTAGCGAGCTCACGTTCTTCAACCAGAACGACTTCACAGGGCGGTACATACCGCCCTTTTTTTTGCCGCACTAAAGAGATCTGATCCACGCCGTAGGTAAAGACGCACGCCAATTGACGCATATCGCCCCTTCCGGCGTGGGCCTCAGGCAAGTCAGACTGGTTCCATGAAGTCGCTCATCCTCGCCATCCTGATACTGACCCCGGCAACCGCTGCGCACGGCGATGTCTACAAGTGCCTGGACGCACAGGAACATGCGACCTACCAGGCGACTTCCTGCCCTGCGGGCAGTCGCAGCGTCCCCATCGATCAACGCTACTCCAGCGTACTGCCGCTTGCCCTGCCAGCGCCCGAAGCAAAGGCGCTTGCCGCGCGTCAATCGGAGGAGGTGAGGGCGCATGCCGTTCGCAATCGGCGCATTGGCAAGACGCTGAAGGCCCTCAAGGCCAAGGCCCGGCGATGCAAGGCGCTTAAGGCCAAATACTTCGACCTGCAGAATCGCAACCTCACGCCTGCCAGCGGTGGCGCCATCGACATGAATCTCGTTCGCCAGATGACCGAGGCGTGTTCCAGCTAACAGCGCCTGCCAATTGCCCCCGGTGATATCAATCTGAGATAAGCAGCGGTACCGGCGCGCCGAATCGGACAAATTGGTTAACTTTCAGCCAGCCCGCTGCGGTGTTAATCTCGATATTCGGATCGCTTCATACGGCTTTTGGACATGACGCTTCTTCTCGCCGGCCCTCTTCTCTTATCGGTGCCCGTTGCGTTCTGGCTGCTCACATTCCTGTACAGAAGCCGCCACTTGCGCGAACTGCCCCTGATGCTGCTAATCGGTGGCGCCGCAATCTGGGCTATCGGGTACTCGGCGGAGCTGCTGCTACCGACTCTCAGCACCAAGATGATGATTGTGCCGTTCGAATATCTCGGCATCGTCATCGTGCCATTCGGCTGGTTACTACTGGGCTTGCAGTTGCATGACCAATTGCATCGCATAAAGCCCTGGATGATTCCCCTGCTTCTGGTAATACCCGCCATCACGCTGGTTCAGGTATGCCTGTGGCAGTCGCCGTGGAACTTTTACTGGTCGCGCGTCGTGATCGCCCAGCATGGAACCCTGAAACTGATCGACTTCTCCTACGGCCCCTTCTTCTGGGTTCATATCGTTTACTCGTACCTGCTTCAGGCCGCCGGTGGAATCATGATCCTGGCTTCGATTCTTCGGTCCAGCAATCTTTACACACGGCAACGACTCATATTGGCGCTTGCCCTGTTCCTGCCATGGACTGCAAATGGGGTCTACATCTTCAGGCTGATGCCCATCCCGTTTGACGCCACACCACTGGCCATTATCGTCAGTTCACTTCTGGTTACCGTCAGTGTGTTTCGTTATGGTCTCGGCGACCTGGTACCCATTGCCCGCGAGAAGATTTTTTCGCAGATGCGAGAGGGCGTCATGGTGTTCGATGACAGGCGTCGACTCGTCGACGCCAACGATGCCGCGCTGCAATTGATCGGGACGGGCGGCGATACCCTGGGCAAACGCGCCGAGAGCCTGTTTGCCCGCCATCGGGAACTGCTTGGCCTCTTTGAAGGCACCGGTAACACCGACCTGCTGTACAGCGGATTCAATGGACGCGCCATGCGGGTCACCAGCGAAGAGATCGGCCCAGGCAACCGGGCGCCGTCACGACTGCTTATTTTCAATGACCTGTCGGTTGGCAACCGCATCGAGGCGACCCTGCGGCTTGTCGTCGAAAGCACGTCGGCGGATACCGGCGAAGACTTCATGCGGTCTCTTACCCAGTCACTTGCGATGGCGCTCGGCTCCAGGTCTGCTTTCATTGGCGTACGCGATGCAAGCGGTAATGACCGAATCACCACGCTGGCATTCTGGGAACGTGATGGCTTCCGCGAAAATTTTTCCTATGACCTGAGCGGGTCTCCCTGCGAAACCCTGCTTTCGCAGCGTACCTGCGTATTCCAGGGTGATGTTCAAAGCCAGTTTCCCGCGGACAGGGGTTTAGCCGAGATGGGCGTGACCAGTTACATCGGCACTCGGCTGACGGCGTTCGGCGACAATCAAACAGGCGTCCTGGTTGTGATGAACGACAAGCCCTTCGCTAATGTCGAGGCGACCGTGTCGGTGCTGGAGGTTTTTGCCATTCGTGCGGCTTCCGAGCTTGAACGCGAGCATACCAATGCCAGGTTGCAGGAAAGTGAAGCTCGATACCGCCGCATGGTCGAGACAACCCGAGACGGGGTCTGCGTCGTCGATGCCGGGGGGAAGATTGAATTTTTGAATGAACCGATGGCCGTTATGATCGGCGCGAGCAAAAATGTGCTTTTGGGAGAGACCCTCAGCGCACAATTCCATATTGTCGATGGCGAAGAATCGCCGCTGGGGTTTTCCAACGATACAGTCGAGGCGCAACTCGTCTGCAAGGATGGCAGAAAGCTGTGGGTTGCCATCTCCAAGACAGTGATAGAGGGGTCAGAGCAGGCCATATCGGGCGCGCTGATGATGTTCACGGACATCACGGAATCGAGGCTGCTGGAAGAACAGAACACACGCATAGAGCTGCAACTGCAGCATGCACAGAAACTGGAAAGTCTCGGCGTGCTGGCGGGCGGTATCGCACACGACTTCAACAACCTGCTCATGCCCATCCTCGGATATCTCGACTTGATCCAGGACCGGACACGCAACGACGCGCAGGTTTCCGAATACCTCGGCAGAATGCGTGACGCGGGCGGCAAACTCGCCGATCTGTGCAACCAGATGCTGACTTATTCGGGCAGGGGCCAGTTCGTCAAGAAGGCGCTCGATCTCAACGAAATGCTTTCTCATCTCGGTGACCTGATCCACGCCTCCACATCAAAGAGTGTGCAAATCGAATACAAGCTCGCCCGGGAACTGCCAAGGATACGCGCCGACGAAACCCAGCTCGACCAGATCATGATCAATCTGGTGATCAATGCATCGGAAGCAATGAGCGAACTGACCGCGGGTCGTATGACTATCTCGACTGGAGAGGAGACGCTGGATAAGGAGGCATTGAAGCAACTCAGCAATGGTGATGCCGTAGATCCGGGTCGGTTCGCCTACGTGGAAGTCACCGACGAAGGCAGCGGCATCGCCGAACGCGACATGTCCCGGCTGTTCGAACCATTCTTTACCACCAAATTTACAGGACGCGGCCTGGGCATGGCGGTGGTCTTCGGTATCGTCAAAGGTCATCGTGGCGCGATTCGGGTGACGTCACGCCCCGGCATCGGTACCAGCATCCGCATCTACTTCCCGGTGAGCCTGGAGGAGGCGACTGCCGTCCCCGCCGCCCGCGAGAAGATACATCAGGGCCAGGCGCGGGGCCTGGTGCTGGTCGTCGACGATGAGGACATGGTGCGTAACATCATCTGTAATATCCTGGAGGTGGCCGGGTTCAGCGTCGTGACCGCGTCCAACGGTGTCCTGGGCGGCAAGGCATTTATGGAAAATCGCGACCGACTGGTTGGCTGCGTCGTCGACGTCACCATGCCGGAAATGGATGGCTATGGCCTCCTGGCCAATATCCAGTCGGCGCGCCCTGATATCCCGGTCGTCCTGGTGAGTGGGTTCCACGCGCGCGAATTCGAGGACAGGGAACTCGATAAACGTCATGTCACCTTCCTGCAGAAGCCATTCGACAGCGAGGCGCTGATCGCCGCCCTTGCGACCGACAACGAACCTACAACCCTGTCCTGATCACTCGCGATTAGCGGGACCAAGAAAGTCGAGGTTCGCGTCATCGTAGCGACCGGTCGCGACGATTCGTCGCAGATTCGCCATCGAAGTCACCGGCGACTTCACCAGCAGCATATTGATAATCCAGGCGGGCATCGGTCCACCCGGGTCGATATGGGCTTCGGTGGTGATACGCAGCCTGCCATGATCGAGGGGCTGGAATAGCCAGCGCGTCACGGCATCGTTGACCCGGACCATCCCCGGCCTGGGCGCAACCATGCCCGGCACGGCGGTTGCCGTCATGGTCACCCCACCCGTCGCAGTATCGCGCGCCCAAAGCACGTGGGCGACCACATCGCGGTCCGACACGGGCCACGGAAGATTGTTGACCTGGTAGACGTAGACTTCGTGAGTGGAGACACGCTTGATCCCCGTTGCATGATCACAAAGGGATTCCCATTCGGAACAGGCCGCCGTGTCCCGGACCAGCGCTATCGCCGCCGCCAGGCGCGCGGTGATGACCATGGTGGCCTTGACGGCCTCGAACCTGGAACCGGGTACGCTGCGCGTGTAGACCTTGACGCCGTGATCGTCATGGCGGAGCTGCCAGGCGTCTTCCGCCGCGGCACACGTACCCGCGCATAGCAGCAGGATGGCCGCCAGGGCCCGAAAACACGGGCTCATTCGAGTGCTAGCCGACGCTTTCCGAAACAGGCCCTTCAATCTCGGCAAGGAGGACCTTGCGGCGTTCATTCCACAGGTCATAGAGCCCGGACATGTATTCATCAGCATCGGCGACCGCATCGTCACCGAGGAACTCCTCCAGTGCAAGCTGCAATTCCGCCTCGAACTTCTTCATCGCCTGGGTGCCGATACGGGTAATTTCGATCGACAGGGCGCGGCGATCATCCGGGTCTTCAGCCCGGGTAATCCAGCCTTTGCCTTCCAGGGTCGCCATCAGCGAGGTAATGCTGGGCTTGCGGATACTGCTCTCGATCGCCAATTGTGCCGCCCGACGAGGGCCATTTTTGAGGTGATACAGCATCCGATACTGACTGATCGACATCTCGGAGGTGCGTGAGGCGCGCTCCAGTTTGTGATGGAGGTACAGTACCGTACGTAGCAGTTTCATCATAGTGGCAACCCTTATGGGGAGCGGCGGATTGACGCATTGTGGGCGCGTTCTGCCGCATTTTTAAATTAATTCGACTAACTAACCATATTGTTGTAACTTTACTACCGCTAAAAGCAGCTACCAAGCTTGGGGTGACCTTTGCCAGGCCCGCCTGGCAGGTCCCCCTCAACTTCCTGCGCCGTCTTCCATCTGGCGCGCCACAGAATAGCTGAAGTACTCATCCCATCGTTTATCCAGGATTCCGCACGCTGTTTCGAGTCCGGGAATCGTCAGGTGTTCCCCGTCATCGATCACCAGCCCCAGGTTCACCAGCTTACCCAGCGCATCTTCAACTTCAAAATTCAGTGCTGAGCGCCAACGCCCGGAAAACCATTGCTCAACCGATTGATCCAACTGGGCCGCGTTGGCGATGCCGGTTTGCGTCAATAAGAAATAATACGCCAATATGGCTTCTTTGCATTCTTCTTCCTCGGCATCGTCGATCAGCCGGTGAAATACGCCGGCGTTGTTGTCGAGATTCTTGAAGTACAGGCTCTCTGTTAACGTCTGCATAAAGGTGAGCTTGCGATTCTTGAAGTTGACGAATTGCTTCCAGACAAAGCTGCCCAGCCCTCCCAGGCCGGCAACCAGACCTATCAGGGCGGCCTGGTTCATCTCTACAGGGCTGCTGTGCAGGCCGAGGTAGAAGCCCACCAATGCACCGAGCAGAATCAGGGATGTGCCCAGCTTGGTGGTCAGGATGATGCCCCCACCAATGATCGCAGGAACGCCGATCACGATCTTGTCGACAAGCCGCATACCCAGGCGCGTATTGGGAAACAGCATCTCCATGTCAGCTTTAGGCACATTCTGGAACATCTTCAACATGGTTGTGCCCGGTTTGTAGATCCGCTCGCCATGACCGGTGAGCTCGGCAAACCGGATATAAATGACCACCCGGTCGAAGTTTGAAAATTCGATAGGACGCTTTACCAGACCGTAGAATTTCTTCACTTCTTCGGTCCGCACGCTTTCGCCCCTGACAAACAATAGCGCCTCATCAAAATCGTTAAAGTCCACCTTGAGATTTAGCTGGAACAGCGACGACTCACGGAAGGCCACCTGCAGCTCCTCGTCTGCGAGTCGCTCATAGTTTGCCTTATCGAGAAGGTCTTCGAGCTGGCCGACAAAATCATCTTCCTTACCTTCGGTGAACACGCCCACCTTGCGCGTGTCCCTGTCCGGGTTCAGTGGCGCATAGCTGTCCTTGATTGCCTCGAGGCGCTGGTGGTATTCAAAGTGAAATATGCTCTCGAGCAGGTGACAGAACTCCCGGAATTTCATCTGGTCACCGCCCGACAGACCGCCCGAGGCGACACACATCTCGACGATGTCTTTTTTTCGAAACGGAATGAATCTAAGGGGAGGTCGG
>Ga0102953_1002811_pt1 | contig 10044 bp, 10 predicted proteins | sample SalPon2A_C_D2_MG_FD_78509 | JGI IMG/M metagenome (GOLD analysis project Ga0102953, IMG submission 78509) | Soil microbial communities from South San Francisco under conditions of wetland restoration - Salt Pond MetaG R2A_C_D2_MG | ecosystem: Environmental > Terrestrial > Soil > Wetlands | place... | reverse complement strand
GCTCCCTTAGGCCATTTCGGGCGGCGCGACGCTATCGCCGTTGGAGGATGGTTGGGCCTTCAATCTGACGCCGCGCCCGCCGGCCTGGCTCACCGCCCCCTCGCCGATCAGTTCGACGCCGGCGGCGTCGAGTGCCGACGTCAGCTTCATCAGCGAATCCACATTGCCGCGGACGACGCCGTCGCTGGCCTCCATACGCTGGATGGTGGGCACCGAAAGGCCCGACAACTCCGCCAGTTGGCGCTGTTCAAGGCCGAGCAGGGCGCGCGCGGCGCGCATTTGGGCTGCCGTGATCATGGTCGGAACATCTGTTATGGGCTTTCAGATATGAGAACGCCTATCTAGAACAGCAATTAGACTGTTTCAAGTGTGATTCATGATGTTTCATACATTATTTTGGCGACGGCGGCGGGACCGAGCGCCCGGCCCAAGCGCCCGACCCGGAAAGGGCAACGCTCGGCGCGTCAGGCCGGCGGCGGCGCCTTCGGCAGCACGATCGACGGGCCGAGCTGACGCACCAGGGCGTGCGCGTCCAGCACCAGCGCCCCCTCCGGCGGCTTACCTCCCGTCCAGGGTTGGATCAGCGCCGTCGCCTTGTAGCGCACCCTGGAGCCGACGCGGTACGGCGGCCACTCGGGGTAGGGATAACGGTAGTGGTAATAGGAATAGCGGCTCGGCGGAATGCCGGGGCCGATATAGGACGGCGGGGCGGCGTAGGTGTAGTACTGCACCTCGGGCTCGACGTCCTTCTCGAGGACGATGAACTTGTCGTAGCCGCCGAAGAGCATGACCTCGGCGCAGCGGTACAGCAGATAGTTCTCGACCGTCTCGCGCGTCGTGTAGTCGTTGCCGGTGAAGGTGACCCGCCAGGTGTGGTTGTCGAGCTGCTGCTGGGTATAGCCGGTGCCGTTCTCCTTCGGCTGATAGGGCGTCGGCATTCCGGCGCAGGCCGCCAGGGCCAAGGTCGCGATCACGATAATGAGCGGACGCCAGGGCATACTCAGAAAATTGGTTCCCGGCGGTCCGCCGGCAAGGCCGTGCGGCCGGGTTCCCGCCGGCTTTCGCCGAGGCATCGGCCCCGGTCACCGAGAAGTGATCGCCGAGCGATTTACCGGGTCCCGGCGAAGGCTCAAGCTGCCGGGTAACGTCCTTCACGAACCGCGAACAGAGGGATTTTCGATATGTCTCTTCGTACGATCGTCGCGGGCGCGCTCTTGTCCCTGGCGCTCGTCGGCCTGACGGGCGGCCAGCCGGCCGCCGCCAAGGACCCGATCTATACCGGCCTTTTCAGCAGTCTGGCCGTCGACGGCTACGATCCGGTGGCCTATTTCACCGAGGGTAAGCCGGTCGAGGGGCAGAGCGACCTGGAATACCAGTGGAACGGCGTGACCTGGCGCTTCGCCAGCCAGGACCATCTTGACGCTTTCAAGGCCGACCCGGCTGCCTATGCCCCGCAATACGGCGGCTACTGTGCCTGGGCCGTGGCCCAGGGATCCACCGCCTCGGCCGAACCCGACGTCTGGCGCATCGTCGACGGCAAGCTCTACCTGAACTACAGCAAGACCGTGCAGGCGAAGTGGGAGCAGGACATCCCGGGCAACATCGCCAAGGCCGACAAGAACTGGCCGGGCGTGCTCGAGAAATAGCGGCCCGCGGGCACCGTCAGCGCCACTTCGGGGTGAAGGGCACCGGGCGCGGCCAGCGCGAGGTTACGTCGAAGTCGGTCAGGTCGAGGTGGCTGCGGGTGTACTCCTGCGAGGCGTCGCGCGGCGGCTGCCAGTCCCAGCTCTGATAACGCCCCAGGCGCAGCGCGCCCGACAGCACCCGGCGCCGGTGCTGGTCGGCGATCACGGCGGCGCGCAGCGCCTCGGCGTCCCAATGCGCCGCGGCCTCGGCGCGGAAGCCGGCGAGGCGTTCGCTCTGCGCCGGATCGTCGGCCCGGCTGGCGCGCTCGTCGGGATCTGCGGCGAGGTCGAAGAGCTGCTCCGGGTCGCCGGAACAGCAGGTGTATTTCCAGGACCCGCGGCGGATCATCAGCATGGGCTGGCCGGTGCCCTCGGCGAGATACTCCGCCACCACGCGGTCCTCGTCCTCACGGCCGGCGTCCTCGGCCCGGGCGATCAGGTCGCGGCCGTCCAGCGGGTCGACCGGCGCCGGCACCGGCGCGCCGGTCGCTTCGCCCGCCAGGCGGGTCAGCGTCGGCAGCACGTCGACCTGGCTGACCGGCGCGGCCACAGCGGCGGGCGTCACGCGGCCCGGCGCCCAGAGGATCATCGGGATGCGCAGCGACCATTCGAAGAAGCTCATCTTGTACCACAGGCCGCGCTCGCCCAGCATGTCGCCGTGGTCGGACAGGAAGACGATCGCCGTGTCCTCGGCCAGGCCGCAGACCTCCAGCGCCGCGCGCAGGCGGCCGAGCCAATCGTCGACGAAGGACACGTTGGCGAGATAGGCCCGCCGCGCGGCGCGAATCTCGTCGTCGGTGATCTCCACCGCGTCGAGCGCGATGACCTTCTCCAGGCGCAGGCTGTGCGGATCGTTGTCCGCCGCCGCCGGGCGCGGCACGCGCGGCAGCGGAATCTCGACATTCTCGTAGAGGTCCCAGAAACCCTGCCGCGCCGCGTAGGGATCGTGCGGGTGGATGAAGCTCGCCACTAGGCAGAACGGCCGCTCGTCGCCGGCGCGCGCATAGTCGTAAAGGGCGCGCAGCGCCGCGGCGCCGACTTCGTCGTCGTAGGCCAGCTGGTTGGTGATCGCCGCCGGCCCGGCCTGCTTGACCGAGGACATGTTGTGGTACCACAGGTCGATGCGCTCGTCGGGCCGCGTCCAGTCGGGCACCCAGCCGAAGTCGGCCGGATAGACGTCGGTGGTGAAGCGCTCCTCGAAGCCGTGCAGCTGGTCCGGGCCGACGAAGTGCATCTTGCCGGCCAGCCCGGTGCGGTAGCCCATCAGGCGCAGGTAGTGCGCGAAGGTCGGCACCGTGCTGGGCAGATAGGCGGCGTTGTCGTATCCGCCGAAGCGCGACACGTAGCGCCCGGTCATGAAGGCGTAGCGCCCCGGCGTGCACAGCGGGCTGTTGCAGTAGGCGGCGTCGAAACGCAGGCCCTCGGCGGCCAGGCGGTCGATGTGCGGCGTCTTGGCGACAGGGCTGCCGTAGCAGCCGAGCGCAAAGGGCGTCAGCTGGTCCGCCATGACGACGAGAATGTTGCGCGGTGCGGTCATTTCCGGTCCTCCGATCGCCGGCAGACTACGCCGGCCGGGTTTGCCGGATTTGCTCATAGAACGCCCGTTCTGTCACGCCGGCGACGGTCCCGCGTCGGCGAAGCGCGGCGACGGCTAATAGAGGTGGCAGCGCACGATGTGCGGCCGCTCGGGCGTGCCGATGTCGCGGTCCTTCGGCACCACCGAGGCGCACTCCGGCATGGCCTTGGGGCAGCGCGGATGGAACGGGCAGCCGGCGGGCGGCCGCTCCGGGTTGGGCAGTTCGCCGCTCAGGGCGGTGCGCGCCGGGCGCTCGCCGACCTCGGCGCGGGGGATCGCCTGCAAAAGCGCCTGGGTGTAGGGGTGACTCGGCCGCGCGTAAAGATCCTCGGCGCTCGCCGTCTCGACGATCCGCCCGAGGTACATCACGGCGACGCGGTCGCTGATGTGCTCGACCACCGCCAGGTCGTGGGCGATGAAGATGTAGGACAGGCCGAGCTCCGCCCGCAGGTCGGCCAGCAGGTTGAGCACCTGCGCCTGGATCGAGACGTCGAGCGCCGAGACCGGCTCGTCCGCCACCACCAGCTTGGGCTTGACGGCGATCGAGCGGGCGATGCCGATGCGCTGGCGCTGGCCGCCGGAGAACTCGTGCGGGTAGAGCCCCGCCGCCTCCGGCGACAGACCGACCATCTCCAGGAGCTGTGCGACCCGCTCGCGGCGCGCGCGCCGGTCGCCGACGCCGTGCACGATCAGCGGCTCCTCGACGATGTCGCCGACCTTCATGCGCGGGTCGAGCGACGCATAGGGGGCCTGGAAGACGATCTGCAGTTCGCGCCGCATGACACGCAGGGACCGCGCGTCGAGCGCCCGCAGGTCTTTGCCGTCGAAGACGATGCGCCCCGCCGTCGGCTCGACCAGGCGCAGGATGCTACGGCCCAGCGTCGACTTGCCGCAGCCGGACTCGCCGACGACGCCGAGCGTTTCGCCGCGCCGCAGCGTCAGGCTCACGCCGTCGACGGCATAGACCGTCCCGCCGCCGTGGCGCGACCGGAAGTGGGTCTTGAGGTCCTCGACCTGCAGCAGATCGCTCATGGCCGCGGCGTCTCCGACGCGGGGTTCCAGCAGGCGGCGGCATGGCCGGTCCCACCCTGGTCGGCGAGCGGCGGGATCTCCCGGGCGCAGCGGTCGATGCGGCGCGGGCAGCGGTCGGCGAAGTAGCAGCCCGGACCGCGCGCGCCGGGCGGCGGCACCATGCCGGCGATGGTCGGCAGCTTGGGCTGCTTGTGGCCGAGCCGGGGGATCGAGCCGAGCAGGCCGACCGTATAGGGATGGCGCGGCCGGCGGAACAGCGTCTCAGTCGGCGCGCGCTCGACGATGCGCCCGGCGTACATCACCTCGACCCGATCGCAGATCTCGGCGACGACGCCGAGGTCGTGCGTGATCATCAGCACCGCCATGCCAAGCTCGCGCCGCAACTGCGCCAACAGCTCGAGGATCTGCGCCTGGATGGTGACGTCGAGCGCGGTGGTCGGCTCGTCGGCGATCAGCAAGTCGGGATCGCAGGCCAACGCCATCGCGATCATAACGCGCTGGCGCAGGCCGCCGGAAAGCTCGTGCGGATATTGCCCGAGGCGCCGCTCGGCAGCCCCGACGCCGACCATCTCGAGCAACTCGCGCGCCCGGCGTCGCCCGGCGCCCTGTCCCAGGTGGCGGTGCAGCCGCAGGGTCTCGACGATCTGATAGCCGACCGTGAAGGTCGGGTTGAGGCTGGTCATCGGCTCCTGGAAGATCATACCGATGCGGTCGCCGCGCAGCGCCCGCATGGCACTACTCGACAGGCCGATGAGATCGCGCCCGGCGAACAGGATCCGCCCGCTTTCAACGCGGGACGGCGGCGCGGGCAGCAGGCGCATGATCGACATGGCCGTGACCGACTTGCCGCAGCCGGATTCGCCGACCAGGCCGAGCGTCTCGCCGGCGTGCAGCGAGAACGACACGTCCTCCACGACCCGCCTCCGGCCCGCCTCGCCGGCGAAGGAGACGGTCAGGTTCTCGATGCGCAGCAGCTCTTCCTGCGCCACCGCGGTCCCGGGAGGCACGGCCGAACCGGGCGCGCTCGCCGGGACCGGAGGCGGCATCACGCGAAGACAAGCTTCGGGAAGTAGAAGGACACGACCCAGTTCGGCTGATCGACGATCTCGCTGATCCGCAGATCGGCGCAGACGCTGCACAGCAGGTAGGCGTCGACGGCGCTCAGGCCCTGCACCTTGCCGAGCAGGTCGATCATGCCCATGACGGCGGCCCGCGCCGCGGCCATAAGGTCGGGGTCGACTCCCGTGGTCACGAGGTAGCCCTTCTCGTCGAAGTGGCGGCTGACCGGACCCGGCGTCTCATAGCGCGGGAAGGCCAGCTCGACTCGCTTCTCGAGCTCGAACTTGAGCGCGACCTTCATCGGGCTTTCGATCGCCGTGCCGCAGACCTCGCCGTCGCCCTGGGCGGCGTGGGTGTCGCCGACCGAGAACAGCGCACCTTTGCACTCGACCGGCAGGTAGAGCACGGTGCCGGCCGCCATGTCGCGGATATCCATGTTGCCGCCGACGCGGCGCGGCGGCACGATGCTGTGCAGCCCCGGCTCGCCCGGCGCGACTCCTATCGTTCCGGTGAAGGGCTTGAGCGGCACCTTGCCGCCGGGCCCGTAGGCCGCCGGCGCCAGGCTGGCCGCGTCGTATTTCCAGATGTGCAGCGCCGGGTCGGTGAACTGGTCGGCCAGCAGCCCGAACCCCGGGATGCTCGCGGTCCAGCCCCAGCCCGAGGGCGCGAAGTCGAGCAGCGTGACCTTGAGCACGTCGCCCGGCTCCGCCCCGTCGACGAAGACGGGGCCGGTGACCGGGTTGATCTTGCCGAAGTCGAGGCTCGCGACGTCCGCGACCGTCGAATCCGGCGTCAGCTGCGCGCCGGAGGCGTCGACCGTCTCGAACTCGACGGTCTCCCCCGGCGCGACGGTAAGATTGGGTGGGATCGAATGATCCCACCCGAAGTGCGACTGTTGGCTGTGAATCGTGTGCTTGCTATGGCCGTGGTTCATTTCTTGACCACAACGTCGTAGTGGACCGGGATGTGCACCGGATCGACGAAGATCTTGTCGCTCGGCCCGGTCAAGGTGTCGGCCTTCATGGTGAAGCGCTTCTCGTTGAAGATCGGCGCCCAGGGGGCATCGTCCATGATCTTCACGTAGATGTCGCGCCACAAGGCGATGCGCTCGTCGGACTTGGCCGGATCGGCCATGGCATCGGCCTTCTGGGCCATCGCCTCGACGTCCTTGTTGCAGTACCAGGACCAGTTCCAGCCGCCCTGCACCGCGCCGCCGCAGCCCAGGATCGGCCCATAGAAGTTCGAGGGATCCGGGAAGTCGGCGATCCACGCCATGCCGCCGGACCAGATCATCGGCGCCTGGTCCTCCTCGCCGCCGGCAGCGATCACCGTCGACTGTGCCAGGCTCTTGATCTCGGCGTTGATGCCGATCTGCGCCAGATCCTGCTGGATCGCCTGGGCGATCCGCGGGTTGGGATCGACGTTCATGACGTAGAGCTCGGTATCGACGCCGTCGCCGTAGCCGGCCTCGGCCATCAGCTCCTTAGCCTTCGCCGGATCGTAGGGATAGCCCTTGTAGTCCTTGGCATAGCCCGGCATCAGCGGCGGCAGGGGCTGGTTGGCCACCGAAGCGCGGCCATTGATGATCTTGATGATGCGGTCCTTGTTGATCGCCATGTTGACCGCGCGGCGCACGCGCACGTCGTCGAACGGCTTCATGCGCACGTTCATGGTGACGTAGCCGGTGTGCAGCTGGTCGCCCTCGATTACGTTCTTGGACCACTTGGGGTCGTTGCGCACCTCGAGGAAGCGCGCCGGCGGAATGCCGTCGCCCAGGATGTCGACCTCGCCGCGCTGCAGGCGCAGGAGCGCCACGGTCGGCTCCTGCCCGACCTGGAACTCGATGCGGTCGAGCTTCGGCCGGCCCTTATGATAGTAGTCCGGGTTGCGCTCGAAGATGACGTGCTGGCCCAGCGTCCAGTCGGTCATCTTGAAGGCGCCGGTGCCGACCGGATGCTTGCCGAAATCGGGTCCGTACTTCTCGGTCTCCTCCCGCGGCACCACGGAGGCGAAGTTGAGCGCCAGCTTGTGCAGGAAGGGGGCGTCGGGACGGGTCAGCTCGATCTTGACGGTGTGGTCGTCGACCACGGTCACGCCGCTCAGCTTGTCGGTCTTGCCGGCGACCATCTCGTCGTAGCCCTTGATGGTGTCGTAGAAGCCCTGGCCGGGGCTCTGGGTCTTGGGGTTGATGGTCCGCTCCAGCGAGTACTTCACGTCGGCCGCGGTCATGGTCCGGCCGTTGTGGAACTTCACGCCATCTCGCAGCTTGAAGGTATAGGTCCGGCCGTCCTCGGAGACGGTGAAGCTCTCCGCCAGGTCCGGCACCAGGTCGGTGGTGCCCGGCTTGTAGTCCATCAGGCCGTCGAACAGGCTCTTGATCATCGACCAGTTCTGCCAGTCGTAGCCGATCGCCGGATCGAGCGTGGAGATGTCCGATTGGTAGGTCACGATCATGCTGCCGCCCGTGTCGGCGGCCAGGGCCGGTGTCGCCAGCCCCAGGGACATCGCGAGCGCGATGCCGGTAAACGCTCGTTTCATGGCTGTTCTCCCCGTTGGTTTATTCGGCCCCATGATAGGCGCCGTTAATAATTGTACTTATTCTCAAAATTGCCTGCGCCGAGGTTAGCCCAGTCTGACCCGCGGATCAAATAACGAGGTCGCGATGTCGGCCAGCAGGTTGCCCAGCACGATGGCGACGGCTGCAACCAGGGTGACGCCCATGATGATGGGAATATCAATTCTTTGGATAGCCTGCCAGGCGAGCTGGCCGATGCCGGGCCAGCCGTAGACCGCCTCCACGACCACCGCGCCCTGCATGAAGATACCGATATCGAGGCCGATCATGGCGATGATCGGCAGGATGGCGTTGCGCAGCCCGTGGATCAGGACCACCCGGCCCTCGGACGCGCCCTTGGCGCGGGCCGTGCGGATGTAGTCCTGGCGCAGCACCTCGACCATACTGGATCGGGTCATGCGCGAATACCAGCCGCCGCCGGTGAACCCGAGGGTGAGCGCCGGCAGGACCAGGTGCCAGAGCGTGCCGTAGCCACTCAGCGGAAACAGCGCCAGGCTGTAGGCGAAGACGTAGAGCAGGATGAGGCCGACGACGAACTGCGGCGCCGAGACGCCGACGAAGCTCAGCACCATCACCGCCTTGTCCGCCGTGCGTCCGCGGCGCGACGCCGCGAAAATGCCGGCCGGCATGCCGAGCAACAGTTCGAAGAAGATCGCCCCGGCCATGAGCAGCAGCGTCGCCGGCAAACGGCTGGCGATGAGCTCCGTCACCTCGGACTTCTGAACGTAGGAGCGCCCCATGTCGCCCTGCACCAGGTTGACGAGATAGCGCCCGTACTGCACCGGAAGCGGCTGGTCCAGGCCGAGCTCGTGGCGGATGCGCTCGACGGTTGCCGGCGTGGCGCTGCGTCCGGCGATCATGCGCACGGGATCGGCCGGGATGAGGAACGACAGCATGAAGGTGATCACCGTCACGCCGAGCAGGATGCCGATCGACTGGAAGATTCGGCGCGCGAGATATTTCAGCATCACTCGCGCCCTCGTTGCGTCGGGTCGAGCGCGTCGCGCAGCGCGTCCCCGACCAGGTTGAAGGAAAGGGCCAGCAGCACGATCGCCACCCCGGGAAAGAACACCAGCCAAGGCGCATTGAGGAAGTACGACTGGCTTTCGAAGATGATGCCGCCCCAGGACGGCGTCGGCGGCTGCACACCGATGCCGAGGAACGACAGCGTCGCCTCCAGCAGCACGGTGATGGCGATGCCCAGCGTGCTCCACACCAGGATGGTCGGCACGAGGTGCGGCAGGACGTGCCGGAACAGGATGCGCGGCCAGGCCGCGCCGATGGCGCGGGCCGCTTCGATGAAGTCGCGCTCGACCAGCGCGCGGGTTTCGGTATAGATCACCCGTGCGATCTGCACCCAGTTCACCAATGCGATCACCATGGCGACGATCCACAGGCTGGGCTTGAGAATGGCCGCCAGCGCGATCGCCAGCAACAGGGCCGGAAAGGCCATCATGAGATCGGTGAAGCGCATGATGACGGTGCCGACCACGCCGCCGACGTAGCCGGCCGTGGTGCCCAGCAGAGTGCCGATCAGAACCGCCGCCGCATTGGCGGCGATGCCGATGATGAGCGACGAGCGCGCGCCGTAGACGAGGCGCGAATAGAGGTCGCGGCCGAGCAGGTCGGTGCCGAGCCAGAACTGCTCGTTCGGCGGGCGCGGCGCGCCCTGCAGCGTCAGCCCGTCGAAGAACTGCTGCGCCGGATCGTAGGGCGTCACCAGCGGCGCGAAGACCGCGCCGGCGACCGTCACGCCGATCACCAGCGTCCCGAACAGCGCCGGCTTGTCCGACAGAATGCGTCGCAGCGTATAGTTCACGGGATCCTCTTTCGCTCCGCGAGGGCCGCCATTCTGCACCGAAAGGGGGCCGGTCGCGCAAGCCGCACGACCGAATTGACCGCATCACGTGGCATGGCGCCGGCCTCCTGGCGGCCGCTTCCGGTCACGCAGGATCTCGCGCGCCGCGTTATGGCCCGGCAGGCCGGTCACGCCACCGCCGGGGTGCGCGCCGGAGCCGCAGAGGTAGAGGCCCGGCACCGGTGTGCGGTAGTCGGGATAGGCGGCGTGCGGCCGCTGGCTGTAGATCTGGTCGAGGTGCAACGCGCCGTGAAAAATG
>Ga0102953_1002808_pt1 | contig 10047 bp, 10 predicted proteins | sample SalPon2A_C_D2_MG_FD_78509 | JGI IMG/M metagenome (GOLD analysis project Ga0102953, IMG submission 78509) | Soil microbial communities from South San Francisco under conditions of wetland restoration - Salt Pond MetaG R2A_C_D2_MG | ecosystem: Environmental > Terrestrial > Soil > Wetlands | place... | reverse complement strand
CTTCTTTGGCGACGGAGCAGTGGATCAGGGTTCATTTCATGAATCCCTCAACCTTGCCAATCTGTGGAAGCTTCCGGTCATCTATGTAGTAGAAAACAACGGTTACTCAATGGGTACCGCCGTAAACAGGCACACAGCCACCGAAATATACAAACGGGCTCTTGCCTATGATATGAAGAGCGATAAGGTCAATGGAATGGATCTTTTCACGATGATCGAGAAGTTCCGCGAAGTTGTTGACTATGTTCGTGAAAATTCCGAACCGTTTCTGCTTGAAGTACGTACCTATCGTTATCGAGGTCATTCCATGAGCGATCCTGCAACCTATCGTACAAAAGAGGAACTGGAAGAATTTCACAATATTGATCCTATTGAAAGGCTTAAAGATTACCTGACCTCACATCATGTAGCCAGCAAGAAAGAGATTCAGGAAATCACGGATAAGGTTGAACAAGAGGTGCTGGAAGCAATCGATTTTGCTGATAACAGTGAGGTACCCGATCCGCAGGAACTCTATAATCACGTGTATGCGGAAGATCTGGATTACAACTTTATCAGGTGATCATTCCGAATAGCTGGAGATTTATAAACATTGTGAGATTTTAGAAAAGGAGATTTAAAATATGGCTGAATTACAATTCCGGGAAGCACTCCGGGCGGCGATTCGCGAAGAAATGAGTCGCGATGACCGTGTTTTTATTATGGGTGAGGAGGTGGCCGAATACAACGGCGCTTATAAGGTCACCCAGGGACTTTTGGATGAATTCGGAGGGCAAAGAACCATTGATACCCCGATTTCGGAGTTGGGATTTGCCGGTATCGGTGTCGGCGCTGCCATGAATGGGTTGCGCCCTATCGTCGAATTCATGACGTTCAACTTCGCCGTTGTCGGTATGGACCAAATCATCAATAATGCCGCCAAGATCCGATACATGAGTGGCGGCCAGGTAACACTTCCAATTGTCTTTCGTGGCCCGAATGCCTCAGCAGGACAATTGGCCGCAACCCACTCGGTAGCCTATGAAAGCCTGTATTCCCAATTCCCCGGATTAAAGGTCGTTTATCCGTCCCAACCAGCCGATGCAAAGGGATTGCTCAAATCGGCTATCCGTGATGATGATCCCGTCATCTTCCTTGAGTCCGAGCAAATGTATGGAATGAAACAGGAAGTTCCGGAGGAGGAATACCTGATTCCGATTGGAAAGGCCGCTATCAAGCGGGAAGGCAGTGATGTGACAATCATCGCGCATGGCAAAATGTATCACGTAGCCACACAAGCAGCCAAGCAATTGGAAAAAGACGGTGTAGAGGCCGAAATCATCGATCCTCGAACCATCAAACCGTTTGACATCGAGACCGTGGTCAAATCCATTCAAAAGACCAATCGCTGTGTTATTGTTGATGAATCGCATCCGTTTTGTGGTATTGCCGCTGAAGTGGGCTTTCAGATTCAACGCGAGGCTTTTGATTATCTTGATGCCCCGGTGCAACGTGTTACACTTCCTGATGTTCCTGCACCTTATGCCAAGAATCTGTTTGAATCATGGTTCCCTAGCCCCGATCAGGTAATAAAAGCCGTGAATGCCGTTACCTACAGAAACTGAAATTAATGGTCAGTTACCGTAAAAGGCTTATCGATCAATTCATAATTTATAATTCATAATTCAAAATTAATTAGTTATGGCAGTAGTAGTAGATATGCCAAAACTCAGTGATACCATGGAGGAAGGTGTCATTGCGAAATGGAAAGTAAAAGAAGGGGATAAAGTCGAATCCGGAGACATCATTGCCGAGGTCGAAACCGATAAGGCAACCATGGATGTGGAAGTCTTCGATTCTGGAACGATCCTCAAAATCCTCGCCAGCGAAGGAGATTCCGTTCCTCTTGGAAAGAAAATTGCCATCATAGGAGATGAAGGTGAAGACATAAGTGAACTGGTCTCTGAGAACGGTGGAAAAGCTGCAAAAGAGGAGAAAAAACAGGAACCGGAAAAAGAAAAAGCCGCCAGTACAGCTGGTGGGGACAAGAAAAGCTCCGGAAAGACATTTGATCCCATTTTTGGGGGCCTGAACAATCAGCAGAAAGAAGCTGCTAAAGAAGGCTCGGAAACCAATGGCCGGATAAAGGCATCTCCGCTGGCCCGTAAGATGGCCGAAGATCAGGGTATCGATTTATCCAGAGTTCAGGGATCGGGACCCAATGGCCGGGTAGTGAAAAAGGATATTGAAGAATACGAAGAAGAAACTCCTGCACCTGCAACAGCACCTTCTGTTCAGCATGTGGAAACGGCTGGTGACGAGGATATTCGTATTTCACAAATGCGTAAAACGATTGCGCGTCGTCTCGCAGAGAGTAAGTTTACTAGTCCTCACTTCTACGAGACGATCGACATCGACATGAAAAATGCGATCAATGTACGCAGTCGATTAAACGACATCAGCGACGTCAAGATCAGTTTCAATGATATTGTCATGAAAGCCTGTGCGGTAGCGTTACGACGCCATCCGGGTGTCAACAGTTCATGGCTTGGTGACACTATTCGTAAACATGGATCTATTCATGTTGCAATGGCTGTAGCTATCGAAGATGGTCTGGTAACCCCGGTCATCCGCAATACCGATCAGAAGGGTCTTACACAAATTGCACGTGAATCCAAAGAACTGGCACAAAAAGCCCGCGATCGTAAACTGCAGCCGGAGGAATGGGAAGGCAGCACGTTCTCGGTCAGTAATCTTGGAATGCTTGGTATCGAGGAATTCACCGCCATTATTAATCCACCGAATGCCTGTATACTGGCTGTTGGAGCTATCCGGGACGTACCGGTTGTTGAAAACGGTGCTGTTGTACCTGGCAAACGTATGAAGGTGACTTTATCAAGCGACCACCGCATCGTCGATGGTGCTATGGCTGCAGAATTTTTGTCAACTCTGAGGAAACTTCTTGAAGATCCTGCAGGAATGTTGCTCTGAGAGAGTTCGCCGGGAAAATTTTAAAAGCAGCCCTATACCAACCCCAAATACAAAGATATGTCATCCTGCTGTCGATCCCGGATGTTCCCGGGATCGGCTTAGGATCCCGTATGATCTCGTCCGCACCGGCACCGTGCCGCTCATGTGGCACCCATCGTTGCTCGATGCCACGAGATCCTTCGGCCCCCGGGATGGTTGCCCGGGACAGGGTTGTGGCCTGGGCCTCAGGATGACAATTGCTGTGTATGGGGTGCAGGCGATTACGACGACCATGGACAAACCCCACAAAAGAAATGTCATCCTGCTGTCGATCCCGGATGTTCCCGGGATCGGCTTAGGATCCCGTATGATCTCGTCCGCCCCCGGCACCGAGCCGTTCATGTGCCACCATCGTTGCTCGATACCACTTGTCATCCGCCGCGGCGGATGACAAGTGGTGGTGTTTGGTGTGGCTGATGAATATCGGGTTAATATTTCTCCCGTAGCGTGGTACATACATGATTTCTTTGTAATTTTGATCAGGTATTCATTTCAAAATTATCGTTGATGCGAACCACGTTACCAGTCGAAATATTACCCCAGCCGGATGAAACAACCTGCGGTCCAACATGTCTTCATACGGTCTACCGTTTCTTTGAAGATTACATATCCCTTGGCACCGTAATTGATGAAGTAAAAAAGCTCGATGAAGGGGGGACGCTGGGTGTATTTCTTGGCTGTCACGCGCTAAGAAGAGGTTACAAAGCAACGATATATTCGTATAACCTGCAAGTATTTGATCCAACCTGGTTTGGAAAAGATGTATCGTTTATCGTCGATCGTTTGTACAAACAGCTGGAAATAAAGACGGATCCGAAGTTGTTGCTGGCAACGAAAGGATATATCGAATTCCTGGAAATGGGAGGGAAGGTTAGATTTGAGGACTTGAACGCGGCATTAATTCGTAAGTTCGTGAAACGAAACCAGCCTATTCTCACAGGATTAAGCGCAACATACCTCTACAGAAGCGCACGTGAATTTGGACCCAATTCTGATTTTGATGATATTCAAGGAGAGCCCTCTGGTCATTTCGTTATCATACACGGATATGATAAGCTGGAGAGAAAAGTATTCGTATCGGATCCGCTAAAATACAATCCGTTAGGATTCGGCCATCAATATGAAGTAAGTATAGACAGGGTCATTTGTGCCATCATGCTCGGGATACTTACATATGATGCGAATCTGCTCATTATCCGCCCTCATGAATAACTTATATGCAAATATTGATCGTTGTTAATAATCCAAAGGATTGGCCGCTTGACATACCTGACGTTTCTATCGTCTCGGCCCGGTCTTACCTGACGGATTCTGCCTACACCAGTCTTAAAAATGCCAAGGTCTTTAATCTGTGCAAATCTTACAGGTATCAGAGCCTGGGTTATTATGTTTCCTTGCTGGCAGCAGCCAGAGGTCATAAACCGATGCCTGATGTAGTGACGATTCAGGACCTGAAGTCGCCGACTATGGTACGATTCGTGTCCGATGAATTGGATGAACTGATTCAAAAAAGTCTTAAACCTATTCAGTCAGAACGTTTTACACTGAGTATCTACTTTGGCAGAAATGTTGCAAAACGATACAATCACCTGAGTCAGGAATTGTATCGTCAATTTCAGTCTCCCTTGCTCAGAGCCTGGTTTGTGAAAACAAATAAATGGACCCTGCAAAATATAGGTCCAATATCACTTAATGAGATACCGGAGGATCATCGTCCATTTTTAGTGGACATGGCAAGAGATTATTTTTCCCGCAGGCATGCTACGATTATCAGAAAAAAGAGCAGCCGTTTTGATATGGCCATTCTCTATAATCCAGCCGAAGAATTTCCGCCATCTGATGACAGGGCACTGCAGAAGTTTGTGAAGGCTGCCGAACAAACGGGTTTTTCAACAGAGATGATTCAGAGAGAGGATTACGGGCGGCTCGCTGAATTTGATGCCCTTTTCATAAGGGAAACGACGAATGTCAATCATCACACCTATCGATTTGCACGGCGGGCGGCCATGGAAGGATTGGTGGTGATAGATGATCCCGAGTCGATTCTGAAATGCACAAATAAGGTCTACTTGGCCGAATTACTATCCAGACATAATGTTAAGACACCTAAGACGGTGATTGTCCATAAAGACAACACCCCTGAGCTTGCTAAAGAGCTTGGTTTTCCTATCATCCTTAAACAACCCGACAGTTCGTTTTCTCAGGGAGTCGTAAAAGTAGATGCTAAGGATGAACTGGCGCGAAACCTCGAAGAGTTACTGAATAAATCCGAACTTGTGATTGCTCAGGAGTTTGTGCCCACTCCATTTGATTGGCGGGTCGGTATCATAGATCAGCAACCACTTTATGTGTGCAAGTATCATATGGCGCGCAAGCACTGGCAAATTTACGACCGTACTGTGCCGGGCAAGACATTTGCGGGAAAGGTGGATACGATGACGATCGATGAAGCACCATCAAAAGTGGTCAGAACAGCCCTTAAAGCAGCCAATCTGATAGGCAATGGATTTTACGGCGTGGATCTCAAGATGGTTGATGATGAATGCTATGTGATCGAGGTTAATGATAACCCAAGTGTAGAATCCGGATTTGAAGACGTTGTGATAAAAGATCAACTTTATAAAAGAGTGATGGAGATCTTCATTAAAAGAGTTGAACAGAAGAAAAAACGTGGGTGAAACAGTCTATAATTTAATCACTTACCATCGTAACATTATTTTTATGTGATCATGTTGCCGATGATTTCCCTGCATCTTTTGTGATGTGTAGAAACGGAATTAACTGAAAATAATATGACATTGCAGGTAGCCCCAAAAAGCAGGCTCCATCTTTTCCATGCGATAGGAGTTGAACTGGAATACATGATTGTCGATTGCAACACACTCGACATCAGGCCAATAACGGATGAACTGCTGAAGGGGGTTTCGGGATCTTATGTATCAGAGGTGGAACGGGGTGATATCGCATGGTCTAATGAACTTGTGTTGCATGTTGTCGAGCTCAAAACGAACGGACCGGCATCTATTCCATCAGGATTTGAACCATTGCCAGATATCTTTCAAAAGCATGTCGATGATATTAACCGGCGTCTTGCAGCGTTTGATGCCCGGTTGATGCCGACTGCTATGCATCCGTGGATGAATCCCTGGAAAGAGATGCACTTATGGCCGCACGAGTATAACCCTATTTATGAGGCGTACAACCGCATCTTTGACTGCAGGGGGCATGGCTGGGCAAATCTGCAAAGCACGCACATTAACCTGCCATTCAGTGGTGATGAAGAATTTGGGAGATTGCATGCGGCTATACGTCTCGTATTACCACTGCTCCCTGCACTTGCGGCAAGTTCGCCCATTGCAGACGGGGCGTTGACCGGTCTGGCCGATTTTCGGCTGGAAGTTTACAGGAACAATGCCGTGAGGATCCCGTCGATAACCGGTTTGATGATTCCGGAAAGGGTATACACGAGGGCCGACTACGATAAAGAGATTTTTCAGCGAATGTATCGGGATATCACTCCATTTGATCCTGATAAGACCCTCCGGGACGAATGGCTGAACTCTCGCGGAGCTATTGCCAGGTTTGATCGTAACGCTATAGAAATAAGGCTTTTGGATATACAGGAATGCCCGCTGGCAGACCTGGCGATCGTAAACCTTGTTGTTGATACCGTGAAAGCTCTGGTCAATGGAAAGTGGAGTACATTCGAAAATCAAAAGGTGCAGGACGAAAAAGATTTGTATCCCATTCTTGTGAATGGCATTGAAAATGCAGAGGATACAATAATTGATAATTCATCGTTTCTTAAACTTTTTGGCTTCGATGGAGATGCTGTCACTGCCGGTGGCCTATGGCGTCAAATTGCTTCGGAATTATACGATAACTTCGAGCAATCCGAGAGTAATCTGCATCGCGCATTGAAAGTTATATTTAATGAAGGGAGCTTGTCCACTCGAATAAAAAGACGACTTTCGTCTACCCCGGATAAAAAAGATTTAAAACAGACCTATGGTCAACTATGCGACTGCCTCTCAAAAGGAATCCAGTTTTCAGCAGAATAAACCCTATTTGATTGTTACTTGTGAGCACGCCGGAAATTACGTTCCGGATGATTTCAAATACCTGTTTGAGTCCCGGAAACACGTGTTGAATTCGCATCGGGGATTCGACATCGGGTCACTAAACCTGACAATGTTCGTTACACGACAGATTCAGGTGCCTGTATTCATCTATCCATATACCAGGTTATTGATAGAAGTGAATCGATCGGTTAACAATCAAAAATTATTTTCTGAAATTACTAACAAATTGCCTTACAATGAAAAAGAACTACTTATCAATAATTATTATTTTCCTTATAGATCTAATGTTCAAAGGCAATTAGAGAATGCTGTAGCGATGTTGAACGGCAGTAACTTCGTCCTGCATATTTCGATGCATACGTTTACCCCAATATTGAACGGTGAGATGCGAACGGCTGATGTTGGTATTCTCTATGATCCTGCAAGTGCCATTGAACGTCGGGTTGCCGGGTTGCTTAAACAGCAGATAAATGATCACGATAAAAAATGGGTCGTCAGACGTAACTATCCCTATCTGGGAAAATCTGATGGATTTACTACATACCTCAGGAAAGTTTTGGGTATGGGAAAGTATTGTGGAATCGAACTGGAAGTGAACCAAAAATATGCAAAAAATAAAGATTCAGATGTCTGGACAGAACTTAAAAAGACGATAACTGAATCTCTGAAAATTGTCTGGTCCAGCGTCATTCCATAAGAGAAAACTCATTTTTAAAGAAATACAAAAAGCGCTAATATCAAACGCGGTAAATTTTCAATAAAATAACAATTACTATGAAGGGTATTATTCTGGCAGGTGGTACCGGTTCAAGACTCTATCCATTGACAAAGGTGACCAATAAACACCTGTTACCAATAGGGGAAAAGCCGATGATCTATTACCCGATAGAACGCCTCTTGGAATGCGGGATAGAAGAGATATTGGTTGTTACAGGAACTGAACACATGGGAGATGTTGTCAGTTTGTTGGGATCAGGGAAAGACTTTGGTTGTCGATTTACATATAAAGTACAGGATGAAGCGGGTGGTATCGCTCAGGCATTAAGCCTGGCAGAAAATTTTGTGGGAGACGATTCCATGATCGTGATCCTTGGGGATAACATTTTTCAAACTTCTCTTCGTCCTGCTGTCAAAGAATACCCAAAACAGGGTGCGCGGATTTTAATAAAGGAAGTGCCGGATCCAACGAGATACGGCGTCCCTGAGCTTAAAGGCGATCAAATCGTTGGGATTGAAGAAAAGCCAGAACATCCTAAGTCCAACTACTGTGTCACCGGCATTTACTTCTATGATCACGAGGTATTCAACATCATACGTACTCTGAAGCCTTCTTCCCGCGGTGAATTGGAGATTACAGATGTTAATAATGAATATATTCGTCGGTCTGCAATGCGTTATTCAGTCCTTGATGGATGGTGGACCGATGCGGGAACTCATGCTTCCTACCGTATTGCCAATGAATATGTTACTGAGAATAGCAGCTCGGAATAATGTCCGATAGTAAAGTAGTCCTCATCGCCGCAAACGGGCAATTGGGTACCGAGTGGGCACAATTTATGAAAAATAAAAAGATCCCATTTGTGCCCTATACGATCGATAATCTCGATATAACCAATTTTGATCAGTTTGAATCGGTTCTGGATAACGATCAGCCCGATTTTGTGATCAACACATCGGCCTATACCCAGGTTGACCGGGCAGAGTCTGAGAAAGAGAGAGCCTTTTCAGTTAACGCCCATGCCGTTGCAAACATGGCGAAAGCGTGTAAAAAACGGGGAATAAAACTGGTTCATTATTCGACGGATTATGTTTTTCCGGGTCGATCAGATGATAAAAATAAATATCCTGACGGGTATCCGGAAGATGCGCCGGTTGACCCGATAAATATGTATGGAAAGTCCAAATGGGAAGGTGAAGTAGCAATTCGGGAAGCAAAATGTGATCATCTTATCCTTCGCGTTGCCTGGCTTTGTGGTGCCTTTGGAAACAACTTTGTCAAGACAATGATCCGTTTGGGTAGAGAAAGGGGTGAGCTTAAGGTGGTCGGAGATCAATACGGATCCCCATCTTTTACACCGAATGTTGTTGAAAATAGTTGGTTACTACTTCAAAAAAGACTAACCGGTACCTGGAATATAACATCCAAAGGACTGTTGACCTGGTATGATTTGGCGTGTGAAACACTACGTCTATCAGGAATCGAGACCCCCGTCTATTCCATCACAACAGAAGAGTATCCAACGCCCGCGCCAAGACCACATTTTTCGAAATTGTCTATCGATAAACTCAAGACAGTGGATGGAGCCCTAATTGAAGATTGGCGTTCCGGTCTTAGAAATTTAGTTTACGCTATAGAAAATCAGTGATATGGAGTTTGTACAGACAAATATACCTGATGTTGTTCTGATTAAGCCTCGCGTTTTTGGAGACGAAAGAGGTTTTTTTGCCGAAATCTATCGTTCATCGCTTTTTGAGGAGCATGGATTTCCCGTATTTGTACAGGATAATATGTCAAAGTCCCAAAAAGGGACAATTCGCGGACTGCACTATCAAATGGTCAGACCTCAGGGCAAACTTGTAATGGTACCCCATGGGAAGGTGATGGATGTGGCCGTAGATATCAGGAAGGGCTCCCCAACATTCGGGAAACATGTGGCCGTAGAATTGTCGGATGAGAATAAATATTTACTCTATATTCCAGTGGGTTTTGCTCACGGGTTTCAGGTTCTTTCAGATGAAGCCCTGTTTCAATATAAATGCAGTAATTATTATTATCCTGAAGGTGAACGTGGGGTTAACTGGCAGGATACTGATTTAAAAATAAAATGGGACACGAATGTGAATCCAATTGTTTCGACCAAAGATCAGAATCTGCCTGAACTAAATGATGTAATAACATCTGATTTGCCTCTATACCAACCCAAATAACACGCTTAATGAATTTAGTCATTACCGG
>Ga0102953_1002807_pt1 | contig 10048 bp, 8 predicted proteins | sample SalPon2A_C_D2_MG_FD_78509 | JGI IMG/M metagenome (GOLD analysis project Ga0102953, IMG submission 78509) | Soil microbial communities from South San Francisco under conditions of wetland restoration - Salt Pond MetaG R2A_C_D2_MG | ecosystem: Environmental > Terrestrial > Soil > Wetlands | place... | reverse complement strand
GGGGCCTGCAACTCGCTTTTAACCAAGTAATCGGCCGCGCCATAGCGCATAGCCTTCAGGTCGATCTCACGGTCGCCCTGACCTGTCAGCAAAATCAGAGGAGCCTCGCAACCCGCCTGAATTACTCTTTGCATAAGCTCGAGGCCGTTTTGGGCCCCCAGACGATAATCCAGCAGATAAATATCATGCTCCCCTTCCATGATACGGTCAAAACCGTTATCGAAGCCGTCGACCCATTCCAGTTCGTATTCCTGGTCTTTAATCTGTTGCAGGCGTGAGCGGGTAATCAGATAATCTTCATGATCATCATCAACCAGTAAAATATGTATGATACCTGCCGCCATGAGAAAGTGCTTCTAATAATCAGTCTCGGGGAGTTGTACGATGTCAAACCAGTAATTCGACATCTCCTGCAGGACGCGAACCAGTCCTTCAAATGTTACCGGCTTGGTAATGTAAGAGTTAACACCCAAATCGTAACTACGGACAATATCTTCCTGTTCTTTGGATGTTGTAAGTATGATAACGGGAGTTCTGCGCAATTCGGCATCCTCCTTAATCTCCTTAAGAGCTTCGCGGCCGTTTTTGCGAGGCATGTTGAGATCAAGCAAGATCAAATCAGGCCATGGGTAAAGCGACCGGTCGGCATAGACGCCATGTCTGTAGAGATAGTCCATGAGTTCTTCACCATTCCCGACAAACATGATGCGGCTAATGAGGCTGTTATTTTCGAATGCCTTTCTGGTAAGCATTCTATCGTCCTCATCATCCTCCGCAATGAGTAGAGATATTGATTTCCTGGGTGTCATATACTTAAGTTCCCTTGTTTTCTAAGATCTGCTGTGCCGGCAAGTCGACGAAAAAAGTCGTCCCTACATTTTCTGCACTTTCCGCTTTAATCGAGCCGCCGTGCCGTTCAACGATTTTCTTACAAATGGCCAGGCCTATGCCTGTCCCCTGATAATCCTGCTTTGTGTGTAAACGTTCGAATACCTGAAAAATACGTTCTGCAAACTTCGGGTCAAAACCAATCCCGTTATCAGAGATGGCAATTCGATAAAAACCTCTCTTAATATCATCCCCATCAACAGCCTTTAAACTGATCATCGGGGGCCTGTCCTTAGCCTGGAATTTCAGCGCATTGCCAATGAGATTCTGGAAGAGCTGCCGCATTTGCATGGGATCCGCATAAACGGTCGGAAGGGGATCAAACGAGATGGTTGCCTCTGATTGTTGGATAGCGATTTCAAGATCACCGCACACCTCTTTTACCAGTTCATTAAGTCTTACGGATTCCCGCGGATTCGTTCTGGTGGTTATACGCGAAAAGCTCAACAGATCGTTGATCAGCTTTTGCATCCTGTTCGCTGCATTGACCATCCTCCCGAGAAACATACGGCTTTCACTGTCAATATCGCCGTCCAAATTGGTATTCAGAAGCTCGCCAAAAGCCTGAATTTTACGCAACGGTTCCTGCAGATCATGTGATGCCACATACGCAAACTCCTCAAGATTTTTATTGCTCTCTTCCAGTTTGCCGGCATATTCCTTTAGCTTTCTCTCGGCCGCCTTGCGATCAGTAATATCCCTAATAGCGGCAATACGCAAATGCCGCCCATCCATGATCACATCTTTTGCCAATACCTCAATATCAATTATACTTTGATCCTTACAGGTAAGCTGAGCTTCGTATTGCCCTTCAACGCCCTTGCGTATCCGTTCCTCGAACTTCGTTCTGATTCGACTTGGGAAAAAGTCCCAGGCGGGTTTATGCAGTACATCTTCGCGCGCATAGCCGGTCATCTCGAGCAGTGCCGAGTTTACATCGGTCAACAGGCCGTCTTCCATCACCGTGAGGCCCTCAAAAGCAGATTCCGAGAGGAACTGGTAGCGTTGCTGACTCTTACGTAATTCCTTCTCCGCGCGAACCAAATCCGAAATATCAATGGCGACACCGGCGACTGCCAATTCTTCCTGTTCCCCAAGCTGGAAATAGGTTTGGGTAAGCTGCAGGAACATCTGCCTGCCGTCTGAGCCTCTATATTCGATGACCTTACCTGTGTTGCCCTCAGAAAGGTCGGTTTCACTGGTTAAATTCCGAATCAGGGTTTCTTCATGATTCTTTCCTATGAAATCGTCATCTTTTTTACCAACAATTTCTTCCGGACTGGTATGATACAGTTCGGCCATCGATTTGTTTGCAAGGATGAAACGCCCATCCTCATCCCTCACATAAAGATAGTGAGGCACAACATCGATGGTTCTGCGAATAATGCGATTCCAGCGCTCTAATTGCTCACGCTGGTTATTGCGGTCTTCCCTGACTTTTTGGTAATCAACAATAATATAGCCAAGCAGAAATAAGACAATGATATAGGATCCCATCGCCCAACCCTGCAGATACCACGGCAGCATGGACTGAAGATGGATAACAAAAGGCTTGCTCCAGGTATAACCTGTTATATCACTCTCGATTTTAAGGATATAATCACCCTTTTCCGGGACCTTCAAAGCGAGCACGTTCGATCGGCTTTCCACCTTCCTGATAAGCCGACCGTTCAGATTTTCCAGCCGTGCAATATAGTTGAGTTTCTGCGCCGGATACATCAAACCGGCGACCGTGAGTTTAATCGTGCTCCCACGATCGAGGACCAGGGAATTGGATGAAGGATTTTTGACAACTTTATCGTTGACGGCTAACTCTTTAACAATAGGTATCCGGGATGCCGTCATGGCGGATATCGGTTCAATAGAATATCCTATACCATTGCTGGTTCCGGTCCACAGCCGCCCCTCCTGATCAATAGTGAGTGCCCGGAACGTCATTGTAATGCTCGGAAGCCCGTCCCTGCCATTATACTGAATGACTCTGTCGCCGCTCATGTAAAACAGGCCCTTCTCTCCTCCAAGCCATAAGTTGCCCAGGTGATCAATTGCAATCGACTTGAAATAATCATTCACCATCCAGCCAGCGAATCGTACATCACCACTATCGTCAATGGTAAAACGAAACAACCCGAAGTTACTGGCCATATACAACCAGTGGTTTCGTACTACAAAATCATATACCGTGAGCGGAAGTTTACGTTTGCCTAAGACATTATCAGGTATTTTCGGACTGATGTTCTCAAACCTATCCTTAACAGGATCAAACCGAAAAAGATAGTGACTGGCCCCAATACCTCCTGCATAGATTGTGTTATCCGGGGTACTATGCAAAACTGTGATCGTTGTGTCCAGGCCCTGTGCATCCGAATATGTTACTACCGCCCCGTTTCCTTTCGATATCCTGCCGGCACCAGTCATTCCGCTCTCTATATACCATATATTTCCGGTCGAATCTATGCAGAGCTGGTCTATGTCTATATGCCCCGGGTTATAATGGTTGATACTACCATTCCGTTCATCCTCTGAAAGTTCAAAAATATCACCACGCTGGGTGCCTACATAAACTTTCCCATGATGGTAAGCCAGCGCAGAAACTCTCGCTCCTTTAAGGTCCAGTGGAAGTTTCCTCGTTTGTGGCTTCTTACTCTTTGAATCCCATGTTATCTGATAAACATTGTAAGATTCGCTGGCGTAAAGGGTATCTTTTGAAGCTGAGGTAAGTGCATTGATATAACGATACCGGTCTGAGAGCAGCGTGCTCGAGAAGTAATCCGGCGACAGAAGTACAGCACCCAGATCGGAACCAACCCATATATTCCCGGATGCCGTCTGATAGATATCATTTACATTATTGAACTTGTATTCGTTAAGCTTCCGGTATTCTAAATGGCCGCTTTCCTTTTTTACCTGGTATAAACCATCAAACCAGGTACCGAAATACGCTACACCTTTTTGGAGTTTGGTGAGGGAGGAAACATCAGGAACCGGGATGATCCTTTCCCATCCATTCAGCAAATCACCTTGTGCAGGTTCAAAGCTATACACCCCACGGGACGTTGCCAGCCACATAGATCCATCCGGTTGCCGTACCAGATCATTGAATGACACCTGCCCCTTTAGCGGGACGGACAACTCATCAAATTTGTCATTCGCTTTGTTGTAATAAACCATGTGTCCGCTTTCGCTGACTGCCAGTAACACCCCGCCCCGAGTTTCGGCAAATCTGAAATCGCGTATGGAACTCAGCGTGAAGTATCTGTTCCCCAATTTATACCGTTTCATTTTGCCATTTTTATACCGGACAATGGACGTCGTTTCAGCTATCCAGATAGTACCTGAGCTGTCTTGAAAAGCCTTCTTGGGGTAATAAAGGGTGGAGTCCGTCTCCACGAATGAACCGGGAACTAACGTCTTGATACGAAAATCATAGCCTTTGTGGGAGATGGTTGCCAATCCCATATCCGTTGTAATTAACAGGCGTCCGTCATGCAACTGGATAATATCCTTGACATACTGATTAGGCAGTTCGTTCCTGTAGGTGAAGAAGGAGTACCCATCGTACCGGATTAACCCGCCATCCGTCCCGATCCAGACAAAACCGCTACTGTCCTGGAAAACAGTTTTGACAAGAATCGAAGGCAGGTTATACTCCGAATTATCAAAATATCGGGCTAAAAAAGACTGTTCCTGCCCGTACGCTAGCCGGAATGTTAGCAGAAAGGTGAAAACAATAAGAAATGCAGCTCTTTTCACAGGATGCAAATGGATATATCTGATACCCCTAATTTAACATGTTTTTAAACATTTACCTCTATATCACAAATATTACATAAAAGAACACGGAGGGTTTAAAAACAATATTCATTTGAAGTTATACAACGGCTATGGCAACAAAAGACATCCAGGTTATGATCGGATGATCACTCTGTATGTTAAGCGATTCTTCTGTAATCGATAAACGAAAAATCCCTGAAATTTTCCCTGCTTGTTTCTTCCCAAACCACACCGATCTGATCACGATATTCGGGAAAATAAGTATCACCGTTATATGTATGATGAATAAGCGTAATATTCAGATAATCCGCAAGATCCAGCGCTATTTGATACAGAGTTGCTCCGCCAATGATAAAAACCTGCCCATTACCCTCTTTTTCGAGATCCTCCAAAGCCTGTTCCAGTTTATGATAAACCCGCACATTCTCCTTGCCAGAGATGACTTCCGAATATTGAGGATTTCGCGTGATAACAACATTGGTCCGACCCGGCAGGGGTTTTGAGCCGATGCTCACAAAGGTTACCCGCCCCATAACGATTGGATGTCCCAACGTTCGTTGTTTGAAATGTTTGAGATCATCAGAATAATGCCACGGTATGCCACCATCCTTTCCTATGAGAAGATGCTCATCATGCGCGGCAATGATTGCTATCTTCATACTGCGACTTCAAAGGAAATTTTCGGGTGATGCTGATAATCGACAAGTGTAAAATCCTCGAGCGTCAAATCATTGACAGGCTTCGGTGTGATCTCCAGTTTAGGCAGCGGATAGGGTTTACGTGTCAATTGTTCTTTCATCCCGCCAATATGATTCTCATAGATGTGTGCATCAACAATAGTATGGGCAAATACCCCAGGCTTCAAATTTACTTCCTGGGCAATGGCCATGGTCAGCGCGGCATAACATGCCAGATTAAACGGGATGCCCAAAGCAATATCACCTGAGCGCTGCGTGAGATGACAGTTCAGACGCCCGCCGCTTACATTAAATATATACATGAGATGACATGGCGGGAGGGCCATCTGCCGGGTTAATCCCGGATGCCAGGCACTGACAACGATCCGCCTGCTTTCCGGCTGGGTCTTCAATAACTCAATGGCATTCTGAACCTGGTCAAACTCTTTGCGATCGAATATGGTGCGTTTGATGTTCCCTCCATCTCCATCCATATCAATTTCATCTTCCTCGATGTAGGGAAAGCGGCGCCAGAGAACCGGATAAATGGGGCCGACATAGCCATCATCATCTGCCCAGGCATCCCAAATATGACAATTGTTTTCATCACGCAGCCAGCGGATGTTATCTTCCCCCCTTAAATACCAAAGCAATTCCAGAATTACAGACCGGAATTGCATTTTTTTGGTTGTAAGAAGTGGAAACCCCTCCGACAGATCGACTTTATAAAATTCGGCAAAGCTGGAAATGGTATCAATGCCTGTCCGCGTCGGCTTGCGAACACCATTCTCTAAAACCCGTTGAACCAAGTCTAAATATGCTTTCATAATAAGATCTGAATAAACCGAAAATCACTATGTTTCGAAACCCATCATTGCCTGTCAATATACTAATCATAGGGATGAAATGAAGTCATATTTGACAGTGTACGAGAAGCTTTTTCGATGTTTTTACACACGATAATTCATCCATAATCAGGCATAAACATCGTTTTTTATCTTTCCGGGAGGAAAATCGGCTTCAGTTTTCCGGTGCGTGCAGATACTCCAGGGCTTTACGGGCGGCGTCCTGTTCGGCAGACTTTTTATTCTTCCCGGACCCGGTGCCTGCTTCCTTTCCATTCACCAAAACCTGAACCTCAAACGTCTTATCATGCTCTGGTCCGGATTCGGTAAGGACATTATACTCTGGAAGGCTCATTCGCCTGGCTTGTGAGTATTCCAGCAACATGCTTTTGTAGTTATCCTGAGTCTGAACCAGCCGCTGGAGATCGATATACCTGTCAATAATTGTTAAGACAAAGTTAAACGTTTTTTTATATCCTTTGTCTCTATACATAGCTCCGATCAGGGCTTCAAATATATCGGCCAGTACACTGTTTGAGAACTCTATACCCTGTCCCTTCACCCGCTCTCCGACTTCAATAACCTGGCTAAGTTTCAGTTTTCGCGAAAATTTGGCCAGTGTATTGCCCTTAACTACCTTGGACCTGAGCTTGGTCATGAACCCTTCGTTTTCCTGGGGAAAACGCTCAAATAAGATCTCAGTAACGACCAAATCCAGTACCGCGTCCCCGAGAAATTCCAATTGTTCATAGGAATCCGATTCCTTATATCCCGAATTGGAATTTGCCAGACTCGACCGATGTCTGAGCGCTTTCAAATAAAGATGTGGATGATCGATAGACTCACCGATCAGTTGCTCAAGAAAACGAATTTTTTCCTCCTTATCCCGTGCTACCACCAGATCGGAACCGGAAAGCAGTGTCTTAAAACGGGAAAGAAGTTTCAAAACTATTCCTCGAATTTCTTGAACACTATAGATGTATTGTGTCCGCCAAAACCAAAGGCATTATTTATAGCATACCGGATATCCCTGACTTCCGATTCATTGACCGTATAGTTCAGGTCGCAATCCGGGTCCGGAGTCATATAGTTAATCGTCGGCGGAACAATTCCGTGATATATGGCAAGAGTCGTGGCTATGGATTCGGCCGCACCGGCAGCACCAAGCATATGACCCGTCATGGATTTGGTGGAATTCAGGTTTATCTTGTAGGCATGATCCCCGAATACCTTCTTGATTGAATTCGTTTCAGCTATGTCTCCCAAAGGGGTACTGGTTCCGTGCATATTGATATGCTCTACTTCTTCGGGTTTGATTCCCGCCGATTTGAGCGCTTCGGTCATAGCAATAATGACACCGTTCCCGTCGGGATCAGGGGCTGTGATGTGATAAGCGTCCCCGGAGAAACCGTAACCGACAACTTCAGCATAGATGCGGGCACCGCGTTTTATAGCCGACTCATAATTTTCCAGTACCATGATTCCGGAACCTTCACCAAGCACAAATCCATCCCGGGTCTTGTCAAAGGGACGGGAGGCTGTCTCCGGTTCGTCATTTCTGGTTGACATGGCACGCATGGAGTTGAAGCCGGCCACGCCCATTTCGAAGACCGGGGCTTCTGCCCCGCCACACACCGCGTAGTCCGATACGCCTTGCCGGATGGTATCGTAGGCTAAACCAATGCTGTGTGAGCCTGTCGCGCAGGCTGATACAACGGCGTAGTTTGGCCCACGGAATCCATGGCGAATGGACACTTGCCCGGCAGCGATATCAGGGATAAGCATCGGAATGAAGAACGGGGAAACGCCGCGTGGTCCCCGTTCAATGAAATCTTTGCTTTGCTGGAAAAAGGTTTCCATCCCTCCGATACCTGACCCAATAATCGTAGCAACCCGGTTTTTATCGATCGAGTCAAGATTCAGTCCTGAATCTTTAACAGCCTCATCAGCAGCAACTATCGCATATTGACAAAATTTGTCCATGCGGCGGGCAGCCTTGGTGTCGATGTATTCTTCCGGTTTGTAGTTTTCAATTTGGGCTGCAAACTGTGTTGCAAAATTAGAAGTATCGAACGATTCGATGGGTCGTACTCCATTTTTGCCCGAGACAAGGCCATTCCAGAAATCGGGTGCACTTTTCCCGATAGGTGTTAGTGCCCCGATACCTGTAATGACAACTCTGCGATTGACCATAGTCGGTTTAGCTGTGTAACTGAACTAGTCTGTTAGGAATTTTTCTTTTTGATATAATCGATAGCATCGGCTACCGTAGCAATATTCTCAGCGTCTTCGTCAGGAATGCTGATATTAAATTCTTTTTCGAATTCCATAATTAATTCTACAGTATCCAGAGAATCAGCACCCAAGTCATTTGTAAAATTAGCTTCAGGTGTTACTTCAGATTCGTCTACACCAAGCTTGTCGACGATGATTGATTTAACTTTGCTTTCAATGTCGTTTGCCATTTTTTGTATTGGTTTGTTCGTATGTTAGTTGGTTATAGCGAGTTAGAAACTGTTTATTCTTTTAAAAACAATGGATAATAAAAATACCCGGTAGTATCTGCAATGTTTTTACCACGGTTCGTCGTTCAGATAGCCAAACCCCCATCAACCTGGAGGACCATCCCGGTAATATATGAACTCGCTTCCGATGCAAGAAAAATTACCGTATCAGCCACATCTTCTGCCGTTCCTGCCCTTCCAAGCGGAGTTGCTTTTTCCATGGCTTCTTTTTGTTGTTGCGGTAAATCGTGAGTCAATTCCGTCACAATATATCCCGGAGCGACAACATTTACCCGAATATTTCTGGAGCCGATTTCTTTGGCCAGCGACTTGGTGAATCCAATAATACCTGCTTTGGAAGCCGCATAATTCGTCTGCCCCGGGTTCCCCATCAATCCGATAACCGAACTGATGTTGACAATAGAGCCCGAACGCTGCCTCATCATCGGCCGAACTACGGACTTACTATAATTAAACACGCTCTTCAAATTCGTGGTAATCACCTCGTCCCACTGTTGTTCACTCATACGCATGATCAATGTATCACGCGTAATGCCGGCATTGTTGACCAGAACATCAATCGTACCAAACTCTTTTACTACCTGATCTATAACCTCCCCGGCACGTTCCAGGTCCACGGCATCTGCTTTAATAGCCAGGGCTTTCCCACCGTTTTTTTCGATCTCATCTCTCACTTTCATCGCCGCATCTTCCGACCGGGCATAGGTAAAGGCAACATTGGCACCGGATTCAGCCATTGACAGAGCAATTTGTCGCCCGATCCCCCGGCTGCCGCCTGTCACCAGTACCGATTTGCCCTCTAATCCGAAACGGTTGACAAAACTCATTACTGAACTCCCTGTGTTGTTACATCCTTCAATGTGCGTTTTACCAGCCCCTGCAGCACTTTTCCCGGGCCAACTTCGGTATAGGAATCAGCTCCATCCTTGTGCATATTCTGCAAAGTCTGTGTCCAACGAACCGGATTGAGCAACTGATTGAGAAGATTTTCCCTTATTTCTTCGGGGTCTGTTGTAGGTTGACCCGTATAGTTGGAATAAATTGGACAAATCGGCTTCTGAATATCGAGATTCACGAGGTTGCTGCGAAGTCCTTCAAAAGCAGGTTTCATCAATGGAGAGTGAAAAGCTCCGCTCACAGGCAGCTTCTTAGCCAACCGGCATCCCGCTTCTTTTAGCAACTCAAGAGCCTTATCTACCCCGTCCTCTGATCCTGACACGACAAGTTGTCCGGGACAATTGTAGTTAGCCGGTACCACCACTTCTCCAGAGTCGGACGCAGCTTGTGCGCAGATATTTTCCACCTGGTTGTCATCCATTCCGATAACGGCCGCCATCGT
>Ga0102953_1002806_pt1 | contig 10053 bp, 11 predicted proteins | sample SalPon2A_C_D2_MG_FD_78509 | JGI IMG/M metagenome (GOLD analysis project Ga0102953, IMG submission 78509) | Soil microbial communities from South San Francisco under conditions of wetland restoration - Salt Pond MetaG R2A_C_D2_MG | ecosystem: Environmental > Terrestrial > Soil > Wetlands | place... | reverse complement strand
CGCCGACGCCGCGGCGGAGTCTCCCGGCAGCTTGACCCCGTCCTCCGTCCCGAGCGCCCGCGCCACGTCCAGGACCCAGAGCTGGTTGGGCGGCGCGTTCTCGGATTCGACGTGCCACTTCCCGTAGTCCTTGTCGCGGTGCTGCATGGCGGTCGACTCGGAGTCGGCGATCGTGAGCGCGATGGACTTGCCGTCCGGGCTCCAGGCGAAGGCATTCACGCCCCGGCTCACGTCGGTGAGCGGGCGCGCCTCGCCCCCGTCCACGCGCAGCGCCCAGATCTGTGTGTGATCGTCGCGGGACGACAGAAAGGCGATCCATGTGCCGTCGGGTGACCAGGCGGGGCTGGTCGAGCTGCCCTTGGCATTGCGCGTGAGCTGGAACGGCTTGCCGCCGCGGCGGACCAGCCAGATCTCGGTGTCGTAGCGGTTCGCGTCCCAATCGGCGCTGCGGACGGTGTAGGCGACGGCCGATCCGTCGGGTGCGATGGCGACGCCGCCCACCGATCGGATGCTGAGCACCTCCTTGAAGCTCGGCGCGCCGGTGACGTCCTGGGCGTGCGCGGATCGACTGGGCGCGAGCAGTGCGGCGGCGATGAGGCTGACGGGGATGACGTAGCGGCGGGGGAGCATACCGATTCTCCGGGTCAGGGCGGTGGACTGGGACGAAGGATTTTGGCGGCCGGGCGCGTAGGTGGCAAGCGCGCCCCGCGGTCCGCTCACCCGGCGCCCACGGCAAGCCACGGAATGTCGCGGTAGGAATCCGCGATCACCCACGCGGCGGCGGTCAGCGCCCAGGACGTGACGAACTCCGTCCAGTCCGAGGCGCGCGGATGGGACGACACGACCGGCACCCACACGAGCACGGTGAACATCGCGAGCTGTACCACCACGAGCACGGCCGCCAGCCGGGCGTAGACGCGGATCAGCACGGCGATGCCCGCGGCGATGAACGTGCAGCCGAAGAAGTATGCCCATGCCAGATGCCACGGCAGCCAACCCGGCACCATCGATACCGTGCGCGTGAGATACGTGAAATGCGCGATGCCGAAGGGGATCAACGCCAGGCCGTAGAGCGCCCGGGTGATGCGGAGCCCGATCCTACGGCCGGCGAACGCCTGACGTCCCTCGGCATCGCCGCCGACGAACCGGACATAGAGCACCCCGGCCGCGGCGACCAGGGTCGCGGTCTTACAGGCCGGCCACATGACGGCCATCCCCGGATCGAGGAAGAGGGCAGGCACATCCAGCACCAGCAGCCATGCGAGGAGCACGCCCAGCAGCACGCCGGACGCGACGGCGGCTCCGCGCCGCCAGAAGAGCGCAGCGCCCGTTCCCAACGCCACGAGGCCCGAGAAGTATGCCAGCACCTCGCGCGCGGGCACGTGCGCAGGCACGGGCGTCCAGATCGCGGTGAAGTCGCCCGTGATCAGGCCCACGATGCCGAGAACCACCAGGGTCGCGGCAAAGGTCGCGTGACCCCAGCCGGCGACGTAGAGGGGGCGGTCGGGCACGTTCTTCGAATTCATCCTTGAGAATAGTCCGGTGCAGGGTCACCTGCGACCGACGCCCGCTCGTGATCCAGTCCAAGTCGTTGGCAACGCATCGAGCTCTCCCCATATTTCCGCCACGTCCCCAATACTTCACACGGAATCGGCGGAAGATCACCATGACGCATTGGAATGCGGTTCTGTCGGCCGCTTCGGAGTACGCGCAACAGTATCTAGAGCACCTCGATGATCGTCCCGTTCGCGCCACGGCGACCTCGGAAACACTCATGCGTGATCTCGGTGGGGCACTCGGCGACGCCGGTGGTGATCCGACGGGTGTGCTCCGCGCGCTGGCCGATGCCGCGCGGGAGGGAACGGTCGCGACGCAGGGCGGACGCTACTTCGGATTCGTGGTGGGGAGCAGCCTTCCCGTGGCGACCGCCACCGACTGGCTCGTCTCGGCGTGGGATCAGAACGCCGGGATCCACGTGCTCTCGCCGCTGGCGGCGGTGCTCGAACAGGTCGTGACCGCGTGGATCTTGGGGCTCGTGGGATTGCCGAAGACGTGGAGTGCGGGATACGTGACCGGCGGCATGATGGCGAACTTCACCTCGCTCGCCGCCGCGCGCCATCACGTCCTCGCCGCGGTCGGATGGGACGTCGAGGGCGATGGCCTGATCGGCTCACCGCCGATCGACGTCTTCGTGAGCGAGGAAGCCCACTACTCGATCGCCAACACGCTGCGGATGCAGGGTATCGGCGCGAACCGCGCACGGCGCGTGCCGACCGACGCCCAGGGGCGCATGCGGGTGGATGCGCTCGAGACGATGCTCGCCGACACCTCGGGCCCGTGCATCGTCAGCGCGCAGGCGGGGAACGTGAACACCGGCGCGTTCGACCCGATCGACCGCATCGCCGATCTCGCGCGTGCGCGCGGCGCGTGGCTCCACGTGGATGCGGCGTTCGGTCTGTGGGCCGCGGCGAGCCCCGCGCTCCGGCATCAGCTCGATGGCATCGAGCGCGCGGACTCGATCGGCACCGACGCGCACAAGTGGCTGAACGTGCCGTACGACTGCGGGATCGCGTTGTGCGCGCATCCCGACTCGCACCGCGCCGCGATGACGATCCCCGCGCCGTACATCGTGCGGTCCCCGCTCGAGCGCGACGCGCACGAATTCACGCCCGAGGAATCCCGCCGTGCGCGGGCCGTGCCGATCTACGCCGTGTTGAAGACGCTGGGCCGCTCGGGATTGCGCGAGATGATCGAGCGCTGCTGCCGGCACGCCCGACGCTTCGGCGAGGGACTGCGTGCGGCGGGGTATGACGTGCTGAATGACGTCGTGCTGAATCAGGTGCTCGTCGCGTTCGGTTCGGCCGAGACCACGAAACGGGTGATCGAGGCCATTCAGCGGGACGGGACATGCTGGTGCGGCGGCACCGAGTGGCAGGGGAAGACGGCCATGCGGATCAGCGTCTCGTCGTGGGCGACGACGGACGAGGACGTCGAGCGGAGCCTCAAGGCGATGCTGGCCGCCGCGCGGACGGCCGGTGCCGCCGGGCAAACATAGGCCGGTGTACGGCGGCGCCTAGCTCTTCCGCTCATCGGGTTCGTCCGCGGCGGCCGCGAGGCGCACGTACGTCAGCTTCATCGCGTCTTCAGGGAGGTATTCCGAGTTGACGAGGCGAAGCGGCGGCACGGCACCGGCAAAGAACGGCTTGCCTCCGCCGAAGACGAACGGCCGGAAGTACAGACGATACTCGTCGATGAGGCCCAGTGCACTGAGCGTGCCGGCGAGCTCGGGCCCCGCGACGTGCATTTCGCCATCGCGCGTGGCCTTGAGCTCGCGCACGAGCGCCCCAACGTCCTCGGGGATCAACGTGGCGTTGGGGCCGACTGTCTTCAGCGTACGTGACGCAACCCACTTCGGTTGCGCACGCCAGGCGCTCGCGAAATCGTGCGCTAGCTCATCCCAGTCGGGCTTATCGGCATCCCAGTAACGCATCACCTCGTACATCCGTCGGCCATATACGATCCCGGAGAGGCCACGGACATAATCATTGAAGTAACGATGGAGTTGCTCACCCGGCGGCGGAAATTGCAGTCCGTCCGTCACGCGGGAAACGAACCCGTCGAGCGACTGCATCATGCCGAAGATGAGCGTTGCCACGCTGTCCCTCCTCCGTGCACGTTCACTGAGCTGAAGCGACCCGCCATCTTGCCCATGCCCCGCGGAGCGCGACTACTTCGTCGCACGCTTCGGCTCGAGGGGCGTGCCGTCCGCCCAGCGGGCGAGCGGGATGACGAACGTGGTGACGGGAGATGGAGAGTCCTGATGCACGATCACCGGAGAGTCGGGGAGGCCGGCGCCCCATAACAGGCTATCCGTTCGCGGGAAGTAGAACATCAGGTGCGGACCTCCCTTCCCGTAGTACGGACCGAAGTAGGTCTGTTTCGACATCATGTAGCTCATCGCGCCGCGCGCCGGCGAGGGCAGTTCTCCCTTCGCGTACGCGATGCGCACGCTGTCGATCATCTGTGCCTTGGAGACGCCCTCCAAGGCGAGTCGCGTCTTGCGGTACACACGCGGCAGGATGGTGCGCGCGGCGGCCGCATTGAAGCACGTGGGCTCCCGCACGGCCGGATTCATGTAGTCGGGGTCGTCGGTGTCGGACGTCCACGCGCGGTCCACCATGCAGACGAAGCCGTTGGTTCCATGCGCCGCGACCTCGTAGCCCCGCGCCCCGAGCACGAGGACCTCGGCGTGATCGGCGATCGACGCCGGCGCGGCGCTCCGCGCCAGCGCGATCTCCGTGGCGCGGTCGGGAATCAGGTACTGCGCCAGCGGGGCCATGCGCGGATAGCGGGAGGCCTCGTCGTGTGGGTTCTGCGCGGCCTCGGACTGCGCTTTGCATGGCACGACCGGCACGAGGAGCAGCAGGACGAGCAGGCCGAGTGGTCGGCGAGGAGGCATCATGATGCTTCCATATCCGTCCCGACCAGCTCGGCCAGGCGGTTGAGGGTTTCCACACCGGCGTCGCGAACGCCAAGAGTCTCGATGGCGCGGTCGCGCGCCTCGACCGACGGAAAACGCATCCGCATCGTGAGACGGGTGGCGCGCCCCTCAGGGACGAAGGTCCACGTCACCTCACATTCGACGCGCTCGTTCTCGGAGCCGCCGGTGAGCATGTAGGAGATACGCTCGCGCGGAATCACCTCCCGGAACACCGCGCGGCTGGGATAGTCGGTGCCGTCGGGGCCGTGCATCGTGTGCGTCCAGACCCCGCCGGGGCGCACGTCCATCTCGTCAATCGTGGTCGTGAACCCGCGCGGGCCCCACCAGAGCACGATTCGCGCCGGGTTCGTCCATGCGTCCCAGAGTGTCTCGGTCGAGGCGTCGAACGTGCGATGCACCTCGACCTCACGGTCGGCCGCGTCGTCTGTGTGGGGGGCATTGGATCGAACCATGGGGCTCCCTTCCGGTGACGGTTCCGCCACGCGGTGTGGATTCAGCGGCGTCGTTTCGGGCGCGCGGCGCGGCCGGATGGCGCGGTCGCGGGTGCCGGCGTGGTTTCCTGGATGTCGTGCAGGTAGGCGTCCAGGCGATCGAAACTCCCCTCCCAAAATTGCCGGAAGGGCTCCGCCCATTCCGCGACCTGCCGCAACGGCTCGGCGCGCAGCCGGGCCGGCCGCCACTGTGCGTCGCGCCCCCGCACCACGAGCCCCGCACGTTCGAGCACCTTCAGGTGTTTGGAGACGGCGGGAAGACTCATCGTGAACGGCTCGGCGAGCTCTGTCACCGACGCATCCCCCGCGGCCAGTCGGCCGAGGATGGCGCGCCGGGTGGGATCGGCGAGGGCGAAGAGCGTCGCGCTCAGGGAATCGGTGGGCATCTTGTATTTAACCTAGCAGTTAAATACAATGCGAGCGCTTCTTCGTCAAGTGTTGGCGCTCACTGGGGAGTCACGTCATGGCCGTTCGGCGCCGACGACGCCCGGCGATCGGACGGACGTCTGACGTGCGCCGGGGCGGAGACCCTCACTCGAACCGCAGCGCCTCGACCGGGTCCACGCGGCTCGCGCGGAGCACGGGGACGTAGCTCGCGGCGAGGGCGACGATCGCGAGCAGCAGCGTGCTGCCGACCAACACCACGGGGTCGGTCCCGCCCATCCCATAGAGCAGCGAGTGCATGAGCCGCCCGACGGCGATGGCCGCGCCCAGGCCGATCACGCCGCCGATCGCGATCATCACGCCGACCTGCTTGAGCACCAGGCTCCGAACGCGTGCGGCGTCGGCGCCGAGCGCCATACGCACGCCGATCTCGCGGGTGCGCTGCTGGACGGTGTAGGCGAGCACCCCGTAGAGACCCACCGCGGCGAGCAGCGTGGCGAGCGACGCGAACAGTGCCGAGAGGATGCTCATCATCCGATCCTCGAAGGTGTTCTGTCGGACCTGCTCCGGCATGGACCGGAGGTTCTCGACCGGGACGGTGGGGGCGAGGCGCTTCAAGATCGGCGGGATGTCGCGGAGGAGGACGCCGGGTGCGAGCCCGCTCCTGAGGTAGAAGTACAGCGCGGAGGGATCGCCCGACTGCTGCCACGGCACGAAGAACACCGGCGGGACCGAGTCCTTGACGTCGGCGTACTTGGCGTCGCGCGCGAGGCCCACGATCTGGATGTTGAGCGAGTCCGGGCCGCTCTGTGACATGAACGTGCCGACCGGATTCCGGCCCAGATGGAATTTCGTGGCGAACGCCTCGTTCACCACGACGACGCGCGGGGCGCCGTCCACGTCGCTGGCCGTGAGCCCGCGCCCGGCCAGGATCGGGATGCCCAGTGTGCTGAAGTAACCCGGGCCCACCGCGTTGAACCGGCTGTTACGGTCCACGTCGGGGCCGCTCGGATAGCCCTGCACCCACACCGAGTTGCCCCAATTGCTCCCGGCGATCAACGGCACCATGGAGGACGTGACCGCACTGACGCCGGGCTGGTGGCTCAACACGTCGGTGATCCGGCGGTAGAGCGCCACCGCGCGGGCACTGTCGTAGCCGCTCCGCTCCGGCGCCATCGAGAACGTCACCACGTCGTTCACCTGGACGCCGAGATTCACCCGCGAGACGTTCACCAGACTCTTGAGGAAGAGGCCGGCGGAGATCAACAGTCCGGTGGCGAGCGCGATCTGCGCCGTGACCAGCGTGGCGCGGAACCGGCCGGCGCGCTTGTGGCCGGCGATCTGCCCCGTGTTGGAGCGGATGGTGCCGATCAGCTCGGTGCGGGCGTTGTGCAGGGCGGGGAAGAGCCCGAAGAGCAGCCCGGTGCCGACCGCGAGCGCCCCGGCGAAGAGCAGCACGTTCGGCTGGAGCGAGAAGTGGAGCGCGGTGGTGATCTCGCCCGGCAGCAGCGACGCCAGGAGCTTCAGGGTGAGCGCCGCGACGGCGAGGCTCGCGACCCCGCCCATGAGTGCCAGGATCACCGATTCGGTCAACATCTGCCCGATCAGCCGGCGGCGCGGGGCGCCGAGTGCGAGGCGCATGCCCATCTCCATGGACCGGTTGGCGCCGCGCGCGAGCAGCAGATTGGCGATGTTGGCGCACGCGATGAGCAGCACGACGGCCGTCACGCCGAAGAGCATCGCGAGCGGCGTGGTCGCCTCGTGTTGCAGCTGGGACTGGCCGTGGTAGCCGGGGTTCACGCCGATCAGCTTGGCCTTGAACCGCTGCATCGTCGCGGCGCTCATATTGTCCTGGAGCGGCGCCTCGACGTTCTGGAGAATCGGCGTGTAGATCGCGTTGAGCGCGGTGCGCGCCTGCGCCGCGGTGACACCCGGCTTCAGGCGGCCGAACAGGTAGATCCAGTACGTGGTGCGGCTCTGGTATTGATCGAACCCGCTGAATTCCTTCCTGATGGTGATGGGCGCGAACACCTCGGGGGTGATGCCGAGGGTCGTGCCGTCGAAGCCGCGGGGGGCGACGCCGATGATCGTGAGCGTGGTTCCGTCCACCACGATGGTCTGCCCGACCACGTGGCGGTCCGCGGCGAAGTGCGTGTTCCAGAATGCATGGCTCAGCACGGCCACCTGATCGGCGCCGAGCACTTCATCGCCGTCGGCGATCAACCGGCCGAGCACCGGCGTGATCTCGAGCGTCCGGAAGTACGAGCCGGAGACCAGCATGGCCGTGCCGCTCATCGGCGCGCCGTTCACCGCGAGATTGACGCCCTGGGAGACGTGGCCCGCGAGGCCGGTGAGGACCGTCTGCTGCCGTTCCAGGTCCTTGAACATCGGGTAGCTGAAGATTTCCCGGCAGTTTCCCGCCTGGCCGCAGCTCTGCCAGCCGGGGTTGGGCCCGGGGGCGGTGAGGTTGATGAGCCGTTCGGGATGCGGGACGGGCAGGGGCTTGAGGAGGATCTGGTTTGCCAGCGAGAAGATGGCGGCATTGGCGCCGATGCCGAGTGCCAGCGACAGCACCGCGACGGTGGTCACGAACGGGGTCCGGAAGAGGATCCGGAAGGCGAGCTTGATGTTCGGCATCGGCGACTCGGGGATAGCGGATGGTCACGATACGCGATGCGCCGCGGTGAGGTTTCGTCGCGGGTCAGTGGGTTGGACAATCTGGGGGGCGGGAGGGTTGCGAGGGTGGGCGGCCGCGCGGGCGGTCCGCCGCATCCGGCCCGGAGTGACGAGCGGGGGTCGCTACCGAGGCGCCGGCAGTCCTTCGCTCTCCAATCGCGACAGGTCCACACGCTCGCGCGCGTGATCCAGATCGATCCCGATGAGCCGTCCCGTCGCGTCGAAATCGAGCACGATGCCCGTCGCGACCTCGCGCGTGTCGGCCGCGTCGCCGGCCGACAGCTCGATGTAGAGCGAATCCGTGTCGGGGTAGTAGTGCAGCTTCACGGCTCGGGCTCCTGGTAGCGCCGATCGGGAAAGGCGTTGTGGACGGTCTCGCCGTCGGCGAGGGTCACGACTCTAAGGTACCTGCCCAATTCGGGGATGAACACCCAATAGCGTACGCGGCCGTCGGGTTGGACCCGGCGTTCGACGGCCTCACGCAGTGCCCGCTCGCACCACTCGCGCCGGAGATATCGGCGCTTCCGCAGCACCTGCTCCTCGAAGTAGCGCGTGGTCTTCACGAGGCCGATTCCGTGGGTGACATCGGCAGTGAAGGTGAGGGCGCCGAGGGGAGGAGCTCTCATTGCAACGTTGCGCCACGTGTCGAATCTGCCGCACTCGGCCCGCAAATGTCCCAAATCCGCACCACGATGTCTCAAATTGCCGCTATCGCGGGGCGTGGATGCGTGCCACATTGACGAGTGAGGCGATGGGATAGATCGAATGTTTGACCAATCGACTTGTTCCGGCCGCTCAGCGGGTGTGTGGGTCGCGGTCGTCGCGTCGCTCGTGCTCGCGGCGGGGGCGGAGGCGCAGGGCCTGCCGGAACTTCCGTACATCATTCCCAACGATTGCCAGCTCGAGTGCTGCCGACTGGGCGACTGGCACACGACGTTCGCGCCGTTGCCGGTCGCGAAGGGGCCGATCGACACGCAGCGCGTCGCGGTGATCGCGCCGCGGACGGCGTTTCACGTGGACTCGACGGTGATCGTCGTGCGCCAGGCCGGCGTCGCGGTGGTGACCAAGCCCGTGCGGATGCAGCAATACAGCCGTGACTCCACCATGCTGATGCCGGGCGACACCGTATACCTCCTCAACTACGAGGGGAATGACTCGTTTCGGGCCGTCGTGCACGGAAAGATCCAATACGTGGACGGTTTCTGGGGCGCCGGCGGGCCCGGCATGGGCAAACCGGCCGACACGCCGAGCTACGGCAAGGTCCTCCGCGAGGAGGTCACGGAATGGTGGGTGCGCGTCGCGCGGCCCGCGGAATTCGTCGGGTGGGCGAACATGACGCAAGTCCAGTCGGTGGCGGGGCCCGATGCGTGCTCGGAGGGAGACTGACGAGGTAGAGCGAGACGGTCGCAGATCGCATAGCGTGAGCTTCGAGTTCGTAGCAGACATGGGGAGCACGACCTGGGAGGGGGAAGGCAATGCGTCCGTACATTCTCATCACAGCGCTCACCGTCGCACTCGCGCGTCCCGTCGGCGCGCAGACGTTGGATCGGCCATTCGGCGCGAGCGCGAGCGCCGGCATCGAGGCGCTCGGCGGGCAGTACGGCTCGAGCTGGAACGCGGGGTTCACGGCGCAGCTCGGGCTCTACGCGCGCCCGACGCGTGACGCGTGGGCCATACGTCTCACGGGGACGTTCTACAACCGCCAAAGCGACGCGCGGATCCAGATGGCGGGGTGGGCGGCGGAGCTGAGTTACGATCTGAGCCGAGGGGCGACGCGGCCGTACGTACTCGGCGGCGTCGGCATGGATTGGCTGTTCCGCTCACTGGACCAGCCCGCCGATCCGCTCGGCCATTGGTCGGGCGCGTGGATCCTGGGTGCCGGCGTGCAGCATCGGTTCGCCGGCCTGTGGTGGTTTGCCGAGGCGCGCTATCACCACATGACCAAGGGGTCGTTCTGGGGTTCGCAGGCGATGCCGCTGACGGTGGGGGTGCGGTTCTAGG
>Ga0102953_1002804_pt1 | contig 10060 bp, 8 predicted proteins | sample SalPon2A_C_D2_MG_FD_78509 | JGI IMG/M metagenome (GOLD analysis project Ga0102953, IMG submission 78509) | Soil microbial communities from South San Francisco under conditions of wetland restoration - Salt Pond MetaG R2A_C_D2_MG | ecosystem: Environmental > Terrestrial > Soil > Wetlands | place... | reverse complement strand
CATTACGATATATGATGAATACTACCCCGAACGATTACGGCAGCTGTACGATGCCCCGGTTTTATTATGGTACAAAGGGGATCCCGGCCTTTTGGATTCAAATGGAATGGCCGTGGTAGGCACTCGGCGGCCCACAGCATACGGGAAACGAATCACAGAAAAGTTCACGGGTGATTTGGTTCATCATGGCCTGACCATCATAAGCGGCCTGGCATATGGAGTAGACACGATAGCCCACAGTTCATGTGTGAAAGCCGGCGGCAGAACAGTTGCGGTTTTGGGTTCGGGGATTGATTGGATCTATCCGTCAAGTAATAAGGGGCTTGCACGCGATATCATAGAAAACGGCGGATTGATTATCACTGAATTCCCGCCGGGAACAAAACCGGATGCATCAAATTTCCCGGAGAGAAATCGCATCGTCAGCGGGCTTTCTTTAGGTGTACTGGTTATCGAAACAGGCATAAAAGGCGGCAGTATGATCACGGCCCGTTTGGCGCTCGATCAGAACCGAGAGGTATTCGTTGTACCACACGCTCTGGATAACGAGAATGGGTCAGGATGCAACGCATTAATCAAGAAGGGGACGGGGAAACTGACACAGAATATCGAGGATCTGTTGGTAGAATTTCCTGCTTTGCAATTCGATGAAAATGAATCGGCTAAACCAAAGCCGAATTGGAAAGAATTAGAATTAACGGATCAGGCAGTGGCTGTTTGCAAGCTTTTGGAAAAAGGAGAGCTGCACATCGATAAAATATGTGAGTACCTCGGTAAATCCTCGCACGAATTGATGGGAGATTTGCTTGAACTGGAAATGCTTGATTGTATTGAGCAGTCAGCCGGAAAGTATTTTCGTATTAAATAAGATTAAAACCGTTATTATTTTTATTTGATCGGTAAGAGTGTGTATTTTAGTGATTAGTCTTGAATAGTGAGTTTTGAGAATCGGGAGAAAGATAGTCCAATACTCACTACTCAAAACTCTTTTAATCTACGGATGCTAACCAGGTTAACCCCATGTTCCAGATTCAGAATGTTTTGCTTTCTGATGACATCCCGTTCGTGAAGTTCGCATGCGACTTGCCCCGGTGCAAAGGAGCGTGTTGTGTCGTTGGGGATGCCGGAGCACCTGTAACCCGTGAGGAAATACCCATTTTACGTAAAGCGTTCAGGGAACTAAAAGATGAGTTGCGCGCCCGTGCCCGGGAAGTAGCTGATAATGAAGGGATTATCAGAGATGCGAATACCGATGATCCGGAAATAAATTGCACGGATGGCGAGGAATGTATTTTTGTTAAATATGATGAAAACGGCATTGCAAACTGCGCCATACAGCAAGCTTACGATGAGGGTCGTTTTCCATGGATGAAACCCTTAAGTTGTCATTTATTTCCTCTGAGGGTGCAAACGATAGGGGGTATGGATTTTGTTAATTATCAGTACATACCTTCATTGTGTTCCGCTGCCTGTTCACGAGGCAAAAAGGAGGGTATTTACTTATCGGATTTTCTCAAGGATGCCTTGATCAGACGATATGGCCATGAGTGGTATGACGAATTTGAGGCAGCCTGTGAACATATCAGAACACGGAAAAGTGCAACTGCATGATCTCATCCGGACAATATTTATCGCAAAAACAGACACTGCAGCAGCGGTTATCACCGCAACAGATACAGTATATCAAGTTACTGCAGCTCCCTACACTGGCTTTTGAACAGCGTATTAAAGAGGAACTGGAGGAAAATCCGGTGCTGGAGGACGGTTCGGTCGGAACGGACCAGGAATTATCAGCCAATGGAGATTCCGGAACCGAAGAAACTGAACCGGTTGATACGGATGAAAAGATAGACTGGGACGAGTATCTGCACGGCGACGAACGGTCGGCTTACAAAGCCGGCAGTTATGACCCTAACCAGGACTGGCGTGATCTTCCCAAGCCGTACCACGAAACGATGCTGGAGGAAATTGAGAATCAGGTTGCCCTCCTGAATTTAAACGACCGGGAACAACTCATAGCTGACCAGATTATCGGTTCGATAGATTCTGATGGATATTTCCGACGGGATATCACCTCGCTTATCGATAGCATAGCTTTCAACGATGCCACATTGGTCACCAGGGAGGAAGTAGAAGAGGTGCTGCACAAAATTCAGCAACTTGATCCTTCGGGTATTGCAGCCCGTGACCTTCGTGAATGCCTGTTGATCCAGTTAGAGTCAATGCCTGAGGATATAGATGGCAGAGAACTCGCGCGCGAGATTGTCCGTTACGAGTGGGAGTCATTTGAGAAAAAACATTTTGATCGTATTCGTAATAAACTCGGTGTCACGGATGAAGAAATGCGTGATGCTTATGAGTGTATTCACTCGCTGAATCCAAAGCCGGGCATCGGTGAGGAGGATCTGGCCGAGAGCAGCCAATATATCGAGCCGGATTTTTTGGTTCATTATGAGCCTTCCGGAACCAACGGGGAAGAAGACGGCAAGGAACAGGGAGATTTCGTAATCATCCTGAACAATCGTAATTATCCTCAGCTTCATATCTCCTCGAGTTACCGCAATATGTGGGAAGGGTTGAAGCATGAGAACAGCATAGAAGCCAAGAAAACGCGCCGTTTCATAAAAAACAAGATTGAATCGGCCCAGTGGTTCAAGGATTCGATCGTTCAGCGGCAAAATACCCTGATGAATGTGATGCGCACCATTGTTGCTTTACAGGAGGATTTCTTCAAGTATGGTACCGGCATCCGTCCGATGAAACTAAAAGATGTTGCCGATCGAATCAGTATGGATATTTCCACGGTATCCAGAGTGGTCAATGGTAAATACGTGCAGACAAATTTTGGGGTGCATGAACTGAAATATTTCTTTAATGAAGGTGTAGAAACAGAAAGTGGTGAGGAGGTCTCTAACCTGGAGATTAAAAATGTACTCCAGGAGATCATCGACGCAGAAAATAAATCGCGGCCGTACAGCGATCAGAACCTCGTCAAGGAATTGAAGAAAAAGGGATATGTGATCGCTAGGCGTACTGTCAGCAAGTATCGTGAACAGCTCAATATCCCGGTTGCCCGTCTTAGAAAGCAGTTGTAATAAACCAAGATATCAACTTCCGGATCTGAAGAATCCACCCTTTTGCAGTGAAATCTGTCCGGGTGGAGGATAATGGGCGTCGGCTGCATCCAGCACCAAAACCCAATCATTGCCTTTCCGGATATCAGAGGGTGGATCGAACTTCCCGGAATCTTCCGCCGTGAAGCTGTCCAACCGGATGTAATTACCAAGCCGTGGATTATACCAGTAGGCATTAACCTTTTTGTGGTTAAATATCGACAGATCAACCGTGATATTTTGCCCTTGTGTCAGGTAGACCAACACAAAACTGCTGTCATTGGCCCTGGCAGCCCGGGCCTGATCGGTATCATGCAAAATATCACCGCTAATAAGGTTCTCATCCGGTACCAGTTTGTAGAAGGGCCGGGACTCAAATAACTTACGCAAATAGGTCATCTGAAAAGCTCCGGGCTGGTTCATGGCCTGATACCATGGCGTTCTGGCATAATTCACAACTTTGAAACCCGGTTCCCACATTTGCCAGATGTTGTTGTTTCCATACGTATATCCCAAAGCACCTGCCAGCATCGACCAGTAGGCCGCCTGACGCACGTCTGCATCAGTAAACCAACCGTTTTCGGGATTCCAGTTTATAGGATGGTCTTCATAGTTGGATTCCCCGTCAATCGTCGGCTTTGTTGGTGTTCTAAAATAGTTGGCCTGGATAGTCTTGTAGTTGGGTGTATTCAATTCCGCGTGACCGGATTGAATCATATTAAAATCCAGCCAGTCCGAGTTTTGAAACCATTCCGCAGAGTTACTGCCGCCCTGGGGATGATAGGTCATCAGGTGAGCACTGTGGTCACCCTCTTTCAATCCCTTCGCCAGTGCATTGATGATTTTGAGCTGATAGGATGTATCCGGGTTCCGGTCCCCGCCCAAGATCCATATGATTGGCTTATCACGGTAACGTCGGCCTAGGAAACGGCCATAGATTTCGGCGTTTTGCGGGGTAAATACAACGGGTCCAACGCCCCATTTTTTGTTCCATTTGTCGCCCCACGTCGGCAGCATGCCGATATAAAGTCCCAATTCCTGAGCTTTATTGACTATGAAGTCGACATTTTTGAAATAGGTTTCATTAGGTTTGGTGGGATCATCATTGATGAACGGTGTGTCACCGTAGGCATTGGGTGTGTTGAGCCCGTCCAGTTCGGCCAGTACTACAGCCTGGATTACCGTGAATCCTTTGGCTGCTCTGTTTTCAAGATATTGGGTAGCTTCCTTATGGTTAAGACGCTGAAAAAGTTCCCATGCCGTGTCCCCCAGCCAAAAGAAAGGCGCTCCATCCTTTCCAACCAGGTAGTGATGGTTCTGACTGACTTTCAATTGCTGGGCATATGCCGGTTTCGTAATAGTCAGGTTCCAATCCAAAATGACTATAAATGACAGCAGAATTAGAGTTGTTTGTTTTTTTATCATAGCTCGTGTTTTATCCGATTCTTCCACCCAGTTGGATAATCTCGGAGTAATCGGGTTTGGCTTACGGAAACCGGCGTTTCGCTTCTTCCAGCATCTGTACGGTACGAGTTGCACCGCATCGGGAACAACCGGCTTCGCGAACTGCGATGAGGGCATCGAGTGTCCGCACACCTCCGGCAGCTTTCAATTTTACCTCGGGGCCGGTGTGCTCGCGCATCAGGTTGAGATCGTGAATGGTAGCCCCATTGTAGCTGTATTTGCCATCTTCGCCTTTCACAAACCCAAATCCGGTGGATGTCTTCACATAGTCGACACCTGATCGCGTGCAGATCACACAAAGTTTGATTTTGTCCACATCGCGGGTCACAAAATCGGTTTCGAATATCACCTTGATGATCGCACCGAATGCATGAACGGCGCCAGTAACGGCCTCGATCTCCTGCTCCACATATTCCCAATCTCCCTGGAGTGCCTTCCCAATGTTTATGACCATATCGATTTCCATAGCACCTTGCCGGCAGGCTGTCTCGGCTTCAAAGATCTTCACTTCGGTCGTTGAATTACCGGCAGGGAAACCAATAACACTGCCAACCAAAACTTCAGAACCTTTCAGGTAAGAAGCAGCCCGTTGCACCATATACGGTTTCACACAGACCGAGGCGACATCGTACTTAAGAGCTACTTCACACTCTCTTTTCAGATCCTCATCGGTAAGCGTTGGATGCAGGATCGAATGATCAATCATCCTTGCATAATCTCTCCACGTACTCATAATAAATGATATTTTGTTTCACACGGAATTTTAAGTCGCTTAAAAAAAGATCGTTGCTTATCTCAGCGATCTTGCCAGTATCCAAACATCAGTTACACCGGTGTAACCGATTAACCACACCAATGTAATAATAACCAGTACAAGGTAGGGCAATACTGTTTTAATAAGGAAAATTCCTTTGTTTTGAGTGTATAAGTACACATCGGTGCTGGCAGTAAGAAAGCTGGATAGCAGAACAATCACATAAAAAATACCACAAAAATAAATTATAAAAGGTGATTGATACGCCGTAGTGAAGGTTACGAGCAGACTCAGGAGCAAAAGGTTCAGGTGCTGGGGCCAGAGAAAAAGAGTGAGTACCTGGTTATACTGCTGGAAATCTGGGGAACTGATAAAGATCCAGAGGCTACCTACCAGATTAAATATGGTAATGGCAACAAACCCTATAAAAAATAATTGAACATCCGATCCCCCCAAAAAATCAAGAGCCGGATAATGAGCTGTGATAGCTTGAAATCCGGTTTCGCTTATAAAAAAACGAAAGAATGTAATCAGGAATAATGCACCAGTCAAAGCCTGTATCAATATGACAATGACATTAGAGTTTGAAAACCGTAGAACACGCTCCTGAATATCATCTACAAAGAAGCGGTGATATCCGAAATAACGGATTATCGATTTTCGGTAATTAGGCTCAAAACCGTAGTGGATGGCAGTGATCAGCCAGATGACGATCAGGACGATGATTGTGTAACCGGGGCTCACCGGTGGATGGCCAACCGGTGGATTACTGAAAACGGCATTTGATTCGGTGGCATATGCCGTAATGACCGATTTGAAAGTCGAATGGTTAGTTAACGTATTCTGAAGCCATTTGCCGTTCAGGTACAGAACAATAATCGAATCATCGCGAACAGTTTGAAAGAGAGACTGAAGATGGCGCAGATTGTAATAATCACTGCTTAATGGATCGAAATAAATGCCCCGCGTTTTTGAGGTGATCAGATCCGGGATAGCCGCAAGGTCGGTTTTTTCATTGATTTGAAGTATGGAAAAGTCAAACAGGCCGGCAGCCTGATTTCTCGTATCCTGAAAACGCTCAGAATAAATGTAGTAGATTGGAGATCTTATAGAATCTCGCAGCTGAGCGAGTATCGGCTTTAGCTGCACTGCCAGCTTTGAAGACTGAATCTCAGATAGTTGAATGATACCGTATCCTTCAGGATGAATCCGGGTCATAAAGGGCTGTAATCCCTGATATAGCCTTTTAACCAGTAAGGACTGATGCTTCCTGAGATCATACACAGTCAGGAATTTCAGGGGCGGTGCTGCTAATATTTTGATTTGTGACGATGCGGTTGAATCGTTTTTTCCCGTTATCTCGTTAGCATACGCATTTCCGACCACAAAATGAGTGATCTTCATCTGGGTATACTGATCGGGATGGATCCGGCTGGTAATTTCTCCTCCGTTTGACTGCCAGAACACACCAAATTTGACCTGACAGGTGGCCGATCCGAAAAATAACAGAAGTATCCCGAAAGACAGGCATGCCAATCGGATATATGAGACTAACGTTCTGTGTTTCATCTCCCAAACGGCCTGACGGAGACGATCATGTGGTAATACCCGAAATATCGTCCGATACAATTGGAATTTCGCGGGTTTCCTTGAATGATGTTAAAACAACATTGGAACGGGTTCGCTTGACTCCATCCCATGACTGAATCCGGGATAGGAGCTTTTCCAATGACTCGGTATTGTGGGTCCGGATCTTGAGCACGTGAGATCCATCACCTGTTATACTGTGGCATTCAAGGACTTCCGATTCCTTAACAGCTTTGTCGACGAAGATCGGATAATTAGCCGACCCATCAACTTCGACGAAGATAAATGCGGTGATATCAATGTGAAATTTTTTGGCATTGATGACCGCATAGTAGCCTTCGATGAGCTTTTTTTCCTCAAGCTTGCGCATTCTCTCGGAAACAGAAGGAACGGAAAGATGGACTTTTTCGGCTATTTTATTGCGCTGGGCGCGTCCGTCGTGTTGTAAATGATTTAATATCGCTATGTCGATATCATCCAGATGATGACTCATTATGGTAAAAGTGTTTGTTATTCGTGAAGCTTTATTAATATAAGTAAGATGATAGCCTAATTTATTTAGGTTATCAAGAGTTGTGAGTCTTTTTGAAACGGATAAATGAAATTTCTTATTCCAATTATGTCAGAAATATATAATATAAGAGATCAGCAGGTAAGTTTTTCCGTTGCTTTAACAGTCTATCTTTGCATCGCAACAAGAATCGGAACCAGCAAAGTTTGTATGCTTGACATTCAATATATCCGTGAAAATGCCGACCTGGTTAAACAAGGGATGCGGCAAAAAGGGGAAACGGAAACCGGTATTATTGATCAGGTACTCGAAATAGACAGCAAGTGGCATGCACTGATCCGGGAAGTAGACGATCTGCGGCATAGCAGCAATGCCAGCGCCAAAGAAATCGGCAAGCTGATGGGACAGGGCAGGAAAGAGGAGGCGCAAGCCATCATTCGCCAGACTTCCCGGGACAAAGAGAAGATCAAGGAACTGGAAGCGGAAGTTCGCCAACTTCAGGATAGTCGTTATGATTTACTATTGCGGATTCCGAATGTGCCTCACAAAAGTGTGCCGGTCGGATCGACTCCGGATGATAACGTGGTCCACTCGACATGGGGAGAGCCGTTGCAGGATGAATGGCGGAAACCGCACTGGGAACTGGAGGCCGGTAGCGGGCATATTGATTTTGAACGTGGCGTGAAAGTAACCGGCGCCGGGTTTCCTTTTTATGTTGGCACTGTAGCCAGGTTGCAGCGTGCCCTTATAAGCTTCTTTCTGGATCAGGCGTCTGCAAAGGGATATATCGAGGTGCAGCCGCCTTATGTTGTCAACGAAGCGTCGGCACGCGGCACCGGGCAGATTCCGGATAAAGAGGATATGATGTATACGGTCCCCCGCGATGAATTTTTCCTGATTCCAACGGCCGAAGTGCCGGTAACCAATTATCATCGCGATGAAATACTGGCAGAGGGCGATCTGCCTGTTAAATATGCCGCTTATACGTCCTGCTGGCGCCGGGAAGCGGGTTCCTACGGTAAAGACGTACGCGGACTTAACCGTCTGCATCAATTCGATAAGGTGGAACTCGTGAAAATCGTACATCCGGATCAGTCGTACGACGAACTTGAAAAGCTTCGTGAAGATGCTGAGGACCTTCTTCAAAAGCTGAAACTCCCATACCATACCTTGTTAATGTGTACCGGTGATATGGGGTTTACGCAGGCCAAGAAATATGATCTTGAAGTCTGGAGTCCCGGTCAAAAACGCTGGCTGGAAGTGAGCTCCTGTTCCAACTTTGAGGCATACCAGGCCAGGCGAATGATGCTGCGTTTCAAAAATGAAGAAGGGAAAATTGAAATGGTGCACACCCTCAATGGTTCCGGACTCGCATTGCCCCGGGTGGTCTCTGCCATTCTCGAGACCTACCAGCAGGAAGACGGGCGCATCGCCGTGCCTGAAGTGCTTCATCCTTATATGAATTGTAACTACTTGTAGTTCAATATCTTGCGGACCGTTCTCGTTCGGTAGTCATTCCGCTTCGTTGTCATTCAGGGTGCACCAATTAACTTTAGGTACTCCAGGCACGTCCTAATACGCTCTCCGATGCGAGGTTTTCCTCAGTTTTCGCCAAAGTACAATTACGGTAATAGCCAGGATAATGATGGTCACGATAGTGCCGAAAAACAGGTAGAGCAGATATGGGAGGAGGGTTATCCCCAACAGCGCAACAACATACCGGAGAGGATTGGCATAGAAGCTGTAAGCGCTGAATAAAGCCGTGAGATATCGAATAAGTCGTTGCAACATGGCATGCCTCGTTTTGTGGGTGTTCTACCATGTCGTACGAGAGAAAAAGAAAAAAGATGCTAATTGAAAGTCTGCATGCAAGCTTATGAAAATAATCCAGTCCGCCCCACGCAATGCGTTTAGGGAAGGACTGGATATCGGCTCAGTGTAGCTGTAATGTTTGTTGGTTCGCAGATTAACTCCATTCACGAGTTCATTTCTCTCTCATCAAGTACTCACTTGATCAACATCATCTTCTTAGTCTCAGTAAAACTGCCTGACTGCAGCCTGTAAAAATAGAGTCCGCTGTTCAGTTCGGCAGCATTGAAGGTAACCTTGTGGCTGCCTGCCGCCTGGATGCCATTTGCCAGGGTAGCGACAAGCTCCCCGGGATAATTGTAGATACGCAGAGTAACAGGACCAGCCTGCTTCAGATTGTAGCTAATAACGGTGCTCGGATTAAATGGATTTGGATAATTCTGATTAAGCCGGTAGTCACTTGCAATGGCGGGATTGGTATTTTTTTCAATGGGTGTCGTTGATGTAGCAGGTTCAAAGTACGAGGCTGCAATTGGGTTTCCGTTTTGATCGAGTCCTATATAGGCACTCGTGTTGCCGAATGATTTTGTAATGTATTTAATGAATCCGATCGTTGATTTTGATCGTGTAGAACCGGTATTAAAGATTGTTGTTGTGGTTCCACGAATACGAAGACAGTTCACTGTCGTATTTGGCAATTTCAGGATTCCGTACCCATCGACAACCGCTTCTGTTTGGACAGTATCTCTTTCCGTAGAAGTAATCGTCTCGGTCAGAACAGTTGTGTCTTTCCAGGTGGTTTGGTAAGTGAGCGGCAGCTTG
>Ga0102953_1002803_pt1 | contig 10060 bp, 8 predicted proteins | sample SalPon2A_C_D2_MG_FD_78509 | JGI IMG/M metagenome (GOLD analysis project Ga0102953, IMG submission 78509) | Soil microbial communities from South San Francisco under conditions of wetland restoration - Salt Pond MetaG R2A_C_D2_MG | ecosystem: Environmental > Terrestrial > Soil > Wetlands | place... | reverse complement strand
TGCTAAGCCTTTTCGGGGGCCAAACAATGAAATTCAAGGAGTTATAGAGTCATTTCAAAATATTACGGTAAGAAAAAAATTAGAGAGGGAAAAAGAACATTTAATTTCTGAACTTCAAGAATCACTAAAAAAAGTAAAAGTCCTAACCGGGTTCCTGCCAATTTGTGCATCATGTAAAAAAATAAGAGATGACAAAGGTTATTGGAACCAAATAGAAGCATACATTAGCCAACATTCAGACGCCGAATTCAGCCACGGCATCTGCCCTGATTGCACCAAAATATATTATCCTGACCTTGTCGACGAGAACGGGAACATCTTACAAAAATAAAAGAGTAATATGCTAGTTAGTGCATGCTCTGTATGTGTAGTATTGACGAGTGATTTTATTAACCACCTATAAACGTAAGTAAGGGCGAGTCAGGCTTGACATTTTGATATTCTCTTGATGCCAAAGTCGAAATGTCAAGCCTGGTGCCTTTACTGGCCCTCGAAGATCAGGGAGAATTGGCCGGTTCGGCATCCGCGCTGATGGGAACCGCCCGTTTTGTTTCCGGGGCGGTGATTATGGGGGGGGGGCTCGGTCTTGTCTAGGACGGTTCGCCGCTTACAATGATTGTCGGCATCGCCGCGTGCTCAATCAGTGCGCTGCTTATGGCAACAGGTCCCTGGGGAGTCGAATATAAAGAGGGGATAGAAATAACCTAGTGGGAAAGCAAGCTGATAGCGAAAGCATCTATAGCCGCCGTAAAAACCGGGGATGATTATTATTTATCACAAGCGATGAAATTCGGGATATCACGTGAATATGAAATGGGTCAGATGCCCCGCTCTTCCTTTCTATACCTGAGGGGGGGGGTAAAATGGGAAATTGGGAGGAAACAAGTTGGTTGGGGGAAGCATCTTATTTACATGGTCCCACTTACATGACATAATAATTACGCATATGTTGTGTCAGCTGTTTTTGTTACCCAATAACAATGACTTGGCAATTTGCGGTCTTGTCGACGTCACAATTTAGTGACGCGAGGCCGGATACATCTTTTTCAGGACGGGAATAGAAGCGGTTCGGCCTTCATGGAATTCCGAATTCCCTGGTCTCTGATCCGATCTCTAAAGGCTCGTTATGAATCGGAAAAAATATATGTTGAGGATGCATCAGAAGGTACTTATCTGGCTTGCCGCAGGTGGTTTCAACCTGCTCGGTTTGATCTGGCTGTATTCCTTCATAGTTAGCGGCTACAGGGGGCACTGGGCTTATGCCATGGTCCCGGCCGGTATTATTTCGTTAATACTTTCCTATGGGCTTATCTGCATGAAGCTCTCCTCTGTTTTCAGCCTGACCTTTTTCGCCGCAGGCACATTGTTCGCCGCAGTCTATATGCAAGTTGCTAAAGGCGTTATCCATCCCATCTTACTTGCCATTGTCATAGTTTCGGCAATATATATCTGCCTTCTGGGCCCCACTTTGTTCAAGGTAATGAAGGGGGAAAAACACCAAAACTCCCTCGAATAATTTTTCGTCTGATCGAAAATTAATGCATCAAGGGCAAAGGGGAGGGCAGGTCTTTGCCTGACCTGGTTATGTGAGATTTGCCAATTAGAATGGTCTTTCTGCCAAGTTGACATACATTTTGAATAGTCATATTACCTTCCGAAAAGTTGACCGGCTCAGGTAAAAATAATTCCACATTTCTGCACTTGATTTATCCCTTCCCATAGTCCTACCATGGCCTATAGGTTGGAACCGCCAAGGCAACCTGAATGGATGAATGGTATGAAATTCCTACAACTTAATGGAGAAGGGAAATGAAAATTATTACCGGCAGTAAAGCCTGTTTCTACCTGGCCCTGGCTAATCTCGCCCTCGTATCATCCGCGTTTGCCGCGGAAGATGCTCCGTCGCAGCCTTATCCCGGTGGGTGTTGGGGGTATGGGCATCACGGGCATTTTTGGTGGTGGATCTTCCCTCTGATGTTTTTCGTTCTGATCATCATTTTAATGATGAGAAGGTGCGACAGGATGATGGGCGGCCATGAATATCGCGACCCTATGGATCGTAGCGGCAGGTCCATGTCCGCCATGGAAATCCTCAACCAGCGCTATGCCAAAGGGGAAATCGACAAGCAGGAGTATGAGGAGAAGAAAGCCGCAATCTCGAAATCTGAGTAACTCCTCCCATAAACATGACAATGATAGCTGGCGTTGTGCAGGCTGGATCGGTCACTGGAACAATGAGGTCGTTATGGAAGGGGATACCTGTTCCGGGACAATCAGGAGTTCATGAGCTGATCGGCTTTGGAAAAGTAGTATACAGGGACAAACATCGGAAGAGAGCAGTCATGATTAGCTGTGTGCTACTGATTAGCTGGCATGTTGATGAAAAGGCGACGGATTATTTACTATTCATATTCTCCGCCATCCTGATGGCTAAAATCACTTAATCACTGGTCATCGGTATTTCTGCTTTCAGCATCAAAACCGAGATTAAAACATGATAACCGCCACCCGGGGACGGTTCACTGTATAGAGAATTAACGATGAGGACAAATACGACGATCAGCGAAAATTTGCTGGAAGTTAGGGAGCACAAGGGTGATGGCTATCTGCCTTTAGTCGACTTCGAAACCTGGCGCGTGGCGGTGCTGAATTTTGCCGAGGAGCTCCGGCCGGAAAAGCTCACCAGGATGCAGCGGCATAACGAGACCGATGAAGTTTTTGTCTTGCTGCGGGGGCGTGCTATCCTCTTCGTGGGTGATGGGGATGAGGCGGTCACGGAAATTCATGGCCAGAATCTTGAGCCGCACCGGGTCTACAATGTTAAACAGCGAGTCTGGCATCATCACACTTTAAGCGAAGATGCCATGGTGCTGGTTGTTGAAAACCGAGACACCACCTTTGATAATTCGCCGTTCTGCGAGCTTACCTCAAGCCAGCACCAGAAACTCTTGCGCCTGACCGGCGAGTTGTGGGGATAACGGGCTGTTGGAACTACGGGAGGGGCATATCACTCAAGGGCAGGGCAAGCTAAGAAGAGAAAAACCGGAACCTGTCAAACTAGCGGTTGATGTAGCTAGACATAAAGTCCTTCATTTTGCCGGATTGGAAATCAATTAACTTTTAAATATTTTTTTAACTAATCGGTTAAGACCCGAAGATGATTTTTTTTCATCCTTCGTGTTCTTTTTCTTGGGTTGAACAAACATAGTATGCCGATCGGCATCCATGGGAATGGATTGAGGATTTGTTTCTAAATCCAATATGCCGACCGATCCGGAAACCATGGTGAATTTGCCGACCAGGATCTCATCTTTAGCTGTGATACGAGTTCGTTCAGTAATTTTTTGGCCATTAACCCAGGTGCCGTTTGTACTTCCTTTGTCGGTTATGTAGTCGCGCCCGTTATCCATTTCCACAACAGCGTGCACCCTTGAAATGCTGGGGTTGTCCAGCATAACATCAGCTTCTGAAGTGCGTCCTATAGTTATCGATTTCCCTTCGTATACGACAAAGCGATGTACGGGCTTTTCTTTAAGCAACAACGTCCAGACCCTCATTTTTCTCCCTCTAACAATCCATATGTCAAAATTTCTTTATTAAGGTTACTTTTCAGGCTCTTATATAATATATTAGCGCGTACATGTAAATTCAGCCGACTGCATTAGATTCTACAATTGGTAAAACTATTTAAATATGTCTCCTTTTCAGCCGTATAAGTTCGGAAAATACCTGATCATTGATAAAATAGCTTCTGGGGGAATGGCAGAGCTGTTAAAAGCCAAGTTATCCGGAGAGCACGGCTTTGAGAAGGTAATTGCCATTAAGAAGATCCATTCCCACCTCGGGTCCGAGAAGGAAATGCTGGACTCGTTCATCGATGAAGCTCGCCTGGCTGCCCAGTTGCAGCATCACAATATTGCCCAAGTCGTCGATTTCGGTAGTGTCAATGGCGAATATTTTATCGCCATGGAGTATCTGGAAGGCTTTGATCTGCGCACACTACTCGACGTCGTTTCTTCTTCCGGGTCTAATTTTGACCCGGCTCACGGCCTTCTGATCGTAGAGAAAATCTGTGAAGGATTGCAGTATGCCCACAACCTGAAGGACGAACATGGCAAACCGCTTAATATTGTTCATAGAGACATCAGTCCAGCCAACATCTTCATAACCTCTGGCGGAGAGGTGAAGTTAATTGATTTTGGCATAGCCAAGGCAGCATCCCACAACCAGGCGACCATGGTGGGAACCTTGAAAGGGAAAATCCCATACATGGCGCCGGAGCAGGCCATTGGCAGTCATGTAGATCACCGGGTAGATGTTTATGCCGTCGGAGCAATACTTTATGAGATTTTCTCCGGACACCAACTTTTTGAAGGGGCAGGTATTGAGACCCTTGAAAAAGTTAAGAACGGCAAGTTCACGCCCCCCGAAGAAGCCATTCCGGGACAAGCCGAGGAGTTTTACAGGATAATACACAAAAGTCTCGCTGCCGATCGAGATGAAAGATATCAGTCTTGCCTGGAAATGTTGGATGACGTCGAATCTTATATGGCAGCCCACAACCTCAGGCCGACCAATCGCTCATTGCAGGAGTATATAGAGGCACTGGGGCCTGAAGCCGCTGACCGCGACGACAGAGCTGATGAGCAGCAGCCGGTGGAGGCAACCAGGGTCTGCGACGTATTCGAGATGGCTGAACAGCCCGCCGGGGAAAAGGGGGGCAGTGAATTTTTATCAAACCTGTTCGAGCGTGTTTCCGCCTTTTTCCGGGATAACCTGCCGAAGATAATCGTCGGTGCCGGTCTTGCCCTGATGGTTTTTCTCGTCTACCTGCAGATGAGCAAACGGTACACCGCTTTCAACCTCTGGGTATCGCGCAATTCGACCCTATATTCGATAAACTACAAGGGCAGCGGCTCTATACTGCCGGCCGGCAGTCGGGTAAGGAATGTCTCCGTCGACGAGGAGAATAACAGGATATCCTTTGACACCGCCGATGACCGGAAAATTTCGATCAGCTTCAATCCCAAATGGCATCCGGGCAAAAGCGTGGCCGATTTCGCCGAACAACTGATTACCGGCAATGACTTCGAAAAGATAACCGCCCACATGAGCGACGAAGAGATAAACGCGATCAGGTCAGGGATATTGGCCGCCGGCATGAGCAAGGAGGCTGTGCTGGTCTCCTATGGTCCACCGCCGGAATCCGGGACGGTTTCCACCGAGGCTAACCAATGGACATATTGGAATGGCCGGTTTGACAAACAAAAGATCTGCTTCGACGAAGGCGGCAAGCTTCTTGAAAGCTGTTCATCCGAAGTGGAAAGCCGGGACGAAAGCGTTTTAGAGAGTCTGGGCGGCAAAATCAAAGGTTTTCTGGAAGGTGAATAAATTGTCGTGGTTTTTCTTGATAATCTCGTCCTGATGTTCCGGGATATCTCGGTAGATGATTAAGTAAATTGCCCCGGAATTTCCGGGCTATCAAGTAACGGTTAAAATAACGGCAACGGGGTCAGACACACATCCCCTATTCACAGTCTTCGAGAAGCATATATTAAAAAACAGAAGACTTATCTACTGAACAAGAAAAAGTACACAAGCCATGATAGCCACCATTGAAACATTTATAAAAAGAGAATCATCAGCAGGCATAGTGTTAATTATTGTCACTATTATTGCCCTGTTATTGCAAAATAGCGTTCTGTCTGATTTATACAGTAGTTTTTTGCATACGCATGTGGAAATTAGATTCGGCAATTTGCAAATTGCCAAGCCCTTGTTGCTCTGGGTCAATGATGGATTAATGGCAGTTTTTTTCTTTCTCATTGGGCTGGAGGTTAAAAGGGAAGTCATGGAGGGCCATCTTTCCTCTCTAAGCCAGATCGCGTTGCCAGGTTTAGCTGCACTCGGAGGCATGGTGGTGCCTGCTCTGGTGTTCATTGCATTTAATCGAAGCGAGTCATTTGCAATGAATGGCTGGGCAATACCAACCACAACCGATATTGCTTTTGCCCTTGGAGTTTTATCGTTATTGGGGAACAGATTTCCCTTCTCTTTAAAAGCATTTCTATTAGCGTTGGCTATTATTGACGACTTGGGTGCTATTGTTATTATTGCACTATTCTACACCGTTGAATTATCCGCAGTCTCTATTTTCATCGCTTCAATTGCTCTTACTACCTTGTTCTCTATGAACAGGATGGGCGTTGCTAATAAAGCGGCTTATATTTTAGTCGGTATCGTGCTTTGGGTTAGCGTACTAAAATCAGGCGTTCATGCTACTCTTGCAGGTGTCACACTGGCTTTCATGATACCTTTAACCAGTAAAGGCAGCGACGGCAAAGCCTTCTCAATGAGTAAAGAAATGGAGCATGGTTTACACTATTGGGTAGCCTTTATGATATTACCCCTTTTTGCTTTTGTTAATGCCGGCGTTGATTTAAGAGGGATTTCTTTTGAGGAAATGCTGAATCCTGTCCCTATGGGAATTCTGCTTGGATTATTTATCGGTAAACAATTGGGTGTATTTGGTTTTAGCTGGCTTGCTATCAAGTCAGGGTTTGCAAATTTGCCAAAGGATAGCAGCTGGAAGCAACTATATGGTGTCTCCATTCTTACAGGTATCGGATTTACTATGTGTTTATTTGTAGACTCGTTGGCTTATAATGATACTCAGGTTTATCATTATGCTGATAAACTAGCCATTCTCCTGGGGTCATTTCTATCTGGTATCATTGGTTATTATGTCTTGAAAAGCTCAAAGTAGTTCCTTGGAATGTTCAAATTAAAGAATTCGCAAGACGGCAAGTTTGGGTGGGTCGCTGGTGATGATGACCGTTAACAGGCCACATATTTCTTGAATATTTTGTAGAGTGACATGAAGATGTCTGCGCAAGCCTCAAATTATCTGCAACTCTAAAAACTGAAGAATTCTACTGTTTATCATAAATTCGTTAAGTCAACATATCTCTTGAAGGTATATCCTATCGATGGGCAAAAAGACTAAAACTGAAAAGGGATTCGGAGTTTTCTTACTGGCGATTCCCTGGCCATGGCATCTCGGGTTGGGGGCGGTTGCCTATTTCATCCTTCATGTTTTGGCGGCTAGGGAGGTTCCGTTGCCCAACCAAACCCCCGAGGAGGTCGCCCTCTACACCCACCGGGTGGTCTGGAAAACGGCGGCATCGATCTTCCAGTATCTCATCCCAGCCGCTATGGGGCTGCTGGCGATTTTCTCTTTCCGTCGTGCCGGAGAAAAAAGGAAACGGCGCATTAAGGGGGAGTAAACCGGATATAAGCCCCTGTTAAAATCACATTGAATTTATTAAAAGGGCAAAAAAAAGGACTTACGGTTTCCCGTAAGTCCTTTTTGATTACTGGTGGGCCATCGGCGACTCGAACGCCGAACCTGCTGATTAAGAGTCAGATGCTCTACCAATTGAGCTAATGGCCCTGATTTATTGTAGGGCGAAACTATCATAACGGGATTATCCCGTCAAGCAATAAACCTCCCTTTAAAAAGGTTGCAGCACCCAAATCCCGCAGGGGCAGGTATCGGAGCAGAAGCCGCAGGCGATGCACTTGTCATCGTCCGAAACGTAGCGATAGTCGCCGTCCGGCAGTTTCTCGCGGGAGATTGCCCCGGTCGGGCAGATCGTCTCGCAGAGATGGCAATCCCGGCAGGTTCCGCAGCTAAGACACCTTTCAGCAACTTCCTCGGGGGAGGCCGCGGCGTAAGGAATAGGCTCATAATGGGCGTGGGTCAAATCGCATTGCGAGATCACGTCCTTGGCAAAGGGGGTGTATTCCTCTCCCTTGAATCTGGCGATCAGGGCATCGGCGGTGTTCTTGCCGGCCCCTAAGGCGTTGGTTGCCAAGCCGGGCCGTTCCACGTCACCGACTGCGGATATCTTTGCGTCGGAGGTTAGTCCGGTAGCATCGCATTTTACCCAGCCGGCGCCGCCGACCGTCATAACTTCGACGGTATCGGGCAGGAACTTCAGGGCCGGAACGTCGCCGATCGAGATGATCACGGTCTGGGCCGGAATCAGGTGACCGGCTGCGTCGACCAGACCCTCATCGGTCACTTCCTTGGTCTGGACCGGCCACTGGAAGGTGGCGCCCAGGGCCTCGGCCGCGGCTTTCTCCTTACCGAAGGCCAGCGGTTTCTGGATATCGACCAGGGTTACTTCCTCGGCTCCGAGCCGGTATGCTTCGCAGGCCACATCGCAGCCGACGTTACCGGCGCCGATAATCACAACCTGCTTGCCGACTTTGGGCGGCTTGGCGCTCTTGGCCCCCTTGAGGAAATCAAGGGCGGGGACGACCTTTTCATGGCCGGGGAAGGGGATGATTCGCGGTTGATGGGTACCGACCGCGACGATTACGTGATCGTACTCTTTTTTCAGTTCGGCGAACTTCGACTTGGTCATATTGACCCCGAAGTTGACCTTGATATTCGGCATCGACATGAAGCGGGCGATTTCCGTGTCCCAGATCGCCTTGGGCAGCCGTTCCCAGGGAATGACCTGGGCCAGTTTCCCGCCGAGCTTGTCGCCTTTCTCGAAGATATGGGCCTCGACTCCGGCCTTGGCCAGTTGCCAAGCGGCGTTCATACCGCCGGGGCCGCCGCCGATGATCGCCACTTTCTTGCCCAGTGACTTGGCCGGTTTCGGGGCCTTGGCATCGCGGGCGGCACGACCGAGCATCTGCACGTCGATCTTCTCGTCGACCACCTGGCGCGAGCAGTTCTCCATGCAGAGGTTCGGGCAGACGCTGCCGCAGACCGCTGCGGGCAACGGGGTATATTCCATCAGCAATTGATATGCTTCCGCTTCCTTGCCTTCACGAAGCAGGCGCAAACGGTCGATGGTCGGGATGTGGACCGGGCAGTAATATGAGCAGGGCGCCGACTTGTCGCGGTTGGCCCAGAACGGTTTCTTGCGTCGCAAGTCGCCGGTCTCGACCAAGCCAATCGGAGAACGGTCAAGGCCGGGCGCCAGATCACGGATCGGGTCGCCGCCGCCGAAGCCGGGGTTCCAGATCTTCATCTTGAACTCGCTCATCGGCATCGGCCCGGAAAACATCAAGGCCCGTTCCTGGGGAGAAATTGCGATCAGCATCGACCACTCTTCCCGTTTCGAGAGTTTTTTCAAAAGACGCGTCCGGCCGATTTCCTTTAGGAAGGTAGGCATGCGATCCATTAGCCACTGCCACTGCTCGTCGTCGGGCAATACCGCCTTGACATTGGTCTTTGAGTAGCTCTCATCAATCTTGCCGCGATAGTAGATCGACCCGCCGACCATGCCGACGCAGGGGCGATAGCCGAGAACGTTTTTAGGGTTTTTGGCCTCGATGCCGCAGACTACGCCAATGCCGCCGCAGTTGAATTCGGCAAAAGAATCGCCTGTTGAACCAAGAACCCAGAGTTCAGGCCGTTCGTATTCGGGATTCCATTTGGTCATGGTCAGACCGCGGGCGCCGATCGAACCGCCGATGTAGATATGGCCCTGGGCCGTGGCATTGCAGACACCGTTGGTGGCGTCGCCCCTGACCGTGATGTCGGCGCCGATGTTCAGATAGCCGACGTCGTCGGAGGCTGGGCCGTTGCAGACGATTTTGGTGCCGGGCATACCCATGCTGCCCAGACGCTGGCCGCAGGGGCCGTCTATGTTAACCTTGACCGGCTTGCCGCCGCTCTTCAAACGGCCGCCGACATTGTGCTGTCCGTATGTTTCCAGTTTCAGGTTGCTTGATTTTGCAAAGGCCTGCTGGACCAGCTCTTCGAAGTTCTTGGAGCTGATACGCCGGCCGTTTTTATCAAGCCCTTTGACTAATACTGCTTTACTCATATCATGCTCCTCTTAACAAACGTATCTTATATTCAAACGCTCGGCCGCATCCTTGTTGTTGATACCGAGAGCGTCGGACATACCGATGGGCAGACTCTGGGAACGTCCCAGGGGCGCCATGACCTTTTTCATCTCGGTGCGGATGGCCATGAAGGTCTCGGCCACCCTTTCGGCGACCCGGTCGGGATCGAGGCGGCGGTAGATTTTCG
>Ga0102953_1002802_pt1 | contig 10061 bp, 8 predicted proteins | sample SalPon2A_C_D2_MG_FD_78509 | JGI IMG/M metagenome (GOLD analysis project Ga0102953, IMG submission 78509) | Soil microbial communities from South San Francisco under conditions of wetland restoration - Salt Pond MetaG R2A_C_D2_MG | ecosystem: Environmental > Terrestrial > Soil > Wetlands | place... | reverse complement strand
TTATGAGCTGGAATCGGAAAAAGTTACAGATTAAAACCTAACACAGCGAAATTATGCATGAAGATATTTATCCTTCCCGTGGAGGAAGAAAAGTCCAATTAGCACAACGAAAGGATCCGGTCGTTTACGCCGGGAATACAAAAGACAGCCCTGTTTCTGAAAAGTTGATCAAACAATATGAAGAACAAGGTTTCCTGATTTTAGAAGATGTGTTCAGCCAAGAAGAAGTGGCTTCCTTGCAGAAAGAGATGGAGCGGCTAAAAACGGATGACGATATCAAATCATCTGACCATACCATTACGGAGCCAGGGAGCGGTAATGTCCGTTCGGTTTTTAAAGTACATGAGATTAGCCGGGTGTTCCAGAAATTGACTTCGGACAAACGGTTGGCCGGGCTGGCAGCCTATTTGCTGAACGATGATGTGTACATCCATCAATCCCGGGTGAACTACAAGCCGGGGTTTAAAGGCAAGGAATTTTACTGGCATTCAGATTTTGAAACCTGGCATGTGGAAGATGGTATGCCCAGAATGCGGGCATTAAGTATGTCTGTCGCATTGACCGACAATTATACTTACAATGGAGCCCTCATGCTGGTGCCGGGGTCTCACAAACGCTATGTGGTTTGCCAGGGTGATACACCTGAAAATCACTTCAAATCATCGCTTAAAAAGCAGGAATATGGCGTGCCAGATAATGAAAGCCTGACAACATTAATTGAGGAAGGTGGTATTGTTACCGCAACGGGCAAACCAGGCTCGGTGATTATTTTTGACTGCAATACCATGCATGGGTCGAACGGGAATATCACACCGTTCCCACGATCCAATATATTTTTCGTTTACAATGCGGTATCCAACAAAGTGGTGGAACCGTTTTGTGATCAACCTCCTCGTCCGGAATATATTTGTACCCGCGAGAACATTAAGCCAGTTGAACATGTGGATGCCGAGTTTGCAACCACAGAAAAATGATTGAGCGAAAATGGTTATAAGTTTTTTACTCTTTCTAGGGGCTTTTGCATTGATTGGGTTAAGTTCCGTCTTCAAAAGTAAGGGGACAAAAAAAGATTACTACCTGGCCAGCAGTTCAATCCCGCCGTCATTGGTGGGATTGTCTGCTGTTGCCACGAATAACAGTGGCTACATGTTCATCGGGGTAATCGGATACACCTACACCACGGGATTGGCTGCTATCTGGCTGATGATCGGTTGGATAGCAGGTGATTTCCTGGGCTCGGTTTTCATTCACCGTCGATTGCGAAAAGCTACAGAGCGTACCGGAGAAGTTAGTTTTGCCGGTGTAATTAGTCGGTGGAATGGGAAAAAGAATATTGTCTTACAACGAGTCATTGCTGCCCTATCTCTGATTTTTTTATTGGCCTATTCCAGCGCACAATTAGTGGCTGGTAGTAAAGCACTACAGGTACTATTCGATTGGCCCAACTGGGCTGGTGCAACGCTGGGAGCAGTGTTGGTTGTCCTCTATTGTTTCTCAGGTGGAATACGTGCTTCCATCTGGACCGATGGCGCACAATCCATTGTTATGATGCTGGCTATGGCATTGATGCTGGTGGTTGGCGTGATATCGGTTGGTGGCATCAATGGAGCAGTCAATCAGATGGAGCAAATCAACGGTTTCATGGATTGGTTCCCGAAAGACCTTGTTGTTCCGGGAATAGCCGGAGGAATCTTGTTTGCTGTTGGCTGGGCTTTCGCCGGCTTGTCTGTCATTGGGCAGCCACATGTCATGGTTCGTTTTATGGCCTTAAATGAGACGAAAAAGATGCAAAAGGCCCGAATCTGGTACTATTCATGGTTCATCCTTTTTTATGTCATGTCAACCGGAGTGGGAATGCTTTCCCGCATTTACCTGAGTGATCCGGGTTCTTTTGATGCTGAACTAGCCCTGCCAACCATGGCGATGGAACTTTTGCCCCCCTATCTTGTGGGAATGGTCTTGGCAGGAGTGTTTGCCGCAACCATGTCAACAGCTGATTCATTGATTTTGAGTTGTTCTGCTGCGTTGACACACGACCTGATTCCGCAGAAAATCGAAAATCCCAAGCTATTGAAATTAGGAACGGGTTTGATAACACTGGCTGCATGGTCATGGGCGATTGTGAACAAGCAAAGTGTTTTCAGTTTGGTGATCATGTCTTGGTCCAGCCTGGCAAGCGCTTTTGGCCCACTGTTGATCATTTTGAGTTTAGGTGGGAAGCCAGGCAAAAAAGTCAGTCTGATTGCCGTTGTAGCCGGTTTGGGCGTCGCTCTCTTTTGGCGTTTTATGGGGTGGCACACCGCTATTTATGAAGGCATGCCGGGAATACTCGCTGGATTATTGGTTCTTTCTATACCATATGTATTAGAGCGCTTGAAACGTCCGGTCATGCAAAACGCTGTCAGCGAAAGCTGAAGTCTTCAAGAGATTGAAAGGTAATTTTATGAAAACTGCAATTTCAGGAATGAAATTGCAGTTTTTTAGGAATAGATAGAAATTCTATTCTTGACTTTTAGCGATATTTTCTTCGAAAACGTTGTAAAGAAAAGTGCCAAGTTGGGTTACGATTTTATTTATATCATCTTCAGATAAACGATCATCATATCTTTTATGAATTGGGTATTTTATTCCTGTTCCACGCAGTTCATAAATAAAAGGATGGAAAAATAGACCGAAATTTAGTCCAACAAAATTTAGATTTTTCCGAGATTTAATTATTCCACTATATGTGCAACTGAACTCCACTCTTGGAATATTAAAATTGGTCGAATGGGGTTGATGTGGTTTAGCTGACAAAATGTTATTTATCAAATCATAAAAACTACGGCCTGTTGATTTCCTATTTTGAATCATAATTTGAACTCCTCGATCCTTTGATAAAGCGTCAAAATCTAAGAGTCTTTTTTCTAGTGCAAATAAAAGCGGTTTAATACTTTCTTCAATAACTTTTTTTATCGCTTCTGGACTTCTTTTAACTTTCACTTTTGAATCTGTATCCTCTCCCAATCTTTTTTTCAAAAGTTGCAACTTTTTATCTAAATCATCTGGTTCATCGATTTCTTCTCCTTGTGCACCTTTTAGCATTAACTCAAGAGATTGATTAACTTGCTTACAGACGTAATCAAAAAAGAATTCTAGTTGACCAGAATCTGCTTGTTGAAGGGAGTTGTAATGACTTTCTTTTTCTTCAGTTTTAATGATTGCTGGTGGATAACCTTTTTGCATTAAAATGAAGTTCATGAGTAATCTGGCCAATCGACCATTTCCATCATCAAACGGATGGATTCGCACAAAACGGTAATGAAATTCAGTAGCAAAAACAATTGGATGGTCGTCATTCGATTGTTGTTTTTCTTGATACCATTGAAGCAAATCACTCATTTTTGAAAGGGTTTCTTCGGGGGTTGAAAAATAGAAAATTTCACCTGTTTTTGTTTTTACATGATTTGGGCTTGTTTTATACTGGCCAACTTTGACCCACTTTTTAGCAGGTTGTCCATCTGCCGTGATTCCATCAACTTGATAGGGTTCTTTTAAAATCAACTGGTGTAATTCACGAATAAACTTTTCACTTAATAGCCTTTCTTGATTAACGACTTCTTCAATTGCTTTTATGGCTTCATCGTGACCAGTCATCTCCAAATGATCCCGCAAGGGTTTGGCTTGAGCAGTTTGACCGAAAAGGATCAACGCTTTTGTTTCGCCATAGGTCAAGCTATTCCCTTCAATATTTGTAGAATTATAGTTCCAGTCAAGACGAAACTTCTGCATAATTCTTTTTTCCATTTCCGGGGATAGGGGGCTTAAATGATCTATTTGTTGTTTTGAACCAGTCGCAATTTCCAGATTATCAAGAAGTGCCATGAGTACAATTTTATATTCAATAAATTTAGTTAAAAATACAAATATTTTTTGTACTCAAATGTTACAATCCAACCCTATGAAAGTTCTACCTATTTCAAATAAATTTCAGATATCTGGCTCTTTTTCAACATTAAGGCTGTATTAACAAAAGACCATAAGCCCTGCTGACAAGCATATTTCCTATTGTAAAGTCTATTTTTGCGCGCTGATAAAAATCGCGCGTATGAAACCACAATTTAAATTCATTGATAAAAAACAGGGCAGTGTTAAAGACGATATCCTTTCAGGATTGACTGTTTCACTGGCCTTGGTTCCCGAAGCTGTTGCCTTTGCTTTTGTAGCAGGAGTTTCTCCAATTATCGGTTTGTATGGAGCTTTCATGATGGGCTTGGTGACTTCCATTTTTGGTGGTCGTCCGGGCATGATTTCCGGTGCTACTGGAGCCACCGCTGTTGTGATGGTGAGTCTGATCAAACAGGGACAAGTCATGGGGGGGGCCGGTGAAATGATGGGGTTGCAATATTTATTTGCCACCTTGATTTTGATGGGCATCCTGCAAATGAGCGCCGGCGTTTTTAAGCTTGGGAAATTCATTCGTTTGGTGCCACATTCGGTGATGATGGGCTTCGTGAACGGATTGGCAATCGTGATTTTTCTGGCACAGATGAACATGTTCAAACGTGGTGGCGAATGGATGACCGGAACGCCTCTCTTCACCATGATTGCGCTTGTGGCTGGAACGATGTTGGTGATGATTGTTCTGCCTAAAATAAGTAAAGCGATTCCCGCTGCTTTGGTAGGGATTTTGGTGACTTCGGCGATTGTTATTTTCGGCGGTATTCACACTGAAACGGTGAAAAGCTTCATTCAAGCGGGTGGTGGAACAGGTATCAAAGCTGGCCTTCCAACGTTCAATGTACCGATGATTCCACTGAACTTTGAGACTTTGAAATTCATTTTTCCATATGCGCTGATTTTGGCGATGATTGGGTTGACCGAATCGCTGATGACACTGAACCTCGTGGATGAACTGACCGAGACGCGTGGAAGCAGTAACCGTGAATGTGTGGCACAGGGAGCAGCCAATTTTGTGAATGGTTTCTTTGGTGGCATGGGCGGATGCGCAATGATTGGCCAGAGCATCATCAACATCAAATCTGGTGGCCGTCATCGACTTTCCGGTATTGTGGCCGCTCTTTCACTGTTGGCATTCATTTTATTTACATCAGAATATATTGAAATGATTCCAATTGCAGCCTTGGTCGGTGTGATGTTTATGGTGGTTATTGGAACATTTGCCTGGAGCTCATTCAACGTCATTGGTAAGATACCACGAGCTGACTTAATTGTCATTATTTTGGTGACCGCCCTGACAGTAATTTTTGATCTGGCAATTGCCGTTTTGATTGGTGTGATCGTCTCTGCGCTGGTTTTTGCATGGGAAAATGCGAAACGTATTCGTGCACGTAAAAGCGTGGATGAGCATGGCATCAAGCACTATGAAATCTATGGGCCGTTGTTCTTTGGTTCGACGACACTTTTTAATTCGAAGTTCGATGTGAAAAATGACCCGGATGAGGTCATCATCGATTTTAAAGAATCGCGCATCATGGACCAGTCGGCGATTGAAGCGATTAATAAACTGGCGGAGCGCTACCAGAAAGAAGGTAAAACCATTCATTTACGTCACCTCAGCCATGACTGTACAAAGTTGATTCGGAAAGCGGAGAAAATATGCGATGTCAACATTTTGGAAGATCCAAATTACTATGTTGCCATCGATGACTATAGACGCTTGGCTAAAACTTCTCCAAGCTAATCTATTTTTATCATCAATTGGTTTAAGCCCGGCTCATCACCGGGCTTTTTTGTGTCTTGGATTTTAATCCTGCAAGAACTGATTTAGGAACCCACCCGACTCTTTCCGTTGATTGCCTCCAGCGGGACTTAACTCGCGAATCAGTTTGCGGATTGGCATGGATTGCAACCAAATTTTACCGGTTCCACGAAGGGTTGCCAGGAAAATCCCTTCACCACCAAATAGCATGGAACGCAAGCCGCCTGCCTGTTCAACACTGAAGTCGATGGTTGGCTCATAAGCCACAATACAGCCCGTATCAACTCGAATAACCTCGTTGTTTAGCTGGCGTTCAATCATGGTTCCACCGGCATGAATAAAGGCTTTTCCATCGCCACGCAACTCTTGCATGATGAAACCTTCACCACCGAAAAAGCCGGCGCTAAGGCGCTTGTTAAATGTAATGGCAATATGTGTTCCCAAGGCTGCGCAGAGGAAGGCATCCTTTTGGACGATCATTCGTCCACCCATTTGTGCCAGGTCCATGGGGATAATTGTTCCGGGGTAGGGGGCCGAGAAGGCGACGTGTTTTTTGCCCCATCCCTGGTTGGCAAAGTGGGTGAGGAATAGCGATTCTCCTGTGATCAGTCGTGACCCAGCCGAAAGGAGTTTGTCGAAAAAGCCGGCACGTGGGTTGGAACCGTCGCCCAACTTGGCTTCATAGCTGATCCCATCTTCCATATAGAGCATGGCACCAGCCTCGGCAATAACCGTTTCGCCCGGGTCCAATTCAACTTCAACTAATTGCACGTCGTGCCCAATAATTTTGTAGTCAATTTCATGTGATTGCATCTGTTCTGAATTTTTTGGATTGTTAACCTGACCTAAATTTACAAATTGATCGCCAAGCCCCATCTTATTTTCGATAAATTGCCGATCTTTTCAGGTAAAAGGTGATAATCTCAATAAAAATGTCAGATTGAAATCAGAACGGTTATTCGCCCAGGGATTTGTGGTGGTGCGCCTCGTTAATACTGGCGTTCAATTCAAAGCCAAGCAACAAAATCAGCGACATCAGGTAAAACAGAAGAAGCACAACCAGCAATGTCCCGATAGATCCATAAAGTATGTTGTACCTGCCAAAGTTGGTAATGTAGTAACTAAAGCCGACCATGGTCAAAATACTCAGTATGGTCGCCAGGGTTCCACCAGCGGAAATGAAGCGCCAACGTGTTTTCTTGGCCGGTGCAAAATAGTATAAAAAGGAGTAGGCAAAAAAGAACAAGGCCACCGTGACGACCCATTTACCAAAAGTCAACAAGTAATACGTGAACGTATCTTGCAAGATCCCATGCTCAACCAGATAGTTAATGGCAAATTGTCCGCTGGTGATCAACGTGACAGCCAGGGTCAGTAAAACGGCAAGGATGAAAAGCATCATGATGGCGATTAACCGCTGACCAAGCCAACTTCTACGTTGAAAGGTGTGCAATGAAGCATCAAAAGCACTCATCATCGATGCCAATCCGTTGGTAGCAAAAATTAATGCAGTAACAAATCCAAATAATGTAAGTCCATCTCTCTGTTTAAATAAAATGTTTTTCACCGTTTCATCAATGGCATCATGTGTACTCTTTGGAACTATTTCTTCAATGAGTTGCAACAGTTCAGTCTGAAAATTTTCTAATCGGATATATGAAATTAAAGAAAAGAGGAAAATGATAGCCGGGAACAAGGCCAGAAAAAAGCTGAAAGCCACAGCGGATGCCCGGGTTGTAATAGAACCTTTTATAATACTTTGGTAAAAGAAAACCACCACATCATAAAGGGCAACGCCATCAAACCCAGGGAAACTCACTTTTCTCGCCCAAAGAAACAGCTTTAGGAAGAACCGCTTAATCCTATGGTTACGCCAGCTTAGGATCATTCAAATTATTGTTTTTCTATACGCAGCTGATGGATATATAATTTTCCGCCATTCTCTTTCAATAAGAAATACACCCGGTAAACTCCATTTTGGGTTAATAAATTACCGATTGCATAACGGGCCCCTTCTTTTCCACCCTGGTGAATGATTGTAAATCGTTGTGGTTGGTTGTGACTAAAAAATGATGAAACAATTTGACGTGCCTGATCCTTACTGTACACGTCATCTTTGTCCAACACGACTAGTTCAATGTTCTGATTGAAATAGTTGGATAAAGTCGTTGCATTACCCGTTTTCAGGCTATGAATGACTTCATCCGGTACCTGTGCAAAACTCGCAATTCCTGAAAAAACAAAAAGCAGAACAGGAATGAGGGTTTTAATCCAGTTATTCTTCATCATAAAACGTTTTAAGTATTCACAATGACCGCATAAATTGTACCAAAGCAGGCCAGCATGAACTTATATCACGACGTAAAGGTAACAAATTTACAACGACAAAACCTGAATATCCGGATGGCGATTTTCTAAACCGGAAAAAGCTGCTTATTTTTCATCAATAATTTCAGGCTTTGAAGAGGAAGTGATAACTTGCTTCATCCTGATGTCAGGAATCAAGGCATTCATAAATCAATCACGGTGAAGATTAAATTAATTATCATTGGTAAAACGGACCAGACCTATTTACAGGAGGGAATCCAAGAGTACCACAAACGGATTCCTCATTACGTACCGTTTGACTACCAGGTCATTCCTGATATAAAGAATACCCGGAAATTGTCAGAAGCGCAACAAAAAGAAAAAGAAGGGGAATCGATACTCGCGCAGGTGAAGCCCGGTGATGAGCTTATTTTGCTTGACGAAAAGGGGAAAATGTATCGTTCAATAGAATTTGCACGGTTTTTGGAGCAGCGAATGCTTGGTGGGGTGAAAAAACTGGTGTTTGTTATTGGAGGCCCATACGGATTTTCAAAAGCAGTGTACCAAAAAGCGACCGGAAAACTGAGTTTGTCGAAAATGACTTTCTCGCACCAACTGATCCGGTTGATTTTCAGTGAACAGCTCTACCGGGCGCTAACCATTTTAAAAGGTGAACCCTATCATCACGAATAATTGACACGAATCCGGATTTATGGAGAACTTGGGGAAATACCGCTTTTTGATTGTTTCGATCCTTTTGTTTGTACTGGCTTTCTTTCTTGAGAATCGGCTGCTCCATCATCACCCGGAAATCAAATTGATTCACCATTTTGAGTCGGAATTACACGAGCAAAAAGATTTGCTGAATAAAAAGCTGGATGCGATGGAGAAGATCATCACCAGCGACCAATTCAATGGTAATTTCGACGGCGATCTACATGAGTTCACCAAACTTTACCATGAAAAAGGACTGGGCTTTGTGATATTGAGCCAGAACAAAATGGTCTATTGGTCGCACAACCATTTTGCATTTACCAGCCGGTTTTTGAGCACCATGAAAAAGCAGGAGCTTCTGCCGCTTCCCAACGGAACTTATTTTGGTTTGAATCGGCAAATCGATACGCTCAACCTGATTGGCTTGATCCAGATCAAGGATATTTACAGCATTGAAAACCAGTATATCAGCAATCATTTTGTCCGGCCTTTTAAGTTGCCCGATAGCTTTGTCATTCAAAAGGAACACTCCAATTATAATATTCCGGTTCACGATGAAAATGGGGAGTACTTGTTTTCCATTCTGCCCAACGGCAATATTCGTTGCAATTATTCGCAGTTGTATTTGCCTGCACTGATCTATTTTTTGGCATTTATCTTCCTGATGTTTTTTGCTCGTGAGCAGTTTAAACTCTATCGGCACGAACATTTTATTGTGCGAAATATTGTGCTTGGATTTTCCCTTTTCGGCATCTATTGGTTGCACATTTTATTCCGTATTCCACAGCTGCTTTACGCCTTCCAATTGTTTCAACCGGCATTGTATGCCTATTCGTTTTGGTTGCCATCGCTTGGTGATTTGTTGTTGGTATCCATACTAATTTTCTTTTGGGTCATCAATTTTACCAAGGATTTTGCTTATTCCAAACAGAATAATCGCCTCGAATTCACAGGAGCTTATTTGTTTAGCTTTCTCTTTTACATCATGATCAATGTTCTGGTTGAGAATTTGATACGCAACAGCAGCATCACGTTTCAATTGAACCAAATTGATGATATCAACCAGTTCAGCGTTGTTGGGTATTTGATCATCGCGTTCTTGTTCTTTTCCGCTTTTAGCTTGAATTTTAAAATTGTGGAAGCCAGCGAACGGTTCTTGCGCAAGTCACGGTTTCTCCGGATTCATGCCGGGTTGATTGCTTTGTTTGTGGTGTTGGCACTGATATACAAAAACAGCTACTTGTATGTGATTTGCCTGTTTCTGGTCACCAACTTTTCGGTGTTTGCATTGCAACGAACACAGTTCAAACGTCATTCACTTTCGTACCTCATCTATTTT
>Ga0102953_1002801_pt1 | contig 10062 bp, 7 predicted proteins | sample SalPon2A_C_D2_MG_FD_78509 | JGI IMG/M metagenome (GOLD analysis project Ga0102953, IMG submission 78509) | Soil microbial communities from South San Francisco under conditions of wetland restoration - Salt Pond MetaG R2A_C_D2_MG | ecosystem: Environmental > Terrestrial > Soil > Wetlands | place... | reverse complement strand
GTGGTCGGCGTAGGCGGCGTAGCCCTTGATGCCGAACAGGATGGTGCTGCGCATCGACTGCACATCGGCGTCGATCGCCGGGTCCTTGACCCCATGCAGTTGGGCGAGGGCGAGTTGGGCTGTGCGGTCGGCCGGGAAGTCCCAGGACTGGGCGGCTGCCGGAACCTGGCCGGCATAGGGGCCGCCGTTGGCCTTTTCAAACAGGGCCTGAGCCTGGTTGCGGAAGTCCACAGCCTCGACAATCACCTTGGCAACCGACTCGTCGTCGAAATCGACGTTGGTGACGGTGGTAAACAAAGCTTCGATGACGAAACGGTCGATGGCGTTGTCCTTGGCACCTTTTTCACGGGCCTTGTCGGCCCAGAAGCTGATCCCCTTGACGGCATAAACAAGCAGATCCTGCAGGTCCGAGGTGGTCGGCTGCTTGCCACAGACACCGATCTTGTCGCATCCGACGCCATTGACTGCGGTTTCACACTGGTAACAAAACATGTTGTTCCTCCTCTTTGGTTGGTGGTCTCTTCACTTTCGTGATGTCGTTGAAATTGTTACATTACGGACAAATTCCCTGCGGACGGAGTAGGTTTCTTCGGTTATAATGAGAAACATCCATGCCGATTCGATTTGTTAACTGGCACTTTATCCTGTTGTGCCTCGGCTAACCTTGACCGAGATCAATCTTTTGCTTTTTTAGGAGCCACGATGAAGAATTTCAGCCGTCAGTACTGGCTGATGAAGTCCGAACCCAGCTGTTTTTCGCTCGAAGATCTCAAACACGCCCCGTTGGCGACTTCCTGTTGGGACGGGGTGCGCAACTACCAGGCCCGCAACCTGTTGCGGGATTCGATCCGACCCGGGAACGGGGTGCTTTTCTACCACAGCAATATTCCGCAACCGGCAATTGTCGGTCTGGCTCAGGTTGTCAGCCAGGGTTATCCAGATCATACCGCACTTGATCCGACCCAGGACCATTTTGACCCGCGAGCCAGCACCGAAAATCCTATCTGGTATATGGTCGATGTCCAGTATCGGGCTGAATTTACTGTCCCGTTGACCCGGCAGCTTCTGGCGCAGCACCCTCTGCTGTCAGGTATGGGGGTCTTGAATAAAGGCAACCGTCTCTCTGTGCAGCCAGTGGCTGCGGAAGAGTGGCGCGCGGTTCTGGCTCTGGCCGGGCTGGATGATCCTTTGCTTTCCTTGAGTTGACGGTATGTCGAAATCGAAAAAACTTATCGTCTGGAGCGTGGCAGGGTTCGCGCTGCTGTTGCTTGCCGGAGTCATACTGATCAACTCTCTGCTGACTCCTGAGCGAATCAAACAAGCGCTGGTCCCGGTGCTTGAAGCAGCGTTGGAGCGGGACGTGTCGGTCGAGACCATCGATATCGGCCTGTTCAGCGGGATCACGGCGGAAAAGTTCGAAATTCGCGATCCGTCGGATGGGGAGTTACTGCTGACTGCCCGTAAGGCGGTTCTTAAATACCAGCTATGGCCGCTGTTGAAAAAACAGGTCATCATTGACCAGGTGTTGCTCGAGGCACCCGAACTGACCTTGATCCGGCGCCGAGATGGCAGCTTCAATACCTTTTCCACGGAACCGAAAGCTACTCAGGGACAAGCCGGTGCTGCTTCCGGGGGGGGTGAAGCTGCTTCAGCGACAAAGTTGGACTTGTTGGTGTCGGACATTTTTATCAGTCACGGAACGCTGCTGTTTGTCGATAAAAAACTCAACCCGCAGGCCCCGTTTCGCTATCAGATCAAGAATTTCACCCTCAAAGCAAGCCGGGTTGAGCTGGACCGTGAATTCCCGCTAGAAATTTCCGGAGAACTGGACAAATCCATGTTCCGCCTGCAGGGGAACGTCAACCTGGCGTTGCCTGGTGGAAGTTTCAAGTTGAATGCTGAACAACTCGACCTCGCTGCCTTTGCTCCCTACTTCAGAGATGCACTGCCAGGGAGTTTCAGTGGTGCCGGCCTGTCCATGGACCTCGACATCGATGTATCCGGTGAACAGGTTGTCGCGAGAGGAGCTCTGCTCCTGCGAGGTCTCTATCTGGTCCTGGATACGGTTAAAGACCTGCCGATCAGAGATGGTGAACTGGCGCTTGATCTAGACCTGCAGGCTGACCTCGCCACGTCACATCTGTTCCTACATCCGTCAAAGCTGCGTTATAACCAGATTGCAATGCAGCTTGAGGGCGAAGTCCAGCATTGGGACTCGTCTGCCCAGCTCGCTCTGGATGTTTCGGTCGATAAACTGAAATTGCGCGATGCGATTGCGTCGCTGCCGACTGAACTGACTGCGCGTTCGAATGGGCTCGATCCGGCCGGAACCATTTCATTGCAGACCAGGCTTCAGGGTACAGTTGACCAGCAGCCAATCAGTTGGATTCAGCAGGCAACCTTGAATCTGGAGGAGCTGCAGGTGAATGTCGGCCCAATCCGGCCTTCGCTAAGTGGACCGGTCACGCTTGCGGGGCACTCCCTCTCAGCAAAAGGATTAAGGCTTGCAGCTGGCGATAACCAGGCGGAGGTGGAAGTCAAGCTTCCCGACATTCGTTCCCTCCCGTTGCGTTTGCACTCAGAGGTTCGCGCCGAACGGATCGATCTTGATGCGCTGCTGCAAACTAAAAATTCTGCAGTTGGCGCTACGGTAGACGGACGGACCGATGTGGCTGCGCTACCCAAACAGACTCAGGAGCCCGGTCCGATTGATTTGCCAATTGACGCGAAGGGGGCGGTTCGAGTCAAGCAACTTATTATCAGTGGTTTGACCGCTGATGATGTTGAGCTCCGTTACCTGTTGAACAACAATATCCTGACTGTTGAGGGGCTGGATGCCAAGGTTGGCGGAGGGACCTTCAACCAGACCGCGCGGATCGACCTGGGCAAGCAGGGCTTTACCTACCAGTCCGGACTGAAACTCGAGCAGGTCCCGGGGGCTCCCCTGCTGGAGGCCTTTGCACCGAAGCTCAAAGGGGTTGAGCTTGGCAGTCTCAACCTGACGAGTTCTTTCAATGGGCGTGGAACCCAGTGGCAGCAGCTCAGCCAGTCACTGGTCGCCACCGGCTCGGCACAGATGAACGGGTTGCAATTAACCAATGCTCCGGTTGTTGCAGAACTGGCCGGATTTCTCCATCTGAACGAGTTGAAAAAAATCCTGTTTGATGAAGCCAATGCGACTTTCAAGGTTTCCCAGGGCACCATTGATCTTGATTCCGCTCTGCTTGGTAAGCAGGTGACCATTGCTCCGCAAGGCACAATAGGCCTGAACGGGACACTGAACCTGACGCTCCCCACCGCTCTGGCTCCTGATATTGCAACCAAACTTGGAAACAATCAGCTCAGCGACCTGTTTGTCAACGCACGGGGCTGGACAGAGCTGCCCATCAAACTGAAGGGACGTGTCGATTCGCCTGAGTTCAAGGTGGACTCCAAACAGCTTCGCAAGAAAGCCGTCGATAAACTTGAGGAACAATTGTTGAAAAAGCTGGTACCCAAGCCAGCGGATGGTAAGCCGGCCGATCCCAAGAAACAAATACTCGAAGATGCTTTGAAAGGGTTGCTGGGCCGTTGACAGTCGACCAACCTTAAGCTAAAAAGAGGCCTTATCCAAGTAGAGGAGATGTTTAATGACCGGAGTTGAAGATTTTAGTGGTTTTGAAGTGATCCGCGCGGCTATGGAAGTCGAAAAGAATGGCCATCGCTTTTACAGTTCCATGGTTGAAAAAGCTCGTTCGGAATTAACCAAGGAAATATTTACCTGGCTGGCTCAGGATGAAGTTCAGCACCTGCTGACGCTGAAAGATCTGGAGGGTAAATACCAGGACGGTGCGTTTTGGGAGGATGAGGAGCAGTTTTTGCCTTATCTGAGCCGCTTCAAAACCGAGCAGATTTTTCCCGATCCGGCTCGCCTGGAAGGTGTTATCAAGGGCGAGGACTCGGATTTAATCGCCCTGGACCTGGCGATCGAGGCTGAGGAGAAATTTGCCGATTTTTTTCACCTAGCAGCAAAAAACGCCAGGACCAGTGATGGGCAAGAGGCCTTTGCCTGGCTCGCCTCGGAAGAGGGCCGCCACGCAGCGATTCTTAAAGAGCGCAAGTCGAAACTCTTGACTGATGACTAGAATCAGGGCCCGGGGTTGACAGCCCCGGGCTTTTTTTGTGCCACATGTATATCCAGGAACGTTTGGCCGTATGATGACTATGACAAAGACCTGTTAATTAAGATAATATAAATTTAACAATTTGCGGCGAGGAGGGACTGTTGTTGCGCAATGACAACCGGATTAAAGTGCGCCATCGTAAGCGAGTTCAATTAAAATATGGCCTTGAGAAAGCCAACCAGATCGGATTTACCGAAGATGTTAGTGACGAAGGATTTTTTATCAAGACCGGCAAGGTCGAGCGCCCCGGTTCACTGATGATTTTCAAACTGACTATGCCAGACGGTGTCGTTGTTCAGTTGGAGGGGCGGGTCCGCTGGGCAAAAAAGGTTCCCGCCAAGTTGATTCACCGGATCAAGGGGGGGATGGGGATCAAAATTACCTGTTTTCACTACGGTGAATCCGATTATCGCTCGTTCTGCGCTGATTTGAATTCCCGCTATTGAACGATATATTCGTGCGAAGTATTTGATAAACTCCGACCTGAAACTGCTAGAATTGACATAATGTTTCTCCTTCTCGCAGTAAACTACGGAGGTTGCCGTGACAGAGTTGGTAAAGCCAGGAAAGGATAAGCACATGCCGATCGGCATCGGCGTTATCTTGCTGACCGTTGGCGTAGGTTTGATTCTGAGTGACTTTCTTGAGTTTGCCGTACTGCAATCCCGGCAAAATACCGACCCATACTTCATGATTTCCCACTGGTTCGGCGAAGCCTTAGTCCTGTTACTGGTTTTTTCCCTCTTGTATTATCCCCTCAAGACGAGACGACAGCAACGCATGCAATTAACGCATGCCCTCCGGGTGAGTGAGGAACAGTATCGGACCCTGGTCGAAGGCCTTGATGTCGGCATTGCCTTGATTGACGATCAACGCCAGGTGATCAAGACCAACCAGTCCATGAGCAAATTCATGGGGGAACCGGGGTGTTCTGTTTCCAAGCGGGAATGTTTTGAGCTCTTGAATTATGCCGCCGGGAAAGTCTGCGGGTCCTGTCCCGGGGCCGCAACGCTGGCGAACGGGGAACCGGCTGTCGTCGAAATGGTTCATCCCGAGGCGGAGAGAGGGCCGATCAAGGCAGTCAGGGTCAGAACCTTTCCGGTCTCCTCTTCAGCGGGGGGGGTCAAACAGTTTATTGAAGTTGTAGAGGATATCTCGGAAGAGAAAAAAAACGCGGCGGAAATCCAGCGGTTGTCGCGTGAGCTGACTTCGGCTGCCGAACGGGAGCGAAGACGTTTGGCCAGAGATCTGCATGACCAGTGCGGTCAGGTTCTGGCGGGTGTTCAATACTCTTTGGAAGCTTTACGCACCGAGGTCGCAAAAGCCCTTCCGGAAACGTCGCAGCAGTTTGATACGATCAGTGACCTGGTCGAACAGATTGGCCACAACATCCGTCAGGTCTCGACCCAGTTGCACCCATCGGTCCTGGATGACTTCGGTTTGCATCCGACACTGAACTGGCTGGTTGATGAAGCCCAGCGGCAGCGCTCAGATATTGAATATTCTCTGAAAGTCGATCCGATTCCCGATTCTCTGGCAGCAGATTTTTATACGACGATCTACCGGGTCTGCCAGGAGAGTCTCAACAATGTCTCCAAGCATTCAAAAGCGTCCAGGGTCGACATATCCCTCGGATGCGTCAATGATACTGCCATCTTAAGGATTCAGGATGACGGTTGCGGTTTTCACGCCAAGAAAATGATGACGCAAACCCTGTCGGGCCATATCGGTTTGCAAGGCATGCGGGAGCGTGTTCAGAGCATGGGTGGGACCCTGATTGTCAAGTCAGATCCCGGTGCAGGTGCGCTGGTTGAAGCCAGGTTGCCATTCACGATGGAGAGCTGAATATGGATATCATCTCGGTTATGATAGCTGATGACCACGCCATAGTGCGCGAGGGGGTCATCAAGCTGCTGAATACGCAATCTGACATTGATATCGTCGCTCAAGCTTACGATGGTATCGATGCAATCGAGAAGGTCAAGCAGTACCAGCCCAATGTCCTGGTCCTGGATATATCCATGCCGAGGATGAACGGCATGGACGCGCTGCGGGTTATTCGCGAGGAGGCCCCGGATACCCAGGTGGTGATTCTTTCGATGCACGATAAGGAATCCTACGCCAAACAGGTGCTTGACGCCGGTGCGCAGGCATATGTCCTCAAAGGCGCTCCGTCAAGCGAGCTGCTTGCGGCGATCCGCGCAGCCCGTTCCGGGCACTATTATCTCAGCCACGAGATGCAGTCTGACATGATCGATGCCTACCTGGACAAGCCGCGCAAGAATCTCGATGCGGAAACCTACGAAACCCTGTCCCGGCGCGAACGGCAGGTTTTTCAGCTGATTATTGATGGTCAGAGTTCCAGCAAGATCGGGCATACCTTATGCGTCAGCCACAAGACGGTCGAGAAACATCGCGCCAACATTGTCAGGAAGCTGGGGATCAGCAATCCGGTCGACATGGTCAAATACGCGGTAAGAATCGGTGTCATCGATCCTGAACTATGGAAAAATTAACCGGTTAGAGTTTGTCCTTTCTCCTGCGGCCACTGTCGTCCCCGCTGACCGTTTATCTCTGCGATTATCCCTGGCTTTTTTGAATTGTCTCACCCGCAGGTCGAGCACAAGCTTGAGCTGCGGCGCAGGGACATTTTCACCAAGGACGTTGGCGTCCTTAGCCTAGTCCCCGGTACCAAAATCAGCGTTGTTGGGCCGCTTCGGGATAGAGAGATGCTCGGGTCGGACTGTTATCTCAAGAAACTGAACGGGCCGCTGAAAAACCGGACGGCATTGATCCTCGCTCCGCTGTTGGCAACCGGAGGCGGCTTGGTTGCCAGCATCGGGTCATGCAAGCAAGTTGGCTGCAAACCATCGAAGGACTGATCATGGGCGCCGGTCCGGAAGGACTCAGGCGCCTGGAAGAGACTCGCTCCGATCTGGACATTTCAGTGGCTGGCTTTGACGAAAAGACAATAAAATTGCCACCTCCTGCCCGGTCTCGAAGCTTCCGGGGATAACGCTTCGGCACCCAATAACTGTACAATTGAGAACTGGAGGACCTTTTCATGGAGCGATTGCAGGAGTGGCAAGTGTTTTCTATATGTTCATGCCTTACTGATTGGCGCCCGGTATTTGTTCATCCGTCAGATTAGCCGACCTCGTTGTATTCGCGTTCCCGGAAATCGACTCCGAGTTCTTCTGCAACCTGGCGACAGGCGCCAATGTCGAGGCCGGGGAGGGTGACGGCCGAGGCGATCACCTCGGGGATGACCCCTTGAGCCAGCTTGAGAAAATCCTTGACGGCCAGGTAGCCAGCTTCACCAAACTCCGATTGACACCATTTCTGGTAGGTCACCGGATCCGCAGCATTGAGAGAGACGGAAAGGCTGTCCACCAGCCCAACCAGTTCCGGGATGATATTGCGCCGGTAGACCAGGTTGGCCTGGCCATCGGTATTGATGCGGACCTTGACGCCATGCTGTTTCAGCCAGGCGGCCAGCTCCTTCACCAGTTCCAGCCGCAGCAGCGGTTCGCCGTAGCCGCAAAACACCACCTCTTTATACCGGGCCGGATCGCCAATGGCGGCGATGACTTCTTCGAAATCAGGCTCATGCGGCAGAGCCAGCTGGTGTCCCTTGACCGTGAAATCCTTGAATTTCGCGCAGAAGCGGCAGCTGTTCGTACAGCGGTTGGTGATGTTCAGGTAGAGCGAATCGCGAATCTGGTAGGTGATCTTGCTGCCGAGGTCGACCGCGCCGATACCGAACAGCTTGTGACAGTTGAGCGAGGTGATCCGGGCAACATCGGCCAGGCTCAGGCCCTTGATCTCGGCCAGTGCCTCGGCGGTGGTACGGACATGGGCCGGTTCGTTGCGTTTGCCGCGATAGGGGTGTGGGGCAAGGTAGGGGCAATCGGTCTCAACCAGTAAGGCTTCCATCGGCAGTGACTTGATCATCTCGCGCAGCGGCTGATTCTTCGGATAGGTGATGGTGCCGGTGAAGGAGAGGTAGAAGCCGAGGTCGATGACCTCTCGGGCCATCTCCAGGTCACCACTGAAGCAGTGCAGGACGCCACCGGTAGCGGCGGCATCTTCCTCGCGCAGGACCGCCAGGACGTCCTCGTGGGCGTCACGGTCGTGAACAATGAGCGGTTTGCCAAGTTCACGCGCCAGCTGGATTTGCCTTCTGAACGCCTGCTGCTGTACGTTGCGCGGCGAACGGTCGCGGTAGTAGTCGAGACCGACTTCACCAATGGCAACAACCTTGTCGTTTTGGCTGGCAAGTAGCGTCAGCAGCTCCATGGCTGTACTATCGAGTTGGGTCGCATCGTGTGGGTGGATACCGACCGCGGCAAAGATTTCGGCATGCTGTGCCGCGAGTTTGACGTTGGCGCGGGAGCTCTCCAGGTCGCAGCCAATCGAAATGATGTTGTGAATCCGGTTGTCACGTGCTCTTTGCAGCACGGCGTCGAGATCGTCGGCAAACTGCCGGCTGTCAAGATGGGCGTGTGAATCGATCAGATAGGTGTCCACGTCGAATCCTTCAAACAAAAAGGGCGCTGATGCGCCCTTTGCAGATGGGTTGTCAGGTGATTTTATTATGCCTCAGCTTCGATCCGCGGGAAAAGGGGTTGGGCCTTGGCGATACTGCTCCCGGGGACGAGCCCCCCCCAGCTGTCATGCCCTTCGAGGAGACTGACATCATTGGCAACCCCCAGGCTGCAGAGAATCTTCTGCGCCGATTCGGGCATGAACGGAGCAACCAGCAGGGCGACCAGGCGCTGCAGTTCCATCAGGTTGTACATCACCGTGCCGAGGCGTCCTGCGGCCGCCGGGTCCTTGGCCAGTGCCCAGGGAGCGGTGTCGTCGATGTACTTGTTGCCGGCGCTGATCAGCTCCCAGATACTCTGTAGGGCCTTGTTGAAGGCCAGGTCATTCATCAGTTGGTCAACCTGTGCCACGGTATTCGGCACCAACCTGCTGATCAAGTCAGCGTCTTCCGGTCCTGGAGTGGTCGGCTCCGGCAAAACACCGGCGAAGTACTTGTGGACCATCGAGGTGGTTCGACTCAGCAGGTTGCCCAGGTCGTTGGCCAGGTCCGAGTTGATCCGGTGGACCAACGAGGCATGGGAAAAATCACCGTCGAGTCCGAACGGAACCTCGCGAAGCAGGAAATAGCGAATCGCGTCGACCCCATAGCGGTCGATCAGCATGTTCGGTTCGACGACGTTGGCCAGGCTCTTGCTCATTTTCTGCCCTTCAACGGTCCACCAGCCGTGGGCGAAGACCTTTTTCGGCAGCGGCAAACCGGCGGCCAGCAGGAAAGTCGGCCAGTAGACGGTGTGAAAACGCAGAATATCCTTGCCGATGACATGGACATCGCAGGGCCAGAATTTGGCATAGTTGCCATCGTCGTCGCCCGGGTAGCCAAGCGCGGTGATGTAGTTGGTCAAAGCATCAAACCAGACGTAAACGACATGTTTTTCATTGCCCGGCACCGGGATGCCCCAGGAGAAAGTCGTGCGGGAGATCGACAGATCCCGCAGACCTTCCTTGACAAAGTTGGTGATTTCATTGCGCCTCGAGCGCGGCTGAATGAAGTCGGGGTTGGCTTCGATATGTTGCAGGAGTTGCTCCTGGTATTTGCTCATGCGGAAGAAGTAGGATTCTTCCTTGAGCTTGTCGGTCGGACGGCCACAATCCGGGCAGCTGTTATTGATCAGCTGGGTTTCGGTCCAGAAGGTTTCGCAGGGGGTGCAGTACCAGTCTTCGTACTCACCGAGGTAGATGTCACCCTTTTCCTGGATCAGGCGGAACAGTTCGCGGACCCCTTTTTTGTGGCGTTCCTGCGAGGTCCGGATAAAATCGGTGTTGGAGACGTTGAGCTTGTCCCACAGCGCCT
>Ga0102953_1002800_pt1 | contig 10062 bp, 8 predicted proteins | sample SalPon2A_C_D2_MG_FD_78509 | JGI IMG/M metagenome (GOLD analysis project Ga0102953, IMG submission 78509) | Soil microbial communities from South San Francisco under conditions of wetland restoration - Salt Pond MetaG R2A_C_D2_MG | ecosystem: Environmental > Terrestrial > Soil > Wetlands | place... | reverse complement strand
AGCAGGCCTTGCCGGTCATCGAAATTGGCGCGACCAAAGATGTCACGTTAGTCATTGAAGAAGGGACCATGCTGGATCTGCAGGACCCCGCAAAGGAGAAAAAATGATGAGACGGTTACTGCTGCCAGCAGTGCTGGTCATGACGTTGACTGGCTGCTTGAATCCTTACGCCGGCGATTTTAATTGCCCGAAAACCGACAACGGGAAATGCGTGTCCGTCGAGGACGCCTATTACGAGTCAAAGGGACAATTTCTCGGAACACCTGGACAGCCGGGCTCCGGTGATTACCAGGACGCGCTTTATGGCCGGATGGCTGGGTTGCTGAAGGAACCAGAGACTCCGATGGTCGTTGCCCCTAAAGTCATGCGGGTCCTGATGCTTCCCTATGAAGGTCAGGACGAGGAGCTCTACCTTTACCGCTACGCCTACATTTTCACTGACCGGCCCCGTTGGATCTTGACTGATCCTCTGAATACGCCATTGGGAGAGCAATAATGGGTCTTGTATCCCTGCTCTTCGGTAATGGAGGGCTGACCAAGGGGCAGTTGGCAGATGATACACGGCGCAGCAATCTGTCTAACTACCTGCCCTATATCGCCTACGATCCGGCCACCCGAATCTACCTGAACAACGACGATAGCGTTGGATTGCTCTGGGAATGCTCACCGGTTGTCTTCGCCGGGGAACGGACCATGCGTGCCCTTGACGGCCTCTTTCGAATCGATTTCCCGGCAGGAACCATCCTTCAGTTCATCCTGCATGGTGATCCCCATGTTGATCCGATTCTGGCGGACTTCAGAAATCTCAAGGGACGCAAAGGGGAGTTGTTTGAGCAAATCTCCTCTGCCCTGACAGACCACTTTCGAGCAGGCGCAACCGGCCAATGGGAATCGGCAGGGCCTCTGCTGAGAAACTTCCGGGTCTTTTTCTCGGCCAAATGGCCCCGGGATAAAAAGGCCAATGTGGCCGACATCGCCGGTATGACGGAAGAGGCTTTGGCCGGGGCTTCCCTCCACCCTCGACCGGTGGCACCGACCCATCTTCTGGATTGGCTTCGCCGCCTGCTGAACGATTCTCCCTCCGGCGATCCTGGACACTATGACGAAACTGTTCCGATCAGGAAACAGGCGATCTTTGCGGAGACAGTGACGACCAAGGCTTTCGATCATGTGCGTATCGGGGAACGGGAATGGCGCTGCCTGACCCCCAAAGGATACCCCCCAGAGGTCAATCCACTGCAAACCAACCAGCTTTTCGGTGGAATCGAAGGTGGTGCGTCCGATGCAGACCAGCTCCCCGGGCCATTTCTTTATTGCCTGAATATCCTACTGGAGGACCAAAAAACCAAACTTCACGCCAAGTGCAACATGATCCTGATGCAGCAGGGTGTTGGTTCTTTCGCTCCAAGCCTGTCCAGAAAGAAGGAGGAGTATCTCTGGGCCACCGGAGAAATTGACAAGGGGGCCAAATTCTACAAGATCATTCCGGTGATGTGGGTTTATGACGCTCCCGAGAAAGCCAGAAGGGCTCTGGACCGCGCCAGGCGTCTCTGGGAGGGGCAGGGTTATCTGATGCAGGAAGATCGCGGCATCCTACCGGTCATGCTGATATCCGCTCTCCCGTTCGGGCTCTACGACACCGGCAGGAATATCGATCAGCTGGAGCGTGACTATATCGTGCCAGCCGGGACCGTTTCGACCATCCTTCCGGTTCAGGGCGATTTCTCCGGCGTTGGCCGGCCTCAGATGATTTTCGCTTCGCGCAAGGGGCAGGTTGCCGGGCTGGATCTGATGGACAAAGAAGCGATCAACCACAACGCCTTCATCGCGGCGTCAAGCGGCTCCGGGAAGAGCTTTTTTATCAACTATCTGGTCACCAACTATTTTTCGGCCGGCGCGAAGATCCGGGTCATCGACATCGGTGGCAGCTACCAGAAAATGACCAAGATGTGCGGCGCCCGCTATCTCGACTTCACGGACGAGGCGGATATCTGTATCAACCCCTTCACCAAAATCATCGAACCGGAACATGACATCCCGGTGATCGCCCCGATCATCGCCCAGATGGTTTACTCGACCACCGAAACACCGCCAACTGAAATCGAGATGACCCTGATCAAAAACGCGGTGCGTTGGGCCTGGGATCAGGAAGGAAATGCGTCCGGTGTCGACACGGTGCATCGCTATCTCTCGGAATACAAGGATCATGGTGGACACAACGGGGAGATCCTTGCGTCAGCGGAAAAACTGGCGTTCAACATCGACGACTTCACCAGTCGTGGACCCTACGGGCGCTTTTTCAACGGCCCATCGACCTTCGATATCTCCAACGATGATTTCGTGGTTCTGGAACTGGAGCACCTGGAGCCGAAAAAGGAACTCTTTCGGGTGGTCACGTTGCAGATCATCAACGCCGTCACCAAAGACCTCTATCTCTCGGACCGCAAGACTCCTCGATTCGTTATTTTCGACGAGGCCTGGAAGTTTCTTGGCAAATCCGGCCACCTTCAGGAGGTCATCGAGGAGGGATACCGGCGAGCCAGGAAATTCAAAGGATCGTTCAACGTCATCACCCAGTCCATTCTCGACATCAAACAGTTCGGTCCTGTCGGTGATGTTATCCAGGGGAACAGCGCCTTCAAGTTCTATCTGGAGTCCGGGGACTTCGAGCGGGCTGCGGCCCAGAAACTCATCAACTACGACCCGTTCTCGATGCAGATGCTCAAGAGTGTCAAAAGCCGCAAGCCCCGCTATTCGGAGATCTTCATGGACACTCCATTCGGCATCGGAGTCGGGCGTCTGATGGTTGACCCATTCAGCTACTACGCGTTCACCTCAGACGCGGATGAAATTGCGGAAATCGAGGACCTGGTGCAGGAGGGACTGTCTTATGCCGAAGCTATCAAAGCGATGGTGGACAAATATCGTCGCCGCTAATCTCGCTGCTCTTGTCTTGCTCCCAGTTGGTTCACCCGGTGCTGCGACAGGACAAATGGCTACCGGGCAAACAGCGGGGCAAACAGCTGGAGAGACGATCCGTGGGAAGTTTGGCTCCCAGGATGTTTTGCGGCAGAACATCGTCAATCCGATGACCTCCTCCGAGACGCCACTGGAAACCGTCGATGGGAGCACAGCATTCCCCGGCCAGCTGTCCTTCCCCAGTTCCCGGAAGTTTCTCGAAGTCTTCATGCAGCCGGGACCGTCAGGGGATCTCTCGACCGTGATCATCGGTGAAGATCTCAATTTCGATGGCACGACCGATTATTCTTACCAGCTTCCCTATCCGGTTTCCGGGGTCTGCGGCAACGGGATCATCACCTGCACGCCGGGAACCTGGACGGCGTGTGACTACTACGCCTGGACAGCTGACTCAAGCGGCCGGGTCAGGTTGCAGGGAACCACCTCGACTGGCTTGGGCGGATGCTACTGCATCAACAACGATTGCGGAAGCAACCTGGTCTGGAACAACGCCCAGGTGGTTCTTGGAGATCTGGGTGGCGGAATCGTCGGGGCGGTTCAATCAGGGAACCCGAGTCTCACAGTATCTGACGTGAAGACTTCCACAACAACGATCTCCTACTACGGTCAGGACACATCGAAGACAACGACCATCAGCGGGACACCGTCCACGGCTGCACCGACGCCTCCCCCCCAGACGGTCTACTTTTCAACTCCAATGGACATGGCCCAAGACACAAATTCCGCAGTGGCCGCACAGGTGAGCGATCCGGAAAGCACCTACTCGTTACTGGCAGACCTTTCGGATGCGTCATCCCAGAGAGGTACCCGGCAGAGTTGCTCTATCCAACGGACAGTGAATGTCTTCGTAACCAACGACTATTGTCAAGACCCCCTCCCGGCTACAGCAATACAACCGATAGTGGAAGTAAAATCTTATTCCAAAATAGACCGGGGGATAATGCGAAATCGGAATGATGGCCGGTGTAACTACACGCCCGAGGGGTGCCCACCGGTCAGTACCGACGCCAGTCCTGTAATAGATCCTCCCCAAGGGGCGGTCTTTATAGGACAGGGATCTGCCGATTTCTGGGGCAAAAAAAAGAAAAACGGGAAGGACCTATGGTCCTACCACGTCTACGATTATTATGAGCGTTGTACAAGGAGCTATGACAATTTCTCGATGGAGGTTGTCGATCTTTGCTCGGGCTATGACAGCAACCCTGATTGCACACTCGAATCTGAAACCGTGGACGGAGTTAAAACGATCAGGACGTTCAACCCAACCGGATTAACCCCTCAACCCTCGTCAAAAGATTTCTCTGGTGCGGCGAATCACACATTCACCTATGACTGGTGGTCAAAGGAGCGAATCTACGTCTGTAAAGACGGAACCGGGTTTGATTCAAAAACCCTGAAGAAACGGTATGGAGCCGTTGTCTCGTCCGTCATAGGCGCCCCCGGAAGCTCTGCCTCTTATGATGATATGACCCTGGATTCAAAGGGCCAATGGGTCCAGGCAAACGGAACGATCACACTCCCGACGCTTCCCTCTCATGACGAATGCGAGAAAGCGTGCAAAACTCGAAAGCCAAGACATGATTCACAAGTTGTTCCGGATGGGCATTCTGGACAGTTCAAGACCAGCACGGATAGCTACGACATTCTTTACCACACCTGTATCGATGATCGGTGCCCCACCGAACCGGGTGAGGAGATCCTGAAGGATTGCCAGTGCCTCAACGAGTTTGCCGAAGCGGCCACCATCATGCAGATGCTTCGATTGGCCGGGCAGGACACTATTTGCTCGGATGGGGTGCCAAAATGAGAAGAACAGTAGCGTTTCTGGTACTGATTTGCTTCGTCCTTGGGATGCCGGTCAACACCCTGGCCGTTTTCTCCTGCGGTGCGGATCTCAATGGTGATGGCTTTGCGGACGCCGCAGGAGAGACAGCGGTGTGCTCATCAGCAACCTTGTGGGAGGGGCAAACAGCCCAATGGTTCTGTCCGGTGCAATCGACCGATTGCCAACCAGTTATGACCGATCCGACGCTCCAGAAGACCTGCTCTCCTCCGGGGTATTCCTATATCGCCTCTCGAGACCGTTGCGAATCACAACCAATTTGTGCCGGTGGGAGCTATAACGCAGCGACAGATCAATGCGATGGCGGAGGCACGTCTTCCCCGGCGCAAGCAACATTTTCCACCTGCTCCGCGACCGGGAGCTCCACCTTAACCATTAATCTCAACCTCTGTAACGCGGTGCCTGGCGGGAGCTGTCAGTTTGGCCAATGGGACCTCTTCGGCAGCCCCTTCTATTACTACGCCAATTTTGATTCCTCCTGCAATTGGACGACGCTCACCGTCGGAACTCAGTCAGGCTTACTCCCGAGTTCGACCGCGATGAATCTCGCTCCAGGAGCATCGTACAACGCGACCTATAACGGCCAGGTGCTTCTAACCTACACCAATGCGTCGGCTGCACAATACAGCTGCCCTTCAGGAAATACCCTGTCCGGAACGAACTGTGTGACGCCAAGTCTGGCGACATGCAAAGGTGGGCAGTTGGACACGGCACAAGACATCTGCTTCAGCGCCGCGACTGAAACTCCGGTCTGCACTTCTGGCACGTTTGATCCCGCCACCGGCAAGTGCGACCAAGGGACATTTTCCTGCCCCTTGGGAAATTACTCCTGCCTAGATACCGGAAGCGCGACTCCCCAGTGTTCCCCCAACCCCTGCATCGATGTCGCCAACCCAGCAAATGATGTAACGCTGCTCCCGGGCAAAGAACCAATGCTGCAGAACGATGGCCAAGTGGATGCCAATGGAAATTGTCTTGGTGAGATCTACATTTTCAGTGGCAAATCGACCCGGTGCAGACCGGGCGGAATGACTGTCGGGTACGCGAACGACTGTTGTGACAGCAGCGATCCCGTTGTGATGGATTCCACCACGGGAAGCAAAATCAACAATGTGGCCTCTGCCATTTCTACGGTCTACGAGATGGCTCAGGTTGGATATTACTCCTATCAGATATCCACCGGGGCGATGGCTGCCGTGGAATATGGTGGTCAGGTCGTGGTCTACAACATGGCGAACGGTACCATCGCCGCATCCTATGCGTCCGGAACAGCGACGGCCTCCGGAGTCATGGCGGCCCAAGGCACCGCAACGGCAGGAGCCGCGACAACCACAGGAACCGTCTCTTCCGGTTTGTCGTCTTACGCCGGAGCCCTTTTTAACCCCACAACAATCGCAATCGCCATTGTTGTCATGGTGGTGATGAAGGTCATGTTCGGCGACGGCTGTTCTCCTGAAGATATCGAAACTGCCATGCTGGCCAATTCCGACTACTGCCACTACCTGGGAACGGTATGTGAGCGGAAGTGGAAATTCGTCGGCTGTGTGCAAAGGGCCAAGCGGTTTTGTTGCTTCAACTCGAAGATGGCGAGGATCGTTCAGGAACAGGGGCGTCCCCAGCTTCGAGCTTTCGGCCCCAGTGGTGATTGGGGTACGGCAGAGAACCCGAACTGTCGAGGATTCACCCCGCAGGAATTTCAGCAACTCGACTTCTCGCGAATCGATCTGACGGAATACTTCGGGGACATTCAACAAAATATGTCACAGAAAATTCAGGATGCTCAATCGACCGTTCAACAGAAGGTCCAAGAGCATTACCAACAGATCAGATGAGCATGAAGCCGTTGAAAATATCCCTGGTTCTAGTTTTTTGTGCCCTTTCCGCCTGGCCCCTTCAGGCCAAAGTGATTGGTACCTTCGGCAAGGTTTATTCCATCGCCGAACCTGATGCCTTGGCGGAGATCGAGCAACGCGCCAGATCGATCAATTGGCAGTCTATTCTGGACAAGGAGAAACCGGAGGATTTCAGACCGTCGAACCTGGTTGCGCTGCCACGAGCCAGCCATGATCGGTCTTTTCTGGTTGATGTGACCTACACCCTCGAATTCGATGTGCCGGATGGACGAGGCGGTGTTCTCTATCCCCGTGGATACAGCTTCAATCCACTTGATTACGTGCCCTTCAACCAAACCCTCGTGATTTTGGATGGAGACGATCCCGACCAGTTGGCCTGGCTGCAACACTCCTCGTTTCTGAATGACTCGAACGCAATGATCCTTTTGACCCGGGGAGCATTTTCAATGGTGGGAAAACGCTTGGGGCGGGCCATCTTCTATGCAGACAGGCGCATCCTGGAGCGATTCAACCTTGCCGCAGTCCCTTCGATTGTCACCAGAAGAGGTCGCTTGATGGAGGTAAAGGAAATTGAGGTACCCGTTTCTAGCTCTACTGCTCAGTAGTCTCCTTATTCCCGGTCTCACTTGGGGAAAGTGTGATTCGAGACCGATCAACCCGGTTACGGATGTCTGCTGGCAATGCATATTCCCTATCCAGTTCGGAGGGAAGCTCACCCTCGGTAACAGCCAGGGACAAGTCCCGGTTGAGAACACTTCGCCCCCCGTCTGCGCCTGTTTCAATGGTGGAAGTCTTACAATCGGAGTCACGGCAAGTTTTTACGAGCCGGCCAGAATGATTGAGACAGTCCATGACGCCTATTGCTTCCCGTCGCTGGGAACATCCATGAGCAACCCGCAGCCGGGGCTTCTCAACGGGTCCGTGGACGACCAGGACGTCTCAGGAGGCACGCAAGTCTTTCAGCAGGCGCACTATTACATCTTGCCGGTTTTCGCGATCATGGATCTGTTCGTCGACTTTCCTTGTCTGGAACAGGAAGGTTTCGACCTGGCCTATATGACCGAAGTCGACCCACTCTGGAGTAACGATTCACTGGCCTTCTTGATCAACCCCGAAGCCCTGTTGTTTGCGAATCCCGCATCGCAGCTTTCCTGTATTCCTGACAGTACGGCGGCGAACCTTGGTTACCCGCTTGACTCGCTTTTCTGGTGCATGGGGAGTTGGGGCAGTGCCTATCCTTTGACGGGAACGATCCCGGAGAGGGATACCACAACTGCCAACGCCGGGCTGGCAGCGCGGATGCTTTTCAAGCTTAGCCGGGAGATGCTGCTCTGGGACACCGCGAGTAACGCCTGCGGTCCGGTCATGGCCCCGATCTGGCGCAAGAGTCATTACCGACTACAAATCGCCAGGCCGGTCAAAGGGAATGACTGTATCCCCATCGGGCGCAGCGATCTGCTCTGGGGCAGCGGCAAAAACCCACCCGGTGGGGCAGGCGCAAACGCCCCGGATAATTTCCTTTGGGTTCTGACCCGCAAAAACAAGTGCTGCATTGGGTACTCGCCATGAAGAAATTACTGGTTTGTCTGATCCTGGTCCTATCCCCAGTCCTTGTGAACGCGGCAGGGAAAGAAGAGTCCTTGGAGAAGAGCCTTCGACCCCTGATGACTGATGCCGGCAATGTCGAGGTGATACTCCCTGAAGACAATCCGGAGGCAAGGCAAGCAGCAGAGGCATTGTTTCGGCTCTACCAGTCGGATGCCTTTCAGGCGAAGATTCTGAAAGAGCGCAATCGGCTTGCAGAGAAATTCTTCGGGGCGAAACAGAAGGGGGTTGAGGACGATAACCCCAAGGACGCCGAAGATGGGGGGCCTGCCACGGACGACCGAATCTATCTGTTTGTTTCCTCGTCAGTGCCTTTGATCACACTCAGGAACTATGCGGGTGACGTGGCAAGACTCAAGGACCCCCGGTTTGTTCTGGTAATGCGCGGCTTTGTTGGAGGGGCGAATCGAATTGGCCCAACAGCCTCGTTTATCGCGGAGGTACTGAAGGCAGATCTAAATTGCGAACTCGGCGCGAACAGAGAATGCGCCATGAGAGAGATTCCGTTTATCGTCGATCCAACGTTATTCCGGGCGGCCGGGATCGAAAAGGTGCCTGCAATAGGATTCATTCCTGGGGGCAACCTGATGATCGGAGACCCTTTGATCATTTATGGCGACACGAGTCTTGGCTATGCCCTGGAACGGATGGCTCAGGAGTCTGGCAGCAGGGATTTGGAGCAGCTTGCTGCAAAGTTGAAACCGATTCCGTGAGCTTCCCCCTTTCCCCATTCTCAAAGAGAGAAGAAGTTGAAGGATTTCTGGAGAATGCAAAATTCCCTCTCTGGAAATCGCTGATATTAATAAAGGTAGTTATTCCGTCTGGAAACCTTCTTTGAATGGGAGGCTGGGGAGTGGCAAAGCAACGATCGGGAAGAATGCAAGCATGTCAAAATTGCAATCGAGAATACTATATTCCCCCATCTCGATTTGAAACATCAAAGTTCTGCTGTAGGTCCTGCAATGCCGAAGCTCAAACAAGATTGGAGCGACGAGAAATCGTTTGTAGACGCTGCGGTAAGAAATTTGTTGCCACCCAGGATCATGGAAAATGGCCGGTTTTTTGTAGTCGCGATTGCTTTGAAGGCGAGGCACCTAAGCCAAAAGAAAAGAAATGTCCAGGATGTGGAAATTTTTTTTTGGCTACAAGGTCAACACATAGCCTGGATGGATTAAGAACATATTGCTCTCTCAAGTGTTACAAAGAAAAAAAAAGGAAAGATCGGGAGAGGATCTGTCCAAATTGTGGAAAGCTCTTTTATGCCCGCTCCTCGTTGATGCAACGGTCTGGAAATAACTGTTGTTCGGAAAAGTGTCAGTACGATTATTTCGTTATGGACAAAAGGCCACAATGGAAAGGCGGAAAATATATCGATACTGGTTCTGGGCAGAGGAAGATCCTGTTCCCTCGGGAAAATTTTTCAAGCAAATACTTGGCTGAACACAGAATCATCGCAGCTCAGTGCATTGGCCGACTACTCAGGCGTGAAGAAATGATGTTGCATCTCAATGATGAACCTGATGACAACCGTCCTGAAAATTTATTTATCTGTGGAAGCATCAGTGAAATGCGCAGACGCAGGAATGGAACACTTCCCTGGCCATCGGAAAGCAATCTTTCGACATATTGTTAATAGACTACTCAGCATTCTAGAAAAGTTAGGAGTTTAATTTGCTCGAAGAAACAAATATATCCCCCTTGCAATCGACCGAAACGTCTTCCGGGCCGGAGACTCCACCTAGCGCCCCCCCTCCAGTTGGGTGGAGCCCGGCCCGGATCTTT
>Ga0102953_1002799_pt1 | contig 10062 bp, 9 predicted proteins | sample SalPon2A_C_D2_MG_FD_78509 | JGI IMG/M metagenome (GOLD analysis project Ga0102953, IMG submission 78509) | Soil microbial communities from South San Francisco under conditions of wetland restoration - Salt Pond MetaG R2A_C_D2_MG | ecosystem: Environmental > Terrestrial > Soil > Wetlands | place... | reverse complement strand
GCAGGGCGACGCGGCCGCGGCGAGGCGACGCCGACGACCCGTTCCCCCCGGCGGACGCCGGCGTGCCGCGGCGCAGACCCTTCCAGGGCGCCGTGGCGGCCAGCATGGCCAGGCCCAGACGCGCGCTGCCCAGGAGGCCCCTGCCCGGGAGCACGCGGGAGGCGGCGCCGGCCACCCCGGAACCCCTCAGGATCCTCCCGCCCAGGAAGAACGCCCCGCGCACCGCCGGCTTGTCGAACACCCACAGGAGGAGGCGGGTGAGCGGCGCAGCCGGTCGATGGCGCGCGCCGACGTCCCGCGCCAACTCCAACAGCGACCCGTACTCCACGCCCGAGGGGCACACCGGTTCACAGGCCCGACATCCCAGGCACCGATCGATGTGGGTCTGGAAGGCATCGCTGCCGGGGTCCAGGCGGCCGTCCACCACGGCCTGCATGAGATGCAGTCGACCCCGGGGCGAATCGGCTTCGTCCCCCAGCCGGTTGTACGTGGGGCACGCAGGCAGACAGAAGCCGCAGTGGACGCACGGGAGCAGCCGCTCGCGTTGAGCCTCCAGGGCGCGGTCCAGCACGGCGGTGGCGGCGGGCGCGTTCATGAGCTCCTTCCCAGAAGTGTGCGCGCGGCGCGCAGGAGACCCCGGAGCCCGCCCCGTCCGCGCCACTGCAGCACGCCCAGCATCATCCTCGTGCTGCCCGCCGAGTACGGGAACCACCACGGTTCGCGCCGGAGTCCGAGGCGGTCGGACAACAGGGTCCGCGTCCGCGTCATCTCGTCCAGGGCCTCGAGGCCCCGCCGTCGTCCGAATCCGCTGTCACCCACGCCCCCCACGGGGAGGTTGGGCACGCTGTAGTGGCTGAGCACGTCGTTGACGGACACGCCGCCCGCCCGCAGACGGCGCGCGACGCGCAGCCCCCTCGCGCGGTCGCGCGTCCACACGCTGGCGAACAGGCCGTAGCCCGTGGCGTTGGCCTTGGCGACGGCCTCGTCCTCGTCCCCCACCGCCGTGATGGGCAGAACCGGGCCGAAGGTCTCCTCGCTCATCACGGCCATGGAGTCGGTCACGTCCACCAGGACCGTGGGCGGGAAGATCCGCCCCTCCCCGGGGGCCCGCGCTCCACCCGTGAGGGCGCGCGCGCCCTGCGCCACCGCGTCGCGGACCTGCCCCTCCACGATGGCCATCTGCGGGGCGGTGATCATGGGACCCACGTCGGCCAGGGCGTCGGTACCCGCCCGGAGCTCCCGGGTGGCCTCCACCACGCGGGCGACGAAATCCTCGTGGACGGAGCGCACCACGAAGACCCGTTCCACGGAGATGCACGTCTGGCCGGCGTTGAAGAAGCCGCCGAAGACGATCCCCCTGGCCGCGCGCTCCAGGTCCGCGTCCTCCAGGGCGAGGGCCGCGTCCTTGCCGCCCAGTTCCAGGGTGACGGGCGTGAGCGTATGGGACGCGGCTTCCATGACCTTTCGGCCCGTGGCGGTGCTCCCGGTGAACACCACCCGGTCCACGCCGCCCCCGATGAGGCTCCTCCCCGTGCTCCCGTCTCCGGTCACCACCTGGACCAGCTCCGCCGGGATGCCGGCTCGTGCGCACAGCTCGGGAATGCGGAGCGTGGTGACGGGCGTGAACTCCGAGTGTTTGATCACCACTCCGTTCCCCGCGAACAGCGCCGGGGTCACGCAGTCCATGGCGATGATGAAGGGGTAGTTCCAGGGCGTGATGGCGCCCACCACGCCGTAGGGTTCGCGCTCGACCCGCCCGGACTTGCTCAGCAGCCAGCCCGTCCCGGTCCGGCGGGGAGCGAGGTGGCGGGCGGCCACGCGGGCGTAGTACCGGAGGAGATCCACCGACACCAGGACCTCGGCCAGCGCCTCGGTGAGCGGCTTCCCGGTCTCTGCGCGGATCCCGCCGGCGATCTCCTCGGCTTCGTCGGCCAGCACGGCGGCCAGCCGGCGCATGGGCCGGGCCCGGTCCGTGGCGGACAGGGCCGCCCACCCGCGCTGGGCCGCCCGGGCGCGCGCCACGGCCTCGCGCACCTCCGCCTCCTGTTGGATGGGCAGCTCCGCGAGGTGCGCCCCGTCCACGGGGCTGCGCACCGACAGGGCCGACAGCGCCGCGGGCGTCACCGGACGAATCTCCCGGGCGAGAGCACGCCGCCGGGGTCGAAGCGGTCGCGGAGCGCCACGCCCAGGGCGTGGGAGCGGCGCTCGGGCGCGTACGCCGGAAAGCCTTCCAGGACCGTGGCGGGGGCGCGCTCCACGCTCAACGACCCGCCCAGGGCGCCCACACGGACGCGGAGCCGCCTCAACGCGTCGATCTCCACCGCCTCGGGGTCCGGGACCCCGCATCGCACCCGTCCGGCCATGACGTCGGCGGCGGCGTCCCCGTGGGGCAGCGCCTCCCCCACGGCGTCCAGCAGCTCGGGGAGGTCGCCGGGAAGCGCCGACGCCCGCACCACCAGGGGATGGACCGCCCCGTGGTCGCGCACCTGCTCGCGCAACCCCGCCACCTCCTCCGGCGGGAGTCGGCGCATGGCCGATCCCCGGGGCAGGAGACGGGCCTGGTCCGCGGAAACCGCCGACGACGCTCCCTGGATCCTCACCGCCAGGGTCGCGCCGCCCCCCGACGAGCCGTGGATCAGGAGGACCGCCGACGCCGGCACCACCGGGCCCGTGGCCACGGCCCGGGCCAGCTCCAGCAGCTCGTGGGGGTGGGCCGCGGAACACGCCAGCAGGCGGTCCTCCTCGGGCCGTGGAAAGAGGCGCACCGACGCGGACACCACCACGCCGAGCGTTCCGCGGCTCCCCACCATGAGCTTCACCAGGTCGAAGCCGGCGACGTTCTTCATGACGCGACCCCCGAGACGCAGGACCCTGCCGTCGCCGGTCACCACGGTGAGTCCAAGGACGTGGTCCCTGGGCGCCCCGTACGCCGTGCCCAGGGGGCCCGCCGCCCCGGTGGCCACCAACCCGCCCAGGGTTCGACCGCCGGCGAACGGCGGGTCGACGGGGAGCCACTGGCCCCGTTCGGCCAGGGTCGCCGCCAGCGTCGCCAGGGTGATCCCCGCCCCCGCCGTCACGGTCAGGTCGGCGGGCTCGTAGTCCTGGACCCCGTCCAACCGTTCGGTGCCCAGGACCACGAAGGGACCCGAAGGCGCCTCGCTGCCGGGATCCGTCCGCCCTCCCAGGGGGACCACCCCCACGCCTTCGGCGGCGGCCAGCGCCAGGACCTCCCGGACCTCCTCCACCGTGCCCGGAAGCGCCGCGGCCAGGGGCTTGGCCCCTCCCACCTCCCAGGAAGGGAGGGCATCCACGGGCACCACGGCCTCCGGGCCCAGGAGCCCCCCCAGGGCCGCCACCAGGGACCGGGTGGACGTCTCCCCACGGCTCACGGAGAGGCCTCCCGGTCCGGGACCACCTTGCCGGGGTTCATGAGGCCCGAGGGGTCGAACACCGCCTTGGCCTGGCGCATGGCCTCCAGCTCGACCTCGCCGTAGATGAGGGACATGTACTTGCGCTTGTCCACGCCCACGCCGTGCTCGCCGGTGATGGTGCCACCGGCGTTGACGCACGCCGCCATGATCTCCATGGAGGCCGCCTCCACCCGGGCGAGTTGGTCGGCGTTGCGCCGGTCGTAGAGGAGCTTGGGGTGCAGGTTGCCGTCCCCGGCGTGGAACACGTTGGCCACGGTGAGGTCGTAGCGTCGGCCGATATCCATGATCTCGTGCAGGACCGACGTGAGCTTGGTGCGGGGCACCGTGGCGTCCTGGACGATGAGGTCGGGAGCCAACCGCCCGAAGGCGCCGAAGGCCTTCTTTCGCCCCTTCCACAGCGCGTCGCGCTCCGATGCGCTGGTGGCGCGGCGCACCTCGCGGGCCCCCTGCTCCAGGCACAGGGCCTCGGCCCGCTGGGCGTCGGCGTCCAGGCCCGCCTCGGTGCCGTCGAACTCCACCACCAGGGCCGCGCCGGCGTCTACCGGGTACCCGGCCGCGAACACCGAGGCCTCCACCGCCCGGATGGCGGCGTTGTCCATGATCTCCAGGGCCGCGGGCAGGAGGCCCGCACCCACGACGGCCGTGACCGCCCGGGCCGCGTCCTCCAGGGTGTGGAAGATGGCCAGGAGCGTGCGCACGCCCTCGGGGAGGGGCAGGAGGCGTACCTCCACCTCGGTGGCCAGGCCGAAGCACCCCTCGGAGCCCACGAAGAGCCCCACCAGGTCGTAGGCCGCCTCGGGATCCCGGGACGCGCCGCCCAGCTCCACCACCTCGCCGTGGGGAAGAACCACGGTCAGGCCCGTGATGTAGCGCGAGGTCACCCCGTACTTGAGGCAGTGGGGTCCGCCCGAGTTCTCCGCCACGTTGCCGCCGACGGTGCACGCCGTCTGGGACGAGGGGTCGGGGGCGTAGTACAGGCCGTGGGGGCGCGCCGCCTCGCTGAGCCGGGCGTTCACCACCCCGGGCTGCAGGCGGGCCACCCGGTTCACCGGATCCAGCGACAGGATGCGGGCCATGCGCGCCGTGCCCACCACCACCGCCCCCTCCGGCGCCAGCGCGCCACCGGACAGGCCCGTCCCGGCCCCTCTGGGCACCATGGGGATCCCCTCTCCGTGGAGGACGCGCATGACCGCCGCGCACTCGTCGGTGTCGGCGGGGAGCACCACCGCCCGGGGGAGCCACCGGTACGCCGTGAGGCCGTCGGACTCGTAGACCAGGAGGCGGTCCGGGTCCGTGACGACGTGCGTCTCGCCCACGATCCCACGGAGCCTGCGCTGGAGCGCGTCGGAGAGAGGCTGGGTCACCAGGGAACGCTCATGGAAGATGGCGTGGAGGACACCCGAGGATAGGCGGTCTCCGCCATCCACGGCAACCGTTCGCCGCTAGCCGCGAACGTGGTCCATGAGCGCCTGGAGGCTCAGGCGCGCCGCCTCCCGTGTGCCGGGGGGCAGCGTGCCCCCGTACACCACGGGCAACAGCTCCTCCACGGCGGCTCGGGGGCGGTCCGCCAACGCCTCCTCCACCTGGCGGATGCGGGCCCGCCGGTGGGCCTCGTAGCGGGCGAGCGTGCCCGGGACGTCGTCCAGGGGCGGGCCGTGGGCCGGGTAGATCACCGAGGGGCCCAGGGCGCGCACGCGGTCCAGGGACGCCAGGTAGTCGGCCACGCATCCGGGATACTCACCCACCCAGGTGGTGTCGCCCCGGCCGAGGAGGAGGTCCCCGGCGAACAGGGCCCCACGGGCGGGCCAGAGAAAGCACAGGTGCTCGGCGGAGTGTCCCGGCGTGCGCACGGCCACCAGCGCCCCCGCGTCGGTCTCCACGGTGTCCCCGTCCCCCAGGACGCGGTCCACGCCGGGGACGTCGGGGGGCCCCAGAACCTCGCACCGGAGCGCCTCCGCCAGATGCCGCGCCGAGGCGGCATGGTCGACGTGCCCGTGGGTGACAAGGACCGTCACGGTATCCGCGTCGGCCACCCAGGTAACCAGGGCCCGGACGTGGCGTTCCACGTCCGGGCCCGGATCCAGGAGGACCGCTTCGCCGCGGCCCACCCGGTAGGTGCGCGTGCCGTCGAGGGTGAACGAGCCGGCGTTGCCGGCGTTCAGGAACGGCGGGTGCGCACCCAATCGCTACCGCCGCTCGGCGGCCAACTGCTCGGCGAGCTTGTCGGCCACGCCCTGGAGGATGATGTCGTCGTCCTCGGTGAACGCCTTGAGGTCCTCCGAGTCCAGGACGATCTCGCCGAAGATCTCGTCACCGGCCCGGATGAGCACCACCATCTCCGACATCACGTCCGGCGCGCACGTGAGGTACTCCTCCTTCGTCACGTCCGGGACGTTGACGTTGACCATCTCGTCCACGGCCCGTCCGCAGATGCCCGATCCCACCGGGATCTTGGCGTGCTCCGTGGGCGTGCCCACGTAGTTGTGCAGCCACAGCTCGTTCGCCTCGGCGTTCAGAAGGTAGACGCCCACCCAACTGAACCGATCGTCGGACGACGAAGTCGTCCGCACGGCATACCGCAGCAGCGCGTCGGAGAGGTGCCCCTCGTCGCGCATGACCTGCAGATCTCTTACCAGCGCTCCACCATCGACCATGAATCTTCCAGTCCCTCAAAGCGTTCCACCCGCGCCGGCGCGGCCCCGTGCGAGCTTCCTGCGATCCGGCCCGGGGCGCTTCTCCGAGTGAGAAGTGGACCACGGCACCCAAGCCAGACCATCCAGCGGGTCGTTGAAGACCCTTCTTCAGCGACCCGCTAAGCGTAGGAAAGGGGCGTAGGACCGTCAATCGCCGGGTGGTGGCCTCCCGAGGGATCCCCCCACGGCCCGCTCGTCCTACCGGGGCGTGAAGTCCGTGGACGCGTCCAACCGGCGGATGAACGCCGCGATGAGGCGGGAGGTGCTCTTCAGGTCCTCGACGCTCACGATCTCGCTGGGCGAGTGCATGTACCGGTTCGGCACCGACACCAGGGCCGTGGGCACGCCCGCCCGGGTCAGGTAGATGGCGTCCGCGTCGGTACGGGTGGAGCGGGGTGACGCCTGGATCGTGTAGGAGATCTTCTCGTCGTCCGCGACCCGAACCAACATCTCGAAGACCTCGCCGTGGGACGCCGAGCCTCGGCTGATCACCGGGCCGCCGCCGAGCTCGTGCTCACCCAGCTCCTTCTTCTCCACGTCGGGTACGTCGGTGCTGAAGGTCACGTCCACCACGATGGCCACCTGGGGCTCCAGCGTGTAAGCGCTGGTGCGGGCACCCCCGCCCGAGTAGCCGATCTCCTCCTGGGAGGTCGCCACGGCCGTCACCGCCGCCGGCGGCGGGTCGTCGGCCAGCAGGCGCAACGCCTCCAGGATCACGTAGGCCCCGATGCGGTTGTCCACGGCGCGGCTGGCGATGCGGTCGCCGGCGAGGCGTACCATCTTCTGGGCCAGCACCGCGGCGTCACCCACGCGCAGCCCCAGCGACGCGGCCTCCTCCCGGCTCTTGGCGCCCACGTCCAACCACAGGTTCTTGGTCTTGGACGCCTTGGCCCGATCCTCCTGGGTCATGAGGTGGATGGCCTTCTTGCCCACCACCCCCGTCACGTCCCCTTCCTTGCCCAGGATGATCACTCGCTGCCCCACCAGCACCTGGGGATCCCAGCCGCCGATCTCGTCCACGAAGAGGTACCCGTCCTCGTCGATGAACGTGACCTGGAGACCGATCTCGTCGATGTGCCCCGCCAGCATGACCTTCGGGCTTCCGCCGGGGTTCACCGTGGCGAAGGAATTGCCGTTCACGTCCACGCGCACATCGGTAGCGAAGGTGGCGGCCTCCTCCCGCCATACCCGCGCAGGACGAACTTCGAAACCCGAGGGGCCGGGGGCGTCGAGGAGCTTCTCGAGAAACGCGATGTCGTGAGCCATGAACTGCTGGGGGAACGAGGGGCCGGGAGGGCGCGGTTAAGCTAGGGGGGAGACGGCCCTCCAACCAGTCCTTGTCCGGTCACGCTCTGGGCGGGGACGGCGGCTGCGGCGGCGAATCGACCTTGATCTCCTTGTCGGGATCCAGCCCGCTCCCCGCGCCTCCGGGCGGTGCGGTGCCGCCGAATCCACCGAACCCGCCGAACCCGGTCGGGCCGCCGAACGCGACGCGGACCGTGCCCTCCCGGACCCTCCGTTCCAGGGAGCCACGGACCCTGGCCTGGATGCGACGCCGCGTGAAGGGCAGGAGCAGCGCGAGGCCCGCCAGGTCCGTGAGGATGCCGGGCGTGACCAGAAACGCGCCTCCCACCAGCACCGAGATCCCGTCGAGAAGGGCCTGGCCCGGGAGCCGTCCGGACACCAGCTCCTTCTGGAACTGGAAGAGGACCCGGAGGCCCTCGGCACGGGCCAGCGCGGCGCCGGCGGCACCGGTGGTCAGGATCAGGGCCAGGGTGGGCCACAGGCCCATCCACTCCCCCAGGCGGATGAGGAGCATGAGCTCCAGCACCGGCACCAGGACGAAGAGCAGGCCGAGACGGGCGAGAAGGGACATGGTGCGAACTACCCGATCCGAACGCCCCGGGTCCCTGAGGGGGCTCCGGGCCGTTGATGACAGGGCCAAGATGGTGCACCTTCGACGCTGGGCAGGACCCCGCGGCGAGGGTCGGGGTAGCCTCGGATCCACACCACAGCCAGCCAGGGCCGTCCGCCATGGAGCAGACCTATTTCCGGAAGGGCTTCGGTCTCAAGAAGGACCTGAAACCCGTCATCGACGCCGAATACCAGTCGGCTCTGGTGGAGCGCATCCGCTCCCGGGGGTACACCGACCGGTTCGGCGACGTGACCGTGCGCCTGGCCCAGGAGTTCGGGTTCTGCTACGGCGTGGACCGGGCCGTGGACTACGCATACGAGACCGTCCACAAGTTCCCGGACAAGGCCATCTACCTCGTCGGCGAGATCATCCACAACCCCCACGTCAACCATCGCATGACGGACATGGGGATCCGGTTCATCTACCCCGACGACCACGGGGGCTTCGACTTCTCCAACGTGACCCCCGACGACGTGGTCATCCTGCCCGCCTTCGGCGTCACCATCGAGGACTTCGACACCCTGAAGAAGATCGGGTGCATCCTGGTGGACACCACGTGCGGGTCCGTGCTCCACGTGTGGAAGCGCGTGGAGAGCTACGCCCGGGACGGCTTCACCTCGGTCATCCACGGCAAGCACACCCACGAGGAGTCCCGGGCCACCGCATCCCAGGCGGCCAAGCACCCCGACGGGAAGTACCTCACGGTGCGCGACATGGCCGAAGCCATGATGGTGTGCGACTACATCGCCCGGCGCCCCGGCCACCTGAGCCGCGAGGCGTTCATCGAGCACTTCCGCGAGAAGTCCACGCCCGGCTTCGACCCCGACCGCGATCTGCGGCGGGTGGGCGTGGCCAACCAGACCACCATGCTCGCCACCGAGTCCCTGGCCATCGGCATGAAGATCCACGACGCCATGGTGGAACGGGACGGCCCCGAGGGCATCAAGGAGCGTTTCCGCTCCTTCGGCACCATCTGCTCCGCCACGCAGGAACGTCAGGACGCCGTGGCGGAGATGATGAAGGAGCCACCCGACATCATGGTGGTGATCGGGGGCTACAATTCGTCCAACACCAACCACCTGGCGCACCTGTGCCGGCAGTACACGCGCACCTATCACGTCCAGGACGCGTCGTGCATCGACGTGGAGACGGGCGTCGTACGCCACAAGCCGGAGTTGAGTCCCACCTGTCCCGAGGTGGAGGAGACGGACTGGGTCCCCGAAGGCCCCTTCCAGTTGGGGATCACGGCCGGCGCGTCCACCCCCAACAACAAGATCGGCGAGGCGGTTCTGCGCGTCCTGCAGATCAGGGGCATCGAGGTCGAAGGGGACTGAGGCCACCCCTCCGTCCGTCGGGGGAGTGGGTTACCGGATGGCGCGTCCCAGCTTCTTCAGGAGCGCCCGAAGCTGCTCCTGCTCATCCAGGTCCAGGGCGCCGCACAGGTCCTCCACGAAGGCGCCGTGCTCCGGAAAGACGCCCGCGATGAGCGCGTGCCCCTCCTGGGTGAGCTTGGCCTGGATGATGCGGCGATCCTCGGGCGAACGCTCCCGGTAGACCAGCCCCTGCTCCTCCAGTCGGTCCATGACGTAGGTCACGTTGCCCCCGGTGACCAGCAGCTTGCCTGCCAGATCCCCGAGGGAGAGCGGGCCCAGGTGGTACAACGCCTCCAGGATGCCGAACTGGGGCGTGGTGAGACCGTACTCCTGGACCTTGCACGCGATGGCCCGGGAGAACGTGGAGTAGCACCGCGCCAGGGAGATCCAGAGGCGCAGGGACCGTTCCTGGTCGACACTCCAGGTGCGGGGTGCCGGCACGTCCGTGGCCGCCCCCGACGATCCCTCCACCGGCGCCTTCCCCCGTTCGTCCATCAGATGTGGATCGGGCGCCCCAACGCCACCAACGCACCCTCGGACACACCCTCGGACAGCGTGGGGTGCGGGTGCATGGCCTTCTCCATCTCCTCCACCGTGGACTCGAGATGGCGGCCCAGGACGAATTCGGCGATGAGCTCGGTGGCGTGGGG
>Ga0102953_1002798_pt1 | contig 10066 bp, 7 predicted proteins | sample SalPon2A_C_D2_MG_FD_78509 | JGI IMG/M metagenome (GOLD analysis project Ga0102953, IMG submission 78509) | Soil microbial communities from South San Francisco under conditions of wetland restoration - Salt Pond MetaG R2A_C_D2_MG | ecosystem: Environmental > Terrestrial > Soil > Wetlands | place... | reverse complement strand
TATTTTCCATTATCTGCTTTGGCAAATACGGGACCCTGTTTGGTCCAGTGTCTCAAATCCTTCGATGTTGCTTCGCAAAGACGGGCTGTTTTGCCGTCGTATGCGGTATAAGTCAAATAATAGGTACCCTGTTCATCCTGAACGATTCTCGGATCCTCTGTTCCCCCCTCCCATTCATAGGTTTTCATATCATCATCTGCCGGATACAATACCGGATGATCGTCTCTTGTGAAGTGTGTGCCATCCGTACTCCAGGCTAGTCCAACCCGTGATGTCCCCTTATATTTTCCGATCAGGTCCTCAGCACGATACAAAAGATAGATAGTGTCATTACGAACGACCGCTGCCGGGTTAAACACGTCTTTGGCCTCCCAACGTACAGGCTTTTTCAGGATCGGATCCATAAAGGTAACCGAGTCGATGGGTCCCATTATCGGGTTTAGATTATTTTCTTTTGTAAACGGGCCCAGCGCCCAGTCCGGGAAATTTTGCCGGTTTGAGGTCTTCGTTTCATTTTTACTGCAAGAAGCTAAAAAAACAAGGCTTAATATAAATAAACCTGTTGTGTACCAATTGGTTAATCTATTTTTGCGATACATAATATATTGAACAAGTTGTTAATATTCATAGAGTGGCTCGAGCTTTGATCTTGAACAAAATCCCTGGTTTTGCAATGCCTTCTCTTATCGAGGATTTACGTTATTTACAAACTTTCCTAATAAAAAACACTGATTAGTATTGTGATACTATAGTTATTAAGCAGGATACAAAAAAAAATGGGCACTCATGATTGAAGTGCCCATTCAGATATCAAATAAGTACTGCCCCAAGATATTAACTGGCAGCACATCTTTCCTTTTTGAAATCAACCGGTACTCTCAATCCAGTTCGGATAAGGTTGATTGGATAGCTTCAAAATTGGGAAGGTCGCCGGCGTTATCCAGCACTTCCGCATAGCGGACAACGCCACTTTTATCGACGACAAAAGCAGAACGTTTGGCTACTCCGCTAAATCCAAGGAAGTCTTTGTAAATTGCATCAAATGTATTTGAAACATTCTTATTGAAGTCGCTTAATACATTAAAATTCAACTTGTTTTCTTCTTTGAACTTACCAAGGGTGAACGGGCTGTCTACACTAATAGCCAATACCTCAGCATTCATATTCTCATAGACTTTCAGATTGTCGCGTGTGCTGCACAGTTCTTTCGTACAGACACCTGTAAATGCGAACGGGAAAAAAAGGATTAATACATTTTTGTTTCCCTTGAATTCACTCAGGGAAATTTCTTCACGTTCGGTGTTGGGTAGGGTGAATTCCGGAGCATTATCGCCGACTTTGATTGACATGTTTCCTTCCTTTTAATTGGTTGTTACGGTTTCAATTATTCAATGGGGTTTAGGTTCCCCTCTACAGCAAGAATTTCGTTATTGTAAGCGACCCAGCCGTGCACAGTTACAATCAATGAAAAAGCAAACAAAAGTTCCCAAAGCCAGGCATTTTCGCGTAACAGACTGACGGGAAGCCAAAAAACCAGGTACGCAATAGACATAAATCCGAGACCAATCAAAGTGAGCTGGTTTTGAACTCCTTTATGGTGGTTCATAGCAATAAGCATGAATCCGGCTAACAAGCCACCACCCTCGTAAGCGCAGATCAACCATTCTTTTAATACAAGCGTACCATCGATAAACGGCCATACCAGAATAAGCAATAGTGGCAGGGATATGAATACCTGGGGAAAACGTGCGTATTCAGGTTTCGAATACCTGATATATTCCATCAGACCAGCTAAAACAATGGCGATAGTTATCATCCGGGCCCATCCTGCTGCCTGGAGGAAAAAATCATTCTCGAGGTTCGTTCCGAAATGAAGATGGAGGTAGTAAAGAGACAATGTGAGAAAAAGAGTAATACTGGCAATTGCCAATATTCGGGAATGCCAGTCCTGTGTTTTCATAAAAACACCTGTCATACGAAACGCGGTGTACAGGCCGGACACCAATAACAGGAAATCGGCTAAATGCTGGAAGTTCATTGTAGATTTGGTTTAGGGGCCATTTTCGTCGTCCATGGTCATTACCCGTTCGGCAACCTTTCTGAGTTGCTCCCGTTCATTATCGATCATGTTGTCCAGTAAGTCAAGCAGGGTGATATCGCGTCCGACAACCGGTTCTTTCCATTCCTCCGAATGAATTTTATCTACCGTTTTCATCAGGGAAACGCGATGACCGATGATCGAATCAAGAAATTTATTTACCGAGGTTACCTTGTCCTGTTTAAAAGTGAATTCAGGATCCTCTTGCAGACGCAATTGTTTGTTTTGTGCTGCAAGTTCGAACAATGGCCTGTAGATATGTTCCTGGGCATAATCGATCAGTGCAATTAGTTCGAGTATAGAGTATTCACCCACAGGTTTTTCCCGGTATGGCACCGATTCGATAACGAATTTGAGAGCCTCCAGTTCATCTTCCAGGTAGCAAGCATCATCCAAAAGTTGGTGTAAATTAGCGCTACCCTGCGTTGATGGCTTCGAACTGCTGGTATTGCTCATAGCACACCACCGAAATTAAAAACGTGTGATTGTTGCCGTAATCTGATCAGGCTTGAACTTCCGTTTTCTGGGATTCCCGTTTTGCTTCCAGCATTTCCACTAAAGAGAGACTGGTTTCCCAGCGTTTGTCACGATTCCTGACAGAGTGAATATTATTTTCCTCCTGAAAATCCCAGAATTGACCAAACTGACGGTTCTTATATTCACGTAACCAGTCGAGGCGATACTTGAGATCTTCTTTGGGGATAAGCAGTTTTTTCTTGTCATAGACAGCCTCTTCCCTTGATTCAAAGACGAGGTCGAAGTCGTTGCTCATCACAATGGCTTCTTCGGGGCAAACTTCCTCACAAAAACCGCAATAAATACAACGAAGCATGTTGATCTCGAACTTCTCCGGATAACGTTCTTTGGGGTCATCCGTTTTTTCGGAAGCCTGCATACTGATGGCCAAAGGCGGACATGCCCTTGCACATAATCCGCAAGCCACGCACCGCTCCTGTCCATTATCCTGAACCAGAACAGGCCGGCCACGGAATACCGGAGGTGGATCAAAACGCTCTTCGGGATACATCATGGTAAATTTGGGCAAAAACATCTGGCGAAGACTGTACCATAATCCCCTTATGATCTCCGGGATGTAAATATTTTCCCAGAAATTCAGTGTGCGTTCTTTATTTACGTCTTTGTTCAGAGCGTTCAGAACAGGTTTTTCAAGATTCTGAGGCATAGCTTAAAACAACGTTGTCTGTCTAATTTTCAGCAATTTCATAAACTCTGGGAAACTAACGAATCTAGGCCGTTATGCGTTTCCCCGACTTTTGTTTTACCGCCGAAAAATACTTCGAATTAACAATCATATCAAAAGATATTGCAAATAGATTGTTGTTTTTCGCCCTTTATCACGCACCGTTGTTTCGTTACCTGAACCTTTTGTCTCAAATCTAAAATCTTTATTTCTATTTCTCCTTAAATACCATCGTGATGGGTACTCCCTCAAACCCGAACGTGCTGCGAAGTCTGTTTTCGATGAAGCGACGGTAATTTGCCGGCATTTCATAGGGATGATTCATGAAAAACGCGAATACCGGAGGGCTGGCTTTCACCTGGGTACCATACTTAATGGACAGAGTATGCCCACGTTTCTGCGGCAAAGGTCGTTCCTGGGTAATAGTCTCGATAAATTTGTTCAATTTACCGGTAGGGATGCTCTTTTGTCGCTCCTCAAGCACCTTGTCGACGAGTTCCATCAACTTCTGCACGCGCTGGCCCGTCAGCGCGGAAACCGTCAGGACAGGGATGTATTTCATGTCGGGGATGCGTTCGTAGACGGCATTGATATACAGCTCGTTGCTTTTATTATCCTTCTCAACCATATCCCATTTATTGATCAGGATAATAATGCCTTTGTTGAATTTTTCGGCTTCCTTGAGTACCCGTACATCCTGGCTCTCGAATCCAACCACGGCGTCAATCAACAAAATAGCCACGTCACACTCCCTTATTGCCTTGAATGAACGCAAAGTGCTGTAAAATTCGACACTCTCTTTGACGCGTGTTTTCCGCCTTAACCCGGCCGTGTCGATGATTTCGTAATATTTATTGTAGTACTTCAACATGCTGTTTATGCTATCGCGTGTCGTCCCGGCAATATCGGAGACAAGGCTTCGCTCATCATTCAGCAATTTATTCACCAGGCTGCTCTTACCCACATTGGGTCTGCCTACGATAGCAAGCCTTGGATACCTGGGCTGTTCCGCAGTATCTGCTTCCTTTTTCGGGAAGTGGGAGCAGATCTCGTCGAGCAACTCACCGGTTCCCGTACCGCTCATGGACGACACCGGGAAAACCTCATCATAACCAAACTCGTAAAATTCTGCCGCATCGAGCGCGATATTCTGGTTGTCCGCCTTGTTGGCTGCTAGAACGACCGGTTTGTCCTGCAGGCGCAGCATCTGTGCAACGGCCCGGTCTGCCTCCATGATCCCGGTTCGTACATCAACAAGAAAAATGAGGACGTCGGCTTCATCAATAGCCAGATCAACCTGGTCGCGGATGCTGGCTACAATTTTATCAGGGTTGTCCGGGACATAACCACCGGTATCAATAACCCTGAAATCAAAGCCATTCCAGAATGCCTCACCGTAATGGCGATCACGGGTGACCCCCGATGAATCGTGCACAATGGCGCGGCGTTCGCCGATCAACCTGTTGAATAACGTTGATTTGCCCACATTGGGCCTGCCTACAATAGCTACAACCGGAGTCATTATTTAGAGTATTGAGTAAAGTGTACAGAGTATTGAGAGTATGACGTTATGAAACGAATATCTCAGTTTTGAAATGACGGGTATTTTGAAGTATTTTTAATACTTGAGCCGACAAAAATACGTAATAATTTGATCAATACGGCATTTTATGCTTAAGTGGATATACAATTCAATCGGTTTTTTCTGGACATTTTCTTTGGCGATAGTCGTCTTTATTCTTTTTATATGTTACCTGGCGGGGGTAGCAGGCATTTCCGACTTAAAAATTTCAGAAAAAAAGAAAAACTGGCTCCTGGTTTTGGGGATTGTCTTTCTCCCCTATCCCGTCATCTGGCTTTTCAAGGATATTATACAACAACGTCGTCAGCTAGATCTCTGATTTTTCATTCAGATAGCAGCTTGGAGTCCGAATTTGACTCGGACAATGCATTCTCTTCCGGTTCGTCCACCAGCAACCACGGTTCCAGTTTGTCCTCTTTTATGTCTTTCAGAAAACGGGATAAATTGGTGAAGTACTCCCCGTAACTGTTCTCCTGGATTACAGGATAAGTGAGATACAGATTGTCCCTGGCGCGCGTACAGGCAACATATAAGAGGCGGAGTTCCTCGTCAATGTCCTCTTCATTCTTCACAGAATAACCGGATGGGATGATCCCGTCGAGGCATTGAATGATAAACACCTGATCCCATTCCAGACCTTTCGCCGAGTGTATTGTACTGAGTACGAGCGGTGGCTCATCCTGGTTGGATGCCTCCGTGTCGACAGCCGTTGATTCAATAGGATCCAGGGCCAAATCCTCCAGCAATTTCTGAAGTGTGGAATAATTTTCAGATATGCCAACAAAGGTCTCCAGGTCTTTTACCCGTTTGGGATAGTCGTCAAACTTCTTCTCGCAAATGGGTTTGTAATATGAAACGACATGACCGACAGCCTCACTGGTGGAATAATCTTTGGTTTTGAGATCCTGGAGCAGACCGCTAAGTGCATGTATCTGTTTGAGGTAGCGTTCGGTGATCAGATTAGATGCCCCGATCTCGTAAGGATTTTGCTGTTTCTTGAGCCACTCCGTGAGATCCGTTGCCGTCTTTGGACCAACGCCTTCAAGTAATTGCAGGATTCTGTTCCATGCTATGGCATCACTGGGATTGACAACTACACGGATATAGGCCAGAACATCTTTAATATGTGCTGCTTCAGATAGTTTTTGTCCGCCGTATTTAACAAAAGGAATCTTCTTTTGATTTAATTCGATTTCAAGATCGAAAGAATCCCGGGCATTCCGGAACAGAACCGACATATCAGACAGTTGGATTCCCTGTTCACGGAGATTTAAGATCATCTGACTGAGAAAGCGGGACTGGTCCCGGTCGTCCGGTGCTTTAACCAGTGCCGGTAATTCTCCCGGGTCGTTATGGGTGTACAACCGTTTCTCGTACTTGTTCTTTGCCTGTTCCAGCAATCGATTGGCCAGATTGAGGATGTTTTGTGTCGACCGGTAGTTTTCTTCGAGTTTGATGATCCGGGTTCCTGGAAACTGTTCGGGAAATCGCATGATATTCCTGTGATCGGCTCCCCGGAAGGAATAAATACTTTGAGCGTCGTCGCCGACAGCCAGCACGTTTCCATGCCATGATGAAAAGAGCCGGACCAGTTCTGCCTGGAGTGCATTGGTGTCTTGATATTCATCAACCATGACATACCTGTTTTTTGCGGCTACCTGCTCGCAAACTGATTTATTCTCTGATAATAGCTCCCTTGTTTTGTAAAGCAAATCATCAAAGTCCATGACCCCGTTGGTCATTTTATATCTCCGGTACCGATTGGCGATTTCTTCAATACGGTCGATGTGCGTCAGAAACTGCGGGTATTGACTATCGATAACTTCATGCAGTGTTTGCTGTTTATTAACGGCTGTACTGATAATATGATTGATGGTATTTTTTTGAGGAAACCGTTCCTTAAGCTTGTTGAATTTCAGTTCCGCCCTGATACTCTGCAGGATATCCTGCGCATCACTTGAATCAAGGATCGTAAAGTTATTTGGATAGCCTATTTCTTCAGAATATTGATGGAGAAGACCGCTGCTATAAAAATGAAAGGTCCCTCCCCTCACCTTGCGGCATCGATCATCGAGAAGACCGGCGGCACGCGTCAGCATTTCTCTGGCCGCCCTGCGTGTAAATGTGAGCAAGAGGATATGTGACGGATCTACCCCGCTTTCAACCAAACGGGCGACACGATACGTAAGGGTTCGTGTCTTGCCTGTACCGGCTCCAGCAATTACCAAAGAAGCACCGGCATCGAGAAATACAGCTTCTTTCTGGCGTTCATTTAGTACATCTTTATACGGGATGGTGTAGTTCGGTTCTCTCTCCCCGGCTTCATCATTTTTAAGGACAAACTTCTTCATGAGCAGAAAATACTCATTGCCTGACTATATGTAAAATATATGTTTGTTCTGGACGGGATATTAAGAAAAACGCCACCGGGGTCACCCCGGTGGCGAATCATATCTGCGGGTTTGGCAGCGAGTCCCGCAAATGTGGTGGTCAGTAATGAGAACTCTCGTTTTGTTTATTCATCTCATTGTAAGACAGCAGAATAAAGAGATTAAACTAATGTGTTATCCATGGTTTCTAAAAGCCTTCTTATACTCAGTCTGTTGACTATTTCACTACAATGACCGTTGATCCGGATATCCCATCAACGGTTGTCGTGATCGTTGCCACGCCTTGTTTCCTTGCCTTGACAATACCGTTGTTGCTGACACTTGCTACCTTGCTGTTGTCGCTGTGATACTGCACCTGGGCATCCGCCAGATCCACAAAGGTACCGTTATTGTTGACAGCTTCGATAACATTGTCGGCTACCGCATGTAGCTGTTCGCGGGCCGGATTGGTATCATTTTTAATCCACTTATTCTTTCCATGCAGGTTGATGGTTTCTCCGACCCGGTAAACGAGTTTATCCGGTTGAACCGTCACATGAATAACCTTAGGGGTGAGTTCCCCCTGAATGGTTACAGTTTTGGACTCGGCAACGTTACTGGAGCTATACGCAAGCTGGAACCCGTAAGAACCGTTGTAAACGACACTTTTCATCTCTTTTTCACTCCAAAATGCCAGGTTGCCGGCCTTGACCCGAAGTGTGATATGCTGGGTTTGGCCGGGTTGCAGATTTTCTGTCTTTTGAAATCCTTCCAGCCTCTTAATGGGCAATTCCAAATCTTTAATTTTTGGGGATGTAACGTACAGTTCTGCTACGGTCTCCCCTGGTGTTTTACCGGTGTTAGTGACATCAAAACTTACCGTGACACTGTCATTTGGCGATATGTGCGTGTTTGATATGCTCATATTGGAAAACCGGAATTGAGTATAGCTCAAGCCATACCCAAAGGGATATGTCGGCGCCCCGACGGATTTTGGTCCTGCGAAATTAGTCACGTCACCAGTGAAGTACATATAAGTACGGCCGATTCCATTGGTTTTTCCTGGTGTCAGATAATAGTCCGACTTGCTGGGAAGCTGTGTATTATCTTTATACCAGGTAAAGTTGAGATGTCCGCTCGGATTTTTCTTGCCCAGCAATACATTTGCCAGCGCGGTTCCCTGGCTCTCACCGTTGTAGCCGCTGAATACAATAGCCGGAAAGTCATGCCTCACATAGTTTATGTTAATCGGTCCAACTGACTGAATAGCCATCAGCATATTCTTATTGCCCTGAGCAATGACCTGATAGATGAGAGAATTATAGTTGCCGGGCATAGCCAGACTAGCGCGGTCGTGTCCTTCATGGGATATGGCCATATCGGTGCCAACAAAAACAATGACCAAATCCGCACTCTTGATATCAGACTTGGTCTTATCATTAAGATAGGCCGGGTTTATAGCCGTTGTTGAAGTGCCGGTACTGTCGAAAATAACCGTAGCATTAGGATTGGCGGCCTTCATGGCAGAAGTGATTCCCTGTACGGCGTCGACCTTGAGTGTTGGATCACCGGAATAACCGCCCAGGGTCACTTTATTTGCAAGATTACCGACGATCACAATCTTGTGCAGTTTAGAAGCATCAAGTGGCAACAAGTGTCTGTTCGTACCGGATACCGTGTCATTTTTCAGGAGCACCAGGGTATTCTCGGCAACCTTCTCCGCCAGTTTCTGATGAGCCGGGCTTTGTATAACTGCCTTTGTGATTTTTGTGTATGGGACTTTGTCAGGCGGATCGAATTCACCGGTTCTCATGCGAATCGTAAAGACCTTTGTCAGAGCACGATCGAGCACATCCTTGCTCAGGATACCGACTCTGATGGCATCCTTGATATTTGGAAACGTATACTCGGCACCGGTGCAGTTGAGATCGGTACCGGCTCTTACGGCATAGGCCTGACCGCCGGCAGCACCAGGAACCGTAGCACCTGTTTTTTCATTGGTCCATGTAGCCTTCTTACCCTGTTTATCCGTGCTCCACCCGGGTGCCGCCCAGTCATGACCGATCGGAAAGTTATTATAGGTTGTGCCCACTGCGCCACAATCCGAGGTAATATAGCCGTTAAATCCAAACGTACGCTGGGCGAGTTCATTAACAGTATATGTACTTGCTACTGAGGGAGTTCCATTGATGGCATTATAGGAGGTCATCAGACCGGCAACATGTGCATGTTCTATGAGGTAACGGAAGGTAGCCGTGTAGTAATCGCGGATGGCTTCATCGCTTGTATTGGACGAGATGGCGCGCCGGTTGTTTTCAATATCGTTTAATGCAAAATGTTTAGCAGTTGCAGCAACTTTCAAATATCCGGTCCTTGATTTTCCGCTCATTGTTTGATCCTGATAACCATCCACAAAGGCTGCAGCCATATGTGAGGCCAGGTAAGGATCCTCCCCAAAGGCCTCATCCGTACGTCCCCAACGGGGATCACGGTCGATGTTCACCGTAGGCGCCCAGTAGGTCAGATTGCCGTAATCATCACGTGACTCACCGAGGTTATTTTGTCCGGTGCCGAACAGTGACTTGTCCAGGAAGCCGCGGGCCTCATCTGACACGGCCTGGGTCTCCCGGTAAATGAGATGGGGGTCCCAACTCATCGCCGTTGCGAAGTTGACGGGGAAGCTGGTCGCATGAGGCGAGCCATAAGCTTGCTCCCGTTTCTTCTTGCCATTATGGATGTTTCCAAACAATGCGTTAACACCATGCTGACCTTCACTCCAATAAATATATTGATGCACGCCAAGTCGTGGTATCGCC
>Ga0102953_1002797_pt1 | contig 10067 bp, 10 predicted proteins | sample SalPon2A_C_D2_MG_FD_78509 | JGI IMG/M metagenome (GOLD analysis project Ga0102953, IMG submission 78509) | Soil microbial communities from South San Francisco under conditions of wetland restoration - Salt Pond MetaG R2A_C_D2_MG | ecosystem: Environmental > Terrestrial > Soil > Wetlands | place... | reverse complement strand
GACCAGGATCTCGCGGATGCCCGCCAGCATCAGGACCGACAGCGGATAGTAGATCATCGGCTTGTCGTAGACGGGCAGGAGCTGCTTGCTGACGGCGAGCGTGGCGGGGTAGAGGCGGGTGCCGCTGCCTCCGGCCAGGATGATGCCCTTCACGGCGTCCCTGCCGGGTGCCGCGTTCGGGCCAATCGCGTGCCGGCGCGGCTCACGCCGGGCTCCCGAGCCGCTCCAGGGCGTAGCGGCCCCGGGTCACGGCGCTGCACCACTCGCCGTGCTCCAGGAACCACCGCACCGTGTCCCGCATCGCCTCGTCGAAGCTCCGCTGGGCGCGCCATCCGAGCTCGTTCCGGGCCTTGCCGGCGTCCACCGCGTAGCGGAAGTCGTGCCCCGGCCGGTCGCTCACGAAGGCGATCAGCTGGCGGTGGTCTCGCTCGGCCGGCGCCAGCTCGTTCAGGGCCCCGAGGACCGTGCGCACCACCTCCAGGTTGCTGCGCTCGTTGCCCCCGCCGATCAGGTAGGTCTCGCCCGGCCGCCCGCGCTCCAGCGCGGCCAGCAGCCCCGAGACGTGATCCTCGACGTAGAGCCAGTCACGCACGTTGGAGCCGTCCCCGTACACGGGGACGGGCTCGCCCGCCAGCGCCTTCAGGACCGTCAGCGGGATGAGCTTCTCCGGGTACTGGTAGGGCCCGAAGTTGTTGGAGCAGTTGGTGACGATCACGGGCAGGCCGTAGGTGTGGCGGTAGGCGCGCGCCAGGTGATCCGCCGCCGCCTTGCTGGCGGCGTAGGGGGAACGTGGCCGGTAGGCGCTCCGCTCGGTGAACGGCGGGTCGTCGGGGCCGAGGCTGCCGTAGACCTCGTCCGTCGATACGTGCAGGAACCGGAAGCGCTCGGCGGCCGCCGGCTCGCGGTCGGCGAGGTGACGGCGCACGGCTTCCAGCAGCCGCTGCGTGCCGAGCACGTTGGTCCGCACGAAGGCCTCGGGGTCGTCGATGGAGCGGTCCACATGGCTCTCGGCGGCCAGGTGCATCACCGCGTCGGGCCGCTCCTCGGCGAGGAGCGCGCTCACGCCGCCTGCATCCAGGATGTCGAGGTGCACGAAGCGGTAGTTGGGCGTGCCCTCCACCTCGGCCAGGCTCTCGCGGTGGCCGGCATAGGTGAGCGCGTCGAGGGTCACCACGCGGTGCCGCCCCTCGGCTACCAGCCGGCGCACCACGGCCGAGCCGATGAAACCCGCTCCCCCCGTGACGAGGATGGTCTTGTGGTGTCCGTCGCTGCTCACCAGTCGCCCCCTGCCATGCCGCTTCAAGCCTACCCGGAAGCCGGCCGGTACGAGAAGCCGGAGTCGAGCTCCGAGAGGCCGGGCCAGGCGCGATCCTTGTCCGACACGATGGGCGCGTCCACGTCCGAGTCGGGCACGCCCCAGTCGATGCCGAGTGCCGGGTCGTCCCAGCGGAGGCCCGCTTCGGAGTCCGGAGCGTACGGCGCGTCGACCTTGTACAGCACGTCCGCGATGTCGCTGCGCACCGCGAAGCCGTGCGCGAAGCCGGCGGGGACGAACAGTTGCCGGCAGCGCTCGTCGTCCAGGACGGCGCCCGCCCAGCGGCCGAAGGTCGGCGACCCGCTCCTCACGTCGACCACGACGTCGAAGATGGTGCCGCGCACCACCGAGACGAGCTTCGCCTGGGCGTGCGGCGGGCGCTGGAAGTGCAGGCCCCGGACGGTCCCGCGTTCCGAGCGGGAATGGTTGTCCTGGACGAAGACGACGTCGATGCCGGCCTCGCTGAACGCGTCGCGTCGGTAGCGCTCGAGGAAGAACCCGCGCGCGTCGCGGTGCAGCCGGGGGGTGATGAGCCTGACCTCCGGGAACGTCAGCGGCTCGACGTGGATCACGTGGCGAGCTTAACGCGTGGCCCTCATGGCGTGAGCGAAGCCTTCAACTCCCGCCACCGCCCCACGTCCAACGTGATGTCGTCGGGTAGCGCCACGCCCGCCTCCACCTTGGTCCCCGCGCGCACGTCCGGCCGGCGGCGGCGCGCCAGCTCGTACACGCTCTTGCGCCCGGTGGCGATGTGCAGCGTGTCGAAGGGGATGCGCTCCAGGTTGCGGACGGCCAGGGCGATGTCCGGGGCGATCACGTCCACGTAGTCCTGGGAGGTGAACACGTCGGTGAAGGCGACCGGGTACGGCCACGCGCGGGGGCGGAAGCTGGTGCGGATGACGAGCGTGCCGGGGAGCGTTCTCGCCACCTCTTCGGCGGCGAGCTTGCTGAGCGCGTAGTAGTTGCGGACCGGCCCCGGCGGGTCGTCCTCGCGGTACCCGGACGGGCCGCGCGCGTCCGCGCCGGACGCTCCCGGGAGGCCGCCGTGGAAGACGTAATCCGTCGAGATGTGGACGAGCCGCGCGCCCGCGTCGCGCGCCGCGGTCACGACGGCGCGGGTCCCCGCCACGTTGGTCCGCCAGCAGGCGGCTCGTTCCCGCTCCGCGCCGGCGACGTCGGTGTACGCCGCAGCGTGCACGATGACGTCGGGGCGGAGCTCGCGAACCGCCTCCAGGACGCTTGCCGGCTGCCGGATGTCGAGCTCCGCACGCGTCGGCGCGTATACGCCTGGGAGGAGCGTCCGGAGCTCCCGGCCCAGCACGCCGCTGCCGCCGCTGAGGAGGATGCGCGTCTCGCTCAAGGGGCGAGCTCCGCTGCCTGCCTCGGCACGGTCGTCGCTGCCAACGGGTCCGCGACCGGCGCGGCGTTCGCTCTGAGCTTCGCCATGTCCTGCTCAGCATACCTGCGACGTCAGAGGTGCACGGGCCGTGGCGACGGGGTCCTGGCGACGCGGTCCTGGCTAGGGGGTCGCAGTCAGGTCCTCCCCGGGGCCGCCCTCGCCTCGCCTGTGATCCAGCAGGGCGCGTGGAGCTCCTTCGGCAGCACCGTCCGCAGGCTGCGCCGCGGCACGCCCCCCGGCTCCGTCGGGGAACGCGGGTCCGTCTCCGGGCGGGGGCGCGGCGCGGCTCTCCTCGACCACGGCCGCCCGCAGGAACACCCCCAGCGTCGCGACGAAGAAGGCGAGCACGAACGCCACCACCGCCGCCATCACGGTGCGGTGTCCGAGCGGCGCTTCGGGCAGCGAGGCGCGGCTGAACAGTGAGGCCATTTCGGGCGCCAGCGTGCCGGCCGCCTGTAGCACCGGCGTGACGCTCGCCAGCTGTTGGTACGAGCTGGTGGCCGAGTCCAGCTGGCGCTGCAGCTGTTCCGCGTTCATCTGCTGGTTCGCCAGCCTGGCGCGCAGATCCGACTGCTGCTGCGCGAAGCCCGCGAGCTGCTTCCGGATGGTGGCGCGCTCGGCTACGTAGCCGGCCAGGTCACCCGCCTGCTGCTGCAGCTGCGCGCGGGCGACCACGGTGGCGGCGTCCTGGGGGCTCTGCGCCATGCCGCCGGGGGTATCGGCCAGGGCCCGGGTGAGTGCGCCCGCCAGCGTCGGCGCGATGGCGCCGGCGCTCGCCAGCGCGCCCACCTGGGTGGTCAGGCTGGTGGCATCTCCGTGGGTGCGTGCCTGGACGATCGCCCGGAGCATGGACTGCTTCGCCTGCGTGGACGCCATCATGCGCTCGAGCGCGTCGAGGCGTTGCTGGGCTCCGGTGACGCGCCCGTCCAGCGCCGTCAACTGCGCCTGCAAGCTGGTGCGGTCGTCGGTCTTCTGGAACGCAGACCACTTGGTCTGGGCCGCGTTGAGGGCGTCCGAGGCGGTCACCAGCTGCGTGGCCAGGGTCTGGTCGAGGTGCTTCATGTCCCCGGCGATGGCCGTGCGCACCGCTGCGGCGCTGGCGGTCGCCCAGGCGTTCGCCAGGTCCGCCGCGATCCTGGGGTTGCCGTAGGTGACCGATTGCGCGATCACCAGGGGATCGTTCCCGCCGCCCGCGAGCTTCGACATCGTCAGGTCGTCGGCGAGGTTCGCCGTGGTGAGACCGTGCGGCACCGTGTCCATGGCTGCCAGCGTGGCGTGCAGCGTGTCTTGCGAGAGGGCCAGCGTGCGGTAGGCGTCGAAGCCTATCTGGGCGATGCCGGCGAGGTTCAGCACGTTCTGCGTGGCGGACGGGTCCTGGCCGCTAGTGGACGGGGCTTGCGGGGGTTGCAGCGGCGTGAGCCGTACCGTCGCCGTCGCCCGGTAGCGCACGGGTTGCAGATGCATGGCGAGGAAGGTGACGGCGCCGGCGGCGAGCGATAGCGCGAGGATCCAGGCCAGGCCGCCCTTGAAGATCAGGTAGAGCTCGCGAAGGGATATCTCGTCCTCGGCGCTGCCGGAGGCTGCGGGCGCGGGGCCCCGCCGGCCGTGAGCCGTGTCCATGCTTGCAAGCGTAGCGGCGCCCGCCGAAATGGATGTGCATCCGTCACAGACAAGCCGCGATCCGCGTCCTGCACGACACCGAAACCTGGGCCCGCCGCGGCGCGGCCGGGCTCAGGCCCGCTCGGACCGCAGCAAGCCTTCGTCCTCGAGCCGCTTCAGCCACGGCTTCAGCTCCTGCAGGTCGAGGTGGAGTTGCTCGGACGCCTGCTCCAGGCTGAGCCCGCCGCCGAGCGCCTCGAGCACCTTCTGGCCGGAGTGGCCGAAGGTGGTGCGGAAGTGCATCGCGAGCTCGGTCATGGGGTTGAGGGCGTCCTGGCCGCGCAGCGTCAGCGCGTAGCGCTGCTGCTCCCAGCCCGGAGGCTCGTCGGGCAGGTGAAGGTCGGGCATGGCGGCGTCGTCCTCGAGCAACGCGAAGCGCGTGGTGGCACCGCCGGCGCCGCCCTCGGCGGGGGCGTCGATCTGCAGGTACGGCTGTCCGTTGCGGACGAAGCGCGCCCCTCGCGGCTCGAGCACGAGGCCGCTGAAGGTGCTCGGATCCGCGCCGGAGGCGCGGCGCCCCAGCGCCAGCGCCAGCAGGCTGCGCATCACCAGCGGGTCCAGAGCATCGAGCTCCAGCGCCGGCCCGTTCGGATCCAGGCCCGCCCGCTGCAGGACGCGCATGGCGTCCGGGCCGTCGTGAACGTAACCGCCACGCTCCGCCGCGGCCGCCCCGATGCGTCCCTGCAGGAACAGGGCGGTGGCGCCGCGATCCGAGGCGGCGAACGACAGGGCGCCGTTGAAGGCGGTGGCGCGCAGGCGGTCGAGCAGCAGGCGCAGATCGACCAGTGCGGGCGGCAGCGTGACGGCCGGCGCGAAGCGTGGCAGGGCGCGCAGCAGCGGGCTGGCGCTCTGCGGACAGCGCCCCGGCAGGTGCGGCGCGGTCGCAGGCTCGTGGGGGTAGAGGTGGAAGCCCTGGCCGGCGGCCTCCAGGCTGTCGTAGTGGCCCAGCTTGTAGCTGGCCTCGACCTGACCCCGCGCGACCTGCAGCAGCACGGTGCCGTTGCCGGACGCCAGCGCCAGGGTCCCGCTCGCCCGCAGGTTGCGCAGGCCCTCGAGCAGGTGCTCCCCGGTGAGCGTGCCGGTGTTGCCGAGCAGGCCGTGGCTCACCGGCTGGCTCCCGTCACCGGCCGCGCTCATCCGTCCTCGCCGTCGCGGTGCGCGTCGCCGCCGGCTCGCCGGCCGTGCGCGGCTCCCGGGTCGGCCGGCCCGCCGCCGTTCGCGGCGGCCGCCATCACGCGGGCCAGCAGGCGGCGGTCCTCGCTGAAGCTCAGGCGCCGCTCCGCCTCGCGGGCGGGCAGGAAGGCCCCGTCCTGGAACAGCTTCTCGCGCAGGACGGGGTGGCTGGCGGAGGTGTGCATGCGGTACCAGGTGATGCGGCGCAGCTCCCCTCGGGCGTTGCGGTAACGGGTCGTCCAGGTGGTGGCGGGGTCGTCGCAGCGCGCCCGTACCCCGGCCTCCTCGAAGGTCTCGCGGACCGCCGTCTGCAGCGGGTCCTCGCCCGGCTCGATGTGGCCTTTCGGGAACACCCACGAGCCGTTGGTGTGGTGGAGGAGGAGCACCTCGCCTGCGGGGTTGAAGACGACGCCGCCGGCTCCGGCTACCGCCCGGTCTTCGGGGCCCCTGTGCGAGTCGTCGCCGCCGGCTGCGCCGGGGCGCCTGCTGGAACGCGACATCGTGCGGTCATGCTACCACCTGCCCAGGGAGTGCCGTCCGTGGCGCGTTCGGGGTGGCGCGGCCGCCCCGGTCGGGAGCACTGCCGGACGCCGGGCCGACGAGGCGGTCGGTGAGGGGCCCGAGCGCGTGTGCCGGCGTCCTCACGCGCCGCGGCCTCCGCGTTGCGTTCTCGGGGCTGGGTTCTCGCGGCCGGGCGCTGCGTTCTCAGCGCTGCGCGAGTATCCCTCCGCCGTGCAGGAACTGCAGGATGCCGGCGGCGAGCCCCTTGGCCAGCTCGTCCTGATAGCTGGCTTCCGCCAGGTCCTTGCCCTCGGTGGGGTTGGAGACGAAGCCCAGCTCGACCAGGATGGACGGGATGCGCGCCGTCCGCAGGACGTAGAACAGGTTCTTCCGCACGCCGCGGTCGATGGCCCCTGTGGCCTGGACGAGGTGCTGCTGCACGTCGTCGGCGAGCGTCATGGAGAAGTTGAGCTGTGTCTCGCGCAGGATCTGGGCGGCGATGTCGTTGGCGCTCTGGCGCGCCTTCTCGGTCAGCACCTGACCCTGCGTGCCCGAGCCGTTCTCCTGGATCGCCAGGTTGATGTAGCTGGGGTCGAGCGGCTTGCCGAACACCCAGGTCTCGATGCCGTGGGCGCTCGCCTCCGGTGCGCTGTTGGCGTGGATGGACACGAACAGGTTGCGCTGCGGGGTCTCGAACGCGGAGCGCTGGGCCAGCGTCAGGAAGGTGTCGTTGTCGCGCGTCATGATGACCTTGACGTTCTGTTGCTCCAGAAGCCTCTTCAGCTTGAGCGCCACGTCGAGGACCACGGTCTTCTCGACCGACCACTGCGACGACGTGCCCGGGTCCATGCCGCCGTGACCGGGGTCGATCACCACCACCTGCGGTTGCGGCTTAGGGGCGGCGAGCGCCTGCGTGGCGACCGGGTCGGTGTTGACCAGCTTGGCGATGGGCTGGCCCTCGAGCGAGGGCGCGAAGTCGACGTAGAGCGTGGTGGTGTTGCCCTTGTCGAGCGTCCCCACCTGGAAGCCCTTGCCGTCCGGGTCGAGCGGATAGGTCGTCTTGACCACCAGCGACGCCTGCTTGTCGCCGCTCACCACGTCGACCTCGTCGATGTTGGGGCCGTTGACCGTGGTGGTCCCGTCCTGGGCGCGAGCGCCGGGGAAGTGGATCACCAGGGCCTTGCCGTCGGTCGCGAGCTTGTAGCCCGCTCCCGCAGGGATGTCGACCGCCACGCGCGAGACGCCGTCGGTGATGCCGGTGCGCGGGTCGCCCAGGGCGTAGCCCAGGTGGTCGGCGGTCTCGATGGTGATGACGTGCTTGTCGCCGTTCCACGGGCTGATGCCGCCGAACGCCGCTACCAGCGGCGTGATGGCGACGTAGGCGGTCCCGTCGACCAGGATGGCCATCGGCGAGGCCACGCTGCGGCCGTTGACGACCAGGCCGCCGTCCTGCTTGGTGAGGCCGCGCTGGATGTCGCCGGTGGCCTGGAACGCGGCCCTGGTGCTGCCGCTCGTGAACGTCAGCGTCTTCGTGGTGTCGTCGTAGTGGAGGTCGAGGTCCATCGCCTTGGCGATCGCTGCCGCCTTGGCGAAGGCGTCATGGTTATCGCCCTGGGCGATGAAGTAGTAGGGGCCGGCATTGTCGGCCAGGACGCCGTTCACTGCCAGGTAGTTGACCTTCTCCTGGGCGAACGCCAACCCTGCCAACGCGGTCGTCAACGCCAGGAAGGCCGTGAGGAAGGCGCGGTTCACTCTAGGATGCAGTCTACCACGCACAAACTCGGGTGATGAGTGGAAATTCACGCCAGGGGCGGTGTTTCTCGGCCCTCGAGGTGAGAAAGGTTAACGCCTGTCTGCTGAGTCAGGCTCGTCGTCGCCCGCCGCATCCTCGGCCTCCCCGGCGCGGCGCTCGACGTCGGCGTCCGCCGGCGCGGGCGTGGATGGGCCCGGTCCCGAGGGGGGAACGCCGTCATCCTCCACGCTCCTGGTGCCGAAGCCGGGCGTGGCGGTGCGATCGTCGCCGAGGCGGCCCTGCGACGGTGCCGGCCGCGCCGCTCGCTCCCCGGGAGCAGGCGCGTCGTTGTCGAGGTAGTCGAGTCGCCGCTGCAGCGCCTCCTCGGCGACGAGGCCGGTCGCCCGCTCCTGGACCTCGTTGTAGAGCTGGTCGAAGGTCGTGCGGAGGCGCACGAGCAGCTCGCCGGTCTGCGAGAAGTGGCGCGCCACCTCCGCCTGGTACTGCTCGTACTCGCGCCTCAGCCGGCGCATGCGCTGCTCCACGTCGCTGCCGCGCTTGAGCAGAGCGGTGACGCCGGCGCCGACCAGCCCGCCGGCGACGAAGGCGACCACCACCCATAGCCACACGCTCATAGCGACCTCCAGGACAAGCATAGCAGCCGGTCGTGGGGGGCCGGCGGCAGCGCACCCCGCCGCTCGGCGGGCCGGCATCGGCAACCGACCGTGCCGCCGGCGGCCGGTAGACTGGCCGCACCATGAGCGACCCGGCCTCGCGGCGTGTGTTCCTGCGCTCCCTGCCGGACGGGCCGGTGCCCGGCCGGCACTCCTCCGGCGCACGCCGCCGGACGGCGGCGTTGCAGCGCTTCCTGCTCCCGCTCGAACTGGTGGCGCGGGACGCCCTGCCGGTGGAGGGGCGCGTGCAGCTCCTGGTGGTGGCGTCGCGCGACTGGCGGCGGCTGTCGAGCTACCCCTACGGATTGCCCTTCGCCCGCACCGGCAACGGGCTGGTGAGCCTCATCGTGCCCGCCGACTACCCGACGCGCCTCACCGGCCGCTTCGACGAGCTGCTCCTCACCGCCGGCAAGGGGGGCGTGCGCGCCCCGGGCGACATCCGCGAGTTCCTCGACCTGCTCGTCGGGCACGAGTGGGGACACGCGGTGGCCAACCGCTCGGGCCTGCGCACGCGCGTGAAGTGGTTCGACGAGGTCGTGGCCACCTATCTCTTCGCCCAGGGGCTCCGCGCCGCCGGCGAGCTCGCCACGCTGGAGCGGCTGCGCCGCTGGGCGGCGCTGCAGATCGCCGCCACGGCGGACCGGCGCGGGGCGCTCGACGGCTTCGAGTACCCGCGCGGCAAGATGCCGCTGGCCCGCATGCTGTGGTACCAGGGCATCTTCACCCAACAGGCGCTGAGCCTCTCCGCGGAACGCGGCTGGTCCTTCGCCCGGGCCATGGCCGCCAGGTTGCCCGCGGCCGATCGCGGTGCCCTGGCGCGGGCGCTCGTCGACGAGGAGCCCAGCTTCCGGCCGTGGTTCGCCGTCTTCGCGCCGGACGCCGAGGAGCCGGCGGGCGGGGCCGGCGTCGACGGCTGAGCGCCTGCCGGTGCCGGCTGCCGCGGGCGCCGGCGCCTAGGCGGTGTCGTCGGCGGAGGTCGGTCCGGCGCCGCCCGGAGGGCCGGCAGCGCTGCCGGGCCTGGCCGCTCCCACATCCCCGTCGGGGCGTGTGCCGGCGGTCGCCGGCGCTGCGGGGCTCGCGCCGGCGTCGGCGTCGGCAACGACGGCGACCCGCTCCATCTCGGCCCGCAGCTCCCGCTCCGCGCGCTCCAGCTGGCTCCGGCGGTCCGGAGGGCAGCGCAGGATCCAGCTCGCCGCGTTGTCGAGCTGCGCCCCGGCCAGCGCGCAATCGCCGCGGTCCAGCGCCGTGCGGGCGTAGCTCAGCGCGCCCTCGCACAGGAGGTCGCTGCCGACCCAGAGCCCGAGGAGGTGCTCGAATAGGGCGTCGGCGCGCTCCTCGTCGCCGCGCTCCGCCGCCAGCTCGGCGGCGCGCAGGTGGCTGGCGAAGGCCGCCTCAGGGGAGCCGCCCTGCTCGAAGTGCGCCCCCACCAGACCGCCGAGGGCGGGCGGTGCGTGCTGGTCCAGCCAGGTCGCGATGCGCAGGTGCAGCAGCGGCCGGTCCGAGTAGGGGACCATGTGGACGGCCGCCTGCCTCAGCAGCTCGCTCGGGAAGCGGTACTCGAGGGTGTTGGCGATGCTCGAGGAGATCTCCTCGAGCAGCAGATCGTGCTCGACG
>Ga0102953_1002794_pt1 | contig 10071 bp, 8 predicted proteins | sample SalPon2A_C_D2_MG_FD_78509 | JGI IMG/M metagenome (GOLD analysis project Ga0102953, IMG submission 78509) | Soil microbial communities from South San Francisco under conditions of wetland restoration - Salt Pond MetaG R2A_C_D2_MG | ecosystem: Environmental > Terrestrial > Soil > Wetlands | place... | reverse complement strand
TTTTCATAAGCATAAAAAATTAATTATTAAAAAAGAGTAATTATTGTTTTAGTTTCTTTTGAGTCTGGCAATACAACAAGCAAGGCTGTCCTGCTTGATTTTCAAATTAAAATTTGTTGTTCCAACCAATCCAATCTCACTCTGCAAATTCGGCCTGCCTGTTACAGACCTCCGGTTCCCATATAGTTTTATTGATTTTTTCAACCGAGTTCACTTTCAATCACTTTTTTCGCTCATTTTGTCACGCTTCGGAAAGCAAACAATCAGAAATTGAAAAAGAACGCCACTAATGTAAACGTTTCCATTATAAAAAACAAATAAAGAACGTTTTTCTTGAATCAATTTAATTGATCACATTTTGCTAAGCTATCAATCTTGCGATATCAACACTGACAACCAGTATTATAACAACTAATTTGCACACTTTGTTGCTATTAATTGTCTTAAAACATATCGTAAGTTCACATTTCGTGCAACAATCTGAAATCACGGGATTTTAAAGCAAAAAAACTATTTCAGCAGAACTCAGGTGTTCATCAGGAATATTTGATATTTTCAATCCAAAAATGTCCTTCAGACCGGATTGATTTTTGTATAAAAAATGGTATCGTTTACATATAAATCGAACAGCTTTCTAACGATCCCGTTTTCAGTTAATATCAATTGAATTTGTTTGTGTCTAAATAGAAGCTTATTCCTAAGGCATTTCAGGATTTTCAAATCATTCAAACAAAAACTGTTTTACAGCAACCACCCGCTGTTTTTCACTTAACGATAGAGCCATCAGCTCCGATTTGAAAAACAACTCACGTTATAGCAATATACAAATACCTGAAGCGAATTGCAACATAATTTACAACCTTACCACCGACTTGCAAAAGCAAAATATTTCGGTCTAAACCGGAGCCTGACAACTTCTCTGGAAACGATTGGGTTGTCGTAACATCTAGTCGGATTCCAAAGCAACGTGTAAAAGACTTTGTATAATCACAAAATATTTCTAATTTTGCGCGACCTAATTTTAGGTTTAAAATTTTAATGTTTAATAAATTAGATGTTTTATGAAAAACCAGTATGAAACCGTTTTCATTGCAACTCCCGTTTTATCTGACACACAGATAAAGGAAGCGGTAACTAAGTTCAGGGGCATCATCACCGAAAATGGTGGAGAAATTGTCAATGAAGAGGACTGGGGATTACGCAAATTAGCTTATCCCATTCAGAAAAAAAGCACCGGGTTTTATCACTTGCTTGAATTCAAGGCCGAGCCTGAATTTATTGCAACCCTGGAAACCCAGTACAGACGTGACGAACGCATTATTCGTTTCCTGACTTTCAAACAGGACAAATATGCGGTCGAGTACAGTGAAAAAAGAAGGAATAAATCAAAAGCTGAAAAGGAGAAATAAGCTATGGCTAACAATCAAAGTGAAATCAGGTATCTGACTCCCCCGTCGGTTGAAATTAAAAAGAAAAAGTATTGCCGCTTTAAGAAGAATAAAATTAAGTATGTGGATTACAAAGATCCTGAGTTCCTGAAGAAATTCCTGAACGAACAAGGTCGTATCCTTCCACGTCGCATCACCGGGACTTCATTAAAGTACCAACGCAAAGTGGCCAAAGCAGTAAAAAGAGCTCGTCATTTGGCAATGCTGCCCTACTTAACAGATATGTTGAAATAATTTAAAGATTGAGAGAAATGGAAATTATTTTATTACAAGATGTTCAGAATTTAGGGAGCAAAGACGATGTTGTATCAGTAAAAGACGGTTATGGCCGTAATCTATTGATCCCTAACAAAATGGCTATTGTTGCCACTGATTCAGCAAAAAAAGTTTTGGCTGAAAACACCAAACAACGTGCCCACAAGGAAGCCAAGTTGAAAGAAGAAGCATTGGCTGTTGCTGAAAAACTTCAAAACAAAGAAGTGGTTATTGCAACCAAAACCAGTTCGTCTGGTAAAATCTTTGGTTCGGTTAATACCATTCAATTGGCTGAAGCGATCAACAAAAAAGGTTTTGAGATTGACCGCAAGCAAATTAAAATTGCAGCAGACAGCATTAAAGAAGTTGGTAAGTACACTGCTAAAATCAAGTTGCACAAAGAAGTTATTGTTGACCTCGATTTTGAAGTGATTACCGAAGAGTAATTTTTAAATTCACACACACAGAATTAAACACATTTTTTCAAACAAATAGAAGCCATCTGCCACACACAGATGGCTTTTTTATTTCCTTTACACCTGTATTTCAGTCTTCAATCTTGTCTGGCGATCATTCCTCTATTTCTCATGACATTAATAATCACATCAACGATGTCGTCATCCGGCATGGTTGAGTAGTTAAAAATGATATCAAAATCGTTATTATTTATTTTCTGCCCACTCACATGTCCAATAAAAAGCTCGCGCTGACGATCGACCTCCAGGACATAATGTTGAGCTTCATCATGAGTCATATTACTAATCTGCATGATCCGGTTGATGCGCCATTCGAGGGGAGCCTGTAATTTAACGCTTAATTTCTGCGAAATATCGTGGGCAATAACACCGGCTGCCCTCCCTACAATTATAAAATGGCCTACCTCTGCGATTCTTAAAATAACATCCCGAACAGTATCAATTACTTGTTGATCGTCAGCATCATAAACTTTTTCGGTTGAAAAAGCAGTCGTGACGTCATGTAAGCTGTTTTTCACTTCCGAAAGAAAAACATCCTTTATTTTATCTGGATCCATCTCCAGCTCCTGCGCAGCTTCCTCAATAATTTCCTTACTCACCCATTTCCATTCCACGTCGGTTTTTGTATCCGACATGTAACTATAGCCTGAAAGTATTTTAGACAGTTTAATGGCAATGCGTTTGGCCGAACACCCACACTCGCGGGAAATCATAACAACAGGACCGGGATAAACGATTTTCTTTGACTGTGCGACGGAATCCGTTAAAAAGTTACTTAGAAAATTTTTCATTGTATCAGGTTTTGAATTGACTTTGATTTTTGACTAAAGCTACAACCTGATGCTGAAAAATGTGATAAAATCTGTTCTACAATACCCGTTTTGTCGAATGTTTTGCAACAATTCCCGGGAGGCGGTAATTATTTATTATTTTCGTACCAAACTTAATAACCATGGGAAAAATTATACAAACAGCTCTCGCTTCATTTGGTATGTCGGGCATGGTATTTCATGGCCCCAGCTTGAAAGCCAACACCTACTTCAACGTACATTCGATCCTCGAACGAACAAAAAATCTTTCGGTTAAAGACTATCCTGATGCCACTATCGTCAGGAGTTACGAAGAATTGATTGGCCAGGATGAGGTCGAGCTGGTGATTGTAAACACGCCGGACAAATATCATTACGACATGTGCAAACAAGCGCTGGAAGCCGGCAAACATGTCATCGTGGAAAAACCTTTCACGCAAACCGTTGAACAGGCTGATGGATTGATTCAGCTGGCTAAGGATAAGGGGTTGATTTTGTCCGTGTATCAAAACCGACGTTGGGATGGCGATTTCCTCACCGTTAAAAAAGTGCTTGATTCAGGCATGCTTGGCCGGTTGGTTGAACTGGAGTCACACTTCGACCGCTACCGCAATTTTGTACAGGAAGGTACCTGGAAAGAAGCCGGTGACGAACGACATGGCGCTCTTTTTAATTTAGGTTCACATATGGTGGATCAAATCCTGGTACTTTTCGGCATGCCTAAGGCGATAACCGCTCACCTGGATATTGTGCGTGAGGGGGGAAATGTGACTGACTACTATGACATTCGCATGCAATACGATCAAGTTTCTGTTATCCTGAAATCATCCTATTTGGTTCGTGAGCCGGGACCGCGTTTCAGCCTTTATGGAAACCTGGGAACTTTTCATAAATGGGGCATCGATCCACAGGAAGACGCTTTAAAAGCTGGTCACCTGCCCAATGAAACAAACTGGGGAACCGAGCCAGAACCAGATTGGGGCAAGATCAATACTGAATGGAACGGCTTGAACTTCAAGGGAACGATTAAAACGATTCCCGGCAATTACAACATTTTTTACGACAATATTTATGATGCCATTGTTCATGGCAAAGAACTGCTCGTTAAACCGGAGGAAAGTCGCGATGTCATTAAAATATTGGATTGCTGCCTGCAAAGTAACCGGGAGAAAAAGACGATCTTTTTGTAATACACCAGATGATGTATCAGCGAAAATAAAAACATAATGAATATCCGGATGGATGCCTATGCTGCAATGGCCATCGTTGAAAATCAATTCGTTCACCCCGCCCCTGAAGGGAGCGAATTGATTTTCCCTGCACCTTTTAGGGCTGGGGCGAACAGGGAAAATCAGTTTGCGATTTAAGTAGAAATGCGGACAATCAATAAAAACATTTACGTTCTTGATTTAACTGATAATAAAACATGAAAGACGATGGGAAACAGTTGAAAACAATTGTTTCCCAATGTTTTCGAAAGTTTTCACTTGATTTCCCAACTGAGCTTCCGAAGTTCTCTGAGCACATTTTGCTCATTAATTTCACCGGAATACAGTACAACTGTGTATTTTAACATTGTAGGTTCTGTGGTTGAAAGATCAACAGGCTCTCGCCCCGGCCAAACAGCATTTTGCATACTTCTGGCTTTTCGAAGAATCCATTGATCAGCGGTCGCAAAATCATTGGCTGAATAAATCAATACTCCACCCTGCCCGGCATCCTTGGCTACAGAGCCGGCAATATCCACATAGTCTCCAGCACTGACTGCTTCATTTTTAGGTTCAACAGCTCCATCGCTCGATGTGAATGTTACATTTTCAGGCAACTTCATACGAACCGAAAAGCCACCATAACCTTTTACATCATCCGATCCTGCAATTTGCAAATGATCCACCAAAGCTTTCAGACTGATCTCAAATTGAATGATCCGGTAATTTTTCTTTTGTGGATAAAACATCACATCGGCTTTTTCTTCCACAAAAGGTTGCTTCCCATCGAGGTAGTCAGATGACTTCCAATCAATTGTTGTTTTGAAAGAACCAATATCTCCGGGCATCCGCAGAAATTCGACACTTTTCACATCCTGGATGAAATTTTCCATCATCCACTCATCACCCAGCTGTTTCCCGTTTAGCAATACACGGTGCCACGCCCAAAAAATTCCACGATGATGCAAATGATCCTCCGGAGCGTTTTCTGTAATTACGGTTCCATCGGGTAAATAAACCGGGTGAAAATAGTTGGTTCGTCCCCGATCCAAATTCGTTGAAGCATCTTTGTGGTAAAAAGCTATCTTTTTATTTCCTTCCTTAAATAGAATGCCGTCATCAAGACGCTCCATACTGATTTGTGAAAAAGCAGCATGGGAAAAAAGAAGGCAAAATATCAATGTTAACAAATGGTTTGCTTTCATATTGATCTCGTTCAATTAGGTTAATGCGTTTCCTAAACTTAAAAACAGATTGACTAAGATATAAAATTGCGCCGTGCAACTGCATGAATAACGGATTTTATCGAATGTCGATAAAAAATGACCTTTTTGTCTGAAATTCAGCACCTTATTTTTACTAATTATAAATTACATAATTCGATTAAAATTGTCATCCAGAGATTGCAAAAACTCAAACTTGCTGTTTACTTTTGCTTGCATAAAACAAATCGCAAGTGGAAAACCTGGTACAAATACATCAATCACTTTTAGAGCAATCAAGCGAGAGTATTCGCCGTGAATTGGTCAACGAGATTGACTGGTCTCAGCGCATGATTTGTATCAAAGGATTCCGCGGAGTAGGCAAAACCACTTTCCTGCTCGACCTGGTCAGAGAAAAATACCTGGGCGACAAAACCTGCTTGTACGTCAACCTGAATAGCTTTTATTTTACCCGTCGTAAAATTTTCAATTTTGCTGATGAGTTTTATAAAAAAGGTGGCAACGTATTGATCCTCGATCAAATCCATAAATACCCGGAATGGTCAGAAGATTTGCGAGCTTGTTACGACAACTTGCCCGAACTGAAAATTATTTTCACAGCTTCTCCTGTTTTGCGGGTCATTGAAGGTAATCCGCATTTAAAGGACATTGCCAAAGTTTATCACCTCGAAGGATTGTCATTTCGTGAATACCTGAATTTTTTCGGAAAAATGAATTTCAGGCGTTACAGCCTGGAGGAAATCCTGAGCAACCACCAGGCAATTGCATACGAGATTACGGAGCAGATAAAACCACTCGCCTATTTTGAAGAGTATTTGCAAACCGGCTTCTACCCTTATTTTTTAAATGATGGCTCTTTTTACAGCGAAAGCTTGCTGAAGCACGTGAATCTGGCGCTGGAACTGGATGTAACTTACCTCAACCAAATTGAATTGAAATACCTGGCTAAACTGCGAAAATTGCTCCAGATCATTATTAGTCAGGTGCCTTTTACACCAAACGTAAGTAAAATCAGTAACGATGTGGAAACCTCAAGAGCCACCATCATGAATTATTTACGTTACTTGAAAAATGCACGGTTGATCAACTTGTTGTTTGCCAATGGCGATGAGGACCAATTGAAAAAACCGGACTTGGTTTATGCACACAACACCAACATCCTATACGCGGTTGATCCTGAAAATATTAATAACAAGAATTTGCGAGCCACCTTTTTTTATAACCAGGTGGGTTATCAACATACGATAAAGAGTTCTGATATTGCTGACTTCAAAGTGAACGACAACTATCATTTTGTCGTTGGTGGAAAATATACAGAACCGGAAGAAGGAACCTATGCAGCCGCCGACATGATTGAAGACGGCAGTGGAAATAAAATACCACTTTGGCTGTTTGGTTTTTTATACTAGGTAGCAACTGGCTGGTCCTCGTTGCTGAACCTGGAACTTGAAATTTGGAATTTATAAACATAGAATATTAAGAATCAATTTTAACTTGAATAAAATGGCAAAAGAAAAAAAATTTATCACATGTGACGGTAACTACGCTGCTGCGTACATGAGTTACATGTTCAGTGAAGTTGCCTGTATCTACCCAATTACTCCATCATCAACCATGGCTGAATACGTGGACGAATGGGCAGCAAAAGGAATGAAAAACTTGTTTGGACGTCCGGTACGCCTGGCAGAGATGCAAAGTGAAGGTGGTGCTTCCGGTGCTGTTCATGGTGCCCTGCAATCAGGTGCCTTAACATCAACCTATACAGCATCACAGGGATTGCTGCTGATGATCCCTAACATGTATAAAATTGCTGGTGAATTGTTGCCAACAGTATTCCACGTGAGTGCTCGTGCCGTTGCCAGTCACGCATTATCAATCTTCGGTGACCACTCCGATGTTTATGCAACCCGGCAAACCGGATTCGCCATGTTGGCTGCAGGTTCTGTACAGGAAGAAATGGACCTGGCCGGTGTCTCGCACCTGGCAACACTAAAATCACGTGTTCCTTTCCTTTCTTTCTTCGACGGCTTCCGTACTTCCCACGAAATTCAAAAAATTGAAGTACTGGATAAAGAAGACTACCGTTCGTTGGTTGACTATGATGCGTTGCAGTCATTCCGAGATCGTGCATTGAACCCCGAGACTCCACTGACTCGTGGTACTGCTCTAAACCCGGCTATCTTCTTCCAGGCCTGCGAAGCTTCAAATCCATATTACGATGCCGTTCCTGACATTGTAGAAAACTACATGAAGGAAATTAAAAAACTGACTGGTCGCGAATATCACCCATTTACTTATTACGGTGCTGAAGATGCTGAAAACATCATCATCGCCATGGGATCAGCGACTGAAACCATCAAAGAATCTATCGATTACCTGGCTACTCAAGGCAAAAAAGTTGGTTTGATCTCCGTACACCTGTATCGCCCATTCAGCATTAAATACTTCCTGAACGTTCTGCCGAAATCAGTGAAACGCATTGCTGTTCTGGATCGAAGCAAAGAGCCTGGAGCAAATGGCGAACCATTGTACCTGGACGTAAAAGATGTTTTCTACGGAAAAGAAAATGCGCCTGTCATTGTTGGAGGCCGTTATGGATTAGGTTCAAAAGATACCACTCCTTCTCAAATCCTATCTGTTTACGAAAACCTTGAGTTACCAGAGCCTAAAAACGGGTTCACTATTGGTATCGAAGATGACGTAACGTTCAAATCTCTTCCTTTAAAAGAAGAAATTAAAGTTTCTCCTGAAGGAATTTACGAAGCTAAATTCTATGGTTTGGGATCTGATGGTACTGTTGGTGCCAACAAGAACTCGATTAAAATTATCGGTAGTGCAACCGACAAATCTTGCCAGGGATATTTCGAATACGACTCGAAAAAATCAGGTGGATTCACTTGTTCTCACTTACGTTTTGGGGATACACCAATCCGTTCAACTTACCTGATAACAACTCCTGACTTTGTTGCCTGCCATGTTTCAGCTTACATTAACTTGTATGATGTATTGAAAGGCTTGAAAAAAGGTGGTTCATTCCTGTTGAACTCTATTTGGGATGAAGAAGAAACCAAAAAACGTTTGCCGGATGCCATGAAACGCTATTTGGCTCAAAACGATATCAACTTCTACATTATCAATGGTACCAAACTGGGTGAAGATCTAGGATTAGGAACTCGTACCAATACGATCATGCAGTCGGCTTTCTTCAAAATTACCGGCGTCATTCCTTACGACCAGGCTGTTGAAGAAATGAAAAAGGCCATTGTAAAATCATACGGTGCCAAAGGTGAGAAAATCGTCAACATGAACTTCGCTGCTGTTGAAGCCGGTGGTCAAAATGTAACTAAAGTTGAAGTTCCTGCTGATTGGAAGAAAATCAAACTGGAAGAAGAAGTTGCTGCATCTGATCGTCCAGAATACATCGCCAATTTTGTGGATATCATCAACGCACAAAAAGGAAACAGCCTACCAGTTTCTAGATTCAAAGGATACGAAGATGGAACCTTCGAACAAGGTACATCAGCCTTTGAAAAACGTGGTATCGCTGTTAACGTTCCTGAATGGCAAGAAGATACTTGTATTCAGTGTAACCAATGTGCCTACGTTTGTCCTCACGCTGCCATTCGCCCGTTCTTGTTAACTGATGAGGAATTGGCCAATGCACCAGAGGAAACAGCCACAAAAACAGCTACTCCAACCAAACAATTCCCGGGATTGAATTTCCGTATCCAGGTTTCTGTACTGGATTGTACCGGTTGTGGTAACTGCGCTGACGTTTGTCCTTCAAAACAAAAATCATTGATCATGAAACCACTGGGAACTCAGGAAGAACAAGTTGCCCGTTGGGATTATATGGACAGTAAAGTCACCTATAAAGAAAAAGTGGTTGACAAATACAAATCCGTGAAAAACTCACAGTTCGCTCAACCATTGTTCGAGTTCTCAGGAGCTTGTGCCGGTTGTGGTGAAACACCGTACATTAAATTGATTACTCAATTGTACGGCGAACGCATGATGGTTGCCAACGCTACCGGATGTTCTTCTATCTATGGTGGATCGGCTCCTGCAACTCCATACTGTAAGCACAAAGAAAGCGGACAAGGACCAGCTTGGGCCAACTCACTGTTCGAAGACAATGCGGAGTACGGGTTTGGTATGGCAGAAGGTGTCAGCGCTCAACGCGACCGTATTGAATCGATCATGAGCGAAGCGCTTGAAAATGGTGTAAGTGAAGAAGAAAAAGCTGCTTTCACAGCCTGGATCGATGGTAAAAACAATGCTGATGTATCTAAAGAAGCTTCTGCAAAAGTATTGGCCGCACTGGAAGGTAAAGATGCTGTTTATGCCAAAGACATCGTTAGCCTGAAAAAATACCTGGTGAAAAAATCAGTTTGGGTATTTGGTGGTGACGGATGGGCATACGACATCGGTTATGGAGGTTTGGACCACGTTCTGGCTTCTGGTGAAGATGTAAACGTACTGGTCATGGATACCGAAGTTTACTCCAACACTGGTGGTCAGGCTTCCAAGGCAACTCCTGTCGGGGCAGTAGCCAAGTTTGCTTCTTCGGGTAAAAAGATCCGTAAAAAAGATCTCGGTGTAATGGCCATGTCTTATGGATACGTTTACGTAGCTCAGGTTGCTATGGGTGC
>Ga0102953_1002793_pt1 | contig 10076 bp, 8 predicted proteins | sample SalPon2A_C_D2_MG_FD_78509 | JGI IMG/M metagenome (GOLD analysis project Ga0102953, IMG submission 78509) | Soil microbial communities from South San Francisco under conditions of wetland restoration - Salt Pond MetaG R2A_C_D2_MG | ecosystem: Environmental > Terrestrial > Soil > Wetlands | place... | reverse complement strand
GTATACAGTTGGCGGCTGTTGTGCACATCAATAGCCAGGTACAAAGCCTGACGGAAGGAGTCGGGTGACGCTTTGTCTTCCCCGGCAATGTCGAATGCTGTTCCATGGGCCGGCGATGTGCGAATGCAAGGCAAACCTGCGGTATAGTTCACCCCTTTGTCAAACGAGGCCAGCTTGAAGGGTGTCAATCCCTGGTCGTGATACATGGCCAGGATGGCATCAAACTTGACATAGTCGCCTGATCCAAAAAAGCCGTCGCTGGGATAAGGTCCCAAAGCAAGGATTCCTTCTGCTTTTGCTTTCTCGATCGCCGGAATAATGATGTCTTTTTCTTCGTTACCCAGCAAACCACCATCACCAGCATGTGGATTCAGCCCAAGCACAGCAAGCCGTGGTTTTTTAATGCTGAAGTCTTTTTCCAGCGCGCTCGACATGATGCGCAGTTTCTGTAAAATCGCTTCCGGGGTAATCAGCGATGTTACTTTTGACAAAGGAACATGTGATGTGACGACTCCAATCTTCATCATTTCACTCACCATCAACATCAGGTAATTGTTGGACTCAAATTGTTGGCCCAAAAATTCGGTATGTCCCGGGAAATTGAATTTGTCCGACTGGATGTTGTCTTTGTTGATCGGGGCGGTTACCAAGGCATCGATTGCACCACTTTTCAGGTCATTTACGGCAGCTTCAAGTGCCATGTACGACGATTCGCCAGCAATACCTGACGATTTTCCAAGCTCAACGCGAATGTTATCGTCAATGCAATTGATGATGTTGGCTCGTCTTGGATCAGCTTCATTGGCGCTTTTAATGTTGTTGAAATTAAAGTGATTCATGTTGAGCGCCTTCCGGTGGTAGGCTGCAACTTTCGGCGATCCGTACACAATGGGGGTACACATTTCAAGGATTCGGGCATCCTGCAATGTTTTCATGATCACCTCGTAACCAATGCCATTGATATCTCCATGAGAGATCCCGATTTTTATTTTGTTTTTATTCATTTCGTCAGTCTCTACGTTGAAAAAAGCCTTAAAAACTCAGATCAACAATTATTTTATGCGATTGGCAAAGTTAATTGTTTATCTGAATTTTATCAAAACAGATTCCCGCATTCTAAATAGTGTGTTTGAAAGCTGATTTTTCTTTCAAATAAATTGAAAATCAATTGATAGATAGATTGTGGGTTAAACGGTATTTTGGCTGTGATTATTATCTGTTTTCAAACTTAATGTGGTTGGAATGAATTTTTTCATTTTGAAGCTCTTCTGTAGGTTTGCCGGAGCGACTCTGTGCAGGGTACCCGATGCCAATGACGCTGAGCACTCGTAGGTGGTTTGGAAGTTGAAAAAGCTGGTGGATGTAGGCTTCGGCCGATTGATTATCATCGTGAGGACGTTTCCGAATTTGTGACCAACAACTGCCCAGTCCCAATGATTGGGCGGTGAGCTGCAGAAGGATGCTGGCAATGGAACAGTCCTCGACCCAAACATCACTGACGGTTTCATCGGCCAATATGACGACTGCAAGTGGCGCATGGCGCAGGAATGCAGAGCCATCTGTTTTTGCCTGGCTCAGTTGCTGAATCAGTTTCGGTTGATCAGCAAAGATAAACTCCCATGGATTCCGGTTTTTAGAAGATGGCGAACGCAACACTGCTTCTTCCAATAGCCTGAGTTTTTCTGGTTCAACAGGGACGGATGTGAATTTGCGAATGCTTCTTCGTTGGCGAAGGATATCAATCATGATGGTTTTTATTTTGGGTTGGAAAATGAAAAATTGGTCTGAAAAGTACCTGTTCAATTCAAAAAAAACAACCGAATTAGGCACTTAATAAATATCTATAAATGTCTGTATTTAAATGTGTTAAAAAAATAAACTATGGGACATTCACCAATATCCTTATATTTATCGTCATTCAAAAAATCATAAATGGTTATAAATGAAATATTTAACATGCCGATCAATTATTACTTAAGTGCCTAATTCAAAAAAACAAAAATAGAAAAGCAATCGGATTTCAGACAATGATGGCCAATAGAATAGCCAGCAATAGCAGCATGAACAATATTAATTGATTACGAACGAACAGGCCCAACAGGATCAGGATTTCAAGCTCGTCACAATCGGCGGAATAGATTTCAATTTGGCCTTTGTCTTTGCTTAGTAATTCATTGCTTTGGAAAGTAATGATTTCCTGGTTGTTAAATTTCCATGCCCAACGTGATTGCCAAAAATTTTTGATTTCCAGTTCAAAACGTTTTCCGTTGATGACCACATCACTTCTGGGGCTGAACAGGTTGATCATGATGGAGGCCAGCACTGCTTCGTTGTTGGCATCAGAAATTTCAAGCTTGGAAAGGAAGAAGTCGCGATCAAGCAGAAATCTTTTTCCACGGAGGTTTGCAAATGCATCGGAACTAAACGTGTTTTTCCACTCAATGGTGCCGATTTGCTCATCACCACGGGTAATCTGCAATTGATTTTTAAAGATTCCTTTGGACCAAACAAGTGTTTCCATGGCCATCAATTTAACAATGCAAGTTAGGAAAATTCAATCAAAATGAATAGTTTGAAAGGTTATTCTTCAACGAAATTTTCAGGCACTTATACCGTGAAATAAAATATGGAGAAGCTCGTTCAAATGACTTTCCAGATCGATCTTTTTATCTTCTAAAAAATACGGCGCTTCCAGACCCCGGAGGGCGATGACCAGTGTTCGTGCGGTGAGGTCAACATTGAGTTGCCGGAACTGTTTCTGTTGAATGCCATATTCCAGGATACGGGCAATGAAAGCCTGCTCCTTCTTGTTGTGCCTATCGCGAATTTGTTCGATAAACTCAATTCTGCTCAAAAAGTCATTTTTCAAGGCATCGTAATAGTTGACAAAGTCTCTGAAACCCTCCATGCGAGCAATAATGTATGTTTTGAGCTTATCGTGTGGGTGACTTTGTTCACTGACTTTTGCTTCAATTTTTGAAAATAACGAAGCAGCTTCCTCTTCAACAACGGATTGAAAAACTTCTTCCTTGTTTTTGAAGTAATAGTACAACGAGCTTTTTCCTTTACGGGCTTCCACGGCAATTTCGTCCATGGTGGTTTTGCGGAACCCGTATCGGGCAAAAGTTTCGCGGGCAACTTCAATAATCTGATTTCGTACTTTCTCGCTCAAGGTATAGGTTTCGACGATTTTCGTTTAAAAGTAAAACTATTTTTGAAGAATTGTTTTTTAATGCCATGTCTTTATTGATTTGTTGGCTCAGTTTTGGGTAAGGTGAAATAAAAGGTTGATCCTTTATTTTGGGCAGATTCGAGCCAAATTTCACCTCCCATCAATTCCACAAGGCTCTTGGAAATGGCCAGTCCAAGACCACTACCTCCAAACTTTCTTGTTGGCGATGATTCGACTTGTTGAAAGCGTTCGAAAATTTGATGGTGGAATTCAGCAGGTATCCCAATTCCAGTGTCTCTCACATGAAAAACAATATCTTCTCCCCTGTCAGCGGCGCCAACCTCGATGAATCCCTTCTCGGTAAATTTGATTGAATTTCCGATCAAATTTACCAGAATCTGCCGATAGTGAGTCTCATTTCCCCAAATGGAAAATTTTTGTTGGTGATTGGATTGGGTGATCTGTAATTGCAGGTCTTTTTCCCCAGCAATAAAGGAATACTCTTTGACAATATCCTGAATAATTGGCAACACATTAATGGTTGCCTTATTCACCTTGAGGCGACCTGATTCCAGGATTGAAAAATCCATGATGTTATTGATAACTGTCAGTAAATTAGTGCCACTTGTGTTAATCAACTTAGCAAATTCATACTGCTGTTCCATGTCAAAATCAGGATCAGCCATCAGCTCTGAAAAACCAATGATGCTGTTCAACGGCGTGCGGATTTCATGGCTCATATTGGCCAGAAAGGCTGATTTCAGGCGGTCGGCTTCCTGGGCCTGCTCCATGGCAACAATCAATTCTGTTTCTGTACGTTTACGTTCGGTGATGTCATGAATGATAGAGTGTAGAAAGTATTTGCCGTTGATTTCTATTTTGCTGTTAAATACTTCAATATCACGGACAGAACCATTTCTCAAACGATGCTGAAATTCGAAATGGTTTGACCGGCTGTGAACCACTTCTTTCATAGCATCCAGAACGTCATCGGATGGAAGCATATTGATCTTTTGTATTTTCATCTTTTTCAGCTCTTCAAGGCTCCACCCGTAATAGTTGGCTGCTGATTTGTTGGCGTCAACAATCTTCCCGGTTTCTGGATCAACTAACAATTGTACAGCCGAATGATCCCTGAAAATGCTTCTGAATTTTTCTTCACTCTCTCGAAGGGCTATTTCGGCTTCCATGCGCTCGGTGGTATCGCTGTATATAGCAACGATTTCTCCTGTAGTCAACTTGTAAATGATGTTTTCGCGCCACCCTTCAAGCCGATCATCTTTGTAGTAAGTGGAACCATGAAAATCGGTTTCTCCGGTTTGCCACACCTTCCGGAACGTGTCCAGAAGTCCCATACTTTCGGAGCCTGGGAACAATTTGCTGAGTCGTTTCCCGATTACCTCATGGTGGCTGATTTGGTCTATCTGCTGGGCTGTTAAGTTGAAATCAGTAAATACAAAATCGCGACCATTGTCCACCGCCTGATAAACAGCGATAGCATTCGGACTTTTATTAAACAGGCTCTCCCAGCGTTCGCGGGCGGCGTTCATCGATTTTTCGGCTTTCCTCCGTTCAGTGATGTCGGTGGCCACACCAACAAAGCCTATGATTTTGCCATCTTTATCCAATAGTGGCGCAAACTGGTTGTTGAAAAAGGCACCGTTAATTTCAGTAATTGCAATAATTATTTCTCCTTTTAAGATCCTTTCTATCAGGTGTTTCCCTTTCGTGTGATTTCCATTTGATTCTTCGATCATTAAGTTGCCAAATAAGTCGAATGCTGATTTCCCAACGTTTTCACCCGGGCGCATGCCAATTCGTGCGAGCGCTTTTCCTTCATGCAAGGTGAAAATGCCATCGGCATCAGCTGCAAAAATACTGATTGGGGTGTTGTTGAGAACAAGGTTCAACCGGTCAATGGTTTCCCGTAAAGTTTCTTCAATCTGTTTTTGCTGCGTTAAGTCACGAATCATCATACTTGTTCGCGGATGCCCATGGCGATCATGGAATGTTATGCTGGTAACTTCGCCTTCAAATGTCGATCGATCTTTCCTGATAAACCGAAGCACGCCGTCAATTTTGCCAGTCCGTTCCCGCTCCTCCAAAAGTTGAGGCAAGCGTGGGTCTTTCAAATCGACAACTCCTTTTCTTCCCAGTTGGCTAAGTTCTTCAGTGGACCATCCAAATAATTGACTGGCTGATTCATTGGCTGCTAAGATCTCTCCGTGGGGGGAAGTGAGCAAAATGCTGACGCTACTGTTTTCAAAAATCGAACGGTATTTTTCCTCACTTTCGCGCAAGGCATTTTCAACTTCTTTTTTGTCCTCCGAGTTACGTTGAAGGTGTGTTGAGTGTTCGTCAAAAAAGTTATTGTGCTCTTTTGTGAGTTTGCGTACGGTATTAAACATGACGATTAATTCAGCCTCGTCAAACGGCATGTTTAAAAATCCGTCAGATCCGACTCTGGCCGCCTCCACCCGAACGGTTTCTTCTACGGTGGATGAAGTAAGAAGAAACACCGGAATTGCACTGCTGGCCTTACTCCCCTTTAATTTTTCCAGAAGTTGAATGCTCTTGTTTTTAGCTTGAAAAAGGTCGAGAATAATCAGGTCCGGGGACTTCAAAATTACTTGTTCTGGATTTTCTATCATCCCTGCATGGGAAGGAATGAGCTCCACATTTTCACGGATATGGGAGGTGATATCTGTTAATTCGGAAGTTATGGATTCACTGACAAGCGCTAGAAGTTTCATAGTATGCAACCGGTTTTGTATGTTACAAAAAAGAAAAAAAATGGGACAATCGTCAGATAAAGTAACGATTTTTCCAGAGAAAATAGAGTTGTCTTTGGGAGATTCTCGGGTGAATGATTGATAGACTGATACACAAAAAGCAGCGTGAGCAACAAATCATTGATCTTGATGTATTTCTGATAAATTATTCGGCAGATGTTTGTATTTTTGGTTCAACTATTCAAATTCTGCTAACTGATTCGATTTTTATGAAACTTCAATTTATGGCCGTTTTATTGATGGCAACGATCGTTTTTTCTTGCGCAACCCCAAAAAAGGAAGTCAATGTTTTTAGTCCTGATCAATCAATCCGGGTCGATTTTAAACTGGATTCAGCGGGAATACCTCTTTATTCGATTTTTAAGGATGATCAGCCGGTGCTGGAGCCCTCTGTTTTAGGATTGAAAACAAACCAAGCTGACTTATCCGGAAATCTGCAGGTGGCCTCTATCACCCCGATTGAGAAAGTTACTGATGATTACTCCTTGTTAAGCGATAAAAAATCGCAGTGTCATTATGAAGCCAACCGGGCTGTCATCAAATTTAAAGCTATTGAAGGTAGGCAGCTCAGTATTATTTTTCAGGTGTCCAACGATGGGGTGGCTTTTCGTTACCTGGTGGAAGGCGCTTCAGACAGCATTGAAACCATTCAGCAGGAAAACACGACATTTAATTTTCCGGAGCAAGCAACAGCCTGGTTGCATCCGCAAGCTGTTGCGCAATCGGGCTGGGCAAATACACAGCCATCGTACGAAGAACATTATCAAATGGAAATACCGGTTGGAACGCTGTCAAATTACGGGCAGGGCTGGTCGTTCCCGGCTTTGTTTCATTCCAACGAAAAATGGGTGTTGCTTTCGGAGACGGATATGGGTCGGAACTATTGTGGTTGCCATTTAGCAGATCAATCACCAAATGGAGAATATTCGATCGCTTTTGCTCAAAGGCCCGAACGAACCACACCTGATGCAGCTTTGAATCCGGAAGGCAGCCTGCCAATTCAGTCTCCTTGGCGGACGATTGAAATAGGCGATTCGCTGGGAACCATCATCGAATCAACCATGGCCACCGATTTGAGCACACCTTCAAAACTGGACGATACTTCGTTTGTGAAAAATGGCAAAGCATCCTGGAGTTGGGTGTTATTGAAAGACGATTCAACCATTTACAAGGTACAGAAAGAATTTATTGATTATGCGGCCAACATGCACTGGCAGTATTGTTTGGTGGATGCGCTTTGGGATACCCAGATTGGCTATGATAAAATTGCTGCGCTTTCGAAATATGCCCAGTCGAAAAACGTTGGTTTGATTTTGTGGTACAATTCCAACGGAAACTGGAACAAGGCGCCACAAACGCCGCGTAATAAATTGTTTGACCCGGAAAGCCGGCAGAAGGAATTTGCCCGCATTCATGACATGGGCATCAAAGGAGTGAAAATTGACTTTTTCGGTGGCGATGGTCAGTCGTTCATGAATTACTACCAGGACTTGCTTGAAGACGCTGCTAAATATGACTTGATGGTGAATTTTCATGGGGCGACCATTCCACGCGGATGGACTCGGACTTATCCGAACCTGGTGACAATGGAGGCCGTTCGTGGTTTTGAGTTCATCACCTTTGAGCAAAGCAATGCCGATGCCGAGCCGACTCATTGTGCCATGCTGCCTTTTGCCCGAAATGCCATCGGTCCAATGGATTTCACGCCTGTTTGTTTTTCCGAAATCCCAAACATCAAACGGGTGACGCGCAACGGTTTTGAACTGGCGTTGTCGGTGGTGTTTCAATCGGGTATTCAGCATATCGCTGAAATCCCTCGTGGAATGGCGAAGCAGCCGGATTACGTGGTGGACTTCATGAAGCAGGTGCCTGCCCATTGGGATGATATCAAATTTATAGATGGTTATCCCGGGAAATATGTGGCATTGGCCCGGAAGAATGGTGACAAATGGTACATCGCCGGAATCAATGGAGAGACCAAGATGCAAACCGTCGTCATTGATTTGTCGAAATTAGGCGATTACAACGGTGGTACACTGATCTCCGATGGAGACACCCCACGGAAATTCAGCAAAACGGAACTGGAAGGATCAACGCTGGGAATTATGATGAAACCCTATGGCGGCTTTGTTTTTATTCCGCATAAAAAGTAGATCATGAAATTGACAACCGAGAGACTTTATTTGGAAGAACTGACCTGGGATGATTTGCAGCAGGTTCACGAGCTGCATTCCATCCCGGAGTTGGATGAATACAATACGCTGGGCATCCCTGAAAATACCGGGCTAACCAAAGAAGTCATGCGTCCCGGTATTGAGGATCAATCCAAAAGTCCCCGTTCAAATTTTGCGTGGAAAGTATGTTTGAAAGCCGATGGAAAAGTGATTGGTCTGGCGGGCATGTTCCCTTCGAATGATCGTTTTCGCCTGGCTGAAATCTACTACAAAATTCATCCTGACTATTGGGGAAAAGGCTTTGCCACCGAAGTTGCCAAAGAATTGGTTCGCTTTGGCTTTGAAGAATTAAATGCCCATAAAATTGAGGCCGGGGTTCAGACAGAAAATGTGCGTTCCATTCGTGTGTTGGAAAAAATTGGCATGACGCGTGAAGGCCTTCGTCGTAGAATCCTGCCGATCCGTGGCGAGTGGAAAGACAACTACCATTACGCTATTGTGGAGGATGATCCGAGAGATCGTTGAGAAGCCAATAACCAACAATAGAAGAGGTCGTCATCCCGCCCCGAAATATCGGGGTGTTTCGGGATCTATTGGATTTTAATTGCCTTTCCGTTGGTTAAGGAGGCCCTGAAACAAGTTCAGGATGACTTTTCCAAATGGTTGTTACAGGATCGGGTTGTATGACTTTTGTACTCATGGACTTTGGATTTTTGTTTGGAATACTGCGAGTGACCCTGAAGCCTGTTTCTGCATTGGTAATAATATTGACGACCTCACGTTTATCTTTAACTAAAACGATTACCAATGAGATTACGTCGATATACAATGAAAAGAATTCCTTTTGGCTTAACCATTGCTTTTATTTTTTCGTTTTCGTCGTGCAGAAGTGTAAAAGAAACAACGTCTTCAACAAAACAAAAAGAACCGGAAAGACAAGAAGCTACCAAAACGACGAAGCACCCCACTGCAACCAAAACCCAGGAGAAGAAGAGGCAAGTGAAAAAGGGAGATCAGGTTTATACCGGTACGGCAACCTACTATGCGGACAGCTACCAGGGAAAGCGGACAGCAAATGGTGAATTTTACGACAAAAATAAATACACCGCTGCGGTTCGATTCGGTGCTCTTCCGCTACCTTTTGGTACCATAGTGGAAGTTTTCAGTGTAAAAAGAAATAGAAAAGTCACTGTAAAAGTTAATGACAGAATGGGAGAAAATGCTTCAGCAATAATTGATCTCTCTTATAAAGCCGCGAAGGCTATCGGGCTTGATAGCGATGGCAGAACAGCTGTAGAGGTTCGGGTTGTTCGCGAAGCCAAGAAATAAGAAGCAATTACCGATACCCCATTGTGGGGGACATCCGAGGGATTATTGAACGTTGAAAAAATAGCAAGGCCAACCACCTCCCCCGCGGTCAACCGCGAGTACTCCTCCTTGTAAAGGAGGAGAATTTGGGACCGTGCGAAACAATTGCTATTGGCTCAGACAAATAGAAAATCTCCAAACCCTTTCCCCTCCTTTTTTTCAAGGAGGGGTGTCATTCGCAAGCGAATGACGGGGTGGTTTGCTATTAATATTCTTTCACCAATGCTTTCGTTTACAACAACCCACAGGCAGCATAAATATCCTGTCCATTCGCGGTGAATGGAAAGACAACTATATTGCGCGATTGTGGGGGATGATCCGAGGGATTATTGATAAGCCATAACCAACAATAGAAGAGGTCGTCATCCCGAATTTATTTCGGGATCTGTTGGGTTTTAATTGCTTTTCAAATGATTTAAGGAGACCCTGATCCGGCAGCTGACGGACAGGGTGACTTTCTCAATCGATTGTCGCTAGGTGCCTCAAGCAAGCTTAATTATATTTTTCGTAAATTCGCGTAAAATATAAATTATGATTGAATTATATGAAAAACGGACGAATGACGAGCTT
>Ga0102953_1002792_pt1 | contig 10077 bp, 9 predicted proteins | sample SalPon2A_C_D2_MG_FD_78509 | JGI IMG/M metagenome (GOLD analysis project Ga0102953, IMG submission 78509) | Soil microbial communities from South San Francisco under conditions of wetland restoration - Salt Pond MetaG R2A_C_D2_MG | ecosystem: Environmental > Terrestrial > Soil > Wetlands | place... | reverse complement strand
GTTGCGCTGGTTTCACTGTGGGATGATGTAAGGAGCCTGCCGGCCTCCTTCAAGCTGCTGGTACAGATCATTGCAGCGGTCATCGTGTTGCGCTCGGGCCTGTTGCTGGAATTTGACAATCACGACTGGATGATTGCATGGCTGGGTAAAGATTGGGGCCTTGCGGTGGATCATGTGCTGGAATATCTGCTTACCGCATTCTGGATTATCGGTATTACCAATGCCTTCAACTTTCTTGATGGCATCAACGGCCTGGCGGCAGCGCTGGCCGCCACCATTTGCCTGTTGATGGGCATGCTTGCGGCAGCGACGGGGCAGGTATTCATGTTGTTTCTGTGCGTGGCCGTGGCCGGGGCTGCAGCAGGATTCCTGCCGGACAATGCGCGCTATGAGCGGCCCGCACGCTCCTTTCTGGGCGATACGGGGAGCACCTATCTGGGCTGGATGATGGCCTGCATAGCAGTGCTCGGGGACTGGTCGGATCATAGTGCCCTGCAGGCCTATGTGGCTCCCCTGCTGATTTTTTCGGTGCCGATTTTCGATATGATCTATACCACCGTAGCGCGTATCCTGCGCGGCGATGTGAGCAATGTGCGCGAGTGGATTGCCTATGTCGGGCGCGATCACCTGCATCATCGCCTGATGTATCTCGGTCTGTCGCAGGCCAAAAGCGTGCTGGCCATCGTTGCCATTACCCTGATCAGCGGCCTGGCTGCACTGGTGATAGTCGATGCCAGTGCGTTGAGTACATGGTTCCTTCTGGCGCAGGTGGTTGTAATTTATGCAGTTTTCAGCTTCATCATGATTTTCGCTGCAAAGCGTGTCAGGCGCAGTGACTAAAGCAGTAAGCCTGAATGGGGCCGCGGTGCGCGAATGCTGGCGTAAATTGCGCCATGAGTTGGATGCCGCCGGGGTACAATTGCTGGCCGTTTCGAAGTATGCCGGGGACGATGCGGTAGAGGTGCTGATACAGGCTGGACAGGAGGATTTTGCCGAATCCCGGCCGCAGCAGTTGCGTGACAGGGCGTTGCGCTTTCCCTCGGTACGCTGGCATATGATCGGCCCACTTCAGAAAAACAAGGCAAAATACATTGCCCGCCATGCCGCCGTGTGGCACAGCGTGGAGGATATCGATACTGCCCGGGCAGTGGATGATCTGGTTGAAGGCCGCCGCCTGCCGGTGCTTGTACAGGTTAATGTGGCGGGCATCGCGCACCAGCACGGGATTTCTCCTGAAGGGCTGCCTGCGCTGTTGGCAGGCCTCGATGAATTAAGGCGCCTGCAATTGGTCGGGTTGATGTGCATGGCCCCTCGCGACGGTGATGCGCGCGCCTGCTTTGCCTCACTGCGCGGCTTGCGGGACGGGCTGCTCAATGGAAGCGTTGAGTCGACGCATCCGGTTGGTTCGCAACACGCTTCAGCCGGGAAGTTACGCCTGTGCATGGGTATGAGCGTAGACTACCGCATTGCCATTGACCAGGGAGCGGATATGGTGCGCATCGGTTCCGGATTGTTTGAGGCCGGTTGAGCATGAGTATTGACAGCTCCCAGGATGAATAGAATGAGAAATCTCAATATAGGGTTCATTGGCGGCGGCAATATGGCCGAAGCTCTGATTGCCGGGTTGACGGCCGCCGGACATGCTTCCGGGCAGGTGAGGGTCACGGATATCAGTCAGGGGCGCCTGGATGCATTGCAGCAGCAATACGGCATCGGGGTATCCCCGGATGTTGCAGGGCTTGCTGCGGCCAGCGATGTGCTGCTGCTCGCGGTCAAGCCGCAGCAGATCGGTCCGGTGTTGCAAGAGCTGGGAGCGCTGGCAGGCGACAAGACCGTGATCAGCATTGCAGCCGGCATTTCGACAGCATATATCACCGGCAAACTCGGCGATGGCGTGGCGGTGGTGCGTGTCATGCCCAATACCCCCTGTCTGGTTGGTGAAGGTATGTCCGTGCTGTATAGCAGCGCGGAGCCCGTGCATCGCGAGCGCGCCGAATACGTACTGGCCGCGTCGGGACAAACGGCATGGGTTGATGACGAGCAGCTGATGCATGCTGTAACAGCCGTATCGGGCAGTGGCCCGGCCTATTTCTTCCTGCTTGCCGAGTTGATGCAGGCGGCAGGGCAGTCGTTGGGCCTGCCGCGCGATCTGAGTGAGAAACTTGTCGGGCAGACGGCGCTTGGCGCGGCTCGCATGCTTACCGAAAGCGGTAAGTCTGCCGAGTTGTTGCGCCAGCAGGTGACCAGTCCTGGCGGTACCACGCAGGCGGCGCTGGAGGCGATGTTCGAAGGACAGCTTCCGGAAACTGTGCGCAATGCACTGTCGGCCGCCGCCAAACGGTCGCGCGAGCTGGCATGAAGGAGGAATGATGTTTCTGCTGGGATATTTTTTACAGGCCGTGGCCGGTCTGCTGCATTTTCTGTTTTCGGCTGCGATTATCGTGGTCATTGCCCGTGCCGTGCTGTCCTGGGTGTCGCCCGACCCCTACAACCCCATCGTGCGCATCATCATCCAGCTCTCCGAGCCGCTGCTTTATCCGGTGCGCCGCCGCCTGCCGATGTTCGGTGGTATGGATCTCTCCCCGATGCTGGTGATTCTGGCAGTATATTTTCTCGATGACTTTCTGGTGCCCAGCCTGCAGCGCATCGCAATCAATCTGCTTACATGACCGGACAGGATTGTACTGCGGCACTGACGCCTGCTGACGGGGGGGTATATATCAATATCCATGCGCAGCCCGGTGCGCGCCGGGAAAAGTTGTGTGGCATGCATGGCGACGCCGTGAAGATTGCAGTGCGGCAGGCACCCGAGGCGGGCAAGGCCAATGCCGCAATCGTTGATTATCTGGCCGAAGCGCTCGGTCTGGCCCGGCAGAACCTTGAGGTGACATCCGGCCATACATCGCGACGCAAGCGTCTGTTCGTGAAGGGTGATGCAGCCCGGATAGCCGAGCGTATCGAGGAATTGCTGCGCGATGTTTGAATGCTCGGAGAAGTTCACAAGGCCTGCAGCAGGATGGGTCCGGGTATGGTGAAATCCCTGCTGAAGGTCGGGGTCAGCATCGCCCTGTTGGGGCTGCTGTTTCATTATATCGATCTCGATTCGGTCCTCTCCCGGCTGAAACAGGTCAATTACTGGTGGGTGATCCTGGCCTGTACCGTGCTGATGACAGGGCAGGTGCTCTCCGCCATTCGCTGGACCTGGCTGGCACGAGGATTGGGACTCTCCGTGCGCACGTCGCGCAAAATCCAGATCTATTTCCTGGGCATGTTCCTGAGCCTGTTCCTGCCGTCCACCATCGGTGGCGATTTCGCGCGCGGATTCCTGCTGGCGCGCGGCAGGGAGGGGGCCGGGTGGACGGCTGCAGCCAGTATTATTCTGGAGCGGGTCAACGGCCTGCTTGCCCTGACCGTCATTACCTCGGTATGTATGCTGTCCGCAGAGATCCCGACGCATTGGCGCAACCTCTGGCTGCTGGGCGTTGCCGCTCTGTGGGCAGGGATGCTGACCTATCCCTTTTGGCATCGCCGCCTGCCGGGCTTTCTGCATCGCTGGCAGGGGGTGGCCATTGACCGGCCTGAATTCTTTACCTCATGGTGGAAGGCCATGATTTTATCTCTGTGCTTTCAGTCGGTGGTGATTTTCACGACGATGATCCTCGGCCATGCCACGGGGCTGGAAATGTCGTGGGCGGCCTACGGGGTCATGGTCGGGCTGGTGTCCATCGCATCGACTATGCCGGTGTCCTTCAACGGATTTGGCGTACGCGAGGCCGGTTATGTCGGCTTCGCCAGCTATTTCGGCGGCAACTCCGAGGCTGCGGCAGCCATGGCAGCATTGTGGGTGATTGTGCTCGCCGTGGTTGCTGCCCCCGGGGCATGGGTGCTGTGGCGCATGGGCGGCACGGCGGCCCTGCGCAGTCATGAGTAACCTCGCGGGGGATAGGCCGCAGACGGCGGCTTGTTGGGAATGCAGGGATGGTGGAGTCTCTTCCAAATGCCGTTTTTTCAGTTTCCTGGGAACGTGAGTTGTCGGGATGATATGCGGCAATGATCAGTTCTTTGCAGGCTTGTGATTACGTTGCGGGAAGAGGGGTTGTGTTGGTTCAGGCAGGATGTGTGTTTGCGTTCCATAACCGGGGATGTTGCAGGCTCCCCCAGCGTTTTGACTAGATTGTATCTTTTTCCATGAAAGTGATTCATTACCGTTCAGATATCGATGGTCTCAGGGCCATCTCCATCCTGCCGGTCATCCTCTTTCACCTGGGCATCCCGGCGTTTTCCGGCGGCTACGTCGGCGTGGACGTATTTTTTGTCATATCGGGCTTCCTGATCACGTCTATTATTTACGGAGAGGTCAAGACGGGGGATTTTTCCTTCATCACCTTTTACGAGCGGCGAATTCGCCGAATCTTTCCGGCACTGTTTGTGGTCATGCTTGTCACTGCCGCGGCAGCAACATGGCTGTTTCTGCCCCAGGATTTGCAGGCGTTCTGGCGAAGCCTCGCCGCCGCCACTTTATTCGTAGCCAATGTCAGTTTCTGGAAGGAGGCCGGTTATTTTGCCGCCTCGTCGAAAACCAAGCCGTTGCTGCATATCTGGTCCATCTCGGTTGAGGAGCAGTACTACATCGTTTTCCCCATCGTCGTCTTGCTGCTTGTTCGCTATGCCTCCCGGCACCTCGTTACACTCCTGTCGGTGGCCGCGATCCTGTCCTTTGCCGCCACCGTTGCCGTGGTGCATCAGCATCCGGAGGCGGCCTATTTCCTTCCGGTGTTTCGAGCCTGGGAGTTGCTGATCGGTGCATTGCTCGCGCTGGATGCCGTTCCCCATCCCCGGACCCATCTGCAAAGGGATGTATTATCCGTAGTCGGCCTGCTGCTGATTACCTATGGTATTCTTTCCTTCTCCGCGGACACGGTTTTCCCCGGGGCGAATGCGCTCTACCCCTGCCTGGGGGCGGCGATGCTTATTCACGCGGGGAGCGGCGGGCATCCGTCGGTCGTGAACCGGCTGCTGGGATGGCGTCCCTTCGTGCTGCTCGGTCTGATGTCCTATTCGCTGTATCTGTGGCATTGGCCGCTGATCGTTTTTGCAAGGTATTACGCGATTCGCGAACTGAGCCTTCCTGAGAAACTGGCCGTTATGGGGTTGGCCCTTTTGCTGGCCGCGCTGTCGTGGCGCTATATCGAGCGACCGTTCAGGGGCAAAAGCGGCCTGATTGCGGGGCCGGGTCTGTTCCGGGTTGCGGCATGCGCGATGACGGTGCTGGTTGCCGTGGGCCTGGCCGGGTACTGGTCCGGCGGGCTTCCGCAACGCATGCCCCCGCAGATTGCGCAGATCGGCTGGAGTGCAGCGCAGGCCGACCCCCGCCTGAAGGGCTTTGATTCTGTTTCCCCAGGGGTGCTCGATCACGGAGAGGCCGGCTTGCTTGGGGATCCGCAGGCTCCGGCTACCCATTACCTGCTTTGGGGGGATTCGCATGCCCGTGCCCTGATGCCGGGGATCGACGACGTTGCGCGGAAGTCGCATCAGGCGGTTTGGGTGATGGGCAAACCTGGCTGCCCCCCGCTGCTGGGGATCGAGCGGCTCGACCGGCCCTGGGAATGCGCGCCGATGAATGATGCGGTTGCTCGATTCATCCGGCATCACCCGGAAATCGATACTGTGATCCTGGCCGCACGCTGGGGCTTGTATGCCAATGGTCCGTTCTATCCGGTCGAGGACAAGAAGCCGGTGATTCTTTCACCCCGGGGGGTGCGCGGAAACCGCGCCGCCTTCGAACAGGGGCTGGAGAGGACGCTAAAGATGTTGAGCGACAGACATATCAAGATTGTTTTCGTTACGGATGTTCCCGAAGTGGCCTGGGATGTACCTTCGGTGATCGAGCGCTCTGCGTGGCTTGGACAAGATGTGCCTTCGGGGCCGGGTGTTGAGGCTTACCGGCTCAGGCAGAAGCCGGTGGATGAAACGATCCATTGGCTGTCGTCACGTTATCCGTTTCAGGTGCTTGATATGGCGACTCTCTTTTGCCCCACGGCACATTGTCGTGTGGAAAAGGATGGCTCTCCCCTTTACCGTGATAATAATCACCTGAGCCTTAAGGGCGGCAGGGAGACATCCAAACTGCTGGTGGATTTATTCTAGTCAGAGCCACGGTCGTGCCGGAGTGATTCCGCTCGAACCTTAATGGCAGGGATTCCGGGCCGGGAAACCCTTCTCTCATTTCATTGATTTCACGCCTGCTATAATGGTCGGGTATTGGTGCTTGTTGCCAAGGTTCCGGAGGTTATGTGGTCATGCAAGGTCAGGGTGAATTGGGGAGTTGTTCGGTTCATACCGGGATAGCAGCCGGCTTTCTCTGCGACCAGTGCAAGCGGCCGTACTGCCCGGATTGCATCGGGCGGGAAGAGGCCGGAAAGATCATTTGCAGTCAATGCATGATCGATATTAACAAGCGGGAGAAAGAGGCATTAAAGCAGGCCGTTGAGGCCGATGTCAGGGCCAAGCAAGCGGCAATTGCAGAACCGCCTGCTGTCCAGCAAAAACCGGGGAATAGCCTTTTCTATGTCGTTATCGTCGCGGCACTTCTGGGGATTGGTTTTAACCTGTACATTATTTTTCAGGATCGCGCCCAGTCTTCCGGTGCCGAAATTGTCCGCACTCCCGCCATGTCTCCGCAACTTGCCGGTATCCGTCTATGCCGACATCGCATCACTCTTATATCCCGGGCCGCTTTGCTGTATCAGAAGGATCTTGGGAATGCCCCCGATAGCCTTGCCGATCTGATTTCGAGGCTGGACTCGCCGAACATTCTGCATGATCCGGTAACGGGTCTGGAATACCGATTTGTCAAAGAGGCGAATGGAGGCATTGTGATTGCATGCCCGTCACCTTCAAGTCACGGCGTCCGGTCGATCCAGGCGCGCCCCGGGAAGGCGGCCAAAGTGGAATACCAGGAACGGAAGCAGTGATGATGGGCTCCGGGAACAGCAAAGGGCTGAGCCTGATCGAACTGCTGTTCGTGATCGCCATTGTCGGCATCCTGGCTGCGACGGCTATCCCCTCTTTCAAGACCTATGTGCGACAGGCCGAGCTGCAGTCGGCGCAAATCGTCCTGAAGCAGGCGATCGATGCCTACAGTGTGGCCAATGACTACAGCCCGGCCATGCTGGAGGATCTGGTGACCGATGGGGTGTTAACAGATATTCCGAATGACCCGTTCACTGCATTGGGCAGCGATACCCTTCTGGCTGCAAATCAGGCGGAAGGTCGTCATATTGTCTTTCGCCTGATGGATGCTGTGATCGCAAGGGCATATGCGGCCATGACGGGAACCGGGGTCGAAGAGTCCGGTGACTGGTATTATGAGAACGACGGGCAGAACATCACTTTTTATGCCCTCAGCCATCCGGGCAGGGATTATCAACTGACAAGCTTCGGCATGCCTCCCGGCGTTGCTCCCCCTTCCGGCGGGACACCCGCACCAGAGCCGACACCGGCACCGGCCATGTCGGTTGCTGAAGCCACGGCGGCTGGAAACACGCTGGTGGCTGAAGTGACCGCGGCCCAGAAGGATCTCGTAAAACAGGCAAGCAAGGACAGGGATGAGCTGATCAAACAGGCCAGGAAAGACGCCAAAAAGTTATCCAAGAATGCCGGGAAGCAACTGGTTGCGGATGCAACAGCGCAGGGGGAAGCGCTGCTTGCCGCAGCAGAGCAACAGCAGGCCGATGCGATTGCCGCAGCCAATGCTCAAAGCGCGGCCATGCTTGCCGCAGCCGAAGCAGGTGTTCCCTACCCGTAAGATACGTTCAGGAGATTAGCTGATTTCCAGCTTGCGGCGGAAGCGGGTGAGGTTGTCGCAGCCGTCCGCGCGGACCACGACCAGGTCCTCCAGGCGCACGCCGCCGATATCGGGGTAGTACAGGCCCGGCTCGACGGTGACGACATGTCCGCTCTTCAGGGTATCGTCGCGCACCGAGATGCGCGGCGCTTCATGGACATCGAGACCGACCCCGTGGCCGGTGCCGTGGAAGAAACCGACCTGCCGGCCGCGCCGGGTTCCGGTGAAAAAGCCGCAGACGGTGAAATGTTGCTGGATGGCCTGATGGATGGCCTGGCCGCTGGCGCCGTTACAAACCATCGACAGGCCGATGTCCTGCCCTTCGCGCACCGTACGGTAAAGTCTGCGCAGCTCGCTGGAGGCGCGGCCCTTTACGAAGGTGCGCGTCATGTCGCCCCAGTAACCGGTGCTTACAAGGCGGGGAAAGATATCGACGATGATGGCCTGATTGGCCTTCAGGAATCCGCTGCCGATCTGGTGCGGGTCGGCGGCCTCTTTGCCGCAGGCGACAATGGTATGTGAGGGCACGGCACCGTTTGAGATCAGGAAGGTTTCAATGACGGCGCGTAGATGCGCCGATTTAACACGCCCGTCCACATCAGGATGGCGCAGAATGCCGTCGTTGCCGATGCCCGCCTCGCCGAGAAAGGCCTCGGCCGCAGCCATGGCCTGCCGGGTCAGGCGCTCCGCTTTGGCCAGTTGAGCAATCTCTCGCTCGCTCTTGATGGCGCGTTCGGGGAACAAGGTTCCCTCGCTGGCCTGAAGCTGAAAGCCCCGGTTGCGCAACTGGTCGGCAAACTGCAGCGGGAATGAGCCGGGAACCAGTAGCGAGCGAACGCCCTTGTCGTGCAGAAAGGCACCCGCAATAGCGGCCAGCCCTGGCCCCCAGCCAAGCTGTTCGGCCTTTTCACGCCACGGTGTGTCGAGGTGGATGCGGTCAAGGCGCGAGGTCTTGCGCGCCCGATCCACCTCCAGCGGCGAAAGCAGGCCGTGCCACTGGTCATCGATACCGACGACGATGAAGGCATCGGGCACGAACATGCCGGAGATATACAGCATGTCGGCATCGTGTTCTGAGCCTGCAATCAGCAGGCGGGCTGTCTCAGTCATCGTCGTTGACTCCTTCGGCAAGCATCAACTGGCGCAGGGATACTTCGCCCAGCGTGGCGTTGCGCTCACGCTCCAGCCGGAAGTGGAGCCCCGCAAGCGTTTTTCCAATAGGTGTGTCGATCCATTCCTCGGGCACTCGCATGGGCCGGTCGGCCAGGGCCATGTGGATATCGGCAAGAAAAAGGCCGTCCGGATCGCGTGCCGGCGCCCAGCGCTCGCCGCCTTTGTCCTGCAGTTGGTGCAACAGACCGCGCGCGCACAACTGATCCAGCCATTCCTGCAGGATATTGTCGGGCACGCCGGTTTCGGTTGTCAGCTCCGTCATGCCAAGGGTTTCGCCTCGCTGCTGGCTTTGCGCGGCACGCAGCAGGATCAGATGTGAGAAAAATTTCCGGATGCCGGTATCGGAGTAGGCGGAATGCTGCCGTGTGGATTGCTCGGGATGTTGCAGGCAGAAAACGATCTCCGAACCGATCAATACCACCACCCAGGCCAGGTACAGCCAGATCAGGAAGACCGGCAGGGTGCCGAGTGCGCCGTAAAGCTTCTCGTAGTTGGCCAGATGGGTGACATAAAAGGCGAAGCCGAACTTGCTCAGCTCGAACAGCGCGCCCGCAGCCAGCCCGCCGACGAGGGCATAACGGAAAGGAACGCGGGTGTTGGGAAGCACGGTATACAGGGTGGCCAGGGCCAGCGACGACATCATCCACGGCAGGATGAAGGGCACCTTGTCGAGCAGGGCGGCTCCGGCGCTGACGTGACTGAGCAGGGGAAGTGCGGCGAAATACGAGGTGATGGTGATGGAGGCGCCGATCATGATGGGGGCTAGGGTCAGCGTGGCCCAGAAGGCCATGAACTTGGACATCAGGGGGCGGGAGCGGGTGATGCGCCAGACATGGTTGAAGGCTTCCTCAATGGTATTAAGCAGGGCTGTGGAGGTGACCAGAAGGCCGATGATGCCGAAGATGGAAAGAGCCGTGGCCTTGTCGGCGACGCTGCCCAGATAGCTTTGCACGACATCGTGGCTGGTGGGCAGCAGGTTGGTGAGCAGCATGTCGCGAATCCTGCCGGCCGCCGTGTCGAAGGCGTGGAAGCTGGTGAATACCGACATGCCGAGGGCC
>Ga0102953_1002791_pt1 | contig 10077 bp, 7 predicted proteins | sample SalPon2A_C_D2_MG_FD_78509 | JGI IMG/M metagenome (GOLD analysis project Ga0102953, IMG submission 78509) | Soil microbial communities from South San Francisco under conditions of wetland restoration - Salt Pond MetaG R2A_C_D2_MG | ecosystem: Environmental > Terrestrial > Soil > Wetlands | place... | reverse complement strand
CCCAGGTAGTGTTCGGCGACCACTTCGAGACCGAGCCAGCGAAATTCATCCTGGTCCAGGGGGCGCCACGGACTGGTATTGTCGATGGAGAGGATTTCCCCGTCGGAAATGACGATGTGATAGCTTTCGTCGCCCTGCGACGACGGCCTGACGCCGGGTTGAAATGCGTCGGCGATATTGGTCGATTGCCAGTCCATGGCATGGGACTTTACCGCAATGTGGCAGGCATGTGCGAGGGCGTTCAGGGCAGGGGCGTGCGGGCGAGGGCGATGACCTCGACGCGACTTGCGCCGCGAGCAAGAAACAGTCGACTGATTTCAGAGACGGTTGCCGCCGTCGTGACGACATCGTCGACAATGGCCACGCTGAGTCCCTCCGGATCGCCATCGATGGCAAACGCGTCGCGGAGATTGCGGCTGCGCTGTTTTGCATCGAGCGACTTCTGGGGTGCGGCATCTTTCACCCGACGACACAGGTGGTTGTCGACGGGGCGTCCGGTGTGATCGGAGAGGACATCGGCGATTTCGACAGACTGATTGAAACCACGGTGCCGCAAGCGACGCTTGTGCAGTGGAACGGGCACCAGCACATCGGGAAAGCGCTCCGGCGCGGTTTCAGCGATGTAAGCGGTGGACACTGCGTGGGCGAGCATCTTGCCGACGATAATTCTTCCCCGTTGTTTGAAATCGGATACCAGGCGATCGATGGGCCAGGCATAACGGAAAGGGGCGAAGCAGCGCTCGAAGGGTGGCGGCACCGCGAGGCAGCGTCCGCAAACGTCGCCGGCACCCATCTGCAAACCACAACGATGACAGGGCCTCACGATGCGTGGCAATTCGCGTTCGCACGCGCAACACAGGTCCAGGTGCCGCCGGGTCTGCGCATCGCAAAGGATACAGCTGCCCGGGACCAGTGCGAACAGCAGGTGATCCAGCCATGATGCCATTGGCCCAGCGTGCCGTGACAGGCGAAGTTAAAAAATGCGATATCACCGGGAATGTTGCCGGACAATGCCTTAAATCGGCGTCAGTGTTTTGCGGTGGGTTTGGGGCAGGGATGTTTGCTCGAGCCCCTGTTGCACAATTTGATCTTGGCGAAATACTGCGACCAGTTCGCCATTTCACGCTCATTGAATTTGGACTGGTTGATCTTGAATGGTTTGACGAACTTCTGGATACGAATGATGTAGAAATAGTCTTCTCCATCGATCGCTTTGACGATGCTGACCTCACCCTTTCCATAATATTTGCTCCTGCCGCAGAGTAGGAGCTGCGCTGAGGTCTTGTAGTTGTTTTCGAGCCCTGTGAACAGATTGAAATGCTGCAGGAAGCTGCATTTGTTGTGCTCGTCGTTGATCATATCCCGGGTTATGGCGATGGGGTCGGAACCGACAAGATCGGCGTGGGATTCGAACGTGAGTTTGGTCGTCCAGTCGCTGTCTGTCTCTTTTGGGGGCACAAAGTCAGTGATCCGGGTCTTGCCGTTGTTCATCTGATAGGCGACCTTCCAGCCATTCGGTGGCCGCGCAAGGAGCTCTTCGGTCGACGCGCCCTGCTTTGCTGCCGCCGGTTTGCCGGCATCGGCTGCCATCGTTGCCAGCGGGGTGCCGAGCGTCAACAGGAAGAGGAGGATGAACACCGGTTTCATCAGGGCGCCTACATGAATGCCTGTGCTTCCCGTTCGAGCGCAATCAGGCGCCGGACCCAGTTCTGCAGGCGTGCAAAATCTGCCTCGGAGACTTCGAATGTGGTACTCAAGTCGGATAACAGACATTGTTCCTCGATCTCGAAGGCTCCGTCTGCATAGCCGAGACGAATCAGCGAAATGAGCGCGACGATCCTGGAGCGCCGCGAGTCGAAAATCTTCTCGATACCATCGAGCGGAAGATATCTTGCTTCTATCGCGGGTGACAGGTCCATTTCGCGTCGCATCTCGTCCATCATGACGCGTTCACCGACGGTGAGTTCACCGTCCGAGACCACGACGTTGTGGGCAAGGCAGATAAACGCTTCTTTCTGCGCCTGGTTCAGTGATGTCAAAAGCATGGTGCGTTCTTCTTATTGTATTTCCTGGCCGGTAACCGTCCGGCCTACACGACATCAGTTTGGCGCGGACAAGGTCACCTTGTATTCGTGGATCTTCTGATCCCGCATGGTGGTTACCTTTACGGTGTCCCCAGGCTTGTGTTGTTCGAGTTGGGATAGAAGTGAATCCTCGTTGTTTACCGGGTTGTCGTCAATCGCAACGATCACGTCACCCAGGTGAATATTGCCACGATAGTCCTCTCTCATCCCTTCGATGCCCGCATTAGCCGCCGGCATGTCTTTTTTTACCGACAGGATGGGCACGCCCTTCACCGCGAGGCGGTTCGACCACGAATCGCTGAGGGTCTCGATGCCCAGGACCGGCCGATACAGCTTACCGTATTCCTGGAGCTGGGGAATGATGCGTTTGATCGTGTTGACGGGTATCGCGAAGCCGATGCCGGCGCTGGCACCGCTGGGGCTGTAGATTGCAGCATTGACACCGATAAGTTGGCCACGGGAATTCAGCAGCGGGCCGCCGGAGTTGCCGGGATTGATGGCCGCGTCGGTCTGGATGACGTTTTTGATGGTCCGCTTGGTCGGGGACTGGATTTCGCGCCCCAGTGCGCTGACCACGCCGACGGTGAGGGTGGTATCCAGCGCAAACGGATTACCGATGGCGAGCACCTTTTGCCCCACAGCGAGCTCGTCTGAGTCACCGACGTTGATCGGTGACAGGACCTCGTTGGGCGCATCGATCTTGAGCAGGGCAATATCTTTCGATGGCGCCGCGCCGACTACCTTGGCGTCATAGCTGTTGCCGTCCTGCAGCGTAATGGTGATCTTGTTGGCCTCGTAGATCACATGGAAGTTTGTGACGATCAGACCATCCTTGTTCCAGACGATGCCGGTACCCGAACCTCGCGGTATTTCCATCACATTCAGGGAAAACAGGTTCTGCTGCAGCTGCGAGTTGGTGACGAAGACCACCGAGGGGCTCGCCTCCTTGTACACGGCGATATTGTTCTTCTCGTCATTGGTTTCGAAATTGGTCGGTGCCGCGGCTGACTTAGTGGAAACCGGCTGCGCCTTTGCCGGGCTGGTACTCACCTCGGTACTACCCGTCGTGGAAACATACAGGAATCCGGCGATGATGAGCGTTGCGATAAAGGGGACGTAGATCCTGGGATTCATAATTCTCGTTCTGGCATTCGGACAGTGTACATAGAGTACCAAAACGCGTTCAGGTTCCCCGGGCGTGTACCCGGGGTGCCGGAGAGCGCGAAAATCGCAGCTGTGGGGCTTATTTGGCGGCGGTAGGTTTGACCTTGCCCACGGCCTTTGAGGCGACGATGTACTTGTTCAGGTTGTAGATGTCATCGGGGCTGAGCGAACCAACGGCCTGCTTTAGCTTCAGCGTGTCGCGAATGTACTGATAGCGTGCACTGGCATACTGGTATTGTGACTGGTACAGGTTCTGCTGGGCCTGAAGTACGTCCACGATGTTACGTGTGCCGACCTGGTATCCGGTCTGTGTTGCGTCCAGCGCGCTCTGGCTGGATTCGATGCCGCGCAGGGTGGCCTGCACTCGGGCGACATCGGTATCGATTGCGCTGTACAGCGTCCGTGTGTTTACCACCACCGTGGCGCGAGACAGGTCGAGATTCTTTTGCGCGGCTTCCAGGTCATAGCTCGCCTGCACCGACTGGGCATGGGTCCCGAATCCGGAGAAGAGGGGGACGCTCAGTGACAGCGACGCGCTGGTCGATTTGGTCTTTCCTGAAAATACACTCTGCTGATTGCTGCGGCTTTCCCCGTAGCTGACATCCGCCGTCACGGTGGGCAGGTGTCCACTGCGTGCAATTTCGAGTCCGCGCCGGGCCGATTTGACACCTTCCTGGGCGGCGGCAATCGTCAGGTTGCCTTCCATTGCCCGTTTGACCCATGCATCTTCGTTGCGGGGATTCGGGTAATTCACCGGGAAGTCTCCGGAAAGGCCATCGACTTCTTCGAAATTCTTGCCGGTGAGACGCAGCAAGGTTTCAAAGGTGATGCTCTGGGCGCCCTTGGCCTCGATCACGTTCACCGTCGAGGAATCGAATGCCGCGGTGGATTCGAGTACATCGGTCACGGCCACAAGGCCGACATCGAAACGCTGTTGTACTTGTTCCAGCTGTCGTTTGACGGCATCACGGGCGGCATTCGCCGCGCTGAGCCGGTCCTGGGCCTCCAGAATGTTGAGGTAGGCATCAGCGACCCGATAGATGAGGTTCTGTTGCTCGGCGGCGAATGTATCCCGGGCCTGCATTTCCACGGACTTGGACTGTTCGAACCGGAACCAGCTTGCCAGGTTGAATATCGGTTGCTGCAGGGAAGCTCCCCAGTTGTTGCTGTTGTAGGTCTGGGTCTTCGTGATCAGGTTGAACGAAGAATCGATGGTCGGGCTGGTCGAGCGGTTATCGGTCGTCCTCGCCTGGGCGACGACAGAAGGCAGTAGCCCGGCGCGTGCCTGTGCGATGACCTCATGCTTGGACAGGTAGGTCGCTTTGGCGGCAGCCAGTTGCGGGTCGCCTGTCACAGCGAGGTTGTAGATCTCCTTGAGGTCTGCGGCCTGGGCGGCACCCAGCGGCAGCGCGAGGGATCCGGCCAGGGTAAGTCTTGCGGCAAGGGATGAAAATCTCATGAAACTTCCTTTACTCAAAATTTAGCAGGCAAATGGCCGTCAGCGGCTGCGTAGCATACTGATCGAATCCGGCGCTTGCCAGTCGGTGTTTGGGTATTCATACGAATTGGCGACGTAAATACGTCTCTCCCTGTCTGACGTAGATATATGACGTAGCAAGCCATCTTAAGGTTTACCCGGCCGCGGAAATAGCCGGCCCGGGAAATTGCCCCAGGCGCGCCTCGAGCCAGCGTGCGACTGCAAGGCAATGATCCTCCCTAAACGGACGGGAGACAATCTGAATGCCGATGGGCAGGCCACTGCCGTCAGTGCCGCCGCGTATTACCGCACCGGGCCAGCCGGTGAGATTATAGGCCATCGTGTAGCTGTAGGCGGAGATGTCTTCCTGGGTCCCGTGCGTGATGGCGGTGTGAGCATTGACCGGGCAAACCAGGACGTCGAAATCACGGAAAAACGACAGCATGCTGCTGCGATAATTGTCCCATATGGCGACAATCTGGGCGACCTCGCGTTGCGTAATGGCCGGCCCGCGCCGATCGAGGCTGTTCTGGATCCGGGGAGAGGGTGTCGTCGTATGGCTGTCTTCCAGCAGCGCCTCGAGCATTTCCCCGCCGTCGGCGGAAAACACCCGCGAGGAGATGAATCCGGCCATTTCGATACCCGACGGCCGCGCTTCATTCACCTGGATGCCTTCGTCGCGCAGCAGCCCTGCCGCCGTGTCCACGGCCGCGCGGATCTCAGGTGTTGGCGTCTTGATGCCATTGTCGGTGTGGTAGCCGATGCGCAGGTCATTGACGACGACATCGTCAGGATCGTGCCAGGGTGCCTCAACGGCATAGGGGTCAATGAAGTCCGGACCCGAAATGATAGGGAGGAGCAGGGCAAGGTCGTCGACATAACGCGCCAGCGGACCCGGCTGGCTCAGCGAGGCGATCAGCCCGGAGCTTGGCAACGCGTTGCCGGTACAGGGGACTCGCCCGGTGGTGGGTTTGATGCCGGTAATTCCACAGAAGTGGCTCGGCAGGCGAATACTGCCGCCAGTATCCGTCCCTATGTCGAATGGTGATGCCCCCGCCGCAATAATCGCGGCGGCGCCGCCGCTGCTGCCGCCCGGTGTCCGAGACGGGTCGAACGGATTATTGGTGCGTCCATAGACCAGGTTGTCGGTCTGGAATGAGAGTGTGAATTCCGGTGTATTGGTCTTGCCCATGAGGATGGCGCCCGAATGTCGCAGCCGGGAGACACAGGTGGCATCGCCGCCGGGTCGGTAATCCTTTCTTCCCTGGGTACCCCAGGTCGTGACGGCTTCGGCCGTGTCGAGGCTGTCCTTCATGGTCATCGGGACGCCGTGGAGCGGTCCACGCAGGCTGCCGGATTCGAGTTCGGCGTCGAATTTCGCCGCATATTTCATGGCGAGGTCTGCCGTCGAGCAGACCACGGCGTTGAGGGCAGGGTTCACCTTCTCGATGCGATCCAGGAACGCCTTGACCAGTTCGGTGGACTTGACCTTGCGCTCCCGCACCGCCGCGGCAATGGTCGACAATCTGGCGTTGAGTAACTCGTCCATCCTGGTCACGTGGCATCTTCTGTGCCACAACTATACCTCCAATTCCCGGTGCAAGTCGTCATGCCCCGCATGGGGGAGTGAAATCATGCCGGGTCATGTAGAATTGCTGCAAGATTGAACGAGATGCGGGGCTCTCGCATGAATCCCACGTACACCCTCGACTTCCTGGTCTTTTTCGACGTTATCCTCCTGGCGGTGTTGATGTACTACTATCGGCGACTGCGGTATCCGTTTCTCAAACTCGGCGCCGTCGCCCTCGCCGTTGAAATCTGCATCCAGTCCATGAGCTACTCCGGGGCTTTCGATGGGTCCCCGTGGATGCACGCGGTTGTTCCTGGTGCGGCACGGATGGCGTATCTGGGTGTCCTGCTTGCCTGCGTGGCCGACATTGCAGGGCAGCGCTATCCCGCCCGATGGTTCGGTGCCATGGTTGTCGCCTTCGCGGCGGCTGCCTTTTATGCAGGAACGCAAGGACAAGGCGGGTTGTACGTCGTTCACATACCCACCGGGATATTGTTTGGATTGTGTATCTACCAGCTGGTTCGTTATCGGGACAGGGAAGGTATCGGGGCCCTCGGGTTTGCCGGCCTGTTGACTATTCACCTGGTGCTCAAGTGGAGTCTGGCACTGTTTTCCCTGCCGGAATCGGCGGCGGGGCAGCTTGTATTGTTCGACAACATGGTGCTGCTACTGGTGGGTGCTGCTCTCGTCATGATCACTTCCGAGCGTGCGATCAGCGATCTCGTCAATCGCGATGAAAGAATTGAGGCATATGCAGAGGAGCATCGTCGTCTTGAACTGCAGTTCTCGCATGCGCAGAAGCTGGAAAGCCTCGGTGTGCTCGCCGGGGGCATTGCCCATGATTTCAACAACATGCTAACGAGTATATTGGGGTACGCGAGCCTCGCGATGAAAAAGCTGCCCAATGACAGCGAGATTCGCAAAGACCTCTACATGGTCATGTCCGGTGCCAGACAGGCGGTGGACCTCACGTCCCAAATGCTGATTTATGCAGGTAAGGGTGCGCTCGAATTCGAAGCGGTGGATATTTCGAAGGTGGCGGACAACATGTCGAGCCTGATGCACTCGATTATTCCCCGCAAGATTCAATTGGTGCAGCGACTCGCACGGGAGCTGCCTTCGTTGAAGGGTGATCAGGTTCAGCTTGGTCAGGTGCTGATGAACCTTGTGGCCAACGCGGTCGACGCCATCGAGGACCATACGGGCACGATCGAGGTCACCACGGGGCTGGCCGAAGTCGACAGCGCCCTGTTGAGAATGAGTTTCTTTGCGGAGCACCGCGAACCGGGCGCCTACCTGTTTCTCAAGGTGAAAGACTCCGGAATCGGTATGGAACTGGAGCAGGTTGACCGCATTTTCGATCCGTTCTACTCGGAGAAACAGACGAGGAAGGGCTTGGGACTATCTTCATTGTCCGGCATTGTCAGGCAGCACGGCGGCTTCATCCTGGTACGTTCGAAACCGAGTGAGGGATCGGAGTTCACCGTATACTTCCCCGTATTGTCGTATCAGCAGGAAGACGCAGACGGCCGCTTCATGTCGTCGGTGGCTGAAAAGCCCAGGGGCAAAGTGCTGCTCGCCGAAGACGACCCACGCATCAGGAGTCTGATGGTATCCATCCTGGAAGGGGACCATTTCAATCTTACTTCCGCCGAGGACGGCAAGGAAGCTTTGCGGGTATTCGAAGAGAAAGACGGGCAGTTCGACCTGTTGGTCCTGGATTGCACCATGCCCAAGATGTCAGGGCCCGAGGTTTACAAGAAGATACGTGCGGGCGGCTCGTCGATACCGGTACTGCTGGTCAGTGGATATCACCAGGAGCAGGTCGTAGCCAATATCAGTCACGATCCGCATGCGCGATTCATCAAAAAACCCTTCAACGTCGATGATTTCCTGGAGGAAGTCAGGGCCTCGCTCCGAACTGCCCAGGCTGTCTAGCTGGCGGATTTGACGATGCTGAGGGTGAGTGAATCACCGTCTATATCGAAGGAGAGTGCCGCGGGCTCGCTGACCTGTTCGAGCGAAAGCGCCAGCGTTTCATTCATGATGTGCTCGCGGTGGGCATCGATGGCATTGGCCAGTTCCTCGGACGCCGTGTAGCTCACTTCAACACGATCCACCACGTTGAAACCGAGGTCGCGGCGGCTGCGCTGGATGCGGTTGATCACTTCACGAGCCAGACCTTCCTTGACAAGTTCGTCGGAGAGCTCGCAGTTGAGATCGATGGAAACGAATCGATCCGATACTGCATTGGTGCCCTCCCGCGCTTCACGGAACACCAGGACATCCGAGGCCGCAAATGTCTGCTCGCCAAGCTGGAGCTCGCCTTCATCCTGCAGGCGTGCAATGGAGTCGGAATCCAGTGTTTCAATCAATTGCCGATAGCGGTTGAAGTCCTTGCCGAGGCGTTTGCCCAACACGGGCGAATTGGGTTTGGCATAGAGATTGATGAATTCGGACTCATCAGTCGAGTAGCGCACTGCTTTTACATTGAGCTCGGACTCGATGTAGTTTTCGAGTCTCGCGATCTCATCCAGTAGTTGCCTGTCCTTATGGATCACAGTCAGTGCGGGTAAGGGATATTTGGTTTTGATCTTCTCCTGGTTGCGTTTCTGTCGACCCAACAGGATCACATGCTGCATACGGGAAACGGCCTGTTCCAGCAACGGTTTGATAAGCCCGCTCTCTGCCTCCGGGTAAGTACACAGATGAACGCTCACTGGTAACTCGACATGACTGAATTTTCTCAGTTCCTGGAAAATCGTCTCGGCAAGAAATGGCGCAAACGGTGCCATGGAGAGATTCAACTCATACAGCGTTGTGTACAACGTGGTGTAGGCAGCGTCCTTGTCCGGCGTCAAACCCTCGCTCCAGAACCGGGAGCGATTCAGCCGGATATACCAGTTGGTCAGGTCCTCGATGAATTCGAACAATGCCGGCACGACATTGTAGAGGCGATAACCTTCCATCTCTGTGGCGATATTCGATTTGAGCGACTGAAGCCGTGACAGTATCCACTGGTCCATGATGTTGGACGAGGGTGTACCGTGTGCCGTCGGCTTCCAGGCGTCGATTTCTGCATAGGTGGAGAGAAATTTGAACGCATTGAGCCAGGGCAGGAGTACGCGGCGTACCATGTCACGCACGCCGCTGTCGGAAAAGCGTTGCTCTTCGGCTTTGACCAGCCCTGAATTGATGAGATACAGACGCAGTGCATCGGCACCATACGTTTCCATCAGGTCATCGGGTGGCGTGTAGTTTTTCAGGCTCTTCGACATCTTCTTGCCGTCATCGGCCATGACGATGCCGTTAACGATGACGTTGTTGAACGGACGTGTGTCATAGAGCGCGCAGCCGAGGACGATCAGCGTATAGAACCAGCCTCGGGTCTGGTCCAGGCCTTCAGCGATAAACTCGGCAGGAAACCCCTTTTCGAACAGTGCCTGGTTTTCGAATGGGTAGTGCAATTGCGCATAGGGCATGGAACCGGATTCGAACCAGCAGTCCAATACTTCTTCCACCCGTCGGTAGGTGCCTTCCTCACCGGGCAGTTCAAAGGTCAGCGGATCGACGTTCTCACGGTGCAGGTCGTCGATGCTGGCACCGCTGAGTTGTTCGAGTTCAGCGACCGATCCAACGCACAAAGCCTTGCCGCTGACATCGTTGATCCAGAAGGGTAACGGTGTGCCCCAATAGCGGTTTCGTGAAATGGCCCAGTCGATCGCGCCCTCGAGCCAGTTTCCCATGCGACCGTTTTTGATATGTTCCGGTACCCAGTTGAT